>Ga0209395_1000976_pt1 | contig 41175 bp, 34 predicted proteins | sample GOMGulsemesocosm_3_FD_184635 | JGI IMG/M metagenome (GOLD analysis project Ga0209395, IMG submission 184635) | Methane-oxidizing microbial communities from mesocosms in the Gulf of Mexico - GOM9D Gulf of Mexico (SPAdes) (version 2) | ecosystem: Environmental > Aquatic > Marine > Cold seeps...
CGATAAGGAATTAAAAAATAACATTCGGGCAATTAGCTCAGTTGGTTCAGAGCACCTCGTTTACACCGAGGGGGTCAGGGGTTCGAATCCCTTATTGCCCACATCAATCACAATCCTGATGAATTTTCATCAGGATTTTTTGTTTTTAAAATTAGAAGCTTGCTTCGTGATTTTTGAAAAACAAAAAAGACTATATGAGCGAAGCTCATGAGGATTGTAGTTGCAGTCGTGGTTTCAACTAGGGATCTTCAATCCCTTATGCTCTGTGGTTTTTCTGGTTTTTTTGGACTAATGTATCAATACAAAGAATCGCGCACTGGATTCGTTTATAGTTGCAGTCGTGGTTTCAACTAGGGATCTTCAATCCCTTATACTCTGTAGTTTTTCTGGTTTTTTTGCCTGATGTATCAATACAAAGAGTCGCGCAGTGCGTCCGATTGTAGTTGCAGTCGTGGTTTCAACTAGGGATCTTCAATCCCTTGTGCTCTGTGGTTTTTCTGGTTTTTTTGCCTAATGTATCAATACAAAGAGTTGCGCACTGCATTCGTTTATAGTTGCAGTCGTGGTTTCAATTAGGGATCTCCAATCCCTTATGCTCTGTAGTTTTTTTTACTTAATGCATCAATGCAAAAAAGCCTGCAATGCATCCGGTTGTATTTGCAGTCGTGGTTTCAGTTAGGGAGCTCTAGTCCCTTGTGCTCTGTGGTTTTTCTGGTTTTTTTGCCTAATGTATCAATACAAAGAGTTGCGCACTGCATTCGTTTATAGTTGCAGTCGTGGTTTCATCTAGGGATCTCCAATCCCTTATGCTCTGTGGTTTTTCTGGTTTTTTTGCCTGATGTATCAATACAAAGAGTTGCGCACTGCATTCGTTTATAGTTGCGGTCGTGGTTTCAACTAGGGATCTTCAATCCCTTATGCTCTGTGGTTTTTCTGGTTTTTTTGCCTGATGTATCAATACAAAGAGTTGCGCACTGCATTCGTTTATAGTTGCAGTCGTGGTTTCAACTAGGGATCTTCAATCCCTTATGCTCTGTGGTTTTTCTGGTTTTTTTGCCTGATGTATCAATACAAAGAGTTGCGCACTGCATTCGTTTATAGTTACAGTCGTGGTTTCAATTAGGGATCTCCAATCCCTTGTATTCTGTAGTTTTTTCTAGTTTTTTTGCCTAATGTATCAATACAAAGAGTCGCGCACTGGATTCGTTTATAGTTGCAGTCGTGGTTTCAACTAGGGATCTTCAATCCCTTATGCTCTGTGGTTTTTTTGCCTAATGTATCAATACAAAGAGGCACGCAGTGCGTAGGATTGTATTTAGAGTCGTGGTTTCAGCTAGGGACCTCCAATCCCTTGTATTCTGTAGTTTTTTCTGGTTTTTAGTTCAATGTATCAATACATAGGGGCACGCAGGGCGTCCGGTAGTAGTTGCAGTCGTGGATTCAGCTAGGGGTCCCCAATCCCTTATGCTCTGTGGTTTTTCGTTTTTTTTTGGGCTAATGTATCAATTCAAAGAGTCGCGCACTGCAATCGTTTATAGTTGCAGTCGTGGTTTCAGCTGGTGATCCCCAATCCCTTGAATTTGTGGCTTCTTCGTTTTTTTGTGTATAATGACCAGCTCATGGCGGAACGTAGTGGAATCGATTGTAGTTGCAGTCGTGGTTTTTAGTAGGAATGTTTAGTTCCTTGTTTTCAATTAATGTTCTCTAAAGAATTAGAAAGCTTTTTATCGCTATAGATTTTAATCCATACGGATCTTTTTGTATTTTCGTCATCAATTATATCTGGTAAAATGATGAATGAAATTTCTTTTTCTAATCAAAAGGTTCTTGTAACAGGTGGAGCTGGGTTTATTGGTTCAAACTTATGTGAAGAATTACTTAAAAGAAATAATAAGGTTGTCTGTTTGGATAATTTTTCAACAGGGAAAATAGAAAATCTGGAAAGTTCCCAAAATAATTCGAACTTTATATTAATTGAAGGAGACATTCGCAATCTAGATGATTGTCGAAAAGCGACTGAAGGAGTAGATTATGTACTGCATCAAGCAGCGTTGGGCTCTGTTCCAAGATCAATTAAGGAACCTATAACATCAAATGATGTAAACGTAGGCGGTTTTTTAAATATGTTGGTGGCTTCAAGAGATGCTGGTGTAAAAAGATTTGTATATGCGGCAAGTTCATCTACCTATGGTGATTCAGAGTCAATGCCAAAAGTAGAAGAAGTGATTGGGAAGCCATTGTCTCCCTATGCGGTTACCAAGTATGTAAATGAGCTGTATGCAGATGTGTTTTCTAAAACCTATGGATTGGAAACGATAGGTTTGCGCTATTTTAATGTGTTTGGAAGAAAGCAAGATCCAAATGGTGCCTATGCAGCCGTAATTCCTAAGTTTGTAAGTCAATTAATGTCGGGGGAATCACCCGTGATTAATGGAGACGGGAATTACTCTAGAGATTTCACCTATATTGACAATGTAATTCAAGCAAACCTTTTAAGTTTGGTAGCTACCGAGAAAAAAGCGATCAACACTGTGTATAATGTCGCTTTTGGTGATCGAAACACCTTGAATGATTTAATGAGGTACTTGAAGAAATATTTATCTGAATTTGATTCAAAAATAACGAACATAGAAGTGGTATATGGGGCTAATAGAGTTGGTGATATCCCACATTCACATGCAAGTATAGAAAAAGCAAAAAATAATTTAAATTATAACCCCCAATTTTCGTTACGAACAGGACTTGAAGAAGCTGTAAAATGGTATTGGAAAAACTTATAAAATGAACAAAGAAAAAATAGCAATAATAGGATTAGGATATGTGGGATTGCCTCTGGCGAGGCTGTTCGCTACAAAGTATGCTGTCGTTGGTTTTGATATCAATACGAAAAGAATAACGGAGTTGAACTCAGGAATAGATAGCACTTTGGAAGTGGAGGATGCTGTGTTGAAATCAGTATTAAAACCGGCTAATTCAGAAGACACAGGATTGTATTGTTCAACAATATTAGACGATATTAAAGATTGTAATTATTATATAGTTACGGTTCCAACTCCAGTGGATAAAAATAATAAGCCAGTATTGGTGCCTTTAATAAAAGCAAGTGAAGCTGTAGGTTCTGTATTGAGGAAAGGAGACATCGTAATTTATGAATCAACCGTGTACCCTGGGGCTACTGAAGAAGAGTGTATACCTGTGTTGGAAAAAAATTCTGGATTGAAATTCAATCAAGATTTTTATGCAGGATATTCACCCGAAAGAATCAACCCAGGAGATAAGGAACATACTGTTGACAAGATCTTGAAAGTTACTTCAGGTTCTACTCCAGAAATAGGTAAAAAAGTAGACGATTTATATAATACGGTTATAACTGCAGGTACTTATTTAGCGCCAACAATTAAAGTTGCAGAAGCGGCCAAAGTAATTGAAAATTCTCAGCGAGATATTAATATTGCATTTGTCAATGAGTTGGCGAAAATATTTAATTTGATGGGCATCAATACACACGATGTCTTGGAAGCTGCTGGAACTAAGTGGAACTTTTTGCCATTTAAACCTGGATTGGTAGGAGGTCATTGTATTGGGGTAGATCCATATTATTTAGCTCAAAAAGCGCAAGAATATGGGTATCATCCAGAAATAATTTTGGCAGGAAGAAAAATGAATGATGGAATGGGGGCTTATGTTGCTTCAGAAGTTGTGAAGTTGATGATACAAAATGATGTAAAAGTGAAGGGGGCGAATATTTTGATGTTGGGTATAACCTTTAAAGAGAACTGCCCTGATGTGCGAAATACAAAGGTCGTAGACGTAATTTCTTCTTTAGAAGAGTTTGGGGCTAACGTTACAATATTTGATCCATGGGCCGAAGAACAGCAGGTATTTAAAGAGTTTGGGTATACGTCATCCAGGAAAATTAATTACAAGAAATATGAAGCAATCGTTTTGGCAGTAGCTCATAATGAGTTTAAAGAGTTAGATTATTCTAAATTAACTAGCGATAGCTCTGTTGTATATGATGTTAAAAATGTACTTTCACGTACGATAAAAAATAAAAGCCTGTAGATGAAGAATTTTGCATTGATAGGAGCAGCAGGGTATATTGCTCCACGACATTTAAAAGCCATCAAGGATACAAATAATAATTTGATTGCTACATTGGATAAATTTGATAGTGTTGGAGTACTAGATAGCTATTTCCCAAATGCAGATTTTTTTGTGGAGTTTGAACGATTTGATCGACATATAGAAAAAATTAAAAGGCAACAAAATATCAATTTAGATTATGTAAGTATTTGTACGCCCAATTATTTACATGATTCACATATAAGAATGGCACTTCGTAGAGGTGCAGATGCAATTTGTGAAAAACCGTTGGTATTAAATCCATGGAATGTCGATGCGCTAGGAGCAATTGAAAAAGAATCTGGGAAAAAGATTTATACAATTTTACAATTAAGGTTGCACCCTAGTATTATTGCTCTAAAAAAGAAAATTGAAAATGGACCAAAAGAGAAGATCTATGATGTCGATTTGACCTATATCACTTCACGCGGAAATTGGTACGATATTTCTTGGAAAGGAGATGAAAGTAAATCAGGAGGTATCGCAACAAACATTGGTGTGCATTTTTATGATATGCTGTCATGGATTTTCGGAGAAGTAAAAACGAATATTGTACATTTAAGAGAGAAAGATAAGTCAGCTGGCTATCTAGAATTTGAAAAAGCTAGAGTAAGATGGTATTTATCTATTGATGAAAATTCATTACCTAAAGAGGTAAGTATAAAAGGGCAAAGAACCTATAGATCTATTACAGTGGATTCTGAAGAGATAGAGTTTAGTGGTGGTTTTACGGAGCTACATACAGATAGCTACAAGGAAATTTTAAAAGGAAATGGTTTTGGGCTACTGGAAGCAAAACAATCGATTGAAATTGTTCATGATATTCGAAATTTTGGACTAGAAATAAAAGGGGAAAAACATCCTTTTATTATATAAAAATTAATTTATATTTGCAAGAAAATTATGAAAATAGGAATTACTTTTAGTGCTTTCGATTTGTTGCATGCTGGGCATATAAAAATGTTGGAAGAGGCGAAACGCCAATGTGATTATTTGATCTGTGCATTGCAAACAGACCCTACCTTAGATAGACCCGAAAAAAATAGACCGGTACAATCCGTTGTAGAACGTTATATCCAATTAAAAGGATGTAAGTATGTGGATGAGATTGTTCCCTATGCTACAGAACAAGATTTGGAAGATGTATTGCGCTCGTTTAAAATAGATGTGCGAATTATCGGAGATGAATATGCTAACAAGCAATTTACAGGAAGAGACTATTGTGAGAAAAAAGGAATAAAGCTATACTTCAATAAAAGAGAGCACCGTTTTTCAAGTAGTAAGTTACGCAAAGAGGTACAAGAAAAAGAAAATTTGAAAAATAAAGATAAATAAATTGAAAATTGCAATAATAGGTACTGGTTATGTTGGGTTGGTTTCTGGAGCTTGTTTTGCAGAAATGGGAAACGAGGTTATTTGTGTTGATGTTGATCAGGAGAAAATTGATGACTTGAATAAAGGTATTGTGCCTATATACGAGCCTGGGTTAAAAGAATTAATTAATAGTAATATATCTAAGTCTCTTTTTTTTTCTGTTGATTTAAAAAAAGCAGTAGAGAAGTCTGATATCATTTTTATTGCAGTTGGTACGCCGATGGGAAATAATGGGGGTGCCGATTTGTCATCTGTTTTTAATGTTGCTAAATTAATAGGAGAAAATATAAATGAAAGTAAAATAATTATATCAAAATCGACTGTACCTGTTGGGACAACGTTTAAAATCAAGGAAATCATTCAATCTAAATTAGAAGAAAGAAAAATTAAAATTGAATTCCATGTTGCTTCTAATCCAGAGTTCTTAAAAGAAGGAGCAGCAGTAAATGATTTTATGAAACCCGATAGGGTTGTTATAGGTGCAGAATCTGATTTTGTTTCAGGACAAATAAAAAAAATATACACATCGTTCTTTAGAGCCAATGAACGATTTGTAGTTATGGATATTAATTCTTCAGAAATGACTAAATATGCTGCAAATGCGATGTTGGCTACAAAGATTTCATTTATAAATGAAATGGCAAATATTTGTGAAAGAATTGGTGCTAATATCAATGAAGTTAGAAAAGGGATTGGTTCCGATAGTAGGATTGGATATGATTTTATATATCCAGGGATAGGTTATGGGGGGACCTGTTTTCCGAAAGATATTGCTGCTTTGATACAAATGAGTACTGAAAAAGGATACGAGCCGGTAATAATTACATCTGTAAATAAAGTTAATCAGAATCAGAAAAAACTTTTTTTGAATAAAATATTAAATAGATTTGGGAATGACTTGTCAGGTTTTTGTTTTGCTATTTGGGGTTTGTCATTTAAACCTGAAACAGATGATATGCGTGAAGCGCCTTCGATTTATATCATTAAAGAATTGATTAATAGAGGAGCGGAAATAAGAGCTTATGATCCAAAGTCGATGAAGGAGGCAAAAGAGGTTTACTTGAAAGATGAAAGTAGTATTGAATATTGTGAATCGAAATATGAGGTATTGAAAAAATCAACTGCGTTGATTTTATTAACAGAATGGAAAGAATTACGTGCGCCTGATTTTGAAGAAATTAAAAGGCAATTGAAATACCCAGTGATATTTGATGGTAGAAATCAATATATAGCATATAATTTAGAAGAAAAAGGGTTTGAGTATTATCAAATAGGGAAGATATAAAGAAATGAAAAAGAAGAATCTTATTATTTTTGGCACGAGACCAGAAGCGATTAAAATGGCTCCTTTGGTCAATCAGTTTTTGTTGGATGTCAGATTTGAAACCAAAGTATGTGTTACTGGGCAGCATAGAGAAATGCTCGATCAGGTGTTGGATTTCTTCGACATAAAGCCTGATTATGATTTAAGTTTAATGAAACCAAATCAAAATTTATATAATTTGACAGGCGAGGTAATCTCTGGGTTGAAACCTATTTTGGAATCTTTTCAACCAGATTTTGTATACGTTCACGGAGATACAACAACGACTATGGCGGCTAGTTTGGCAGCTTTTTATTGTGGTGCAAAAGTGTGTCATATAGAAGCTGGATTGAGAACTCATAATATGCAATCTCCTTTTCCGGAGGAGATGAACAGACAAGTTGCTAGTAGAATAGCTACCTATCATTTTGCACCTACCATCAAATCTAGAGAGAACTTATTATTAGAAAATATATTAGAAGAAAATATATTAGTTACAGGTAATACGGTTATTGACGCTTTGTTGGAGAGTTCTGATAGAGTTGAAAACCTTGAAAATGAAGAAATAATTGGATTAAAAAATGCGATTGATTTTAATAATAGAATCATTTTGGTAACTGGACATCGAAGAGAAAATCACGGCCAAGGATTTATAAATATTTGTGCTGCTTTGAAAGAAATTGCGACCAATAATCCAACTGTTGAGATTGTTTATCCAGTGCATTTAAATCCGAATGTATTAAAACCTGTGAATGAACTTATAGGAGAGGTGAGGAATATTCACTTAGTGAAACCGCTATCTTATCCTTCTTTTGTTTGGACGATGAATCAATCTTATTTGATAATTACAGATAGTGGAGGTGTTCAGGAAGAAGCACCTAGTCTGGGTAAGCCTGTCTTGGTGATGAGAGACACGACGGAAAGACCCGAGGCTGTTGAAGCTGGGACCGTGATTTTAGTGGGTACAGATACCAATAAAATAATAAATGAAACACAAGAGTTATTAAATAACTCCTCAAAATATAATTCAATGAGTTCATTACATAATCCTTATGGAGATGGAGTAGCTTGTCACCGAATTATTGAATTTATTTCAAAACTATAAAAATGAGTAAAACAAAAGTCGTTACAATCGGTCTTGGTTATATTGGTTTGCCAACATCGGCATTAATAGCACAAAATGAAATTCATGTGCATGGTGTAGATATTAATCAAAACGTTGTTAATATTATCAATGAAGGTAAAATACATATTGTAGAACCTAGTTTGGATATCGCTGTTGAAGAAGCTGTTAGGAAAGGGTATTTTAAAGCAGATACAAAACCTGTTGAAGCTGACACGTTCTTAATTGTAGTTCCTACTCCATTTAAAGGGAACCACGAACCAGATATTTCTTATGTTGAAGCTGCAACAATGAATATTATTCCGTTATTAAAAGAGGATGATTTGTATATTATTGAATCTACTTCTCCGATTGGAACTACAGAAAAAATGATGGAGCTTATTTATACTGAACGACCAGAACTGAAAAATAAATTAAATATAGCTTATTGTCCGGAACGTGTGTTGCCAGGAAATGTGATGTTTGAATTGGTCAATAACGATCGAGTTATTGGAGGAGTAGATGATAAATCTACAAAAAAAGCTATAGAATTTTATAAGCAGTTTGTAAAAGGAGAGTTACATGCCACGAACGCAAGAACTGCAGAAATGTGTAAGCTAACTGAGAACTCATCAAGAGATGTTCAAATTGCATTTGCAAATGAACTCTCATTAATTTGTGATAAGGCTGGTATCAATGTTTGGGAATTAATAGCTTTGGCAAACAAACATCCGAGAGTTAATATATTGCAACCAGGTTGTGGTGTTGGGGGGCATTGTATTGCCGTTGATCCCTATTTTATAGTTTCTGATTATCCGATGGAATCTAAAATTATCGGAACTGCTAGAGAGGTGAATAATTATAAGTCTTTTTGGTGTGCTGAGAAAATTCAAACCGAAAAGTTGAAGTTCGAATTAAAGCATGATCGCAAACCAAGTATTGCTTTACTGGGATTAGCTTTTAAACCAAATATTGATGATTTAAGAGAGTCACCGGCAAAGTATATCGTACAAAAAGTACTTCAAAATGATAATAATGGGGAGTATTTTATTGTGGAGCCAAATATAAAGGAACACAATGTTTTTAAATTGACAGCTTATAAAGAAGCAGTAGATAATGCAGATATTATTGTGTTTTTAGTAGCTCATGAAGAGTTTTTAAGAATTGATGTACCAAAGAAAAAGGTGATCTTAGATTTTTGTGGAATTAAAAAATAAATTATGGGTTTAAATTTAAATAATAAATCAATTTTAATAACAGGAGGAACTGGTTCTTTTGGTAAAATGTTTACTAAACTTATTTTAGAGAGAAGCCCTGATGTAAAACGTTTGGTAATATTGTCAAGAGATGAACAAAAACATTTCAATATGGCTATGGAGTTTCCTGAAGCCAAATATCCTGCAATGCGTTATTTTATAGGAGATGTACGTGATAAAGAACGTTTGTTACGTGCCTTTGAAGGCATAGATATTGTTATACACGCCGCTGCTATGAAGCATGTGCATTTAGCTGAATATAATCCTTCCGAATGTATAAAAACTAATATTAATGGAGCTGAAAATGTGATATCAGCAGCTATTCAGTGTGGGGTACAGAATGTAGTAGCACTTTCAACAGATAAAGCTTGTGCGCCTATAAATCTCTATGGAGCAACGAAACTTACTTCTGATAAATTGTTTATAGCAGCCAACAATATAAAAGGCTTTAGAGATATAAAATTCTCGGTAGTTCGTTATGGAAACGTAATGGGATCTAACGGTTCGGTAATGCCTTTTTTCTTGAAAAAGAGAAAAGAAGGAGTGTTACCAATAACCGATATGGAAATGACAAGGTTTAATATTTCTTTGCAAGATGGTTGTCAGATGGTATTTGATGCTATAGAAAAAGCTTGGGGAGGAGAACTATTTGTCCCTAAAATACCTTCTTACAAAATAGTAGATGTAGCTACTGCTATCGGGCCTGATTGTAAACAAGAAGAGGTCGGTATTCGTCCAGGAGAAAAGCTGCATGAAGAAATGATAACTGTTTCTGATGCAATGAATACTTACGATATAGGTAAGTATTATACCATTCTACCTCAAAAAACAGTATTTGACAGAGCTGATTTTGTTAAGCATTTTAAAGCTAAGTTAGTTGATAGAGATTTCTCTTATAATTCCGGTGATAATACTGAATGGGAGACTGTTGAGAGTTTAAGAGAGTTGGTTAAGGAATTTGTTGATCCTGAATTTAGTGTTTAAGTTTTGACTTTTAAATAAAAATAAAAATGATATATAATATATTGGAAGTGGCAAACACTCATGCGGGTGATTTTAATTATATGATTTCTTTACTAGAAGAATATTCTAAATTTAATAAAAAAGATAAATTTGGGATTAAATTTCAACCATTACATTTCGATAAAATTGCTACAAAAGATTTTGAATGGTATTCAGTTTATAAAACATTATTATTTAATGAAAAGGAATGGGTTCAAATAATATCAAAAGCGTTTGAAACTAAGGATGTATGGATAGATTTATTTGACTCGTATGGTGTTCAGATTTTAAAAAATAACTTTGATAAGGTTAAAGGTATTAAGCTTCAAGTATCAATTCTTTTCAATGAAGAGGTGTTGAGTTTATTGGAAGAATTGGATTTTTCTGACAAAGAAATTATTATTAATATAGCTTCTTTTTCAAAAGAAGAAATAGAAGAGAGATATAAATATTTTAAGAACAAATATAATCCAAGTAAATTACACATAGAAGTTGGATTTCAATCGTATCCAACTCAGTTTTTAGATAGTGGTTTGAATAAGGTGGTAGAGTTATCTGAAGAGAAATACTCTATAGTTTTTGCAGATCATCTATCTCCAGACTTAGAGGATTGTACCTTACTACCTGTAATGGCATCTTTGAATGGGGCTTCTTTAATTGAAAAACATATAATGCATAGCACATTAGATACTAAATATGATTATTTTTCTAGCATGAAAATCGATCAATATGAGAGGTTTATAGATATGTTAAATAGATACCAAGATTTAATGGCACAACCGATTGTAAATAAAAGTGAGATTAAATATTATGAGGATTCTTTACAAATACCTTTACTGAAGAATAATAAAAAAAGTGGAGAAATTATATCCAAATCGGATTTAATCTACAAAAGATCAGGAAAAGTAGGTTTGAAAACGAATCAATTGTCAGATATTTTAAAAAATGATTATTTTGTTTTAAATACGGATAAAAAAGAAGAAGATTCTTTATCTGTAAGTGATTTTAAAAGGGCTACTATAGCTACTATTATAGCCTGTCGTTTAAAATCAACAAGATTGAAAAATAAAGCTAAATTGAAAATAGGAGATAATCTTACCTCTATAGAAATGTGTATTAAAAACACCTTGAAATTTAAGAATGTAAATCATACTGTTTTAGCGACTTCAATAACAGAAGAAGATGCTGAATTAGAGAAGTTCACATATTCTGATAATGTTATCTTTCATAAGGGTTCAGCGGATGATGTTATAACAAGATATTTAGACATAATAGATACACTAAAAGTAGATGTGTTTATTAGAGTTACAGGTGACTGCCCATATATACCTGTTGAAATACAAGAACTATTATTGAAATCTCATTTTGAAACAGGTGCGGATTATACTACAGCTAAAAATTTTGCAGTAGGAACAGCAGTAGAGGTAATTAGTGTGCCTGCACTTAAAAAAATTAAAGAATATTTTGGAGAAATGAATTATTCCGAGTATATGACTTGGTACTTAGTAAATAACCCTGAATTTTTCAAAATAAATAAAGTAGATTTACCAAAAGAATTAATAAGAGAAGATTACAGGTTAACTTTAGATTATCAAGAAGATTTAGATTTGTTCAACGAATTAGAAAAATATTTATGTTCAAATAAATTAGATTTTAATGCAAGTAATATGTTTGAGTTTTTTGATAATAACCCTGAAGTCGTTAACCTTAATTCTCATCTTACACTAAAATATAAAGTAGATTCTGATTTGATATCTATGCTGGATAGAGAAACTAAGATGAAGATTAATGAATAAAAGAATACTAATAACAGGAGCTTCAGGTATGTTGGGAGCTACATTATGCGAACAATTCTTTTCAGAGTATAATGTATTTGCCACTGGCAATTCTGATATAAATGCGGATATAAGCTTTAAGTACTTGAAGTTTGACTTATATAGTGAGAGTTATGTGGACCTGATATCGTGGTCTGAACCTGATATTATTATTCATTGTGCTGCAATTACTGACGGTAATTTTTGTAGTGATAATTCTGAAAAGGCATTTGAAATAAATAGTTTTTCTATCCAGAGGTTATTAGAGGCGACATCTGAAGAAACAAAAATAATATATATATCAAGTGATGCTGTGTTTCCAACAGGATTACATCTGGCTAAAGAGACAGATATTGTATTACCCGATAATACATACGGAAAATCTAAAGAACTAGGAGAGTTCTTGTTATTAAATTCTAATAGAAATTTTAATATTATTAGAACTACAATTGTTGGTGTTAACATTAATAAAGGAAGAATAGGTTTTGTAGAATGGATATTAAATTCTATAAAAAACAAAAAGGAAATAAGTCTTTTTGAGGATGTAGTATTTACTCCAATTAGTATTTGGGATTTGGCTGAGGAGTTAAAATTCATAATTAATAACGAAATAAATGATAAAATACTTCATATATCAGGGAGTGAAATTTTCACCAAATATAAATTTGGAATAGAATTGACTATTGCTCTTAATTTGCCAACAGATAAAATTAATAAAGGGTTTATATCTGATTTTAAAGAAAGGGTAAAAAGATGTTCTGATCAAAGTTTAGATACTACAATGTATCAAGATAAATATAAAAGAAAATTACCGAATCTTAAAGATACGGTTCAATCAATTAAAGAAAACATTTAGAGAATGAAAAGAAATATCAGAATAGGTAAGCATACCATAGGAGAAAATCAACCTACATATTTTATAGCTGATATAGCAGCTAATCATGATGGAGATGTGAAAAGGGCTAAACTATTAATAAAATTAGCTAAAGAAGCTGGTGCTGATGCCGTAAAATTTCAACATCACGATGTTAAGAAATATGTTAGTGATTATGGTTTTAAAAACTTAGGAGCTAAATTCAGTCATCAGTCAAAATGGGATAAATCTATTTTTGATGTTTATAAAGATGCAGAAGTTCCTACTTCTTGGACTGATGAACTAAAAGCATATTGTGAAGAATTGGATATTACCTTTTTCACCACTCCTTATGATCTTGATATGGTTGATTTTTTTTCTGAAAGAGTTCCTGCTTTCAAAATTGGTTCTGGAGATGTAGCATGGCATTCTATGTTAGAAAAAATAGCTAAAACAGGAAAACCGGTGTTATTTGCAACAGGAGCTTCTACTATGCAAGAGGTCGTTAATGCTGTAAATATCATTACAAAATATAATATAGATGTTGTATTGATGCAGTGCAATACTAATTATACAGGTAATGATGCTAATTTTAAATATATAAACCTGAATGTAATAGAGACATATAAAACTATGTACCCTGATATGATAATAGGGCTTAGTGATCACACTCACGGAGGAGTTACTGTATTAGGAGCCGTTGCTATGGGGGTTAAAGTTGTTGAAAAACATTTTACAGATGATACTTCTAGACCGGGGCCTGACCATCCTTTTTCGATGGATCCAGCATCTTGGAAGAAAATGGTAGATGACACCAAATTGTTAGAATTAGCACTGGGTTCTCCTGTTAAAAAGGTAGAAGATAACGAAAAGGAAACTGTAATTCTTCAAAGAAGATCTATTAGGTTGACTACTGATATTAAAAAAGGAGATTTAATAACAATGGATAAAATTCAATTTCAAAGACCATGTCCTGAAGATGCATTTGACATTAATAGAGTTGAAGATCTTTTAGGGAAAAGGGCAAATATGAGTATTGAAAATGGAGATTATATTCGATTAGAATCAATTCAGTGGTAATGATAAAATATTCCATAATAATTACAGCGTATAATTATGAGAAATTCATAAAAGAATGTATTGATACGTGTTTAAATCAATCAAAAGAAATCTCTTTTGAAGTAATTGTAGTTAATGATGGTAGTACTGATAGTACCTGCGATATTTTGGACCAATATGATCATGAATTACTAAGTTGCTATACAATTCAAAATAGTGGAATAGAAAAAGCTTCAAATTATGGATTTAAAAAAGCCAAAGGAGAATATCTCATCAGAGTAGATGCAGATGATTTATTACATAAAGATTTTTTATATGAAATGAATCGGGTTGTCGAAAATGAAGATGCTAGTTTTTATTATTCTAACTATTATATTATTGATAATGAAAGTGTAATAACTTCAACAACAGAACTTCCTTCTTTTAATGAAAAAGAAATTATGGAAAGAGGAGATTTTTTAGCGACAGGTTCCGTTTATCAGAAGTCTGTTTTAGAAAAAGTTGGATTTTATAATGAGGATGTGAAAAATTCGGGATTAGAAAATTATCACCTAATTGTAGACTTATTAAGTCTTGGACTTAAAGGAAAACATGTAAAGTCTAATTTGTTTTTTTACAGAAGACACAGTCTGAACTTATCAGAATTAAGGAGAGAAAAAATTATTCAATATGGAATAGATTTGTTTAAGCAAAAAAAACTAGGAATTTTTAAAACAAATGAGAACCACCCTTATAAATTAAAATTAAATTGATGAAAAGAGTTTTAATAATAGCGGCTCATCCAGATGACGATGTTTTAGGTTGTGGTGGAATTATGGCTAAATATAAAGAAGATGTTGAATTCCGTGTGATTTTCATTGCAGAAGGATCTACTTGTAGATTTAATTTCAAAGATATTAATAATACCGAGGTTAAAGAAGTTATTGATATAAGAAATAATTTCGGAATCGAAGCTCTGGCATTGTTTGGAATTGAAAAATATAATTTTTATAATTTACCTTGTGGGAGGTTAGATCAGGTTCCAATCTTAGATATCAATAAAATTATTGAATCTGAAATCAGAAATTTTTTACCCGATACCATATTCACACACTCAGATAAAGATGCAAATAATGATCATTCTGTAGTGCATCGATCAACATTAATGGCTACCAGACCAGGAGCGAGTATTTTCGTAGGAAAAGTATACGCGTATGAAGTGTTATCATCCAGTGAATGGAGGTTTACAGAAGCATTCATGCCAAATTATTTTGAGGTATTAAACCAAAATGAAGTCGACTTAAAATGGAAAGCATTAGCAGCTTATGAATCAGAAATAAAACCTTTTCCTTATCCTAGATCTGAAGAAGGAATTCATACCCTAGCAAAATTTCGAGGCTTGCAATCGGGAGTAGGATATGCAGAAGCATTTGAGTTAATTAGAGAAATAAATGAATAAATAAATTGTTTTAATATGAGAATAGCATGTATTACATATAGAACTTGGGCATCAAATATTTATACTAATTTAGAAAATGTCTATCAGAATGATCATACATTTTTAATTTGGAATTGTAAAGAAGAGTTTGACTCAAAAGCACTAATTGATTTTAATCCTGATTTAATTTTATGGTATGGATGGAGCTGGATGGTAGATCAGCTTTTTATTGATAACTATGAATCAATTATGTTGCACCCTAGTCCTCTTCCTAAATATCGAGGAGGATCTCCAATTCAGAACCAGATCATTAATGGAGAAAAAACCAGCGCCATAACCTTGTTTCGAATGACAAATGAATTGGATACTGGTGATATTTATAAACAATTAAAGATTTCACTTCATGGCTCATTACAAGAAATATTTACTAGAATTTCTGATTTGGGTTTCTCGGCTACATGTGATATTTTTGATAAAAACTACCAACTTACTCCTCAAGATGAATCAAAAGCAACATTTTACAAGAGAAAAAAGCCTAAAGATTCGGAAATAACAATTGAAGAAATTAACACAAAAAGTGCCGATTATTTATATAATAAGATAAGAATGCTGAATGCGCCCTATCCAAATGCATATATTAAAACAGCTGATAATCGGAAATTATTTATTATTAAATCAAAAATTGAAGATAAAACTCTTTAAAATAAGAAGGGACTCATTGAATGTTTTTTTCTTACAAAGGGGAGTAATATTCATAATGATTTTAAATGATCGATCTATAGATTATTTCGGCAAACGAATTTAAAAATTCCCTTTTTCAAGTTCATTTAATATAGATTATTTATGTTAAAAAAAATACTTTCTCATACTCTAATATATGGTTTGGCTCAGCAAGTTCCTAAAATTGCTGCGTTACTATCGTTACCTATAATTACTAGTTATTTGACTGAGGCTGACTTTGGAGTTTTTGGAATTATTACGGCTACAGTAGCAAGTGTAAGTGCATTATCAAACATGGGACTTAATGTAATAATAGCCAATGTGTTTTACAAACATCCACATCATTACAAACTTGCATGGAGACAATTATATGGTTTTTTAATCCTATGGAATTTTATCTATTCCATACTACTTGGAGTCGTCATCTATTTGTTTATCCCTATTGAAGCAAAACAACATACTTGGATTATAATAGGTTTAAATGTTTTACCTTTTCTCTTATTTGGTCCGACATCATTATTTGGACAGAATTATTATCAGTTTAAACAAAAACCAATGCAAATAGCCATAAGGTCTATTGTATTTGGTTTATCAAGTGTTGTTTTAAATATTGTTTTAATATCTCACTATCATTTAGGTTATTTAGGATGGTTTATTTCGATTGCTTTTTCTTCAATAGCAATGAATATTTCATTTTGGATTCCGTTAAATTTAAAACTAAAAATAACCCCTATTTTACTTTTTAAAAGAAGATATATTAAGGATTCTTTAAAAGTAAGTTTACCAGTTATCCCACACTATTACAGCAATTATTTACTAAGTAGTTCAGACCAAATGGTTATGAAACTTATGAATGTAAGTATTGATGATATAGGGAAATATAATGCAAGTTATATGATTGGTAATGTTTTTCAACAAATAGGCATTGCGGCAGGGAAAGCAGTTGGTCCGATGTTGTATCAGACCTATGCCAAAAATGATAACCATACAGCAAGAAAAATTATATTTAATCTACAAGCTGTTTTTCTAGCAATTACTTTTTCAGTAGCAATATGGATGAAAGAGATATTCTCCCTATTGATAAAAAATGATAATTTAGCGAGCATGTATTCCTTAGGTGTGATTATAGTAATGTCTTATACCTATAGACCTATGTATTTAGGAGCCAATAATAGGCTTTTTTATATTGAAAAAACAAAAACCCTCTTAAAAATAACTTTTATTGCAGGGATATTTAATGTAGTTTTTAATTTTATTTTTATTCCCTATTTTGGTTACCAAGTAGCAGCAATAACAACTTTTATATCCTTAATGTATATGGGATATGTTGGCTATTTTTTAAAAGAATTTAAAGAATCAAATGAATTGCCTTATTATCCTTTAAGTTGGATGTTATTTACCATTTCACTTACTTTATTTGCCTTTTTCTCGGGAGAATTTAACTGGGTTTTTAAAATTATAATTATTGTATGCACACTACTCTTATTGTTCTTTTTTTTAAAAAAAATAAATCAACGTACATAAGAAATGCCAAAAAGTAACTTTAAAATATATATGTTGATTTGTACTCTAAATAAAAATTTAAATAGCTCTTTACATATTTATAAAAATATAGATGAATTGGAGCATTTCAAGTATGTTTGGTGTAAAAAAAATGTCTTTAGAAGATATCTTCAATCTATATTTATTCTGCTCAAAAGAACTTACGTTTATTTTGATTTTAGAAGAAACGGCTTTACTAATAATGAAATAGAAGTTATTTTATATGTAAATTCAGAAAACACCTATAATTCTTTAAAATTTCTTAAGAGTGAAAAGACATTATTTTTTATGCAAATATCTTCCTTAAAGAAATTCAGAAATGAAAAACATCTAGTTAATAATGTTAGAGTTCCATTGTGGATCACTATGATTTCTGTTTTTAATTTTCCCTTTTTTGTTTTAAAGTATTGGAAAAAAGCTCTAAAATACCCTGAATTGTATTTTGAAAATTTTGGTAAAGACTATTCAAATGAAAGAATTTTATTGAAATTTAAATCTTTGAAGAAGGTCGTTTTTGCAAACGATCATAACGTACACAATCGGTTGTTTAAAATTGCTTGTGAAAACAGGAATATAAAAACAGCCTATTTACAGCATGCGAGTGTAACATCCATGTTTCCAAAATTAGATTTCGATCAAAATTTCTTATTTGGAAAAATAGATCAACATAAATATGAATCTATTTCTACGATTAAAGGAGAAACTTTATTAATAGGGTCTCCTAAATTTGATGAATTATATAAACATAAAAGGAAACCTAAAAAACGAAATTCTTTTTTTAGGATTGGTTTAGCAACGAACATCATTGATAATAAAACTAAAATTGAATCACTCGTTAATGAAATTCTAGAAAAAACGAATTATCATATAAAAATCAGGCAACATCCGAGAGAATCAAGAATTTTTAATTTTGATTCAGAAAGAGTACGAATTCAAAGTGCCAAAGATTCATCGTTATTAAATTTCTTTTCTGATATTGATTTTTTGTTAGCAGGAGAATCATCCATTCATTTAGAATCCTTATATGTTCATATCCCTAGTTTTTATGTGAATTTAACGATCAATGAAAGAAAAGATTATTACGAATTTTTAAAATATAATCTGATTAAAGAGCTAAATTCGCAGTATATTTCGAATGAATATTTTTTAAAATTGTCAATAGAACCAATTTCTTTAAAGACTTTGAAACTTTTTATTCATAGTGTTAATGAGCCATTTGATGGTCATGTGGATAAATTCGTAATAGCTAATCTTTGTTAAAATTAATTCATGTTTAAGAAATCAAACACCATCTTAATAATCATCTTTTTAATTTTTGATTCTGTTTTATTATTGCTGTATTCTGAAAATATTTCAACAATAGTAATGTTTTTATTATTATTTACTCTTCTAGGATTCATTGTCAAGGAAGATAAGGGAATGATATTGTTATTCTATTTAATAGGTGTATCGGTAGTTGTGTTTTTTTATACATATTGGATAAACTTTTATGGGAATTCTTATTTTTTAGGAAGGAAGAGCGATGATTGGCAATATGATGTTTATTGGACAAAAGGATTTGTTGAGAATTATGGAGTTAATTTATTTAAAATTGATGAACATTTAAATGGGGTAGAAAGAGGCCTTGGATTTTTGCATAACTCTAAAGGCTATGTTGGGTTTGTTATTGTAATGCGCTGGTTCTCATGTTTTTTTGATGGATATCATACGTTGATACCTAGGGTATTTAATGTTTTTGTTTTAATATTAACTGCATATTATTCATCATTAATTGCTTTTTATTATACCAATAATAAAAAGGTAAGAAGGGTTGTTTTATTCACTGTGTTTTTCTTTCCAGTAATGTTGTTTAATTCCGTACATGTGTTTAGAGATACGATAATTTCTTTTCTTTTAGTAATTCTTTTTTACACTTTACTAAAAAACAAATATTCAATATTTACTTTTTTAAAGATTATCATCTTTTTTTTTATTATGTATTATTTAAGAACGAGTACGTTCTTTGTTTCTTTTTTAATGATTTTAATAATGTATATAAATCCTAAGCGAGTGAATTTTCGGTTTGTGGTTTTGGGTTTTATTTTTTTTTTAATAGCTACTGTTTTTTTAAATAATTTTGTATTTAATTTAACAAAACAGATTTCAAGTTATGGAGAATTAAATACAGAAAGGTTTGGTCGCTTAGGGAGTGGGATTTTTGAGTTGCCTCTATATATTGGTGCTTTACCTAGGGTTATTTATATGATATTTACTCCAGTACCCAATTTCTCTGGCTTTCATCAAATATTTGTCTCAATTACAGCTTTCATACAGGTGTTTTATTTTCCATATTTGTTTTTAGGGGTTAAAAGTTTTAAAATTGATTTTAAATTGAAATTGGTTTTTCTGCTTTTTTTCCTAGGAGTTGCTTTTTCAACGGCCACCTTTAGACATGTTATGATGTATATTCCATTTGGAATAATAATAACTACGATTTCGTATTTTAATGCCAAAAATGCAAACGTATTATTTAAACATTATTTTAAATTAATATTAATATTATTTCTGCTATTTATCTTTTCAATAATGTTGGCCTTTGTATATTAATTATGAAAAATAAAGTAAAAGACATCATGTTTTTGGTATCATCCACTACACCTCAAGGAGTATTGGAGTCTCAAGTGGTTAAAATTGCTAATTATCTTTCGATAGAATATAGTTTTAACGTTAAAATAGTTTTTGTTGATACAATTATTGATAATTTAATTGTTAATAATGGAGTAAAAGTATGTTGTTTGGGTAAAGACATTAGTATAAAGGAGATACAGAATTCGAAAGTTTATATACGAAGGTTTGATATATATATGAGGTATTTTTTAAAATTAAAATATTTTAAGAATACAATTACCTATGATTTTCGAGCTTTAGTATTTGCAGAATCGTTTTATAGAAATAAAAAATACAGCAATAGTGCCGTAATATTTATTTGCGAATTGATTTGTTATTTAACAGCTGATTACATTTCTACAGTGTCCTATTCTTTGAGAAAAAAAATGTTTAGCTTTTTTCTTTTTAAAAGAAAAGTGTACGTTTTTCCTTGTATGGTAATTCAAAAAGAATTTAAGAGTTCAGCAGTAAATAAAGATGATGGTCAACTAAACTTTGTATATATGGGAGGCTTAAGTAAGTGGCAGAAATTTGATTTGACTTTAAGTTTATTTTCGATTATCAATTCCAAAATTGATAATGATTGTAAATTAACAATTATAACAAAAGATATTTCAGAAGCAAGATCCATACTCAATGAAAAAAATATGGAAGCAAATGTGATCTCATTATCAAATGATGAGGTAATGAAAGAATTATCGAATCATCATTTTGGGTTTTTATTGAGAGACAATGTTTTGATAAATAATGTTGCTTCTCCAATTAAGTATTTTGAATACTTAATTGCAGATGTAATACCAATCATGTCTATTGGTATCGGGGATTATTCGACTGAAGCAAAACAAAATGATATAGCATTAGTTTTAAATAACAACAAAGAGATAAATGAATTAGAGATAATTAGGCTCATAAATGATAAATTAATATATAAGCGTACAACTACTTATTTGGAGAGTTATAATATAAAAGAAAAACTAAAAAATCACCCTCTAGTTGTTCGTTGAATTTTTTAATAAAAAAATAAAAACCTCTGAAATTGAGAGATAAAAAAATAAGCAACAAAAGAAGATTTATAATCATAAATAGTATTAAATTTAATTATTTGAATGTTAGACAATAAATTTAAGGAGAACAAGAAGATTTTATTAATTGGTCCGCGCTATTTCAATAACTCTAATAAAACAGGAGGTATTGTGGTATTGTTTGAAGATCTATTAAAATATTGTGATGATAATGATATTCAATATACTGTTGTAGATACTAATAAAGCGAACTATGTCAATAGAATTGTGTCCTATTTTAGTATCTTATTAAAAATTTTTAAATACATCAAAAAATCAACTCATATTTCATTACATGGTACCTCTAAAGATTATTTATTGATTGCTCCTTTTGCGGTATTTTGTTCTAAATATTATTCAAAAAAAATATCTTTACGAAAATTTGCGGGAAGTTTTTATGATATTTATGAAAAATCGAATTTTTTTTTAAAAAAAATCTATAAATATTCGTTAAAAAATTCCGATTTTATTTATTTTGAAACTAAATTTTTAGTAATGAAATTTTTAAAATTCAATGATCATGTAATTTGGTGGCCGAATTCTAGATGTCAAAACTTTGATTACCGAACAAGTAATGTTTTTTCAAAACGATTTGTATTTATTTCACAAATAAAATATACCAAGGGAATTTATGAATTTATGGAAGCCTCACGTCATTATGATTCTAGTTATGTCTTCGATATGTATGGTCCAATTATGGATGATGATTTTGAAAGGCGTTTAGAAAATTATAAAAACATCAATTATCGAGGCGTTTTAAAAGCTAATAAAGTTCCTCAAACTTTGAGCGATTATGATGTATTGGTTCTTCCAACATATCACGAAGGGGAGGGGTATCCAGGAATTGTAATTGAAGCATTTTGTATAGGTCTTCCTGTGATATCAACGAAGTGGAATTCAATTCCTGAAATTGTAGAGAATCAACACAATGGCATCATCATACCGATTAAAGACGTATCAGAGTTGGTCAATGCAATAAGCTATTATACAACAGATAACTATTCAGATTTCTCTAGAAAGGCGTTTGAATCTTTTGCTAAATTTAATAGTAATAATGTGTATTTTAGGTTTTTTAATACAATTAAATCAGAGGGCTATGAACTTAAATAAATTAAAAAAACTATATGTGAAAGCCCCATTTTTTGTAAAAAAAATATATGCTTTGATTCCTTTTAAATATAGGCAAGGTCTGGAGTATAGAAATTGGAGAAAATATCTTGATGAACAAAAACCTTCTTTAAAAAGAAACCCTAATGATGTTGTTAAGAAGGCTTTTGAAAATTTCGCCTTTTACAAATCATTCTATCATCATATTGATCTTCAAGATTGGGAAAGGATCCCTCTTTTAGAGAAAAATAAGATACAGGAATCTCTTGACGAATTTGAAAATTATGAGGTTTCTAAATTTTATGTTACAACAGGTGGGGTGACAGGTAAACCTGCAAAATTTTTTCAATCCAAGAATGTTTGGGCTAAGGAGATGGCATTTGTCTATTATTTTTTTAAGATGAATGGCTATAAACCAACCATAAAAAAAGTTTCGTTTAGAGGAGGAGATTTTTCTAATCTAAAAAATGACAGATTTTGGAAGCATAACCCTAATAACAACGAAGTTCATTTTTCACCTTTTCATTTGAATAAAGAAACTGTATATGAGTATGTTAGTGAATTAAATAAAATAAAACCCTCCTATTTTCACGGATATCCTTCGTCATTTTTAACATTGGCTAAATTGATGTCGAAAGAAGGATTACAATTGAATTACAAACCAAATGCATTTTTTCTGATTTCTGAAGGTTATAATAGGAAAGATATTTTATTTTTAGAATCCTTTTTTAATTGTAAGATGAAATCTTTTTATGGACATAGTGAGCGACTAGTTTTTGCTGTAGGTGATGAAACTTTAGAAAACTATACTCCAAATTTAGATTACGGATATATGGAATTGGTTGATGAAAACGGGAAGGTTATAAAAGAAAATGACATTTTGGGAGAAATAGTAGGGACAAGTTACGATAATGAAGCGATGCCTCTTATTAGATATAAAACAGGAGATTATACCTCTTATACAGATTATTCTACAAAAACATTCGGCTCCATACAAGGCAAATGGGGACAAACAGTTTTATTTGGTCGAGGTGGAGAGGAAATTACATTGACGGCCTTAAACCTTCATTCTCAAGAATTGGATGATGTATTGAGACTTCAATTTATACAAGTTTCGAACGGAGTTATTAAGTTATTAATAATGTTTACAATAGAAAAGAATGAAACAGAAATTAAAGTAATAGAAAACTTATTATCATCAAGGGTTGGTAATTTAATTCACTTTGCAATTACTGTGACAGATAATTTTATATTAAATAAAAGAGGGAAATCCTCTTTAATCATAAACGAAAATAAATAGTTGTATTACTTTGGAATTAATTGTTCAGGTTTATGATTGTAAAAATCACCTTCCATATTAAACATTTATACTATGTACACTAAGTTTTTCACGTATTATAATACGGTAAGATATTTGAAGATAAAGCAATTATATTATCAGTTTTTCTATCGAATCAGACGAATATTGTTTAGAAACTTAAAATATTCTTCTCCATACAATTGTGTCAATACACTGAAATGGGAAGACCGTATATTCAATCCACAGACTTATATAGACAAATCAGAGTTCTGTTTTTTGAATAAACCACATCAGTTTCATCAAGCGATTGATTGGAACCTTGATCAATATGGTAAATTATGGGCGTATAATCTCAATTATTTCGATTTTTTAAATCAAGAAAACATCTTGTTAACAGAAGGTTTTTTATTGATAAAGGACTATATTAAAAATGATGATTCATTGAGAGATGGCAAAGAGGCATATCCAATATCGTTGCGTGGAATCAACTGGATAAAATTTTTAGCTAAAAATGACATCAATGATTCCGATGTAAATCAAATTCTGTATACTGATTATCAAATATTACTGAATAATATAGAATATCATTTACTTGGAAATCATTTGTTGGAAAATGGATTTTCATTGTTTTTTGGAGCTTATTATTTTAAAGATGAAAAGTTGTATCAGCAAGCAAGTAAAATTTTAAAAGAAGAATTAAAAGCACAACTTTTGAATGATGGAGCACATTTTGAGTTGTCGCCCATGTATCACCAAATTTTATTGAAGAGGTTGTTAGACTGTATTAAACTGGCAACATTAAATTCATGGAAAAGTGATGGATTGGTGGACTTTTTTAAAGGAAGAGCAGTAGAAATGCTATCTTGGCTTGAGGCAATCACCCTTAAAAACGGAGACGTACCGATGGTTAATGATGCAACATTTGGAATTGCTCCAACATCTGAGCAGCTTTTTAAGTATGCTAAAAACATTGGGCTAACATGGGAAGAAAGATATCTAAAAGATTCAGGATATAGAATTTTTAAAACAGGTGTATATGAGCTTTTTATAGATGTTGGTCAAGTAGGGCCTGATTATCAACCAGGTCATGCTCATTCAGATACTTTTAATTTTGAATTATATGTTGGAGGAAAGCCAATAATTGTTGACACTGGGACATCTACCTATGAAAAAAATCAAATTCGTCAAAAAGAAAGAGCAACAGCATCTCATAACACCGTAAAAATCGGTCAGTATGAACAGACTCAAGTTTGGGGTGGATTTAGAGTCGCAAAAAGAGCAAGAATTACCTACCTTAAAGAATCCTTGAATCAGGTGATAGCTACACATGATGGGTATTCAAATATCGGAGTTTTACATACAAGAAAATTTCAATCAAAAGAAAAGTGTATTTCAATTTTTGATGAGTTATCCAAAACCCCTCAAGAAGATTGTATAGCTTTTTTTCATTTTCATCCAAATGTTAATACCTTTGAGGTATTAGAGGATTCAATTTTAGTAAACGAACAGATAAAAATTCGATTTAAAGGAAATATTCTCTCTATAGACGAAGAGTTTTATCAATATGCATTAGGATTTAATAAAACCAAGAAAGCAATGAAAATAAAAGTCAATTTTAAAACAAAACTTGAAACTAATATTGAATTATGAAAATATTATTTTTAACTTATTTTTTTGAACCCGATTTATGTGCTGGGTCATTTCGAAATAGTTCTTTGTTAAAAGAATTGCATGCTAGAGTTGGTGATGGAGATACAATTGATGTATATACCACACAACCTAATAGATATGATTCATATAAAGTAGAGGCTGAAAGCTTTGAAAAAAGAGGAGATAATTTGACAATTACAAGAATTAACATTCCTAAGCATAAGAGTGGTATGTTAAGTCAGATAAAGTCATTTATAGTCTATTATTTTGAAATATCTAAAAAAACTCGAAATAAAAAATATGATTTAGTCTATGTTTCTTCTGGAAGATTCTTTTCAACATTTTTAGCTGCCAAGATTGCTAGAAGAAATAGTGCTAAACTCTATTTAGATATTAGAGATATTTTTATAGAAACGATTATGGACGTTTTTAAAAGTGTCTTTATGAAATTCATTTTGAAACTTATTTTAACGCCAATTGAAAATTATATTTTTAAACGGGCTGATCATATAAATTTAGTGTCCAAGGGGTTTAAAAGTTATTTTGATAAATATTCTGATTGTACATATTCGTATTTTACCAATGGAATTGATGATGTGTTTTTAAACGTTAATAAAGGAGTGAATATAACTCTGGAAAATAATATAACTCGTAAAAAAAAGACCATTTTGTATGCAGGTAATATTGGAGAAAGTCAAGGTTTGCATATAATCCTTCCCTCTATAGCAAAAGCATTTAAAAATGAGTTTGAATTTTTAGTTTTTGGAGATGGAGGAGCTAAACAAAAATTAGTAAATTCTATTTCTGAAGGTTCAGTAAGTAATATTAAAATCATGAATCCTATTAATAGGGAAACATTAATTGAAGAATATAAAAAAGCGGATTTTTTATTTTTACACTTAAACAAGCAACTGGCTTTTGAACGGGTTTTACCTTCTAAATTATTTGAATATGGAGCATTTAATAAACCTGTTATTGCAGGAGTAAGCGGTTATTCTGCTGAGTTTTTAAAAAAAGAAATGATAAATTGCATTCTGTTTAATCCTGGAGATTCAGAAAAATTAATTAAAGAATTGAAAAAATACGAATATAAAGAAATTGAAAGAAAAGAATTTAAATATAAATTTTCTAGAAAACGTATAAATATTGAGATGGTAAAATCAATAATGAATTTGTAAAATAATAAATATGTCAAAAATATATTTAACAGTAACCGCTCATCCGGATGATGAAGCATTAGGTTTTGGAGCAAGTTCCTATATTCTGTCCAAAAAAGGACATACAATTTACAATTGTATCCTGTCGGGAAATGTCGATGCGAGGCAATTCAGACCCGAATTAGAGGATTTATACAAAGACACCTGTAAAGCACAAAAAATAATTGGAGCAGAGCCACCAATATTGGGGGATTTTCCAAATATCAAATTCAACACCGTACCACATCTCGAATTGGTTCAATATATTGAAAAAGTAATTGAAGAGATTCAACCCGACTATATTTTCACACATCATCCGTCTGATTTGAACGACGACCATTTATGTGTATCTCGTGCATGTCAAGCCGCAGCAAGGTTGTTCCAAAGAAGAAAAGAGATCAAACCTATAAAAGGATTGTATTTTATGGAAATTCTTTCTTCAACCGACTGGGCTTTTCCGACTAATGTTTCACCCTTTTTACCCAATACTTTTATTGAGGTTGGAGAAGAAGCCATTGATAAGAAAATAGAGTCGTTGAAAGCTTATAAAGGCGTGATGCGACCATATCCTCATCCTCGATCTATTGAAGTTTTAAAAGGACTGGCCGCACTTAGAGGAGGGCAGGCGGGCAAAATATATGCGGAAGCGTTTCAATCTGTTTTTCAAATTTTAGAGTAATGTACAAACTGTTTTTTAAACGATTTATTGATGTAGTACTCACTGTATTAATTATTTTAATTCTCTCACCTCTCTATGCGTTGATTGCATTGCTTATATTTATTGGTGACTTTGGAAATCCAATATTTAAACAAAAAAGAGTCGGACTTCATGAAAAAGAATTCGTTTTATTCAAATTTAGAAGCATGCCGATAAATACGGCAAATGTAGCATCATCAAATACTTCTAAATTGAAAATCACAAGGGTTGGTAAATTTATCCGTAGAACAAACATCGATGAATTACCACAAATTTTTAATATCTTATTCGGAACGATGACTATTGTTGGTCCTCGACCCTCTTTAAAATCTCAAGAAGCTTTAATCTCTTTTCGAAGAGAAAAAAACGTGTATAGTTGCAAGCCAGGCTTAACGGGGTTGACTCAAGTGAATTCTTTTGACGGCATGTCCGACAATCAAAAAGCGGTATGGGACGGGGAATATGCGAGTAAAATCACTTTTATAATTGATTTTAGAATCTTTTTTCGAACCTTTGTTTATTTATCAAAAAAACCACCAACCTATTAAAAAATATGAAGTTTGCATTTGTTACCTGTGTCCAGATTGGTTTAAGCTGTATGGAATCTATTTATTCAATAAATGGGAAATTAGATCTGATTATATCAATTCCTGATGAGAAATCTAAAAAAAAATCAGGCCGAATATATGTCGATGAATTTGCTGAAAAGCACAACATTCCAGTATTAAAAACAAATCATGTAAATGATGAAATCGTTCAATCGACTTTAAAAGAACACGAAATAGATTGGCTTTTTATTATTGGATGGTCGCAAATAGCATCTAAAGATCTTATTGATACTCCGAAATTGGGAGTGATAGGAGCACACCCAACACTATTACCTGTGGGGAGGGGGAGGGCTGCTATTCCGTGGGCAATAATTAAAGGTTTAGATAAGACTGGAGTTTCTTTTTTTAAAATGGATGAAGGTGTTGATACTGGTTTGCTATTAGATCAAGAAGAAGTGTTGATAAATGAAAATGAGACAGCTTTAACTTTGTATAATAAAGTAAACTTTGCTCATGAAAGCCTGATACAAAAATTATTTTTAAATTTGCAGGAAAATGAAGTTAAAGGAATTGTGCAAGATGAATCTAAAGCGACTTATTGGGGAGGGAGAAAACCAAAAGATGGACAGATATTAGAAACAATGACCTTAATAGAGGTGGACCGATTGGTAAGGGCCACCACTAAACCATATCCTGGAGCATTTATTATCAGGGATGATAAAAAAATCACGATTTGGGCTGGTATTTCATCAAATACAAAAAGAGAAAGTAGTGTTTATCATGAGCTTCGATTGTTAGATGGGTTCTACTATGCAACAGATTATCAAGTAGAAGGTGTTTTTTTGAATTAAATTATTGGAGTTTGACAAGAACAGAAAAAAATATAAAACGATTATTTGATATTTCTTTTTCATTCTTCTTACTCTTAATATTAGGATGGTTTATTCTTTTGTTAGGAGTTGTTTCAAAGATTTTTATAGGGGGCAACGGTTTCTTTTTACAAAAAAGAGTTGGTCAAAATGGGCGGTTATTTACTATTTATAAAATAGAAACGATCCCTCCAGAAAAAGGTAGCGTTAAAAAGAGAGTAACACCTAAATTAGGTCGGTTTATGCAAAAAATAAAGATAGATGAACTTCCTCAAGTATTAAATGTTTTTAGAGGGGCAATGAGTTTCGTTGGTCCTAGACCTGACCTTCCTGGGTTTGCTGACCAATTGATAGGGAAACAACGAATAATACTAAAAGTTAAGCCTGGTATAACTGGTCCTGCTACATTACTTTATAGAGATGAAAGAATTCTTCTAGAAAAGCAAGAGAATCCAGATAAATATAATAAAGAAGTTATTTGGCCACAAAAAATAACTATCAACATGAAATATGTTGAGGAATATAGTTTTATTATGGACATGTATTACATATACAAAACATTTATTTCATGATTAAAATTGCTCTTTCTAAGCCTCATTTTAACGATTTTAAAGACGATTTAAATAAATGTCAAATTTCTGTATATGGAAATAATTTAGTGTTATTTGAAAATAAATTAGAATTTTATTTAAAGTCAAATGCTAAAGTAGCTTGTTTGAATTCAGGGACATCTGCTATCCACCTAGCTTTAATTTTAACTGGTGTTACAAAAGGTGATGAAGTCCTATGTCAATCTTTTACCTTTTCGGCATCCGCTAATCCCATTGTATATCAAGGTGCAAAACCAATTTTTATTGATAGTGAATTAGAAACTTGGAATATGTGCCCTGTAGCATTAGAAGAAGCTATAAAAGATAGAATTGCAAAGAATAAAAAGCCTAAAGCTATCATTCTGGTGCATTTGTATGGAATGCCAGCGAGAATAGAACAAATTGTAGCGATTGCTAATACCTATGAAATTGCACTCATCGAAGATGCAGCCGAAGCATTGGGGTCTACTTATAAAGGGCAAAAGTGCGGGACTTTTGGTGATTTTGGAATTTTATCGTTTAATGCTAATAAAATAATTACGACTTATGGAGGTGGCGCATTGGTTTGTAAAAGTGAAGAAGTCAAGCAAAAAACGATATTTTTATCAACTCAAGCTAGGGATGATGCCCAACATTATCAGCATTCTGAAATTGGTTATAATTACCGAATGAGTGGTGTGTTGGCAGGGATTGGAAGAGGGCAAATGGAGGTGGTGGATACCCATGTGAGTTTAAGAAGAGCAAATAATTCATTCTATCAAGAACTATTTAAAGGTGTAAAAGGTGTTACTGTTTATAAAGAACCATCACAAGATTATTTCTCAAATCATTGGTTGTCATGTATTCTAATTGAAGAGCGTAATGCTGGCATTAGTAGAGAAAGTCTTCGATTGCAGCTTCTAGAAGATAATATAGAGTCACGTCCTTTATGGAAGCCCATGCATTTACAACCTGTTTTTCAAGGTTGTGCATATTATGGAGGAACTGTGGCGGAAGACTTATTTGAAAAAGGCTTGTGTTTGCCATCGGGCTCTAATTTAACGGATACTGATCGAGAACGAATTGCGGCGTCTATTCAGAAAGTACTGAAGAAATAAGTAAGCATCTGCACTCTTAATTGTTTTGTGATAACGAGGAGAGCAGTGATATGTTAATCTGTTGTGTCATGAGATTTCTCGTCACTCATACTTCGTTCTGTCGAAATGACGTTGTAGGCTTTTGGGAACTTTGAAGTTTTCCTACTTTGTTAGTGAGATTTCTCGTCGCGCATACTTCGCCCTGTCGAAATGACGTTGTTGGCGTTACTTCTAGCAACTTTAGATCTTTACTACTTTATTAGTGATGTTTCTAGTCTGTCATACTTGGTCTTATCGAAACGACAAATGCAAAAGTTTCTAATATTTGACATTCGTTTTCAATAATCATGATCTTTTCATTTAGTAATATATCTTTTTAGCAAGTATCCTGTCGAAGAAATAAAGAGCGAAAACACGGAATTGCAAAGTGAAACTTTAAGCATGCAGTGTTGAGAGGGAATAATCCACAGGGATTTCCTATGACAGGTTTTGATTTTTGTTACTTTTCATCAAGGAAAAGTTTGGGAAGTCAATAGATTTTAGCAGTTATATTATAAGATTTCTCGTCACTCATATTTCGCTCTTTCGAAATGACGAATGAACTGTCACATCGAGTGGATTTGTGCAATGTAATGCAACAAATTTGTATCGAGATGTTGGCTATTGTCTATTGGGACTTTGCTGCCTTGTTAGTGAGATTTCTCATCGCTCATGCTTCGCTCTGTCGAAATGACTTTGTTTTATGGAGTTTTGGAACTTTGCTCCATATTATTAAGATTTCTCGTCACTCATACTTCGGTATGTCGAAATGACGTTTTGTCGCTTTTGAGCACGTTCAATCACCAAATGTATTTGTTTTAAAACTGGTAACGGTTACTGTATAAAAAACTTTAGGGTCACAGATTTTATAGAACCTTGTAGGCTATCTATAAAAATTGTAATTTCGCTTGAAATAGTTGACTATGCTTCGAAATTTCTTTTTAAAAACATTGAATAAATACGCCTCTAGATGGATTGTACTCTGTATGGATCTGTTTTTGGTTGCTGTTTCTTTTATTTTTGCATATTTCATTCGTTTTAATGCGAGTTTTGACTTTGATACGCAGTATTTGACAAGTCAGTTAATCTTGATAGGCAGTCTTTCTATTATTAGTTTTTTACTCGTTGGGTCCTATAAAGGTATTATTAGGCATACTGGAACTAGAGATGTTTTTAATGTGTTTTTAGGAGTAACTTTGTTGGCTGTTTTAATAGTGAGCATTGTTGTCTTAAATAGGCTCTTCGGTCTGATCTCTGATTTTACTGTTCCGATCTCAATCGTGATCATTCATTATTTTGTAAATGTTTTTGTATTAACCATCAGCAGATTTGTTTTTAAAGCTTTTTATGAAATTGTAACCACAGAGATAGGAGAGGTAACTAACGCCTTAATATACGGTGCTGGAGATTCAGGAATGATTACCTATGGAGCTTTAAATAGGGATACAAAAAAAAATTATGAAGTACTAGGGTTTATAGATGATGATCAAAATAAAATTAATAAGAAAATAGATCGAATAAAAATTCACCCTCTTGAAAAAATATCCATCGACTTTATTGATAAGTACAGTATCGATGAAATTATTATTTCCATACAAAATATAAAAACTTCTCGGTTGTTAGAAATCACGGATTATTTTATACAACTGGATGTGCATGTGAAAATTGTTCCTCCCTTAACAAATTGGATTGATGGACATTTAGAATCAAATCAGATACGGGAAATTAAGATTGAAGATCTATTAGAACGGGCCCCTATATTGATTGATAACCCAATATTACAACGAGATGTAAATAATAAAGTGATTTTGGTTACTGGTGCTGCAGGTTCAATTGGGAGTGAAATATCGAGACAGCTAAGTTTATATAAGCACAAGCATGTAGTATTGATTGATCAAGCTGAATCCGCCTTGTATGAGTTGCAGCAAGAGCTGATTCAAAATAATATTTCAAACTTTACAGTAATTGTGGCGGATGTTAGAGATGAGAAGAGGATGCGAAATATTTTCATGGAATTTATGCCTCAAAAAGTATTTCACGCGGCTGCCTACAAGCATGTACCATTAATGGAAGATAGCCCGTATGAAGCTGTGAAAATTAACATTCAAGGTACAAAAAACATTGCTGATTTATCCTTGGAATTTGGAGTTGAGCGTTTTGTTATGGTTTCTACTGACAAAGCGGTGAATCCAACCAATGTAATGGGAGCGACCAAACGAGTGGCTGAAATGTATATAAGTTGCTTAAGTAAGAAAAGTGATTTCACAAAATTTACCATTACTCGATTTGGAAATGTATTGGGGTCTAATGGTTCTGTGATTCCATTATTTAAAAAACAAATAGAAAAAGGAGGCCCATTAACGGTCACACATAGGGAGATTACGAGGTATTTTATGACAATTCCAGAAGCTTGTGGTTTGGTGCTGGAGGCTGGTACCATGGGAGATGGAGGTGAGATTTATATCTTTGACATGGGGAAGTCTGTGAAAATCTTTGAGATTGCAAAAAAAATGATCCATCTTTCGGGGTTGAAATATCCAGAAGATATAGCTATTGAAATTACAGGACTAAGGCCAGGTGAAAAACTGTTTGAAGAATTATTGGCTACAGGAGAGAAAACAATTAGCACCTATCATGAGAAAATTATGATCGCAAAAACAGAAGACTTAAACATTGAAGAGACACTTTTGTTAGTAGATAAATTATGTGACAATAATAAGAGAATTAACAATAAAAGTTCAGTTTCTATCATCAAGGAATTAGTACCAGAATATATTTCAAATAATTCAGTCTATGAAAAGTTGGATAAATCGATAGTTAATTAGCTTTTTTATCTTATTTTCGCAAAAAAAAAACACTACATGTCAAAGACTTTTTTTAAAGGGTTACTTTTGTTTAGCCTTGTTTCATTATCCGCTTGTGTTTCTAAAAGGAATATCAATTATTTTCAAAATGATAAAGGAAACCTGATTAAAAACACAAAAGGATTCGCTCTTAAATTTAAAACAGACGACTTACTAACGATCAATGTTACTTCTGAAGATCTAGAATCTGTAAAACCGTTTAATTTGCCAACAGTAGCTTATAATGCCGTTACAAACACTGTGAATGGGATTCCGAAACAACAAAGTTACTTGATTGATTCAGGTGGATTTATCCAATTTCCTATTTTAGGAGAGTTGAAAATTGAAGGTCTTTCGAGAATTGCGTTGATTAATTTAATAGCTTTGAAATTAAAGCCCTTTGTGAAAGATGCAACAATAAATGTTCAAATTTTGAATTTCAAAATAAATGTCATGGGAGATGTAAAGAGCCCTGGAATGTTTCAAATTCAAAACGAAAGAATTACTGTTTTGGATGCAATAGCTTTAGCTGGAGATTTAAATATTTCTGGAGAACGTGTGATTGAGGTGAAAAGAGAAACGGATAAAGGTGTGATAACTGGTTATATTGATTTAAAATCTAATAAACTATACACTTCTCCGTTTTATTATTTACAACAAAATGATGTTGTATACGTAAATCCAAATAACTCAAAAAGACAATCCGCATCTTACAACAAAAATACAGGCTTATTTATATCTATTGGATCTGTATTAATTTCCTTAATCTCTATTTTAACAAGATAATATGAATAACAGCTATAAATCTAATAATTTAGAGTCTGACGATACAATTAATATTCGTGCTGAAATAGAAAAATATTTGATGCATTGGAAATGGTTCGTGCTAGGTGGAGTGTTATCTTTAATTTTGGCTTTTTTGTATTTAAGATATTCGACTCCACAGTATAGTGCATCTGCTGTTATCTTAATTAAAGATGACAAAAAGAGTGGAGCCTCTGCAGAATTGGCTGTTTTTAATGATCTTGGGTTGGGGAGCTCAAGTCAAAATATCGACAATGAGATTGAAATTATCAAATCCAGAAAAATAATTGGAGATGTGATCAAAAACCTAGAATTAAATGTTTCTTATTTTGTTCAAGGTAGAATAAAAGAGACTGAAGTATATACGGATTCACCAATTAAAATTTCCTTCTTAAAAAGGGGCGAAGGCTTTTATGAATTAGATTCTGTAATTTCAATTAAAAAAACTTCTGAAACCCAATTTGATTTATTTACAGAGTCCGGAGATTATAAAGGGCATTTTTCTTTTGGCGAAAATATTCAAAATGATTTAGGGAGTTTTAAAATCATTAAAAACGAAATAGAAAACAAATTGAACAACACCTCTTTTACTAGGGTGGTAATCAGGTCTTTAGATAGGTTAATTGATGGTTATAAGAAGAATGTTAGTGTAATACCTGTAAATAAAAAATCTAGTGTTGTAACGCTTTCCTTGAATTCAGCTGTAAAATTAAAAGCAGAACATTTTTTAGATTCTTTGGTAAGTGCTTATAATAGGGATGCCATATATGATAAGAATTTAGTTTCTCAAAAAACAAAAAGGTTTATTGATGATCGGTTAAAATTAGTTAAAAATGATTTTGACAATGTAAATTTGGAACTTAAAAATTATAAAACGTTAAATGAGGTAACAAATATTGAAGTTGAGTCTGAATTGATTATTAAATCTATTGGGAGTGTTAACGATAAAATTGTTGAAGCGAATATTCAATTAATACTTGTTAATTCTTTATATACAGAATTATTAAAAGATTCTATTACGAATAATTTGTTGCCAACAAACTTAGGTTTAAATGATTTAGGCATTGCAACTACAATTATGGAGTATAATAAACTGGTTCAAAATAAAATTAGATTATTGAGAACTGCAAGTGAATTAAATCCAACAGTCAAAAACTTGACTGCTCAAATTCTAGGGTTAAAATCTAGTTTGACAAAGAGTTTAGATAATTCTAAAAGAGGAATTGAACTAACTTTAAAAGAATTATATAAGGAAGATCAAAAAATAAAGACAAAAATTTCTGGAGTACCTATTCAAGAGCTAGAATTAGGGAAAATAAAGTTACAACAAGAAATTACGTCCGAGTTGTATTCTTATTTGTTAAAAAAGAAAGAAGAAACGGCTATTTCTTTAGCAGTCACTGTACCAAATGCCAAAATAATTGACGGGGCATATGGAAGTAATGTTCCTGTTTCACCTAAAAAGAGTATTATTTATTTGGTGGCATTATTATTAGGCGGATTATTCCCTTTTGTCATAATATATTTAAAAAACTTATTTGACACGAAGATTCACAATAAAAAAGATATCGAAGAAAATTTGTCCATTCCATTTTTAGGGGATGTTCCAAAATCAGAGGAAAAATCAAAGATTGTTATTGGTGCAGATGCTCGTTCAAGTACAGCAGAAGCTTTCCGTTTAATTCGTACCAACTTAGATTTTATGTTGATGAATAAAAAAGGAAAAAGCAATACAATTTTTATTACGTCTACAACAAGTGGGGAAGGGAAATCTTTTATTTCTATTAATGTTGCAGCCTCTTTAGCTTTGTCTGGAAAAAAAGTACTGCTGATGGGAATGGACTTGCGAGCACCTAAAGTAACTGAATATCTAGGATTGTCAGATAGAAAAGGGGTGACGAATTATATAACGAATGAAGAACTGTCCTTAGATGATTTGATTTTTAAATTAGAAGATTACGAAAATTTAGACATCATATCTTCAGGTGTTGTGCCGCCAAATCCTGCGGAACTGTTAATGACAAAGAGAACCGAAAATTTATTTACAATTGTTAAAGAAGAGTATGATTATATAGTTGTAGATACTGCACCAGTTAATTTAGTAACAGATACCTTGTTGATAGCCAAATATGCAGATATGTTTATGTATGTAGCGAGAGCTAATTATTTGGACAAACGTTTATTAGCAGTGCCACAAAACTTATATAATGAAAAGAGATTGCCAAATATGGCTATGATATTAAATGCAACTGATCCAAAACGTAGTTATGGCTATGGATATGGTGGATATGGCTATGGATATGTAGTGATCGAAAAACCTTGGTATAAAAAGATCTTCGATAGATCATAAGAAGAACAACAGGAAACAAATAAAAAAAAGGAACAATTTAAAATTGTTCCTTTTTTTTATTTAATAAACTTTTTATTGTTTTCCAGTAAATGTGAAATAGAATTCCGAACCTTTTCTGTGCCTATTTCTTTGAGCAATTCTAAATGATTATTGTGATGTGTGTCACTACCCACAAAATCATACATGTTTTCGTATAGTAGCTTTGTACTTACTTTCTGAACATTTTTACCGTATTGTGGCGTAAGAGAAAGTAAATTTAACTGAAACAAACAGCCCGCTTTTTTAAGCTTGTAATAATGTTCAAAGTCGTGATGAAAGAAGTTATACCTTTCTGGATGTGCCAGTACGGGTTTGTACCCTTTCAATTGGATTTCAAAGAGTATCTCATATAGGTTAAAAGGGGCATTGAAATAAGACATCTCTACCAATATAAAGTTGTCTTTTAAGGTAAGAATATCATCTTTGGCAAGTAGTTTGGAAAACTGTTCGTCCATCATGTATTCTGCGGCAGCAGAAATATGTACATCGGTGATATTTTGTTTTTGGAGTTCTGTTTTTACTTCCGCTAACTTTTCTTTAATTGTTGATGAACTGTTTGGGTATACTTCTCCCAAAACATGTGGTGTAGTAATAAAGTTTTTAATTCCGTAAGAACGCATCTTTTTTATCAATGCTATCGAATGATTGAGATCTTTAGCTCCGTCATCAATTCCTGGTAATAAATGTGAATGTATGTCTACAAAATCAGTAGGGAATAATTCTGTTAATGAGATTTTTTTCTTTTTTAAAAAAAGCATTTAGTAGGGTTTATAGTTGCAAAAATATGAATTTCATTTTGAATAGATGTAGTTTACTTAAAACGAAAACGATGTAGTTTAAATTATCGTAGTTTATTCAATTTTGATATAATATATTTGATGAAATTCTACAGATATGATATTAATTGCAGATGGAGGTTCAACGAAAGCAGATTGGATTGCGTTGGATTCGAATAAAGAAGAAGTTTTTAGAACGCGTACGTTGGGTTTAAACCCTGCTGTTGTTTCGGATACAGAATTGCGAAACAGAATCGTTAACATGTTTCAGTTAATGCAAGTAAAAGAAACGGTTTCTGAAATTCATTTTTATGGTGCCGGTTGTGGAACTCCAAAACCTATTGCCATATTGCAACATATATTAGAATCTATTTTTACCAATGCCAAAGTAGTCGTTTCTGAAGACCTATTAGCTGCAGTGTACGCGTCATCAGGAGATTCTGCGGCCATTGTATGTATTTTAGGAACTGGATCTAATAGCTGTTATTTTGATGGAGAAAACCTAAATGTTACATCTGCCTCTTTAGGGTATACCATCATGGATGAGGCTGCTGGTAATTATTTTGGAAAAATATTATTAAGAGATTTCTTTTATAAAAAAATGCCGAAGGCAATTGCAGAAAAATTTGCAGCTCAATTTGATTTGGAAGTAGATGTTGTAAAGTACAATTTATACAGACAGCCAAATCCAAATATGTATTTGGCTAGTTTTGCTAAATTCATGTTCGAGTTTAAAAAAGAGAAATATATTAAGAGAATTATTAAAAAAGGAATTCAATCTTTTTTTCAGTACAGAATTTTACCTTTCCAAAAAGATGCCAATACGCCAATTTATTTTATCGGCTCAATTGCTTTTTATTTTAGAGATATTCTAGATAAAGTCGCGGCTAAGCATGATTTAAAAATTACGGATGTTATTCAAAGACCAATAGACAATTTAGTGCAGTATCACAAAGAGAAAATTAATTTATAAATACTCTGTAACTCTTTCTAAAGCCATCCCTCGAGAGCCTTTTATCAAAATTTGACAATCAGTGATGTTGGCTTTTGAAAGGTGTTGTATTAAATCCTCAAAAGAGGCAAGCTTTAAATGGGCGGATGTTGTTTGATTGAATAGTTTTCCAACTAATAGCACGCTTTTGAACTTTAATGCTGTGCAATACTCAGAAATGGACTGATGTTCTTTTTTGCTTTCTAAGCCCAATTCAAACATATCTCCAAGTATCACCATTTTGTTTTCTGAATTTATAAGACTAAAACTATCCAGTGCAGCCTTCATGCTTGTTGGATTCGCATTGTAAGCATCCAGAATAAGCGTATTTTTGTTTTTAGTAGTGAGTATTTGAGATCTGTTATTTGTAGGTCTATAGTTCTCTAAAGAGCTTTTGATGTTCTCATTACTTATCTTAAAATGTAAGCCCAAAGTAATTGCCGCAGAGATGTTGCTGTAATTATACCCACCAATTAAATTGGTAGAAACAAATTCCTGATCAAAGCTTACTTTTACGTAGGGGTTTGCTTCAAGAAGTTTGATTGTTTCATTGAAAAGCACCGTTTTCATCTCAGCTGTTTTAAGAACTTGAATTTTATCATCGGGATTCACAAAAACGGTTTTCTTGTTTTCTTTTAGGTAGTTATATAATTCAGACTTAGCTTCAATAACACCTTCAAGACTGCCAAAACCTTCTAAATGAGCTTTCCCAAAATTGGTAATGTATCCAAAGTCGGGTTTCGCAATTGCACATAAAAATTCAATCTCTTTATGATGATTTGCACCCATTTCAACGATTCCTATTTCTGTACTAGGAGTCATTGATAATAAGGTTAATGGAACTCCAATGTGGTTGTTTAAATTGCCTAAGGTGGCTGTTGTTTTGTATTGAGTAGATAGTACCATATTAATTAACTCTTTGGTCGTTGTTTTTCCATTACTACCGGTCAATGCAATGATTGGAATATTAAGAGTGCTTCTATGAAGAGAGGATAATGCTTGTAAGGTACTAAGAACGTTATCAACCAGAATAATTTTTGAGGAGCTTACATATTCCTTCTCGTCTACGATGCTATACGAAGCCCCTTTCTTAAGTGCCTCTTCAGCAAAAGTATTCCCATTAAAGTTTTCTCCTTTTAAAGCAAAGTACAGGGTGTTCTTTCTAATTTTTCGTGTGTCAGTGTCAACCAAATACTGTTGACAATACAATTTGTAGATTTCTTTAATATTCATTTCTTAAATATAAAAAAACCTCATTGTAAAAACGATACAATGAGGTTGAATTTTATTTTAGGCGCGATTACCTTCTGGCATTTCTCGCTGTACGTTTTTTGTAGGTCATAGGACCAACTCTATCTGTTACACATCTAAAACCAATAAAGTTTGTAGACATATATTCTGGTAAATATCTTCTCTGAGCAGGGTCTAGCCAGTATTCTCTATCACTCCAAGAACCACCTTTAAATACTCTTGTGTTGTCGCTAATTAAGGTAGAACGGAATTTTGTATCATACTTTTTGGCGATGTTTCCAATACTATCTCTTTCGTCTCTAGGAGTTTTTGGTGAATTATACATAGATGGGTCAGATGCGAATTGCTGTAAATCTGATTGATAAAAACGTGAAGAGTTTCTATCTCCATCTCCCAAGTTAGAATTGTTGGAAACAGCATAGTTTCTTCTCATGTAAATTTCATCTTTCGTAATAGGAACATATTTAATACTTCCAGGTAAATACATGGGAACAATTTTTCCATTTTCTAAGGTGTCGTATTCTATTGAGTTTTCATCCACAATTACAACCTTCCCATCTTTATTAATCATCTTCTTTGTAAAGATGTTTCCTCTGTAGTAATTAAAGTCATTGGCCTCTACATCGATATGAGGTCTGTATACATCGGCAACCCATTCGGCAACATTTCCAGACATGTCATACAATCCAAATGCATTCGGTGGGTAGGATTTTATTTTAATAGGAATATCAGATCCATCACTACTCCATCCAGACAAACCACTATAATCTCCTTTAGATTGTTTAAAGTTCGCTAGCTGATCTCCTTTGTATCTTTTAGATTTATCTCTTGTGTATTTTCCAGCCCAGGCATATTTTTTTCTTCCTTTTAGGTTGTTATACTCTCTAGTTTCAATAATTGATTTTGCAGCATATTCCCATTCAGCCTCTGTAGGTAAACGGTATTTTTGAGCCAAGATTCCATCCGAAGAAGTAACTTGTCTTCCTGTAAATGCTCCTTTTGCAGGTCTTGGGTCTCCTCTTTTTCTTTTTGTATTGCTTGGTAGTCCTTTTTTGTAAATTGTAGAATCTCCTTCAAACAATGCATACGGATTGTCTAAATATACATCAGTATCAAAACTATTCTTTCCTTTAAATTCAATGGAGTCCATTTTCCAGATGTTTTTTATGACACCTTTGTCCATTAATATTTTTAGATTTACAGCATTTGTTCTCCATTTACAGTATTGAGTTGCTTGTAACCAACTAACTCCAACAACTGGGTAATCTGTATACGCTGGGTGACGTAAATAGTTTTCTGATAATAAATCTGTATTTCCTAAGCCTTTTCTCCAAACTAAAGTATCTGGTAAAATAGAGTTGTAAATATGTTTATACTTTGGGTCAGAAGGAGGGAAAACACTCTTAGTGTATTGCATAAATAATGAATACTCAGCATTTGTTACTTCTGCTTCGTCCATATAAAAAGAACGAATGTGCATTTTTTTAGGAGTCGTATTCCATTCGAACATGACATCATCTTGAACTTGTCCCATTGTAAATGTTCCTCCTTCAATAGCTACCATTCCATTAGGTGGCTTCGAGCCTTCAAAAGATTTTCCTTTTAAATAGTTTCCATAATCAGGGTTGTTGAACTTCCAACCTGTTAAGGAAGAAGTACACTCTGTACAAGTTTTACATTGAGTAAAAGTTAAACTAACTAGTACTAAAAAAGTAAATTTCAATAAGTTTTTCATGTATCTTATTTAAATTTGTTAAGGGTTTAATTTAGCCATG
>Ga0209395_1000977_pt1 | contig 41174 bp, 33 predicted proteins | sample GOMGulsemesocosm_3_FD_184635 | JGI IMG/M metagenome (GOLD analysis project Ga0209395, IMG submission 184635) | Methane-oxidizing microbial communities from mesocosms in the Gulf of Mexico - GOM9D Gulf of Mexico (SPAdes) (version 2) | ecosystem: Environmental > Aquatic > Marine > Cold seeps...
AACTGATACTGTTATTGGTGGTTTAGATTTTTCAGCGGGCGGTGAAGGTTATCATTCAATTGATTATAATCCGATTGAAGATGCCAACGATATTAACGTATCCGCAGGTGCTCTTCCTTCAGGTACAGCTGTTGCAGCACAAATTTTAGAACAGGCCCCTGATGCAAAAATATTATCATATAAAACTTACGACTGGGCTGCCGATTACTTCTTCCCTGTTCTAGATGTCATTATAGATCCCAACCAAGATGGTGATATTAGTGACCGTCCTGATGTTATTGTGATGAACTCATACGGCAATGGAGCTTTCTATGTTGAAGATGATACCAACGGCTCTTCGTCGACACGTGAGATCAATCTTGTTCGCCGTTTAAGTGCAGCCGGTTCTTTAGTGGTTGTTGGTGCAGGCCAAACTTACTTTAACTCCTACTTTAACCTAGCATGGCGTGGCGCGGTACCTGAAGCATTAACCGTAGGCTCCGTTGCTATCAATGGTGATGACATTACGTTGTCTGAATTTACTCCAGCTGGTCCTGTTCGTGGTACCCACTTATTAAAACCTGAAGTAGTTGCTCCTGCAGAAAATATTATTGGCCCTATTGCAGGTTCAAGTGACGCTACAGGCGAAGTCTTCGCAAACTCTACCTATGCTGCAGCATATGCTGCTGGAACTGTGGCTAAAATTTTAGCTAACTATCCTCAGTTAAGTCCATTAGAAGCGAAAGCGCTAATTGCTAATACCGCTCTTTCAAATGACATTAAAGGTTCATCTACCTTTAAAGAAGAGTTTGAGCGCAATATCACTACCGTAGCTGAAGTACCTTTTATGGGATCTGGTTTAGTTGATGGCGATATTGCTGTTACAGCCAATGCTGTTGTTTGGGAAACTAATAGCTATCAACCAGCGCTTGCTTTTGGTTTTGTTGAAGCTTCAACATCTGCAACGGTTAGTCGTGATATCACTATCAGAAATTTAACCGATGAAGTGCAAACGTATTCATTAGATACATTAACTAACGGGAATAAAACAAATAACGCTGCAATCAGCTTTATTTACCCAGAAAGCATTAATGTACCAGCTAATCATTCAGTCGTTTTCAATGTGACTATGAAAGTTGATGCCAGTAAATTAACAGAACAGCCAATGTCATCAACTGATGAACATACCATTGCTAACTTCACCAAGGCTAATGTTAATGGTTATTTGGTATTTACCAATAGTGATGAATCATCAGCACAGTTGAAAATGCCATGGCAAGTATTTCCTAAAAATGCCACTCCGTTAGCTAAAAGTAACTTAACTGATAGTTGGCAAATGCCATACGACGCACCAGAATGGCAAGAAAAATTGTGGGCTGCGAATGCTAATTCTTATAGTGACGGTTTAGACTTAACTAATAATAGTAATGCCAGAAAAACAATTTACACTATGCCACGTATGCATTCGTCAGCCGTTGTAAGAGAAGATAAAGCATCGGGTCAAGGCCATATGATTAAAAACATTGGTGCTAGTATTGTTACTAATCAATCATGTTCTGCTGGTAGTAAATTATCTATTGCCGTGCAAATGTTTGATAAATTTGACGTACCAATGGCAGAGCACTTCGATAAAGCCGGGCACTTATTAACCTATTTGAGCGTTTACACTCAAGCCTATGTTGATAGTATGAATGGTGACGTAATCGCTATTGATAAAGATGAAAATAGAACCGATAACGATGTATTAGCTTATATTGAAATTATGATGGACAACGAAGGTCAACTACAGGTTGAATACGTTGACTATGATGAAGTTTACGAATGGTGGAATCCACGTAAACGTTTCAAACAATCTAGTTTAGGCGCTGATGTCAGTATCGGTGATGATACTATGGTTGCTAATATTTGTCTTGATGACTTGTATCACGGTGATATTCAATCTATCGACGCATGGGATGGAGATTTAGGCTGGCAATTTGCTACCGATCGTGATGCTAAAGCAGATTGGGGGGAAGAAATGATCCGCTACAATCCTGTTATTATGGGACGTTCTTTTACTGAAATAATTGATCATACTGGCGAATATAATTACCCACCATGGACATATACCAACTGTAATGCTAATGGTTCTGACTGGATGGGCAACCCTTTTCCGGAAGATTATTGTATAGAAGAAAAGAACACTTTTTTAGCATACCATACTGCTGTAACCAAATTATCTGAAGATGAACAGGCTGAGTTAAACTGGTCAAATAAAGTGGAGTTGGCTGCAGGCGAAAGTGCTAGAGTTTCAGTGACAACAGTCGACGATTGTAATCCAAACTTAGTTTGGTTTGGTGATAAGCCTCCACTTAATGAAAACTGCCCTCCAGGGGTAATGATTTTTGAAATTGGTACAGATAACACTGCTTTTTCTGATACGGAATATGGCAATGATATAGGCGTTAAAACAGGTCAAGGCTTTAGTATTTATGAAAATGCGGCAAATGGTACTGTTATTGGTCAATTATCAACTTACGCTGCAAAATTTTTCACTGAAGATAAATACTTAAAAGATATATTCTTAGTAAACGCTCTACCTGGCGCTCCATTTAATATTGCCACTGATGGTACTATTACCGTTGCTAATAGTGATGCATTAGATTACGAGCAAATCAAATCTTTTACCTTAAAAGTACAAGCGGATTATGTGAACCGTGATACACAAATTGTTGATGTGGTGATCAAAGTCAACAATCGTAATGATATTGCCCCTGTAGCCGTTAAAGAACTTGCCGCCATTACCGGTAAAGTAGGTGAAAAAGTTTCAACTTCAATCGCTAATGATTTCACAGATACAGAGGGTGACGGTATCACCTTTAGTTCTGATGATTTACCAACCGGTTTAACCATCAGCAAAGCCGGTACTATTGCTGGCACATTAAACCAATCTGGTGATTACCAAGCAACAATTGCTGCTTCTGACGGTAAAAACACCACATCAGCAAATATTAGTTTTTCAGTTGCTAAATCTTCAACGATTATCAAGCCTGATGATGTAGAAGAAACATCGAGTAATGGTGGTAGCACGGGCACGCTATTCTTCATATTAGCAGGATTAGCTTTATTCAATCGCCGAGTTGGTAAGTAATTAAATTGAGGGGCTTAGGCCGCTCAAAGAGGAATCAATTGTGAATTTTAAATTAAGTAAAATAGCCTTAGCGCTAACGATCAGTTTCTTGGCTCTTGATGCAGTAGCAACAACATCCGTTGATGATATTCCAACAATTAAGCTAAGCCAAGCTGAAAAAAATGCAAGATTAAAAGCTAATAATCAACAGTTTAACAATCGATATTTCGTTTTACTGGAAGATGAACCGGTTGCGTTATATCAAGGTAAAAATAAAAATTTCAAAGCAACCAATCTTGCTGCGTCACGTGGATTAAACGCGACCAGCAAAGGTAAATTAAACTTACAAAGTTCTGCATCTATCAGTTATAGAAACTTCTTAGCTCAGCAACAAAACAAAGTTATCTCGACCATTAATTCAGCATTAAAACGTAATGTTCAAGTGCATGAAAAATTCAAAATCGCGCTTAACGGCTTAGTGATGAATTTAGAGGCAAATGAAGTATTAGCCTTACGAAAGCTCCCTGGTGTATTAGCCGTTGAAAAAGAAGAAATGCGTCAACTATTAACTGATGTCGGTCCACAACACGTCGGTGCTCCCGCAATATGGGATAATACTGACATCCAAAGTTCGCAAGGTGAAGGACTAATTGTTGGTGTATTAGATACGGGTATCGCCTCGTATACCTCACAGGTCTACAGCTATCAAGGTGCGGCTGGCTTTGAGGGGAAAGCATTTCACCCTGCCTTCGCTGATGTAGGTGCTGATGGTTACGACCATACTAACCCTAATGGTGCGGGGGTTTACTTGGGGGATTGTATTGACTCTCCTTTCTGGTGTAACGATAAAGTTATCGGGGTCGTTTCATATGATGGCATGAAAGCCACTGGTCTTTGGGATATGCGTGCTGAGACAGGCCAAGATGATCATGGCCACGGAACTCATGTCGCGTCAACCATTGCTGGTAACCGAATCGATAGTGTTAGTTATCCAACAGTTTTCCCAGATATGGAACAAAATTGGAAACATAAATATTACAATTCTGACATCAAAGTGCCAGTCAGCGGTGTAGCGCCACATGCAAATATTGTTGCCTATAAAGTCTGCTCTGTACAAGGTTGTGCAACTAGTGCTGCCGTTGCTGCAATTGAGCATGCAATTGCCAATAATATTGATGTTATCAATTACTCTGTCGGTGGCGCTGCTGAATCTCCTTGGTATAGTTCCGATTCCTTAGCCTTTTTATCTGCACGTGAGGCGGGGATTTTTGTTGCAGTAGCTGCGGGTAATTCTGGCGGAAGTGGCGAAAAAACCATTGGTTCACCGGGTAATTCTCCTTGGGTAACTTCAGTAGCAGCATTAAGTCACTCGCGTGACTTTACCGAAGAAAAAACGGCCAGCTTTAGCGGTGGTGAAACAACGCTTGAAGATTTAATTGGACAAGGGGCTACTTCAGGCATATTAACACCTACCGATGTTGTTTATGCGGGAAATATTGAAGATTCAACAGAAGCTGAAAATGCTGGTTCTATAGGTGTTTGTGGTGATTATTCTCTGCCTAACTCTTGGGATGCTGGCTCGATAGAGGGTAAAATTGTTATTTGTCGCCGAGGTGGTTCAGATTCAGATGGTGCACCTTTAACACGTTTATCAAAAGGCGATGTTGCTCTAAAAGCAAAAGCTGCTGGTATGATCTTTATCAATGCTACGGATGAACTTGATAATATTGCAAATGATTTACATGTTTTACCTACAATTCATTTAAATAAAGCCGATGGTGATAAGCTGTTAGAATGGTTATCACAAGGTGATGGTCATCAAGTGATCTTCACTGGCTCAGAACTAACACTTAATGAGGAAAAAGCAGATATTACTGCCGATTTCACTTCACGTGGTCCTGATTATTTCAGTAACGATTACCTAGTGCCAGATGTTGGTGCGCCAGGAGTTGAAATATTAGCTGCTGGCCTTGGTGATAATATGCAAAGCTCTTTACTACAAGCATATGAAAGAATTAATGGAGATTTCCGTTTCATGAGCGGAACGTCAATGGCTTCACCACACATTGCGGGTATGTATCTATTAATGAAGGCAGCTCATCCAGAATGGACGGCTGCTGAAGCACAATCTGCCTTAATGATGACAGCTTTTACTGATGTAAAAGAAAATGACGATTTTGATGGTGTTATGACCCGTGCCGATATGCATCGAACTGGCTCAGGTAGCGCTCGGGTAAACTTGGCAATTAATGCTGGTTTAGTAATGAATGAAACCCGTGCTGGTTATGAAGCTGCAAATCCATATGCAGAACAATTTGGTCTCAGTGACAATATTGAAGGATGGCATGGACAACCACATCAAATGAATCTGCCGAGTTTGTCTAAGGGGGAATGTTTACTTAGTTGTGACTGGACTCGTACCTTTAAAGGCACTAAAACTGGTTCCTGGACGGTTAGTTTTGAACATTACAATGAAGGCTTTACTTTATCTGCCGATAAATCTGAGTTTACCGTTAGTGAGGGTGAAGAAGTTACTATTAACTTTACTGCCACAGCTTTACAAGGTTTAGGCGTGAAATGGACTAATGGTCGAGTTATTATAACGCCAGCTGATAGCTCTACCCCAGTTCAAAGCATACCTGTAGCGGTTAACTTTATTGCCGGTGAAGCGCCTGAATTAGCTGGAATTAATGTAAAACGTACCAATGATTCAGCACCTGTAAATAATATTATTACCATTGGCTCTGACGATTTAACTGTGACTAAGTCTGGACTTGCTAAAGCTGATATTCATCAATTTGACTTGATGCGAGATGCAACTAGTGAGCAAATTTTTCTTTGGTCTGATGAGAGAGGAGAAAACCAAACCATACGTGCTATACCGTTAAATATTCAAGCGGATACCAAGCGATTAGTCATTGATGTATTAGAAACATCCTCGCCAGATATTGATATTTATGTCGGTATTGATTCTGATCTTGATGGTCTACCTTCAGCTCTAGAAATGCAGTTAATGCCTTATATGAGTGCTAATGAAACTTCTGAAGAGTTAATCGATGTTATCAGTCCTAGCCCAGATACATACTGGGTATTAATTCATAACTTTGCCAACGGTCCTGCACCATTAACACAAAATCAAATGGTTTGTGAAGATGGTCAAGAAGCAGATGAAAGCATGACTTGTGCTGATGCTCCAATAATGGACAGTGTTAAACTAGCCATTACTAGTGTTACCTATGATGAAGACAATATGATGATTGAAGTTCCAACATCAGTTGAACCTCTTGAGGAAGTGACAACGCGTATCGCGTGGGATCAAGCTATGTCTGAAGGTGATATTTACCATGGCGTATTTTGGTTAGGCACTTCGGTTGAATTGGATAAAAATATCGGTGCAGTACGAGTAAATATGCTTCGTGGTACTAATGATGTACTTATATCTGAGCCAACCCTTGTTAACGACAAAATGAGCTTAACCATAGAACTTTCGGCAAACAGCACGAGTGAATCAAGGGAATACAGCTTTAGCATGGAGCTTGCTGAAGCTGTAACGATTGACATGTTTGTTAAAGAAGTATCGATATCGGGCGTTAGTATGCAAATGAGCGCTTCTGAAGAATCTGTTGTTGATTATACTGTTAATGATAACCTTGTGTCTTGGACCCAAACTCAACAACCTGGTGCGTCGAAAATATCATTTAGTATTATGTTAGATACAAGTGATGTTAACGGTACTGTTGATGCGACACCTCTGATTGAGTCAATGGTTAATACCAGTGAAGAAGCTGAATACTCATCACCTAACGTTCCGGTGTTTATTGAAGGGCGCCCAGTGTTTAGCGCGTCGGCTAGTTTATCGACAGTGAAAGAAGGGGAGCCAGTAACCTTGAGTGCAACGGTTGTTGACTCTGTTATTGAAAATCCTGCATTGTCTTATCAATGGACTCAAACCTCAGGGCCGACAGCTTCAATTATGGGAACAGGTCAGTCAGTTACTTTTACTGCACCTGAAGTATCATCTGATCAAACACTTACTTTTTCATTAGTTGGCTCTAATGGTTCAAAAGCAAGTGCAGCTGAGAGCGTTAGTGTTAACGTTGAGAGTAAAAGCAGCGGTGGTAGCACAAATTTAGCTTTATTAATGTTGACGTCATTGAGTTTATTATTACGTCGACGTAAAAATAAATTATGATATTAGTATAAAGTCAAATTAAAGAAATAAAAAAGGATGCCCATGGCATCCTTTTTTTATGTAATCAAGAGAAGTGTTGTGTAAATCTATGCAAATGTCATATTTAACTTTAGTCCTAGAGAAACTAATGTCAAAACCTTTCATAAAATACTCAGATACTTACTCTGCTGTTACATTTGTTTTAGCTAAAGTTTCGTTTTTATTTAAGCTTAAATAATTTACTTTAGATTTTTTATCGTTAACTATGTTTTTAACAGTTACGGCTTCAATCATAGGTAACTTCATTGATTGAGCTAAACTCTCTTTAGCAGCTTCAGTTATAGTTAGTTTAGTTACAGACTCAACTTTAACTAATTCGATAGCTTGAGCTTGAGTTACCAAAATTGTAGCTGCCAATGTACATATTGCGATTTTACTAAAAATTTTCATAGGGTCACCTTTAAATTAAACGTTATATCCATATAGATGTTCTGGGACCTTTTCTTACTTAATTCTCAAATGTGGGTTGGGAGTCACATTCAATTGTTAGCCCAAATGTTTTTGGGATAAAGATGAAGTCCTTCATCTATGAAGTAAATTCTACGTTAACACTGGCAATTTTAAAAACGACAATTTATAATGTTTGACATTAGAAAAACTAATGTCAAATAGTTATTTACTCATGTTGACTTTTTATGCATTAAGTATGTATTAAATATCAATATCAAACCAATAGAAAGGTGAATCTTGGCCAATAGACTCCCACCATTAAACGCACTCAAAGCATTTGAAGCCTCAGCTAGACAATTGAGCTTTACCCGTGCTGCTGAAGAATTATTCGTCACCCAAGCAGCTATAAGTCATCAAATAAAGTCTCTGGAAGAGTTTTTAGGTATAAAGTTATTCATGCGTAAAAACCGAGCTTTGTTGTTAACAGAAGAGGGACAAGCGTATTATTTAGATATTAAAGATGTTTTTATTGCCATTAATGATGCTACTGAACGTTTATTGGCGCGAGGAGAGAAAGGGGCTATTACGGTAAGTTTGCAACCAAGCTTTGCAATTCAATGGTTGGTACCTAGGTTGAACGCTTTTAACGCCTTACACCCTGATATTGATGTTCGTATAAAAGCTGTAGATCAACCTGAAACTTCATTAACTGAAGATGTTGACGTTGCTATTTATTATGGTCGTGGTCACTGGGCAGACATTCATGCACAGCAATTACAAAAAGAATACCTAATCCCAGTGTGCTCACCGCTATTATTACAAGGGAATAAGCCCTTGGTCACCGTTGATAATTTAATTAATCATACGTTATTACATGATACTTCGCGTCGAGACTGGAAACGTTGGTTTAAACAAACTGGAATAAAAGCAACGAATGTTAATCATGGCCCGATTTTTAGCCACTCGTCTATGGTGGTACAGGCGGCATTGCATGGTCAAGGTGTTGCACTCGCCCATAGTTTTTTGGCTAAACCCGACATAGACGCGGGAAGACTTGTTTGTCCTTTTACTGAAGTATTAGAAAGCAAAAATGCTTATTATGTCGTTTGTCGCGAACGTCAGGTCGACATAGGAAAAATTTCGGCTTTTAGAGAGTGGGTATTAGACACTGTTGCCGATGAGCAAGAAGAATTTGACGATACCTTCTGAACGCTTCTAACTTAAGGATTTTTATGACTTCAACAATAGAAAATTATGTCGATAATGCCAAAGCTTTAATTATTTTTGCACACGGTGCCGGTGCCGACAAAAGCCATGAATTTATGGAGACAGTTAGTAACGGGTTAAATCAACATAAAATTAGTGTATTGCGTTTTAACTTTCCTTATATGGATGAACGTATAGAAAAAGGGAACCGCCGACCTCCAGATAGAATGCCAAAACTATTAGACTGCTTTAACAGTGTATTGGCTGAACTAGATACGTCTTTGCCTATTTTTTTAGCTGGCAAGTCCATGGGCGGTCGCGTTGCGGCAAGTTTAGTCGCAGAAGAAAATATAAATGCTAAAGGCGTTATGTGTTTGGGGTATCCATTTCATCCTCAAAATAAACCTGAAAAGTTAAGATTAGAACCGTTGCAGGACACTAAAAAGCCGATATTGATCTTGCAAGGCACACGTGATGCTTTAGGAAGTGAAGAAGAAATTTCTGGTTATCAAATTTCAAACAAATGTAAATGTATATTTTTTCATGATGGTGATCATAATTTAAAACCTCGAGTGAAATCGGGTTTTACCCATAACGAACATATTAGCAGTGCCATTAATGAGATGGTAAAATTTATAGATAAAATCAATTGATAACAATGCGATGAATAATAAAACTATTAACTACCAACCAAAGAATGCTATTTACCTACGTACGATCTTGATATTTATTGGTATCAGCGGTTGTTTTTCTGTATTATTCGGCGCTTGGTTTGCCCATGCTGGGGTAAGCTTGTCAAATGAAGTACAAACACGTATTACTCATGCATGGCAGTATCAATTTCTTCATACCTTAGCATTATTGGCTATAGCAGTATGGTGGAAAGGATTGGTAAATGAGAATAAACCTATTAAAGCCCTCTATTTTTCAGCAATATTTTTTAGTGCAGGGATCATATGCTTTAGTGGTAGTTTGTATGTAAAAACATTTTTTGATTTTGCGGCTATTGGGAAACTCGCTCCCATTGGCGGCATGTCCTTTGCGCTTGGTTGGTTATGTATCGGTTGGGCAGGAATAAATATATCAGTGTCTAGTTCAAGCACCGATTAAGATCATTGGTAGGTAAAATTTTATGACCTCTATTATATTATATTGTCGCCCAGGCTTTGAAAAAGAGTGTGGTGCAGAAATTCAAGAGAAAGCTGCGTGGAATGAAATCTATGGCTACTTGCAGCTATCAAAGAATGAAGGCTTAGTTTATTTTCATTTGAATGATCCGAAAGACGGCGAAGTTTTAATGGATAAAATTCCTTTACGTCGTTTGATATTTGCGCGTGATTGGTTTGTTACGCTAACCGAAAAAATTGATCTACCTGATTACAATCGTGTTGAAGCTATCACTGAAGCATTAGGTAATGAATGGCAATATGCAGACTTACGTATGGAAATGCCAGACACTAATGATGGAAAGGAGTTATCAAAATTTTGTCGTAAGCTCTCAGTACCATTACGACAAGCTCTGCGTAAAAATAAAACATTGACCGAAAAAGGTGATAATGAAGGTGCTATCTTACATGGCTTATTTTTAAGTGGTAAAGAAGCTATTTTTGGTTTTTCGTTAGCTCATAATAGCTCGCCACATGCGATGGGTATTCCAAGACTGAAATTTCCAAGTGCATCACCGAGTCGTTCAACATTAAAGTTAGACGAAGCATTCTTACATTTTATCCCGCGTGACGAATGGGATGAACGTTTAACTTCGGGTATGAATGCTGTAGATTTAGGAGCTGCCCCTGGTGGTTGGACATATCAATTAGTACGTCGTGGCATGATGGTTACCTCGATTGATAATGGGCCAATGGCGCAATCGTTAATGGACACTGGGCAAGTCAAACATCGCACTATGGATGGTTTTAAATATGTACCTATGAAACAAAATGTACACTGGTTAGTTTGTGACATGATTGAAAAACCGCAGCGTGTTGCAAAGTTAATGGCTCATTGGTTATTAAATGGTTACTGTAAAGAAGCTATTTTTAACTTAAAGCTTCCTATGAAAGGCCGTTATCAACAAGTGACAGAGGACTTGCAGTCTATTAAAGATACTTTTAATGAGCACAAAGTTAAGTACGAACTATACGCTAAACATTTATATTTTGATCGTGAAGAAATTACGGTGCACGCGCGGTTATTATCGCCAATACCGGTAAAAGAAAGTAAATAGACAATTTTTCGATATCTATATAATAAAAAACCGACATGATGTCGGTTTTTTTTATGCTACTAAATATTAATATTTATTTCTATAAGCGTTCGAGTACCGCATCGGTAAAATCGGTAGTTCCATGTGTGCCGCCTAAGTCACGCGTAGTTCTGTCTCCACTAGCGATAACCTCAGTGATCGCTTGTCTGATATTACTCGCTTTATCACCCATATCTAGATATTCTAACATTTGGATAGCTGCTAAAATTACTGATGTAGGATTAGCCAGATTTTTACCCGCAATATCTGGTGCACTGCCATGAACAGCTTCAAAAATAGCACAATCACCGCCGATATTAGCCCCTGGAGCCATTCCTAAACCACCCACTAAACCTGCACATAAGTCTGACAATATATCACCAAATAAGTTTGTAGTGACAATTACATCAAACTGCTCGGGATTCATGACTAATTGCATACAACAATTATCAACGATCATTTCAGTTGACTCAATTTGCGGGTAACGGGCTGCTACTTCACGAGCGACTTTCAAAAATAAACCAGAAGTTGATTTTAAGATATTTGCCTTATGTACAGCCGTTACTTTCTTACGACCTTCTTTTATTGCGGTTTCGTAAGCGAAAGTAACAATACGCTCTGCGCCTTCTCGGGTGATTAAACTTTTGGCTTCAGCCATTTCACCGTCTTCAGATAAAGTTTGCCCTAAACCTGAGTACATACCTTCGGTATTTTCACGAACTGTAATAATGTTAATGTCTTCATAACGCGCCTTTGTACCTTTAAAAGATAAAACAGGGCGAACATTTGCATATAACTTAAAATGTTTACGTAAAGTTACATTAATGGAAGTAAAGCCTTCACCAACAGGTGTAGTAAGAGGACCTTTCAATGCTATTTTATTCTTTTGGATTAATGCGAGTGTCGCTTCAGGAATCAAATCACCGTGATTCTCTAATGCAGTAAGACCAGCATCTGCATATTCGTAAGCAAAGTCACAACCGGCTTTATCTAGTATTTTAATTGTTGCATCGATGATGTCTGGACCAATGCCGTCGCCAGGGATCACTGTTATGGTTTGTGTTGCCATTTTTTTACCTTAAAGAAGAGTTTGCCAAGTTTAAACGTGCGCATTTATAACACGCAGACACTCTGTAATCTACGATAAAACCTTTCACGCAAGATACATGAAAGGATTTATAACTAGGGTGTCATAATCGTAGATATTAGTATAGATGAACGATAGGTAAAGCGTTATTAGACCTTTGTTTGATTTAATAGAGCTTTTATTTTTATTCGAAGGTTAGGTGCCTATAATTGCTGAAACTGCTGATAAGCTGTTTTACCAATGGCGATAAGTGAACCGTTTTTAAATAACAACGCAGTACATTCATCTTGTGTGGTAAAACCATCTGATTTTACATGCTGGGTACGATAAAACATCACCTGAAAGTTATTGTTATCAACTTTTTTTGCTTCTGTTATATCTGGACTGCCTAGCTCTTTTATCGCTTGGTCGAAATTAAACTTTTCGAGTGTTAATTTTCCAATGTATTGCTTATTAAAAGATTCTCGATCTCCCCATTCCATATCAGAAGGACTATCATCATAAAAGTTTACAACGAGAGCAACAAAAACACCATAAATGGCCAGCGCTATTAAAATACGAATGACAACTTTCTTATTCATTTATTAGTAATTCCATTATGTTACTTCCATAGAGCCATGCTTACAGCTTGGAAATGAGTTGTTATTTTAGTTAAATTATAAAATTAATACAGATTTTATTCGGCTGTATTTCAAGGTTTATGTGGCAAGACGTATATCTTTTAAATTAAAACCCAGAGGAATATCTTTTTTTAAGGTAAGCAACTCACGACTTAGCGCTATTTGCTCGTTATGCTCAGCCAGTTTATTGGCTAAAGTCGCTTTAATATCAGTAGCTTCAAGTATGCTTTTTATCGAGCCATATTTATTCAGTAATTGTGCAGCCGTAACTTGTCCAACCCCTGCAACCCCCGGAATTTTATTGGTATTGTCACCAGTTAATGTCCATAAATCCATAAGTTGTTGAGGTTTTACATTGAATTTACTTTGAACAAAGTTACTATCAAGATGACGTCGGTTAAAATGATCATAAACGCGGATATGAGGGTTAAGTAATGAGAGAAACCCTTTATCAGTCGAAACAATCGTAACGTTTTGGCCTTTAAGGGCCATTTTTATTGCTAACGTGGCGATGATGTCGTCAGCTTCATCTTCTTCCGGAATTAAGGAATCAACTTGCAGTTGCATAAACTCGTCTTGTATTGCAGGCAAGCTAGTAGCTAAATGCTCAGCCATTTTTTTTCTACCCTTTTTATAATCAGGGTATAGTTGGTATCGCCAACAAGGCTGCTCGCTGTCGAATACAGCCAACGCATGTGTAGGTTGTAGCTGATCAAGTATCTTAGTTATTGCTTGCCCGCAAGCTTGCTGAGTATTAAACACTACCTGTTTTTTCGTGTTTTCAGCAAGCTCGTTGTTAAGAAGAAATGGACGTTCTTGTACCGCGTATATTCTTCTGATCAAATTCAACGCATCAATTAATACTAGATGTGTAGACATTCATTACCCTTAAATTACTTTGTAGCATGGTACATATTTACTGCCTGGTAGCTTCATACGTTGTTGTTTTACAAACGACGCAAGTAAATTGTCCATGAGTTCCATTATTTTTTTATCACCCGATATTTCAAAAGGGCCATGCTTTCGTATGGCTTTGATACCTTGTGATTTTACATTGCCTGCTACTATAGCAGAAAAAATTCGTCGTAAGTTAGCGGCGAGTGTTGCTGTGTCTAAATCATAATTAATAGGCAGGTTTGCAATACTCTCGTGGGTAGGCTCAAAAGGTTGTTGAAAATCAGCTCCAATTGTTAATGACCAATTAAAATGAAAAGCATCACCAGTTTGTTTACGATAAGTCAGAACATCATCTAAAGCGGTTCGCATCGCCTTTGCAACGGCTATTGAGTCATCAATAATAATTTCATAGAGGTTTTGTGCTCTTTCGCCTAGTGTAGCGCCAATAAAGCGATCTATTTGAATGAAATACTCTGCGCTTTCTTTAGGGCCAGTGAGAATAATTGGGAGCTTTTGTGCTTGGTTTTTCGTGTTAAGCATGATCCCTAATATATAAAGCAACTCTTCCGCTGTTCCTGCACCACCAGGGAAAATAATTATACCATGAGACATGCGAACAAAAGCCTCTAAGCGCTTCTCGATATCGGGCATTATAACTAATTCATTAACAATGGGGTTTGGTGGTTCTGCAGCTATAATACTGGGTTCTGTTAAACCAATATAACGACCATCTTTATTGCGTTGTTTTGCATGAGCAATAGTTGCGCCTTTCATCGGGCCTTTCATCGCACCAGGTCCGCAACCTGTACAAATATTAAACCCCCGTAAACCCAGCTGATACCCGACCTTCTTAGTATATTTATATTCATTATCATTGATGGAGTGCCCGCCCCAGCAGGTCACTAAATTGGGGTCGCTTTCAGGAATAATAACATTAGCATTTCGTAAAATATCGAAAGTTAAATCGGTCGTTTGCTGCGTGTGTTCAATGTCAGCTTGATAGCGATTGTGGGTAAATAATATATCGCGTAATACAGCAGAAAGTAATTCCCTGATGCCTTTAATTATTTTTCCATCAACAAAAGCATCGGTTGGCGGAGATGTTAATGATAATTTAACCCCACGTTCTCGGCGAAGTACTTGTATTTGAAAGTCTTGAAATTTTCGGTATATAGCTTCTGCGTCATCTGTATGACTACCTGCATTTAATACAGCAAGAGAGCAGTTACGATATAATTGATAAATTTTACTTGTAGAAGATTGCTGAAGTTGTTCAATTTCGGCTTGCGACAGCAGGTTCATATTGCCAACAGGGTTTATTTGCGTTTGCATGGTCGAACTCCTTTCCTAAAATTTATAGCAAGGGCTTGAAGTGAACTATTGTAAGTAAAAATAGCGTAAGGTTAGTCTACTTCGATAAACTTTGTGGCGGTGATGTACTATAAATTAAATATTTTTTATAGATACACTACCGTGTTCTTTCCTTTTTCTTTGGCCTGATAAAGGGCGCCATCAGCGCGTTCGAATGCCATATGAACATTATCATCTTGTTGTACATGGCTTGCACCAATCGATAAGGTGATGGTGACTTTATTATTTTTAAATTTAAAAGGCAGTTTAGCTACCTGCAAGCGTAAAGCATTCAGCTTCTCTTCCAATACTTTCTTACTAATTCCTGAGAAAACTAAAACAAATTCTTCTCCGCCGTACCTAGCTATAAAAGCATCATTAGCGATATGCTTTTTGAGGGTACTAGAAATCACTTGCAAAGTTTTATCGCCAGCAGTGTGGCCATAGGTATCATTGATACGTTTAAAGTCATCGAGATCCATCACAACTATGGCTAATTCAAATTTATTATTGTGAAAACGCACAATTTCTTTAGCAAAGTATTCATCAAATGCTGCACGGTTATTTAGCTTAGTCAGTGCATCTTGTAGGCTTCGTGCCTGTTGTTCTTTAATACGCTTTTCAAAACTACGACTTTGTTTTTCAAGTAAAGTCACCTTGTTGCTCATCGCTGATAACTGGCTTTCTAATACTTGTTGCTGTTTATGCTCAAATGTTGTTTTCTTCTCTAACGTACCAGCAATTAATTGTAATTTTGCTTTTATATCAACTTTAATATCCGCTAATGAAGTGGCTTTGTCCAAACCTACAGTCATATCAACAATTTGTTTTTGCAGTTGTTCGTTTAGTAAGTCGTGTTGAGACTTTGATTTATTGCAACTTGAAACGGTTGACTTAACTGCAGATTGAACCGTCGTTAAGGTATCGCTTAAAGTTGATAAAAACACTTTTGCTGTATTACGTTCATCTTTTAAGTCTTCAATAATTACATCAAAGACCTTGAGGAAACTATTCAGTAAAGTGTTATTTGACATATCATCGTCAAGTTGTGACTTAATTACAGATATATCTTTTCTATGTTTATCTGAAACTTCGATGCTGGTGAGAATCGCTTCGAAACGTTCAATATACTCACTGTCAGCAGATTGTTCTACGTTCGAGATATTCTGCTCTGTACTTTTTGGTGAGGGATTAAGTAAGCCCCCTGCAGGCATTGTTTCCTTTGCTTTTACTACTAATGCAGCATCGTAGAATTCTAATAATGTACTTAATAAAGGTACATATTGAACAATAGCGTCTCGAGGGTCTTTAGATTCTGTTATTAAAGCACGCAATTTCCGGCGTAAATCTGCAGGTAAACCGTTTATTTTTTGTAAAGCTAGACCAGCAATATGAAATCGATCATGTAACTTATTGATATTAGCTTCATTTTTTAGTGACTGCTTTTGTAACAAAAGGGCTGTAGACTGTATTTGCGTTTGAATATCTGCTAGCGGAGCAGACTTTTTCAGCATAGAGCGCAAATTCGCAAGTTTATTATCTAGCGTTATGTCCATACCTTTGCAAACAAGTGACAATTTTTCGATAAATTTAATGAGTAAAGAACATTGCGACTTTAAATCGGTTTCTAAATCGGCACGAGAAGTAATGGCCAGATCGAGTTTTTTCTTCAGTAATATGATTTCTTTGTCTGCAACTGAGTTATTGCTCATAAAAAACGGTCTTCCGTAAATAACGCTATAGGTTTAGCAAGGTATTTGTTTTTATTTTAAAAATAAATGAACAAAATTGTTCTCTAATCTTTAAATGATATTATTTAATAGTAAACCTAAGTTCAATAAAAGTCAGTATCAATAATGATTTATAATTCATTCAAGACAACAAAATTCGTCTTAATTTAGTGTTGTTTCTCTTATTGTCGAAGTGTTCGACCAACGGGAGCTTTGGCACTGATATTTGAGCGGTAAGGATTGATGTCTAAACCGCCCCTACGAGTATAACGAGCAAAGACAGTAAGTTCATCAATTTGACAATATTTTTTCAAATCACAGAATATTCGTTCAACACACTGCTCATGAAACTCATTGTGTTGCCGAAATGAGATCAGGTAAGCCAAAAGAGATTTTTGTAAAATTTCTTTACCACTGTATTGAATGTAGATGCTTGCCCAGTCAGGTTGATTTGTGATCAAGCAATTAGATTTTAATAAATGACTGACTAAGGTTTCATTGACCAATGTTTTGCACTCTACATTCTTATCTGTAGAGGCAAGAAGTAATTCAGGTGAAAGTTGGTAGGTGTTTACTTGAATATCTATTTCATCAATGCAAGTTGGCTTTTTTGAAAATACTTGATGGTCAATATTCAGCGCAGGACAATTATCTACAGGAAATAATTTTACTGAAGCTTTGCTACCACAGGTATTTGATAAGTCTTTTTCCATAAGTAGTGTAACATCTTGCCAGGATGAAAATTTTGATTGATTAAAGCTATTCAAATACAATTTAAATGACTTTGACTCAACAATATTCTCGCTTTGACAAGGAAAGCGGAATTCAGCAACAGCTACAACAGGTTTTCCTCGGCTATTTAGCCAAGACAATTCATAGCCATACCAAACATCTTCACCCACGAAAGGTAAATTTTCATTAGAAATACTTAAACCGTCTCTGTTTAAACTTCGTGGTACCGCTTGCAGTAATTCTGGGTTATATTCACTGCAATAACGAGTGGCTTTGCCTAGTGTCAATTTATCTAATGCTTCGGCGTTCTTATAATTGGTCATAAAAAGGGCTGATTACTTATTTGTTGGCTACTTATAACATATTTTAAAGGATCTTCTTACCAGATGAAATCGTCACCTTGCGAGTTAGCACAATCTTTATTGTTATTTTCTAAAAACTACCTATCCAAATACCAAGAACGCTACCAACATTTACCGATAATTGAAAAAGATGAGCAGTGGCCATCGCCTTGCTTAGAAAGTGATCACGATGAAAATCATCAATATTGGCAACCTTGTGATGCGGATTTAAAGTTAACTTTTGAAAATGTTGAACAAGCACTAGAACTCACTATTCATGACGACTTTAAAACTTATTTCACTACATTATATAGCGATACCTTAGATGCTAGCTGTGATGAAGGGGCTTTATCTTTGCTCTTTGCATGGAGTAAAGATGATTTTCAACGTTTACAGGAGAATGTGATTGGTCATGTTTTAATGAAACGGAAGTTAAAGCAACCTGTAACGTTATTTTTTGCGTTAACAGATGATGAAGATATGATTTTGTCTTTAGATAACGACAGTGGTGAGATTTGGGTAGAGAAGGTTGGTAAAAAACCGCATAAGAAAGTAGCCAGCTCATTAAGTGAATTTGTTAATAGCCTAGCGCCTAGAATACCTTAACTTACTAGTTGATTTTATTCTTTTCTAACAATAACTTTAATTGCTCTATCTCCTTTTTAAGTGGCTGTATTGCATGCTCTACAGCTAAGTTTATTGCTTCTTCTATTTCTGGATCAAGTGATATCCCTTTAGTTTCCGGTAGAGTATTATTTGGTTCAGATTTTTTAAGAGTAGTTAACTCTGGATTGTGAGTCCAAACTTTTAATGTGCTAATGAGTGTTGGTAATGGCACTGTTTTTGTTAACTTAGTTTTGATAAGTGCTACCGTAGGCTTTTTACCCTGGTTCGCTAGTTGATTAGCGATGATTGTTATTTCGTCAGTAATAGTCATAAATGAAATTTGATTGTTAAAGTAGCTATATTTTAGCGAATTTAACAAGTGTTGTCTTGTGTTTATTTCGAAAAATAAGGCTATATCTAAGAATATCAATTGGTTATAAAGTTGGTTTGTAGTTTGCTTTAACAATTGTAGCTTTTATCATTAGGTCTAAGCACTATAAAAACGTAAGGGAAACACATGAAAAAAACAATAATTGCATTACTCGTTGCTGCGCCTTTAACTTTATCTTTAACCGGCTGCGTTATTGCCGTAGGAACAGGTGATGACGGGCACCCAATGTCAACATCTTTTGGTGATCGTGAACATGACAATCGCAAGAAAATCGCTAAAATTCAATTGAATTCGATCTATAAAGATGTGCATCATAAATTAGGTATGGCTGACTTTAGCGAAAAATATCAATTAGATGGTAAAGAAGTAAAGGTACTTTACTACCGCACACATCGCGTACACAAAGATGATCTAACGACTAAAGATGAATGTACCTATTTACATTTTGTTGATAATGTTTTGGTAGATACTGGGGATGGCGCAGATTACCAGCGCAATATTTCTAAATAGTAATGAAATATTAATGATAAAAATATAAAAGGTAACCTTGTTGTTACCTTTTATATATTATTTTTTAAAAGCTTTTCAGCAAATGATTTTCTATAGTTAGTTTTTTCGTTAAGTAACTTTAACAATTTACCTCCATCGAGAGGTTTAGACATGAAGTATCCCTGTGCATTTACACACTTTATTTCGTTCAAGTGCTGATATTGCTTCTCATTTTCGATACCTTCACCAACAGTTTTAATGTTGAGTGATTTAGCTAAATTAATAATGGTATTTAAAATAATATGATTGTTTTTATCTTGATCTAAATTTTTAATGAATGAACGATCAATTTTTAAGGTATCAAATCTAAATTTATTTAGATAACTCAAAGAAGAATAGCCAGTACCAAAGTCATCAAGTGCAATAGTGACCCCCATAGCGGAAAGTTTTTCCATTGAAAGTTGTGTTTTTTCAATATTATCTACAATTGTCTGCTCTGTAATTTCGATACATAACATCATAATAAGTTTTGGATATGCTTGATAATTTTTTTCTAATAAATGAATAAGTTCATCAGAAACAAAGCCCTGACTTGAGACATTTATGTTGAGTTTGAAGTTACGAGGGAAATCTTGATGATAATTTTTAATATAGGCAATAGCTAGCTCAACGACATATATATCAAGTTTCGCCATATAACCGGCACGTTCAATTTCAGGGAGGAATGTGTCAGGTTGAATAACACCTTGCTCACAGTGCTGCCAGCGAATCAATGACTCTGCACCAACAATGCTACCCGATGATAAATTAACAATGGGTTGGTATTGAAGGTAAAATTCTTTATTTTTAATGGCTTGCAGAAAATCTCGTTCAAGTTTATAAGTACTACTAGATAAATTTACCTGTTCAACAGCATAGAAAGCTTGATTTCTACCACGTAGTTTTGCTTGGTACATGGCTTCGTCGGCTTGCACTAATAAGCATTTTGGATCTGTTTCACCGCTAAAGAAATAACTAACCCCTATACTGACTGAAATATCAATTCTATGATTGCCAATATCAACAGTTGATTTTATTTCGCTAATAATATTATTTACTACGCTTTCGATTGCGTTAACAGAAATAATATTTTCAACTAATATAGCAAATTCGTCGCCTCCTAAACGACAGAGTGTATCTGAGGCCCTTAAGTTACGACTAATGAGTTTAGATATTTCAATTAATAACTTATCACCTACATGGTGACCATGGTTATCATTAACCTGTTTAAAGCGGTCTAAGTCTAAAAATAATACCGCCAAGCCTGAAGTATTATCTCGTTTAGTACGCGAAATAGCGTGCTCAACACGATCGGTAAACAATAATCGATTAGGTAATTTAGTTAATGGATCATGCAAGGCGAGGAATTTTAAATCAGCTTTACTTTTCATTCGTTCAATCGCATTACGAATATGTTTGGCAACAAAGGACAGCAATTGTTTGTCTTTTGCATCAAATAAGTAATTATTACTGTAACTTTGCACTACCACTACACCTCGCAAATCCCCTTCGCCAAAAGGAACGCCTAACCAAGCCTTAGGTACAGTACCAAGAATGTATATTTCGTTGTCGTTAATGAGTTTTTTGATCCCTTCTTCATATAGAAGGAGACCTTTATTTGTTTTTAATACGTAACCTGTAATGCTCGGCTTTTCAATATTATAAGGAATAGCTTCATTTGTAGGCACAACGTCAAATTCATCTGACCCATAAGTAAAAGTGAGTGAACTACCATCTTCTTTACTGAGAGCAATAATAAAATTTTTGGCAAACGTTAATCGACCTATACAGGCATGTAAACGTTGATAAAAGTCGTCTAAAGTCTCAGTCTCGAAAATTAACTCTGCTATTTCAAATAAACTATCTTGAATTTTACTACTGTATTCAAGCTCGTCGATAGTTTTATGTAATTTTGAAATGGTGTGATTTTTATCAAGTTTAGTTGCCGTTATTGATGCTAACGCAGTGAGAGTGGTTTTATGCCTTTCATTAAAAAAATTATATTCAGGATGCTCCGAATCAATTACACCTATTAATTGGCCATCAACGATCATTGGCACAGCAAGCTCAGATAACCTATTTTGATCATCAAGGATATAATCATCACATTCACGTGTGTCTTTTATCAATATAGCTTTTTTTTGGCTTGCGACTTTGCCAACTATACCTGTGCCAAGTGCTAATTTTATTGGAGATAATATTTTATAAGATTCAGGATTTTTATTACCAAAAGCGGCTTTTTGATAAAGGATATCTGACTTTTCGTCATATAAATATATAACAACATCAACAAAATTTAATTTTGCGACGACATTACGCGCTAAATGCCAGATGATTTCATCATTAGTATTTAACGATAATATATCGATAGCAAATTGGCTGATGATAGCTAAATGGCTATCTTCGGTGTTTTTGTCGATGTTTTTTTTGGTCATATATAGCGATTCATTATTTGTGAAACATTTTTATTTTACTTGTTTCAGTTAATAAAACTTAGCTTAAAATCGAACGGTTCCTATTCTATAATTACTTAATATACATTAAGTAGAACTAACTTCTATAGTATATATGTAGAATGTTTAAGCAATAGAATTCGTTAATATCATCTAGTTATTTAATTAATTGGATGTTTTCTATGTATAGGTAAACTGAAATAATTGTGTTTGACCTGTTTTGTTTTTTACTGTTATGGTGACTAAAAAATATAATCATATTATTGAGGATCACCTATGTCGGAAGTTATCAGTGATAAAACTAATCTTGATATTCGAGCTGCTTATTTATCAGGAGAAGATTTAAAACTTGCAGCATCGCTATTATATCAAGCTTATCATGATGATCCCGTTTTTGTTGAAATATTCGCAAGTGATAAAAATGATTACGAACAAAGACTTCGTACTGCTATTCGTGAAGAGTTAAGTGCATACTGGCATGCAAAGCAGCCTATGGTCGGTTTATATTTAGGTGAAGCAATGGTTGGCGTAGCCTGTTTAAATAGTCCAGATGAAAGTGTGGGCTCAGATCGTTTCTGGCATTGGCGTTTAAAAATGATGTTAGGAGCTGGGTATTTCAGTACTAAACAAATGATCGAGAAAGAGAAAATAGTACTTAACGCTGTGCCGATGAAAAAGTTTCATATGTTATCTTTTATTGCCATTCACCCGTTGCACCAACATCATGGTTTTGGCCATTATCTATTGGCTGCCGTAAATACTATATTAGAAGAACATCCTGCTAGCGAAGGAGTTGCTGTCTATGCGACTACTGATAAGTATCAACGTTTTTTTAAAGAAGTAGATTACAAGTTTATTCAAGAGCTCTCTGTAGGCAATGTAACAGGTTCTTTAATGGTGCATTATCGTAATAAAGAATAAAGAATAAAGCTTAATTATCTCTTCATAATTGTACTGATTTGAAGCCAAAGTGAAATATAGTGTTAATTTAACGGATGATTTAATCTACAAAAATACGAGGAGTTAAAATTACCCTGTATTTTTATACTTAATATTCATGCTGTTATCTTGGTTCCCCATAAATTTCCTCAAATACTTTCTATATTTATAATAAACATTCTATTTACAAATAAACTTCAGTTTTGCTCAATGTTTTGTGAGATATATCTTACGTCCATGTGAGATATTGAGTAAGTTACATTGTGTAAACAGTAAGTTAATTATTGTTTCTTTTTGATTTTATTAGTGTTTTTGTTTTGTTGCAATTATTACAACTTTAATTTTTGAAATAAAAAATTAATTACAGGTTAGAAGATTTATAAATAAGCGTAATATTAACTACATCAGAACGAAACAAGTCAGGAAGACTTAAGCACTCAAGTTACGGGCTGATGATAAAGGAAAGGGAATTAAAGTAATACGATAGGAAATCACCAATGGATTGGTAAAAGGATGTCATCTTTATTAAATGGATTTAGCCTTTTTATGGATGAAAAGTAAAGAATGTAACGGAATTAGTAATATCTAGGGAAGAAGCTGTAATTCAGGAAGAATTACAATTAGGGACGATATAGGGAAAGCAAAGGAATATTAGGAAATACAAAGGAATGTTCTTTAAGGATGAAGCGGGACACTAAAATATGCAGGATGCATACAAGCTAGTTCAAGAAATACGGCTCATTGAGCCGTATTTTTTTTGCCTAAATTTTAGTGGGAGTAAATTGCTTAGAAATCTATATTTCAGATTAGTTAATGAATGAAGTATAAAAAGCATGTTTACCGAGGACAGCTTGACTACCTTTTAAAGAAAATTTATATCCACATAATGAAAAATTTGCACGAAAAGCAATGTTTTTAATAATTAATTCAGTATCTAATGGAGAAAAGCTGGCTAAATAATCACTGTTATTCTCTTTTTTAACAGATAAAGTTCTTATTTTTTCACCGTTATTAAAATTAATTTCTTTACAGCTATCATCTCCTTGAGCCGATAATTGTTGCCATAGGTATTTTTCGCTTGTGGTATCACCTTGCCATTTTATTGTAATGCCATCGAATGATGAAACAAATAGTGAGAAGTCGTCGGGTAAAGTTACTAGTTGCGCGCGTAATAATACTGGCTTACTTTCTGGTGCACTATCGTTAGTACCAAGAACAACATTATTTTTATTCTCTCCTGATGTAGAGATAACCGACGTACTGATCATTGCCATGATAACAATTAAAACAACAGCGCTAACCGTTAATAAGGCATTTTTGTGGCTAAATAGTCTTAGTCTTATTACCTCACCTATATCCCCGTGCGCTGGAGTACTAACCGAGTGCTCGTTATTATTATTTGAAGACTCTATCCCTCTTGAAAGAATATTTTTCTCATCACTAACAGTGCTAGTTTGGTTAAATGTTGGTTCAATTCGACTTTCTTGCTGAGGGACGTTTTTCTTTATAAAAGCACTTAAATCGACATTACCGTAATATCCTAAAATGTATTCTTTATTTCCCAAGCTTTTGTAGGTTGTTAATAATGCAGATATCATTAGCGGAAATAATAATAGCCAATAACTCATACTAAAGCCGGTGAAAATAATTATGAGTCCGGCAATAAATAAACTAATTCCAGGAGCCAATAACCAGTTCTTATTTAAGTTTGCATCGTTTAATCGACGTTTTGTTGAAAATGTACAAAGGCCAGTAAAAATACATAAAAAAAGAATGGCTAATGTATTGTTAATTGAGAATATGGCACTTGTGATAATAAATAAAAAGTAGCTGCTTATATGGATAAAAATGAATCGGCGACGATTATCAAAACCGGTAAAGCATAATAATGACTTAAGCAAAAGCACGAAGACTCCTATAAAAATTGGTTGCTCGGGAAGTTTGAGCAAGAATAACCAATTTCATTAGCTATTTCATTGAAATTTTTAAATTGTTACATTTACCATCTTTATGCGCAGCGGTGAAACTGCATTGAAGTTGTAGGAAATATCGCACAATCATGTCAGATATTATTCTATATTGTGTAAGCGTAAAAAATACTATGACCGCAAGCGATTGTTTATAAGGTGAAAGTTGAAAAGTTTTGGTTATTGCTAATTTTTTTATAGTTATTTACTTGTCTGTTTATCTAGTCGATATCAATAAGGGTGCTAATATTAAACATGTCAGGACGACAAAGGTTATGGAAAACCTCACAAATAAGTTTTTATGGATAATAACTGTTTGTTGATTAGAGTACAGGATGTGCAAAGGGAAGGTGGCTTAAGTTAACATTTGGTTGATAAAGGATTTAGCCGTAGGACACGATTAACTTCAAAGGAATGATATAAAAAAGGAATTTATGTGAAAGGATGCACTAGCTAAAACCAGCGTTAACTTATTTTACCACTTATTATCATTAGGATTATGAATTAGTGCCATGGATGGAATATTAAGTAGAAAAGAACATTGGAAGCACATAAATGGATTTTATAAATGGACTTGATTGTGTAAAGGATTACACATAGATTAGGGAAATCAATTGAGAAGAAAGCGACATTGAAGTCGCTTTTTCTTTGTCTGAATAGCCGAATTAAATCTTATACATAGGAACATGAATATTATCGAGCTTATAACCTTTTAGTAAAGCCTGCCCCTGATAGCTTGATTCACCATCACCACTGAACTCAAAATCAAAAACACTACACCAATGAGGCCCCAACTCTTTATTAAAAGACAAGCGGCTAGAATGACGTGCAAGAGAGATGAACTGAAGGTTTTCTTTTTTACAATATGATTTTATATGGCGTAAAGCACATTCAGATACTTTTCTTAGATAAACGAAATACCATAAAAATAAACAAACAATGAGTAAGTAATATATATTTTCCACCGGACTTCCTTATATTAACGTTGAAATAATAAGCCAATGGCTTTGCTTAGTTTAGCACTTCGATTTGGTGATCTCATACATTGAAATATCAATGGACGTATGGCTGGAATCGCAACGAGATCTTTGAAAATAGCTTGAAATACTTCGACCTCATGATTTGAAATTAATGTTTCTAAAAATGCCATTAATTGTTGTTCATTACTGATAACTTGCCAACACCTGCCTGCTAATACAATAACTAGCTCTTCAGATAATGGTATTTGTGATGAATTTTCAATAAGAGAATGAATAAATCGTATAACATGAGGGTGCTCACAACTTGATGACAAACTACGTAATATAAAGCTTTGGTCACTTTTTTGACGATTGTTAGTGCATTCAACAGAGTGTTCAAATTGTGTAATTAATTGGTCAATAACATCAACTGGTAACTTTACATTTTCTAAGGCCGAGCATAATGGCTGTAATACCGGGCCAGGTATATTAGGCAAAGCATTAACTAAAATCTTTTGATTTGTTTTTTCTGATAATCGTACCGCAAAGTCATTTAGCCCTTGAACACCAACAGTTTGCCAGCTTTCCCAAGTGTCATCACCTGATAAGTAGCGTAATGCACCAGAAAAAAACTGACTACTTTCATGTTTTACTTCTGTTGAAATTGAACTATTTAAATAAGCTAACTTATATTGTGGAGGAGTGAAATGATACGGATTACTTTTGAGTAACTCTTCCTGACGTTCATTAGGAGAAATGGCAAGATCAGACCCTAAAGCTTCAATTATAATTGCGATGAAATGATCTCTTGCAACTAAATTGAGCAAGCCTCGTTCGTCAAGAGGAAATTTTACAAACCATAAATAGGGCTGTGTGTTCTTTTTTTGCCAAAAAGCGATTGCAATATACGCATGGCCTTGTGAAGGAAAAGGGTAAGGAAGTTGGTTTGCTTCAACTTTAGTGAAAGTTTCTTTTGATAGTTTATCAACTTTACGGCCGATATCATAAATTCGATATTGAGAACCAGATGTTTTTAGTAGTTCAGAAATTGTGCGCATAGCTAGGGCCATAAATAAAAGAGTGATCAAACGGTAGCGATATTATAAAGATAAAGATTGACGATACCAAGCGAATATAAATGGAGAAAAATTAATAACTTAATTATGCAAGCGATAAAAAAGCTTTATTTTTTTCACGGTTGTAAAAGGTTTAAATAAAAAAGCCCAGTCAGAGACTGGGCAAAAACATAAGGGGGAAACATAATCGTGAAAAGGTTTAGCTACTCTGCTCTCCTGACTTGTTTATCGAATTCTGTGTCGTTGCCTTTTGAAATAAACTTTTGTCATTAATCGATATCTTTCTTGGTTTCAAGGCTTCAGGTATTTCTCTCTCTAGATCAATATGAAGTAGACCATGCTCCATGAAAGCACCAATAACTTTTACATGATCACCAAGTTGAAATTTTCGTTGGAAATTTCTCTCAGCAATTCCTTGATGAAGAAACTTTCGAGATGAACTTTTGTTGATTGTAGGTTTGGTTCCGGTAACCACTAAAGTATTTTGTTTAGACTCTATTTCAAGTTCATCATCGGTAAATCCAGCTGTTGCCATAGTTATTCTATATCTATCTTCGGCAAGTAACTCTACGTTATATGGGGGATAAGATGATTGTTTATCGGCGTGAGAGGCTTTTTCAATTAAGCCAGCTAAATGGTCAAAGCCGATAAATGAACGATAAAGTGGGCTGAAATCTGTAGATGTACGCATAATATATATCCTATTATTTACCCTAATAATTTATATTTAAGGGTATTAGCAATATTTGATCACCTGTTGAATATTTCAATATATAAAACCAACTAAACGTTGCGAAATGATATAATTGAAATTTATTTATTCTCAAGGTTATTAAAGTGCCTTTCATTATTGAACAGGCGGTTAATGTAGCCCCGTTTTAGCTTATGGCGACTACAATAATAGAGATGGGATTACCGAAGTATTTTTCAAGTAATAAAGTAAATAAAAATAAATTTATTTACTAATTAATTGAAAATAATGGTTTTATTTTTCAGTTTTTTTTGAGGAAGAGTCTTTGTCTGTAATTAGAGTAGCGCTTAATGCTGATAATGTTGAAAGGGCTAATTCATAGTTTGGGTGCTTCGAAATATTAGCAACAATTTCTTTGTAGGCAACTTTTCCTGATGAATCAATTATGAATATTGCACGGGTTAACAACCCCATATCCTTAATTAATAAACCATAGTTACTACCAAAGTCTCGCCATACAGAATCTGATAATACTTGCATTTTATCGATGTTTTCAGTTTTACAAAAACGCTTTTGTGCAAAAGGTAAATCGTTGCTGATAGTTAACATTACAACATCTTGGGATAAATTTATTACTTCCTCATTAAATCGTTTGGTTTGTAATGAACATACACCAGTATCTAAACTTGGAACAACAGAAATAAGTACATTCTTTCCAGAGAAGTCGGCCAACTTTACAGCAACAAAATTTTCATTAACAACTTTGAAGTTTGGGGCTGGTTGACCCACATCAATTTGAGTGCCTAATAACGTCACAAATTTATTGTTTGCTTTAACTAAGTCAGTGGTTTGTTGTAAATTAGCTGGTTGCAATGAACTCGCAGATGCAATAGAAGCGGCTAAACTGTTAAAAACTAATGTCAGCGAAATAGTAAGCAGTAAGTTTGATAATTTCATAGCATTTATTATATTTATGTATTGATTGTATATAGATGTTAACTTTGACAATAAAAAATAGCCATTATTTAGTGCTTTATTTTAAATATTATCTATTGTTAATTATAGAAAAACAGTAAAATAGTGAAAACTGTCACCTCGAATATTATTGTTGAATTAGGAATAAGATAAATATGTCAATCCCCCTGTTAATTTGTGATGACTCCAATATGGCACGAAAGCAAGTAGCACGTTCTTTACCTGATGGTTGGGATGTCGACATTAGTTTTGCTACTAACGGAAAAGAAGGTATTGAAGCAATAAAGGCTGGAAAAGGGGATGTATTACTGCTTGATTTAAATATGCCAATAATGGATGGCTATCAAGTGCTTGAAGCTATTGTTAAAGAAGATTTACCTACAATGGTCATTGTTATTTCGGGTGACATCCAACCAGAAGCACACCAGCGTGTTACAAGTTTAGGGGCGCTCGACTTTATTCAAAAACCGGTAAATAAAACCAAACTAACTGAAATTTTATCGGTTTATGGCATCTATACTCAGCAACAAACAAAAACCGATACGTTGGTTGCAGAGGATATTCCGCCCCCCGTTGATACTGTAAAACTTACTACCCATGAGCATAAAAGTGCCTCGGTTAAATTCGCGCCACTAACACAAGCTGCAGAGCAAGCCGTTGTTGATAAACTAGAATCCAAAGAAGATTTTTTCTTAGACGCAGAATTGCGAGATTGTTATCAAGAAATAGCTAATGTTGCCATGGGGCAAGCAGGTGACTTGTTAGCACGACTGCTTGATGTGTTTGTGGTACTGCCTATTCCAAATGTAAATTTAATAGAAGTGAGTGAATTAAGCATGGCGCTGTCTGATGTTGAAGAACAAGACAGTACCTCAGGAATTTGCCAAGGCTTTATCGGTGCAGGAATTTCAGGCGAAGCTTTACTAATTCTAAATGATTCAAGTTTTAAAGATGTCGCATCTTTAATGAATTACAAATATGAGGTTGATGAAAGTACTGAGCTAGAGTTATTAATGGATTTAGCCAATGTACTGATCGGAGCATGTTTAAATGGTGTTGCAGAGCAGCTCGATATGACTTTTAGTCAAGGCCACCCTGTGGTGCTTGGACAACATAAACGAATATCACAACTAATTGCCACAAACTCAATAAAATGGAAGCGTACACTTGCGATAGAAATTAGCTATAACATTGAAGACTATCCAATAAAATGTGATTTACTGTTATTATTTACAGAAGAATCTATGAAGACCCTTAACAATAAAATATCTTACTTATTAGATTAATGGAATTGGGATAACTATGTCGTTAGAAACATCACAAATTAATGAATTACACTGGTTGATGGAAATGCTACATACCATAGATGTTGGTTTAGTAGTGTTAGACAGAGAATATAAGGTGCAAATTTGGAATGGTTTTATGGAAAATCATAGTGGTTTGCTGCCACGTGAAGTTAAAGATAAAGAACTTTTTCCACTTTTTGACGAAATTCCTGAAGCATGGTTTAAGCGTAAAGCTGAATCGGTTTTTTTGCTAAAAAATAAAGCTTTTACTATTTGGGAGCAAAGGCCTTATTTATTTAAATTCCAAAATTATCGTCCGATCACGGGCACTGCTGATTACATGTATCAAAATACCACATTCATTCCTTTGATATCGGCAACAGGTCTCGTAACACATTTATGTCTTATTATTTATGATGTTACTGATAATGCTTGTCATAAAAAGGATTTAGAATTTGCTAATAAAGAGTTAGCGATTTTGAGTCAGACAGATGGATTAACCAAATTGTTTAATCGTACACATTGGGAAAACTGCTTACAGGCAGAATATAAGCGCTGGGTAAGAAGCGAAAACCCTAGTTGTTTAGTTATGATTGATATTGACCATTTCAAACAAGTTAATGATACTTATGGGCACATGGTTGGTGATGAAGTTATTCGTCACATTTCAGGCTTGATTAGGCATCATGTTCGTGAAACAGATGTATCTGGACGGTACGGTGGTGAAGAATTTGTAATATTGTTAGCAGACACACCACTTGTTAGTGGTAAAGTCTTTGCTGAACGTTTACGTGAAGAAATCGAGCAGTCGACGGTTAAGTATAATGATATCGACTTGAAATATACCGTGAGTATGGGCATTGCTGAAATAGATGAAAGTATTCAAAGTTATGAGGCTTGGATTGAATGTTCAGATGCTGCGATGTACCGCTCAAAAGAAGCAGGCCGTAACAAGGTAACCTTGCATCCTAAACAATAGGGTTAAAAGTATTAAACACAAAAGCCCGAAAGGGCTTTTTTTATATTATAAATTTAATGTATTACCTCTGCCAAGTTAAGAAATGGTATGTAATGCAATATTTTATCCTGAATAATTTATTGTATCTAAATTCCAGAATTCATCGAACAAAACAGAATAAATAATTAATACTGTTAGTAAACATTGAAGACTTTTTAAGTAGCGAACATTCTGGTTATTGTTAGCAACTTAAAATGACCTAGTCATTTTATATATATAATTATTTATCGATAAACAATAAAAATCGATTGTTATTCGTTCTGTGTTTGTGTATATTTCTTTGGAAATATATTCTTAAATCATTATAGATACAGAGGATATTTATCCATAATCATGCAAACGTGATTAGTATTTTATTACAAGTTATATAAGGAGTTTATAAGTGTATAAAAAGCTATTTTCTGTAATTGTTATATCAAGTTTATTGGGCTGTAGTGGCCATATTAAAGAAAGTTCTTTTATTGCCCAAGATGACGTTGTCAGCAATTATCAAGCTTTAGAGCTTGAAACATGGCAAAGTAAATTTACTCATCATAAGTTAAAGCAACTAAGTTTAATCAGTCAAAGTGATGGAGTGGTGTTGAAGGGGATATTGCTTGACTCACCAAAATCACAAGATGTTATATTTTATATTCCCGGCAACGGTATGAAAGTATCAAAAGGGGGAATACAGGCCCTTAAAATCTTATCTAAGCTAGATAAAGATATTGTAATTTTTGATAGGAGAGGCTTAGGGGCAAGTAATGGCAAAGCGACTCTTACCAACCTAGTTGATGATTCTGTACAAGCATACCAATTTATTAAAAATAAATTAAAAGCAGACTCTATTGTTGTGCATGGTTATTCTTTAGGAAGCTTTATTGCTGGGCAACTTGCTAAAAAGGAAGCGGTTGGTGCGCTAGTATTACAAGGAAGTGCAACAAATGTTGATGACTGGATAGATAAAAAAATTCCTTGGTATACAAAACCCTTCTTTACTATTGAAGTCGATGAGGCGTTTAGAGCTGTTGATAATAAAATTGTAGTAGCTGATTATTACCGAGGTCCATTGCTAATTATCGGCGGGGAAAATGACCAGCAAGTACCAGCAGAGTTATCGCAACTCCTTTATAACGCGAGTAAGTCAGTCAATAAAAAGCTTATGATTGTAGATAATGCCGATCATGGCTCTATGTTAGATAACCCTGAAGAGCTAGAAATTTATAAACAGTTTTTAGACGCTTCATTATAGTTAGATCACCAAACATATAAAAACTGGTTGAATTTATTTCTCTATAGCTGTGAATCAACCAGTATTTATATAATCCTGCTTTCAGTCAATTAATAAATTATTGCTGATAAACCTTTTTCCCGTTGACCCACGTAGATAGCACTTTGTTTTTCCATATATTTTCTTTCCTTTGTGAAAAGTAATTATTTTCCACTAAAATAAAGTCCGCTTTTTTCCCTGACACTAAACTACCAATAATATTTTCTTGGTGGCCTGCAAAAGCGGCATCAATGGTAAAGCTTCGTAATGCCTCTTGTCGTGTCATGCTTTCTTCGTTATACCAACCCGCATCAGGTTTGTTTTGATGGTCTTGACGAGTTACAGCAGCGTGTAAGCCAAAGAATGGATTTGGTGATTCAACGGGAAAGTCTGAACCTGCAGCAATAACGGCTTGTGCATCAATTAACTTTCGCCAAGCATAAGCACCTAAAATACGCTTTTCTCCTACACGTTTTACTGCCATATTCTTATCGCTAGTAGCATGGGTAGCTTGCATCGAAGCAATAACATTAAGCTGGGCAAAACGAGGTATATCACTGAGTGCTAGTATTTGTGCATGTTCAATACGGTGACGAAGTGGACGGCTGTTTGTTGTTTTTATATGTGTTTGATATAAATCTAAAATAACCTTGTTTGCATTATCACCAATGGCATGAGTATTGACTTGAAACCCGGCGTTCATTGCCGTTGACATATATAAATTCAAGCTTTCCTCATTATGAAGTAAAAGACCCTTATGCCCAGCATGATCGGAATAATCGTCAATAAGAGAAGCACCTCTACTGCCTAATGCACCATCGGCTTGGATTTTCACGCTGTTAAAATTTAACATGTCATTCTTACTTCTAAATGGGCCCTGTTTAATTGTTGATTGCCAATTAATTGAAGGCAGGTATAACATGGCATTTATTCGTATAGGTAATGAACCTTCGGCATTGAGCTCTTTAAACAGTTCTAAGTTATCAGTAAAAACTCCAGCGTCGTGAACGCTAGTTAAACCAAAAGAGGCAAGTTTATTCAGTGCTTTATTTACTGCGATCTTTTGCTCATCTTTTGTCAGCGGCGCGATACTTTGGATGATTAAATCCATGGCGTTATCAATAAAAATACCAGTTGGTTTATTATTCTTATCACGAACTATTTCACCCCCAGCAGGGCTCATTGTTTCAGGTGTGATGCCGGCAAGCTCCATTGCCTTGGTATTCGCCCAACCGGCATGACCGTCAACTCTGCGTAGCCAAACTGGTCTATCTGGGAAATACTTATCTAAAGATTCTGCGGTAGGAAATTGTTTGTTTTTCCATTGAACTTGATTCCAACCACGGCCTTGTATCCATGTAATCTCAGGATTATTCTTAGCATAATTAACCGCAGCATTAACAGCTGAAATTTCAGAAAGTGTTCCTGCCAAATTTGCTTGCAGTAAACTTAGACCGTAACTCAAAATATGGCCGTGGGCATCAATTAAACCGGGTAATAATGTTTTACCTTGGCCGTCTATAATTTTAATTTCTGGTGATGTAGGTAATTTTTGGCTTGCATTAAAAGTGCGATCAATTTTGTCATCAGTAAATTGTATCGCATTAAATTGCTTCAGTTTAATACCGTCAAATGTATAACCTTGAACGTTGGTAATTAAACTTGTTTCGGCAATAGCTTGTTGAGTCATAAAGCTAATACTGAGCGTTGCGTAACTAAATAGTTTGTATATGTTTTTCATATTATAATTATTTTAAAAAAATCAGCCTTAACCATATCATATCTTTTTGAAATGAAACTAGTTTATGAGATAAAAAGGTATGCTAGAAGTTCTTAAATATTAAAGCTATTAGCATGTTTTATTATTAATAAAGCGCTGAGTAATAAGTACAATGAAAAGTAACAATAAGGGAGCAAGCCAGTGAATTAATTGCCAATATTGGCTATAAAAAGTATGACCTTCTACTAGTTCAATCTTGGACTTTAAAACCGCTTCAGTGAACTGGGGCAGGGTTGCTTGTATTTTACCATGATGATCGACAATAGCAGTAACACCGTTATTTGTTGCACGTATTAAGGGGCGAGCAAACTCAAGAGCCCTCATTCTAGCAATTTCTAAGTGTTGATGTGGACCATGGGAATTACCGAACCACGAATCATTACTGACTGTTAATAATATATTAGTGTCTTCGGTAAAGTTAGCAGCTAACTGTTCAGGAAACGCTATTTCAAAGCAAATTAATGGTAATAGATGATAGCCCTTGGCGATTAAGTTTGATTGAATGTAATCGCCACGAGTAAAGGAAGAATATTGTAAATTAAATAATGGTGCTATTTTCCTTAAAAAATCTCCTAAAGGTACGAACTCGCCAATAGGGAGTAAGTGGTTTTTATAATAACGATTACTGTGCTCATAGCGGTAATGTCCATTACTAATAACGCTTTCTTTTTGTCCTAATACCACTAGTGAATTGAAATAGACTTTAGATTCAAATTTATAATTTAAAATGCCGGTAATAATAGCACTGTTATTTAATGCGGCAGACTTGTCAGCCATAACGAGAAAGTCTTGTGCTGTTGGCTCTAGCGAAGTAATTGCAGACTCAGGCCAAACAATAATATCAGCATCATAGTTCTCTCTTGTATGATCAAGGTACGTTAACATCGTTGACCATTGTTTTTTGGGCTCCCACTTAATCGATTGTTCAATATTCCCTTGAACTAAAGCTGTTGTCACCGTTGTATTTGTAGGTTTTACCCATTGAATATTGGACAATAAAAAAGCAGTAGTAAAAATAGTAATAAATAAGAGTAAGTGTGCTTTTCGATAATAGTTGTTAAAAATATTTATAATTGTAACGCTAGTGATAAGTAGTAATGCACTAATGCCTACTTCGCCGATTAGTGGTGCGAAACTTGAAAATGGTCCATCCACTTGACTGTAACCTATAGACAGCCATGGAAACCCAGTTAAAACGTTAGCGCGTAAATATTCACAGATTAGCCAGCAAGGAGGTAGCAACCATAATGACAACTGGCGATTTGGCGATAAACGGCTTGATAAATAACAAGCTAAAGCAGGATAAAGCGCTAAATAACTACAAAGTAGTAACATTAATAGCAATGAAGCAATAAGCGGCAAGCCACCAAATTGATCAATACTGACATGTACCCAACTAATTCCACTGCCAAACCAACCTAATGCAAAAATAAATCCCTGCTTTGTTGCTGTTTTTACGTCACAATTTTTAATAGAATTGAAAAATAATGGCAATACGATAAGCATTAACCACCACTGAGAGAATGGAGCGTAAGCAAAAACTAAACTAAGCCCAGCAGTAAAGCTGAGCCAGTTACGTTTATTTGATAAGTTAGTCCGTAGACGTCGTATTAGGCGGGCGCCCAGAGACTTAATATTCATCACACTTAATCAATTACTTTACCTGTAATTTTGTGATCTTTCGGAATGATAATATGTAGGCTTTGAATTCGACGATTGTCACCAGCAGTAATCTTAAATTCAAAGTTACCAATAGTTACCGTTTCACCTTTCTTCGGCATATGGCCAAATTGATGTAAAACAACGCCGCCGATAGTGTCAGCATCATTCTCATCAAATTTGCAATTAAAGTACTCATTAAAATCATCAAGTTCAGTTAAAGCTTTTACTTGATAGACATTTCCAGCAAGGTGTTTCATATCTTGTTCAATAGCATCATCGGTTTCATCTTCGATTTCACCTACGATTAGTTCAAGAATATCTTCTATGGTTACAACACCAGAAACTCCACCATATTCATCAACGACAACAGCCATATGATAACGTTGTGAACGGAATTCTTTCAATAGTGGTTCTACTTTTTTGCTTTCAGGAACTATTATCGAAGGACGAATAATTTTTGCTAGCGTACACTCGGCTTCTTCTTGTTGACCAAAAGCATAAGCGAGTAGGTCTTTAGCTAATAATATACCTTCAATATGATCAATGTCTTCGTTAACAACTGGGAAGCGAGAATGACCTGATTCTAAAATTACAGGTAAGGCATTTTTGATTGAGTCGTTAATGTCGAGGGTGACCATTTGCGATCTTGGGATCATGATGTCACGGACACGCATATCAGATACTTCTAATACGCCCTGGATCATCAATTTGGTTTCAGGTTTGATCAAGTCACGGTCTTCAGCATCGTTTAACACCTCAACCAGTTCTTCTTTGTTTCTCGGCTCTCCAGTGAATACTTGTACTATTTTATCAAGTATCGATTTATTTGTAGAGCCGTTACTAGAGTGGGGATGATCATCGCTCATAGAGCTTATTTATTTCCTTTGGGTTAATTAGTTGCTTAGTTTCTAATCAATTGAAACTAAATTCAAGTAGTAAATTATTATAATTGTAACGGTTTATAAATTTTATGCTTATTCATTAATAAGATAGGGATCTGCTATACCTAGTTTATCTAATAAACGCGTTTCAATCGTTTCCATTTCCGTTGCTTCATCATCATCAATATGATCATATCCCAATAGGTGCAGGCAACCGTGGATAACCATATGTGCCCAATGATTATGTAGTGCCTTATGCTGTTCTTTTGCTTCTTTAGCGACAACATCGGCACAGACAATTAGATCACCAAGTAAATTTAGTTCAATGCCTTCAGGTACTTCAAAAGGAAAAGACAAGACATTAGTTGGCTTGTTTTTTCCTCGGTATTGGTGATTTAAGGTTTGGCTCTCGCTTATTTCAACGATACGAATTGTGAGTTCAAAATCTTTTTTATAATGAGCCAGTGCAGTATCAACCCATGATTGTATTTGCACTGTTGATGGTAAACTTTCAGTATTGCATGCACGTTGGATATCAAGAGCAATGGTCACGAGGTTTTGTCCGATGTATCATTTGTATAATATTTTTTCTTTGCTTCTTTTTCTCGTTTCTCTTTTTGTTCATAGCTATCATAAGCATCAACAATTCTGGCAACTACAGGATGTCGAACAACATCTTTTGATTCAAAATAGTTAAAGCTGATACCTGAAATATCATCTAGCACGTCAATAGCATGACGTAAGCCAGACCGAGCGCCACGAGGTAAATCTACTTGGGTGATATCGCCAGTGATAACAGCGCGAGCATTAAAACCAATACGAGTTAGAAACATTTTCATTTGTTCTACCGTGGTATTTTGGCTTTCATCAAGAATTATGAAGGCATCGTTTAAAGTTCTACCGCGCATATAAGCAAGCGGAGCAATTTCGATAACATTACGTTCAATTAACTTTTCAACTTTTTCAAAACCGAGCATTTCAAATAAAGCGTCATAAAGGGGGCGTAGATAAGGATCTACTTTCTGTGATAAGTCGCCAGGTAAAAAACCGAGCTTTTCACCGGCTTCAACTGCTGGGCGTGTTAAGAGAATTCGGCGAACTTCTTGTCTCTCTAATGCTTCAATAGCACATGCAACGGCTAAATACGTTTTTCCCGTACCAGCAACACCAACACCAAAGCTAATATCGTTACTCATAATGTTATGCAGATAACTTTGTTGATTTTGATTACGTGGTTTTACTACGCCACGTTTAGTTTTAATTGTGACTAATTTATCGAAATCAACATCAATTTTTGTTGGCTCTTGCTCAAGTACTTTTGCATCTAAAATGGCTAAATGTACGATTTCATCACTAATCTCTTTTAGTTCGCCTTTAACTGTAGCTGTTTCAATATAAAGGTTTTTGAGCAAGGAGATAACAGCTTCACAATTATTAGGAGCGCCCTGAACTTTAAATTTATTACTGCTATAGCTAATTTTTACGCCAAGACGTCGTTCAACAGTTTTTAAGTTAACATCCATTGAGCCACATAAGTTGGCTAAGCGGTTATTATCAACAGGTTCTAAACTAAATGTTTTACTAGTACTTGGGCTCAAATTTATGTCCGTTTTTTATAAGCTAAAATTAAAAAATTAGTGATTAATTAAGGTGCGTATGTTCCTACGCCTAAATCGTCGATATTACTGCTGTTATGATGGCTATTCGCTAATATATCAGCAGGTGAATGTGCAATACGTAAGCCCATTTCGCTTTCTTGGCGAACGAGCTCACCACGTAATGAATTGGAATACACATCAGTAATTTTAACATCAACAAATTGACCAATAACTGAATGTGGAGCAACAAAGTTAACAGTACGGTTGTTCTCTGTTTTACCACGTAACTCCATTGGATTTTTCTTTGAAGGGCCTTCAACTAAAATACGTTGCTCTGTATTGAGCATTTGGCGAGCTATGCGTAGTGCTTGATGGGTAATTTGATCTTGAAGAATTTGCAAGCGCTGCTTTTTAATTACATCACTTATATCGTCAATCATATCTGCAGCTGGTGTGCCTGGACGTGCGCTATAAATGAAACTAAAGCTTAAGTCGAAATCTACGGTTTTAATAAGATCCATAGTCGCTTCGAAATCGGCATCAGTTTCTCCTGGGAAACCAATAATGAAATCAGAACTCATACAAAGGTCTGGGCGTGCTTTTTTCAATTTACGAATTTTCGACTTGTACTCTAACGCGGTATGTCCACGTTTCATTTGTACTAAAATACGATCTGAACCACTTTGTACTGGCAAATGAAGGTGGCTAACTAATTCAGGTACGTCTTTATATACTTCAATAATATCGTCACTAAACTCAATAGGGTGTGAAGTGGTGTAACGAATACGGTCTATACCATCAACAGTCGCAACCATACGTAATAATTCAGAAAAACGACAAATTTCACCGTCGTGCATTAGACCACGGTAACCATTTACATTTTGTCCTAATAAATTGACTTCTCTAACGCCTTGCTCAGCAAGTTGTGCTATTTCATATAAAACATCATCAAGAGGACGGCTTACTTCTTCACCACGAGTGTAGGGTACAACACAGAAAGTACAGTATTTACTACAACCTTCCATTATTGAAACAAAAGCAGAAGCGCCTTCAGCTTTTGGCTCAGGTAAACGGTCGAATTTTTCAATTTCAGGGAAACTTACATCAACTACTGGGTTATGATTTCCAGTAACTTGCTGGATCATTTCTGGTAAGCGATGTAATGTTTGAGGGCCAAAGACCATATCAACGTAAGGTGCACGTTGACGAATTGCATCACCTTCTTGAGAAGCAACACAGCCACCAACGCCAATAAGTAAATCTGGGTTATTTTCTTTTAAGTTTTTCCAACGGCCTAACTGATGAAATACTTTTTCTTGTGCTTTTTCACGTATTGAACAAGTGTTTAATAAGATAACATCAGCATCTTCTGCTTCGTCGGCCAGTTCAAAACCATGCGTTGAGTCTAGTAATTCAGCCATTTTCTGCGAGTCATACTCGTTCATTTGGCAACCCCAAGTTTTGATGTATAGCTTTTTACTCATTAACTTTTCACTCATTAAATATCGAAAATATGTAGAAGATAACACGAAAGTAACTTATTTCACGTTAGATCAATTTAAGGACGCGTATTTTACTCCTTCTTGACGCCAGACGCTAGTGCCTGATTAAACTTTCACTAAAGCAATGTAAGTCTTAAATATTATTGATTGTAATGGTTAATTTAATTCGTATAAGGGGTATAGGTTGGTTAGAATAACCTTGAAGAGTTATTTAATAGTGAAGCGTAAATTTTATGGAAAGTTTTGATTGTGTAATTGTAGGGGGAGGCATGGTTGGTGCTGCTAGTGCGTTATCATTAGCAAACTTAGGGTTAAGCGTTGCTATTGTTGAGCAAAATCAGCCCAGTAGTTTCGATAATACTCAGCCATTTGACTTAAGAGTTTCTGCTATTTCACTTGCTTCAGAACACTTACTGACTCAAGTAGAAGCATGGTCGCAATTACAAAATTGGCGTTTATGTCCTTATAAGCGCCTTGGAGTTTGGGAGCATAGTTATTCGTATACCGAATTCAATGCTACTGATATTCAACAGCCGCATTTAGGCCATATTATTGAAAACCGTTTGATTCAGCTCTCCTTATGGCAACAAATAAAAAAACATAAAGGAATTACAACATTTTGTCCGGCAAACCTATTGAATTTTTCATCAACAGACACTGATGTTAAAATTACCCTTTTAGACAATGAAAGCTCAACTCAATTTGAAATTAATACAAAGCTGTTGATTGCTGCCGATGGCGCTAACTCTCAGGTAAGAAAACTAGCTAATATTGGGATAACAGGCTGGGACTATCAACAGTCAGCGATGCTGATTAATGTAGAAACAAAAACACCGCAACAAAACATCACTTGGCAGCAGTTCTTCGAAACAGGTCCTGTCGCTTTATTACCTTTGCCTGGAGTAAGCGATTTAGGTGGTTATGCTTCACTGGTTTGGTATCACAAAAAAGCAGAAATAAAAAGGTTGTCTTCGTTGTCAAATGGGCAACTTCAAGACGAGGTTTTACAAAACTTCCCTGAACGACTAGGTCATATAAAAGTCATTGGCAAAGGAGCATTTCCGTTAACACGTAGGCATGCAAATACCTATCAGAAAGGACAAGTTCTTTTGCTTGGAGATGCTGCACATACTATTAATCCAATGGCAGGGCAGGGAGTCAATTTAGGCTTTAAAGATGTTAAAGCATTACAGACCGTAATTTCAACCGCTATAGCAAATGGAGAATCTTGGTTTCAGCCTGAAGTACTTGCAAGATATGAAAGCATGCGCAGGAAAGATAACTTATTGATGATGTCAACTATGGACGCGCTTTATACAAGTTTTAGCCATCCGTCACCAGCTGTAAAGTTTTTACGTAATGTTGGTATTAGCGTAGCTAACAAAGTTCCGTTATTAAAAAACAAGGCTCTGGCATATGCTTGCGGGGTTTAGCTTTATTAGATTATAAGAAAGTTATAATCAATGTTCTGCTGAATATGTTTTTGGTTGTTAACATGATTTTTAGAAAAGTTTATTATGACAACTGAATAAATCAGTTTTGAAGATACAAGGTAATGAGTGGAACAGTTAGAGTTTATTGACTTAAGAATGGCAGGGGTAAGAGGATTTGAACCTCTGAATGACTGGATCAAAACCAGCTGCCTTACCGCTTGGCTATACCCCTGTAATAATACCTGCTTTACACAAATATCTGGTGA
>Ga0209395_1000980_pt1 | contig 41156 bp, 37 predicted proteins | sample GOMGulsemesocosm_3_FD_184635 | JGI IMG/M metagenome (GOLD analysis project Ga0209395, IMG submission 184635) | Methane-oxidizing microbial communities from mesocosms in the Gulf of Mexico - GOM9D Gulf of Mexico (SPAdes) (version 2) | ecosystem: Environmental > Aquatic > Marine > Cold seeps...
ATTTATTTAGGTGAGCACCGCAACCAAGCAAGTGCTCGAACATTAGTTGCCACGATTCATGGTGAATAATATGCAGAATGTTAAATAAAGTTAATCTTCACCAAGAACATGAGGACCCGCGTAATTTTCAAAACGAGAAAATTGCCCTAAAAAGGTCAAAGGAACACGACCAATTGGACCATTACGCTGTTTACCTATAATGATCTCAGCCATGCCTTTAAACTCTGAATCATCATAATAAACCTCATCACGATAAATAAACATGATCAAATCGGCATCTTGCTCTATTGCCCCAGACTCACGTAAATCAGAGTTAATTGGTCTTTTATCTGAGCGTTGCTCCAAACTACGGTTAAGTTGTGATAAGGCAATAACAGGGATCTCTAGCTCCTTAGCTAAAGCTTTTAGTGAGCGAGATATCTCGGATATCTCTAACGTTCTATTTTCGGTTAAGGCCGGCACCCGCATTAATTGTAAATAATCGATCATTATCATACTTAAACCACCATGATCTCGGGCAATTCGTCGAGCCCTAGAACGAACATCTGTCGGAGTTAATCCTGCTGCATCATCGATATACATTTTACCTTTATCAATCATCATGCCCATGGTGTTTGATAAGCGCGCCCAATCTTCATCACCTAACTGCCCTGTTCTAATTTTAGTTTGATCAATTCTGCCAAGTGACGCTAGCATTCTCATCATCAATTGTTCGGAAGGCATCTCTAAACTAAAGATTAATGCAGGTTTATCTTGAGTCATTGCAGCATGCTCAGCGATGTTCATTGCAAATGTCGTTTTCCCCATTGAAGGACGGGCAGCCACAATAATCAAATCTGAAGGTTGAAAACCAGCAGTCATTTTATCTAAATCATCAAAACCAGAAGGAACACCGGTAACACCATCATGGGGTTGTTGATAAAGTTTTTCGATACGATCAACTGTTTTTTCTAAGACTGAATGGATATTTTCGGGACCTTCAGACTTGTTAGCACGTTGTTCGGCAATTTTAAAAACTTTTGATTCAGCAAAATCAAGCAACTGCGCACTACTTTGACCTTGAGGATCATAACTCGCTTCTGTTATCTCATTAGCAACACCAATTAATTCTCGAGTAACGGCTCGTTCTCTTACGATTTCTGCATATGCAACAATGTTGGCAGCGCTTGGCGTATTTTTCATCATTTCAGCGAGGTAAACGAATCCTCCCGCATCATCAAGTTTTTGTTCATTTTCTAGCGCTTCAGATAAGGTAATGAGATCAACAGTTTCACCAAGCTCCACTAAAACACCAAAACTCTCAAAAATAAGTCGATGAGAACGACTATAAAAATCTTGAGCGACTACTTTTTCACTAACACGATCCCAGGTTTCATTATCAAGTAATAAACCACCAAGCACAGATTGCTCCGCTTCTAATGAATGAGGAGGAACCTTTAATTCGTCAATTTGTTTATCGCGTATAAGTTGCTTTTCTTTTGCAAATTTAGCGGGCTTACGGTCGGCCATTAATAACCCTTGATCACGTCAGATATCGATTTTTTTCGAATGGATCGCTAATGTAGCAGAATTTGTATCGAAGAAGAATAAAGACGGGCATAAATATGATTTAAGCAAGAGAATATAATGGTCCTCTTACTTAATAAACGGATAAACATCTATTTTGGCACTATTTTTCAGAAACCTTTATACGACCACTTACCGTTGTCGCTTTAACCGATGAGTTGCCATTGCCAATAGAGAAATTCAGTCTTGAATTCTGACCATATTTTGCAGTTTCAGCTTTATCTTCGGTTAAGTTATTCACTAAACGTCCTCCTGCCTTTGATGCTAGTTTGAAATTGGCATGCACCTGGTTTTCAAATAGTGTGTCAAGGTTGCCACTAATACTCGATATTTTTACAGAGCCATTATCATTCAAAACTAAGCTACTCTGATAATTACCACTAACTGTGGCTACAAGTAACTCGTCAACTCCAGAGAGTTCCATGTTAATATTACCAGATACTGTATTTACTGTTATTTCTTTTGCGCCAGAGAAGACTTCAATATTACCGCTCACCGCTTTAAGACTTAATCGCCCTGAAGAGTTTTTGTCTTTAATATCGCCACTCACCGTTGATAAACGTATTTTTCCAGACAAGTTAAGGCTATCAATATTACCGCTGACCGATGATAGTTCAACTAATGAAGATAAATGAGTTGCCTTTATATTACCACTGACAGTTTTTACCTCAACACTTCGAGAAAAACCATTTAAAAGAACGTTTGTTGAAACTCCAACAAAGTTAACTTTTAATTGTTTAGGTATATCAATAATCAAATTTGATCCTGATTCCCTTCTTCTTTGATCAACGTTTTTTGGCATCAAAACTTTGATGTTAATATGCGAGCCTGAACGCTCAAAAATAAAACGCTGTGCACCATCGTCTAACTCACCTTTAACCGACACTTTATTAGAATCACTCACGTTCAACGTGACGTTACCACGTAAGTTTTCGATTCTGACATTTGTAGCATCATCAATAGCTAATGTTTGATTAACATTCTCTCCAGCAAAACTCGGTAAAGCGATACCAATAAACATCATAACTATGAGGGAAGTAAAAAGATTCATGGATACTCCAGATTATATTGTTTGCCACTGTGGGCTATAAAGTTGTTTGATTAATTCAAGTTCTTGCTTTTGTGTCCACCGTAAAATATTAAGTAGGTCACTGCTATTAGGCTCATCAACCAAAGCTTTTTCAATCGCTTGGCGTGCAGAAAGCAATTCATCCAGTTGTTTTTGCATATCAAGTGGCAACGCTGAAAGTTTTGGTTGTCCAAAACTCACCAACATCGTTTGTTTTTGCAGCTCAAAATCCTGTTGCATTGCTGAAACTAACGACATCTGTGGTTGTAATTGCTGTTGTTGAGGGCTTATCCCTCCCCAAGTTAATAATACCGCAGCAATAATTGATGCGGCCCAAGCTATAGGGATTATCGGTTTATGAGTATTGCCTGAACTATTCAGCTGACTTTGATGCTGAAGTGCCCTTTCAATACCTGACCATAATTCTCGATGAGGTGCTATTTCTTTAGGTAATTGGCTGAGTTGATCTTGTAAAATCTTTTCAGAATTCTGAGTATTCATAACGTAATCCACTGTTGTAATAACCCTTTCGCCCGATGATATTGAGCCTTACTTGAACCAACTGCCATGCCTAACATATTGGCGATTTCTTCATGGCGATATCCCTCAACAGCAAATAAAACAAAAACCAATCGTGCTCTTTCAGGAAGACGCATAATATGTTTATCAAGTTCAGGCAATTCTTCCATTTCAATACCTACTTCCTGTATTGTTTGACTTTCAATACTAAAGACACGCTGTAACCAATTTTTATGCTTACGTAAGTGCCCTAAAACAATGTTAGTAGCAACGCTATGTAACCATGTACTGAATTTACTTTCACCACGAAAATTTTCTATTTTCTGCCAAAGCTGAACAAAAACTTCTTGGCACACATCTTCTGCACTTTCTCTATCCGCCAACATCCGCCAACACAGCGCATAAATACGACGATGATAATTCTCATACAAACAATGAAATGCCTGCTGATCCCCTTGCTTTACCCGCATTATCCATTCTTGCTCTGGGTCAGCAGTAAATATATTTTGAGCATCAATAATCTTGGACTTATCCAAATATTTATTCTCGAGATTGCTTTGTTAAAAGATTAGATACAGTATGACGGAAAAGGGTTTAAATGAAATTAAAAATAATTGAAAATAAATAATTCTCGCTGGCAATTATCAGCCTCTCGGGGGAAAAAGAATTAATAGTCAATAACACTTCGAGTTCGCAATGAACGAAGTGTGATGGCTTTAAATCGAGGTAAACCGAATTAAAACAAACTGAAATTGGCAATGGTAACGGCTTGGATAAAATGTAGCTTTATGTGGAATAACAAAGACTCCACACTTTGTATATACTGCTCTGATATATTTTGAGCATAAAAAAAGCGCCAATAGGCGCTTTTTATTTTGGATGTTTCTAAAGAAGTTTTACTTCGCAGAAAGAGCACCAAAACGTTTGTTGAATTTATCAACACGACCACCAGTTTCAGCAGCTTTTTGCTTACCAGTGTAAAAAGGATGACACGCTGAACATACGTCTAGGTGAATATCTTTACCGCGCGTGGAACGTGTTTCTATAACATTACCACAAGAACAATTAGCCTTGATGGATGCGTAATTTGGATGAATACCGTCTTTCATGGAAACCTCTGTATTAAGGCCGTATCGCCACTTAGTCAGTTTATAAACTGCTGAGCACCATACGAGTTAAAATTATGGAGCCGAATATTAAATGATCAAAGGGAATTGTGCAACTATAAAGGGAGGGAAAGTGATAAAAAAACAATCAATATTAAAAAGACTCATAATTCTCCTCAAGAATGTAATAGCTATGCCACTCATCTCGTCAATAGATTCATTATTTAGGTAATATTACAAAGACCTTATACAAAGTGTCGAATTCCTAATAAGAATAAATAATTACATCAAAAACCTTAAGCTTAGTTGTTTAATAGTAAAGCTTAATGCGAGAATAGCGTCATTATAATAACTTGTTTTCGTTAAGACAAAGGACATGAAAATCCAGTATATCCAAGTCGCCATTCCCGTTCCTATGCGACAACTCTTTACTTATCAAGTTCCTATTGATTTACAAACACCCATAATAAATATAGGTGAAAGGGTAATGGTCCCCTTTGGCGCACGTGAAGTTATCGGTATTGTTTTAACGATTGAGCAAGAGTCAGAAATTCCCGATAATAAGTTAAAAGCAATTAAGGGGAGGATTGCAGATAGTTTTCATTTTGATGCGACCTTACTTAGCTTTCTTAAACGCTGCGCTGATTACTATCATCACCCCATAGGTGATGTACTAAAACAAGCCTTACCCGTATTACTTCGTCAAATTAAGCAACCTGATATTTCTTTACCTACTCGATGGCGCTGCACGACAAAACCACCGCAAACCGATTTGGTGAATTTACAAAGAAAGGCTGCTAAGCAATTCGATATTTATCAATTGATCAATAAGCACCAATCTATAACTTGGATAGAATTGCGGACTCTTGGCTTTAGCAAATCACAATTATCCGCTTTAGAAGCAAAAAAACTTGTTGAGCAGTATCAGTCTCAACCAGTTAAATATTGCTGGCAAGAACAAGCATTAAATAAAGAAAACAAACTAACACTTTCGACTGAGCAGGCGATAGTTGTTTCAGCAATTAAAGAAACTTATGATGTTTTTTCTTGCCATTTAATTGATGGTATTACGGGAAGTGGTAAAACCGAAGTATATTTACAAGCTATGGAAAAAGTACTTGCAACCAATAAACAAGTATTGGTACTTGTGCCAGAAATAGGGTTAACACCACAAACATTAAATCGATTTGAACAACGTTTTAATGTGCCTATTTGCTTACATCATTCTGGGCTAAATGATAATGAACGACTGCAAACCTGGCTAGAGGCGCAACGAGGTAGTGCCGCTATAGTCATTGGTACTCGTTCAGCAATATTCACGCCTTTGCATCAATTGGGACTTATCATCGTCGATGAGGAGCATGATGGCTCTTTTAAACAACAAGATAGTTTTCGATACCATGCCCGTGATATTGCTATATTAAGAGCCAGACAGCTTAACATTCCAATTGTTTTAGGTAGTGCAACTCCCTGTCTAGAAACGCTACAAAATGCTCTATCTGGAAAGTACTTTTATCATCAGTTACTTAAAAGAGCAGGACACAGTAATACTGCAAAGATTGAACTCATAGATGTGAATCAACAACAAATGCAGTATGGTTTATCAAGCCATTTAAAAACGGTTATCAATGATACCTTATCAAAAGGTGAGCAGGTTTTAATATTTTTAAACCGTAGAGGTTATGCGCCAGCAATCACTTGTCAAACCTGCCAGTGGATAGCCGATTGCCAACGGTGTAATAAACCCTATACATTACATCATGGCCAACAATTACTTATTTGCCATCACTGTGGTAGTCAAAAACGTATTCCAGTGCAGTGCCCTAGTTGCAATAACGCTGGCATTCACCCGATGGGACAAGGTACTGAACAATTAGAACTTCGTATTGAAGAACTCTTTCCCGATTATAGTACGGTACGTATTGATCGCGATAGCACGCGAAAAAAAGGCGCTTTAACAAAATTACTGCAAGAGATAACCAATAATAAACATCAAATTCTTATTGGTACGCAAATGTTAGCCAAAGGGCATCATTTTCCAAACGTAACCCTTGTTGCATTGTTGGATGTAGACGGCGCATTATTCAGTTTTGATTTTCGAGCTGCTGAGCATATGGCGCAATTACTCGTACAAGTGGCAGGACGTGCTGGTCGAGAAAGTAAACCAGGAAAAGTAATGGTGCAAACTAATTTTCCTGAACACCCCTTATTACAAGACTTAGTACACAACGGCTATAGTCACTTTGCTCAATATGCATTAACTGAAAGAAAGCAAGCAAATCTACCGCCATTTGGCTTTCAAGCCTTGTTTCGCGCTGAAGCTAACTTTCCCTCTTATCCTGATAAATTTTTAAGAACTTTAAGCACGGTTTCATGTCATGCCTGTGACTTACTCGGCCCGGTACCTGCTGCAATGGAAAAACGTGCTGGAAAATTCCGCTATCATCTTATTTTACAAGCAAAATCACGCAAATTCCTTCATCAGGCTGTTTGGCAATTATTGCATAGTATTCCTCAAAATGAATGGCAAAAAAAGGTGCGCTGGTCTATTGATATTGACCCTATTGACTTAAATTGGTGATACAAAGTTGATCGTAATCAGCTGACAACAAATCCCGACGGGACTAACCACATTAATTTACAATTTATCCCGACAAATTAGTGTTATTTTCCTCGCAGTTAGTTAGAATTGCGCGATGTTCCCCGATATATAATTTCCCATGGCTCATCAAGATTACGTTTCCCGCTCACAAAATAAAAAAAAGAGCCCATACAAAAATAAGCATGCTGATTCCCCACAAAAGCTTCCTATAAAGCTAAAACTCATAGGGTTGTTCACTTTAATTTCAGTGAGTACTTTTGGTTATTTCTTATGGACAATAAAAGATAACCAACCAGCACCGATTGAAGCTTCGGTAGTGAAAAAAACGTCAGTAAGCACAAAATCAACGGTACTACCCACCCCTCCAAAAGAAAAATGGGCTTATCGAAAAGAGCTTACCGAAAAGAAAGTTGCTGAAGGTGAATACGAAGTTAAAGATAAAGGGCCTTATAAAATGCAATGTGGTTCTTTTAGAACCCGCAAACAAGCTGAAGTCCTCAAAGCGAATATAGCATTTAGTGGTTTGTCCTCTCAAATTGGTGAATCTAAAGGAAAAAATGGTACTTATTACAAAGTGTTTTTAGGCCCTTACAGTAAAAAACGCCAAGCAGAAAAAGACAAACATAAACTTCGAAATAACAATATTCATTATTGTGAAATATGGGGATGGAAATAAATCACCGCTCTTCCTTGAAAATCCCTCTTAAGACCCTTATTTATTCTACATCATGCCAACATACCTATGTGTTGGCTAAATAATCGAGGTTAATTGTGACTACTATTGTTTCAGTCAGACGTAATGGCAAAGTTGCCATTGGTGGCGATGGTCAAGTATCGCTTGGTAATACCGTAATGAAAGGCAACGCACGTAAAGTACGTCGTTTATATAATGATAAAGTCTTGGCTGGGTTTGCTGGTGGTACTGCAGATGCCTTCACTTTATTTGAGCGTTTTGAAAGTAAATTGGAGCAACATCAAGGACACCTCACCAAAGCAGCCGTTGAGCTTGCTAAAGATTGGCGCAGTGACCGTGCATTAAGAAAACTAGAAGCATTATTAGCTGTTGCTGATGAAACAGCATCACTAATTATTACAGGTAATGGCGATGTTGTTCAACCAGAACACGATTTAATAGCCATAGGTAGTGGTGGTAATTTTGCACAATCTGCAGCTATGGCACTATTAGAGAACACCGAACTTTCTGCCAAAGAAATTGTTGAAAAATCATTAACTATTGCCGGTAATATCTGCGTATTTACCAATGATCAACACACCATTGATGAGTTATAACTCACTGCTAAGTTAAGGAATTATTATGTCGAATATGACACCTCGTGAAATTGTTCACGAATTAGATAGCCATATTGTTGGACAAAGTGACGCTAAACGAGCAGTTGCTATAGCTTTACGTAATCGCTGGCGTCGGATGCAACTTAATGAAGAGTTGCGTGTTGAAGTGACTCCTAAAAATATTTTAATGATTGGGCCTACCGGTGTTGGGAAAACAGAAATTGCACGTCGTTTAGCCAAGTTAGCGAATGCTCCTTTCATTAAAGTTGAAGCAACAAAGTTTACTGAAGTAGGTTATGTTGGTAAAGAAGTAGAAACTATCATTCGCGATCTTGCTGATATGTCGATCAAAATGACAAAAGAACAAGAGATGTCACGTGTTAAACATTTAGCAGAAGAGGCAGCAGAAGAACGAATTTTAGATGTGTTATTGCCCCCACCACGTGATGGATTTGGTAATAACGAAGTTCCAGAAGATAACAGTAATACTCGTCAAATATTCCGTAAGAAGCTGCGTGAAGGTAAATTGGACGATAAAGAAATTGAACTTGATTTAATCGCTACACCTGTCGGTGTAGAAATTATGGCACCTCCAGGCATGGAAGAGATGACTTCTCAATTACAAAACATGTTTCAAGGTATGTCGAATGATAAAACTAATAAGCGTAAACTTAAAATTAAAGATGCGTTTAAAGCTTTACAAGAAGAAGAAGCTTCAAAAATTATCAATCAAGATGATATCAAACAAAAAGCTATAGAATCTGTAGAGCAAAATGGCATTGTTTTTATTGATGAGATAGACAAAATTTGTAAGCGTGGTGATTCTTCAGGCCCAGATGTTTCTCGTGAAGGCGTACAACGTGATTTATTACCTTTAGTAGAAGGTTCAACGGTTAGTACTAAACACGGTATGATAAAAACCGATCACATTTTGTTTATTGCTTCCGGCGCCTTTCAAATGGCAAAACCATCTGACTTAATTCCGGAATTACAAGGTCGCTTACCTATTCGTGTTGAGTTACAAGCGCTAACTACTGAGGACTTTGTTCGTATTTTAACTGAACCTAACGCGTCGTTAACAGAACAATATATTGCTCTTTTAGCAACCGAAGGCTTAAAAATTGAATTTACCGAAGACGGTATCAAGTCACTCGCTAGTGCTGCATGGCAAGTCAACGAAAGCACTGAAAATATCGGCGCGAGAAGACTACATACTATGATGGAGCGCTTGGTTGAGGAAGTTTCTTTTAATGCTGATGAACGCTCAGGTGAAAATATTATCATTGACACTGCTTACGTTGAAAAGACTTTAACCGAGCTTGTTAAAAATGAAGATTTAAGCCGTTTTATACTTTAATGTTCACCGTTTGGAAAATAGCAATTTTAGGCTCTTGAAGCAAAACCAGCTTAGTACGCTGGTTTACCTTCAAAAGCCCCATGATTATTTCACCAGTTTATGTCTTTACACTTTAAATTGATGGACTTCATTATTTAGCACAGTTGCTTGTTGTGAAATTTCTTCACTCATTTGACCATTTTGATTTGATGTTTCACCTGACTGCTCTGCAACATCCCTAATTGAAACCACGTGATGATTAAGTTCTGAAGCTACTGTACTCTGCTCTTGAATAGCAGTAGCTATCGCGGTATTCATTTCCATAATAGTAGAAACATCTTGAGCAATTTCAACCAACATTTTACCCGCATTACTTGCTTGCTCTGCACTCTCTTGTCCTTGTACTCGACAACTTGCCATATGTTCTACAATTTCTTTTGTTCGTCCTTGCAAGGAATTAATAATAGTTTCTATTTCTCGTGTTGAGTCTTGTGTTCTACTGGCTAAAGTTCTCACTTCATCGGCAACCACAGCAAAGCCACGACCTTGTTCTCCAGCTCGTGCAGCTTCTATGGCAGCGTTTAACGCCAGTAAATTAGTTTGATCTGCGATTCCTCTAATAACATCTAATACAGAGCCAATAGTATCGCTATCTTTTGCTAATTCGTGAACGACTTTTTCTGACGCCAGAAGCCTTACAGTAAGATCATCAATTTGAGTAATGGTTTTTTCCACCCCTGCCTTTCCACTCTCTGCGTTAGTACTAGTCATTTCTGCCTTGTTAGCCGCCTCACTAGTATTTTTAACAATTTCATCAACGGTTGATACCATTTCGGTAACTGCCGTCGCTACCATATCTGTTTGTTGAATCTGAGAATCGACACCTTCATTGGCAATGATAATATTTTCAGAAAGACTTAAAGTCGCATCATTTAGAGAGCCTACCGACTGATTAACTTCAATGATTAAATGCCTAAAGCTCGCGATCATAGAGTTAAAGACTGTAGCCATTTCACCTAATTCATCATCGCTATTTGATCTCGCCATTAGCGACAAGTCTTTAGTTTCTGCTACCATATTCATCGTTTCTTTTAATTGGGTAATAGCCAATAAAATGCTATGGCTTACCCACAGAGCCACAATAATAGCAACAATCAAAATACCAAATGAAACACCGTAGGACATGGTGTCAACATATAAAATGTGGTCCTCAATATTTTGTTTTGTTTTCTTCATCAAGCTATCGATAATTTTATCAACTTGATGTACTGTTTTTCGCATGTCCCCTAGGACACCATTGTTGGCATTTAATCCTATTTCTTTTCGCGCTTTATATAGGTTTTCAAATGAATTTTGATAAAGTGACAATAAATCCACTAATTGTGTTTTAGTTGATGCTGGTAACTCACTGTTTTTTATATCTTGAACGAAGATAGTCGCATTTTTCTGCCAACGATTTATATACTTTTCATCGAGGCGCAACATAAAGTCTTTTTCATTACGCCTTAATTGCAACATATTACTTAAAAGCTGATAATTACTAGCCCCTAAGAGCTCCTCAACATCATGTACTGAAGTTCTAAGCTCACCATATAAACCATCCTTGGGATTTAAACCAATGCGTTCTGTACTTCAACTACGGTTTTAAAGCGACTACTGTAATCAATCAGTACCTTTCTTAATCTATCAATATCATTTGTACCTTGATTGCTTTTTTCAAAAGCTATGGTCAAATTATCAATTACCTTGATGATTCCTCCCATTTTTTTGTTAAATTTATCAAGATATTTAAGGTCATCCCTAGCAATAAAGTCTTTTTCGTTTCGACGTAATTCCAACACACCAGACTTAATATCACCGATACCGCGCTCAATCCCCAGGTCACCTTCTAGTGAACCGATGGTAAAATTTAATAATAAAAGCATAAATATCATGGCAATCGCCAATATCGCGGTATTGGCCATTAATTTGTGTTTAATAAGCATAAGATGATGTTCCAATTTATCGAATATGAAGATTTGTTTTTAATGAAGTAAGTTTATTCAATGAAATGGAATACATTTACTTCATTGAATGAAATGGAATACATTTACTTCATTGAATAAAATTAAGTATAGACGGGAGTTTTAATTATTTAGAAATTATCAACAGGTTTGGATTTACACTAATTACGCTTTAAATATTTTACTAATTCCAACTCTGCCAATGGTTTACTAATAAAATAACCTTGTACTGCATCACAGTCTAGGTTTCGCAATAAGGTTAACTGTTCGAGTGTTTCGACTCCTTCAGCTAAAACTCTTTTACCTAAGCCGTGGGATAATTTGATCATCGTTTTAACAATCGTTAAGTCTGAGTCATTAGTTGCGACTTCTTTTATGAAGCTCTGGTCAATTTTAATTTTGTCTATAGGTAGCTCACGTAAATAGGCAAGAGATGAATAACCAGTACCAAAATCATCAATAGAAACCTTAATTCCCATATTCTGTAAAATAATAATAGTATCCATTGCTACTTTAACTTCGGTAATTACGACGTTTTCAGTTATTTCCAACTCCAAACAGGTTGGCGGTATATTATATTTAAACAATAGCCCCTGAATTTTTGTAACAAATGTAGGTTTTTGAAATTCCACTGCGGTAATATTTACAGCAATCGGTATACGCCGTTTGTATTTTTTATACCAAGTAGAAATTGTTTGACATGATTTTTCCAGTACATAGTTATCTATTTCGCTACTCAAACCTAAAGTTTCTATATCTTCTAAAAAATAAGCAGGAGTTAACAATCCTTTTTCAGGATGTTGCCATCGGATTAAAGCTTCTACTCCCTCCAAACGATTCTTTATTAAGTTTAACTGAGGTTGGAAATATAAAATAAATTCACTTTCTGCAATCCCTTTGCTGATAGCTTTTTCCATTTCCACCAAATGTCGTCCTTTTGATTGCATACCCTCTTTATATTTTACGGTAGATAACTTGTTTGTTTTGGCATGAAATAAAGCCAAATTTGCCTTTTTCATTACCTCTTCAGCGTCATCTTCGTCATCAGGGAAGACACAGTAACCAACACTACAGTGCAAATGTACTTCTTGTTGTTGAATTTGATATGGGCTACCAATTAAGCTATGAATATGTTCCGCTGCTCTTTCTTGTTGTTTTTTATCCAAAAGCTCGATAACAAATATAAATGAGTCACCTCCTAATCGACCAACAACCTTAGGTAATAAAATACTTCGGTTTAACCGATTTGCAATTTCACCTAAAACCAAATCACCTACTTTTAAACCATAGCTGTCATTAATAAATTTGAAACGTTTAATATCTAAATTAAAAATAACTAATTTTTGTTCGTTTGCTAATGATTTTTCCATTGCCAAAGGTAACTTCTCGAGTACTTGTCCTCGATTAAGTACCCCTGTTAGAGAATCATGTTTTCCCAAATATTGCGCACGATTAATCGCGGTGTTGGCCATATTTCTTTCAGCACCTTGCATCCAGATTAACATGATAAACCCTAAAACAGTGTTTGCTCCAGCATCTATAAAAACTAAAATATCGATAACTTGTCTGAACCATTCGTCGGTTAAAGCAATAATAGAGAAAAAAGAGAAGAGAACTTGCCTGCTTCCCACAACAAGACAATAAACCGCTAATACTCGTGCAGAAAAGTGAAATGATTCAAGCGTTAATAAAAAAATACTCGCGGCAAACAGGCTACAACCAAAAAGAAAGGCGGGTAGACTTTCTCGTAAATAAAAGCGATTAAAAACGGTCGCATCGTCAAAACCATATAAAAATGTTGTAATGAAAGCTAACACTATGGCGATTAATATCGTAATACCAATAAATTTTTGGGAAACATGCCTTTTACTAATTACACAGGAAATACCCAACAATAGAAAAACAATATGCAAGTAATAACCTGATTGTTCAATTAATTGAAAAAATAGCTGCTTAGGTGCAGTGACAAAATTTGGGGAAGTTGCTAGTTGTAGTACTATCGCTATATGGTTGATACATAAGGTAAGTAGGCTTATCATCCAAAAACGTACGTATTGTCGACCAAAACCCTTGTAATAAGTCCATAATAGAAACGTCAAAACTCCAAAAACAATGGCTTCAATGGAGAACAAAAATATGTTGGACAAAACCTTGTCTGTCATTAATAAAGGTCACTCATCAAAGGAAATTTCATACTATCATTAAATAATGTTTTCACATTCAATACAAGTGAGAACCAAAAAATCTGCTATTGTACCTTAGCTAAAGCTCGTTATACTAATGCAACTAACCACCATAAAACGCTATTAATTATTATATATAAGGAATACACAATGGAATGCAATACCTCTGAATTATGCCGTAATTATGCTGATTTAATTGATGTCGTTGAACCTATTTTTAGTAATTACGGCGGACGCAGTTCATTTAGCGGTAAAGTGGTTACCATCAAATGTTTTGAGAGTAATGGTTTGATTACACAGCTTTCATCAACCAATGGCCTAGGTAAAGTTCTGGTGATTGATGGTGGCGGCTCAACTCGCAGGGCACTACTGACCAGCAATATAATTGAGATAGCAGCAGAAAATGACTGGGAAGGTATATTATGTAATGGCAGTGTTTGTGATGTAGATGCGCTTGAAGAAATTGATATTGGTATTCAAGCGCTTGTTTCCATTCCTGTCAGCTCTATCGGTAATGAAAATGGTGAAAGTGATTTAGCTATCAATTTTGGCGGTGTCACTTTTTTGCCTGATGATTATATTTACGCTGATAATACCGGTATTATTCTTTCTCCAGATCCGCTTGAACTAGAATAAACGTATAGGTTTAGATTCTGAATTAAATCCAAACTATTCGTGCCATTTATCTAACCATATTTCTAATTCATCAGGCACTACACCATTACTAATAATACTTCCTTGGGCATATTTACCACCCATTTTTGAAAAATATTTTTCAATAACGTGAGTATTTATTCCAGAGCCAATAAGAGGTAATTTCATTGTCCGCGTTAAATTAACTAATGCGTTAATAATAGCCTTATCAGAATAATTATCATTACTTTCACCCAAATAACTGCAATCTATTTTGACCTGATTAATTGCCATTTTCCTTAAGTATCGTAAAGATTCATAACTACCAGAAAAATCTGAAATGGCGATATTAATTTTCAATGATTTTAATTGATCAATAATTATTTTCGCTTTATGGCTGGCTGATAAAACAATACCCTCGGTTAGTTCAATCATTAAGTAACTGCCAGAGACTCCATACTTTTCTATCTGCCCTTCAATAAAATTGACAAGATCTGGCTCTAACAAATACTGACTTAATAGTTTAATAGATATGGGTTGACGATATCCTAATTTATTCAAACTGACTAAAAGTTGAAATGCTTGTTGAATCATTTGCTTCGTTAACAAGTAAATTTCACCACTATGTTCCGCTGTTTCAACAAATTGATGAAGTTCAAGTGGTGAGTCATTCTTCTTATACCAATGAACTTTTAGTTCAAAACCTATAATCTCTCTATCCGACAGACTGACTTGTGGCTGTAAAAACCAGCGTAACTTTTGATCTACAATATCTTGTTTTAAATTTTCCATTTCCCGGAGATGCTTTTCAGTATATAGCACAGATTCATTATCAAAGTAACTCAGCATCTGTTGACTATTTTCCGCATTTAACACGGCATCTTCAGCATGAGCAATTGCCTCGGCAATACTTTTTCCATGTTCACCAATAAAAGCGATACCAAAGGACAATTCAAAATTGAGAGAGAAGCTCTTAAAGCTCATTGCATCAGGTACTGCTTTGGCGAGTTGATGGCATAAATCATCAATCATTACTTTTTCCGGATGATGACTAGCATGAACATTCAATACCACTAAAAAATGTAACCCCTGTAATCTTGCTATTCGTATCGGCGATTCTTCTATATTAAAATTTATCAACGCTGTTTTATCTACAACTTCTTTTTGTAAACAATAGGCAAGTTGTAACAATAATATATCTGAATTTTTATGCCCAAGGACATTATTAACCTGCTGAAAATTTATAGGTTTAAAAACAATAGCCACACAACGTAAATCATCTTTAACCTTGAGTGCACTATCAATATTATTTAAAGCTTGTTGATAGGTAGGTAAGTTCGTTGCAGGATCGTTTGGGTAAGTTATTAGTGGTGCGCTAGGAATCGCCTTTTTAACTTCATTTTCAACCTTAGTAGATAAAACTTTCACGACTAGCCAACAACCATTAACCACTGCAATTAAGTAGCAGGCAACGGAGCTAACAACCAATAAATCATTGCTTAGTTTGTTATTGACCCATAAATATAATGCTGCAATAAAACAAGCTGTAATTAGCCATTGTATGATCAACCGATATGCAAAACCGTTAATGTTTTTACAAATCTGCTGAATGTGTACAGCTGCTAAAGTCATTATTAAAGTGCTAACACCACTCCATAGTACAGCACGCTCAATACTGGGAAGGAGCCACAAAATACACAGATAAGAAATAGCACATAGACTAGTAACGATATGGGTTGTTATAACTAATTTACTTTCTTTTTTTGCATGACTCATTAAGGGCCAATAGAATAATAGGCATAAAAAAATCAATGCTAATGACATGAAAATGATAATTTTATCTAGAGTTAAGTATGCCACGACGTAAAGCATTGCTAATAAATTAAACGTTAGCAACGCTGGAAAGCGCCATGTAATAAATTTATTAGGCGTTATTAGCACAATAATGATTAACAGCGGTAAACTTAATCCAAGAATAAACGCAATGTTAAATTCAACAAAAGAAAATGTAGTTGGTGTAGAGAAAGCTGAACATGAAAACAAACTAAGCACCAAGAAAGCTAGCGGTAAACGATAATAGATAAAAAAGTTTCGACAAGCACGGCCCATGATTAACCTTAAAGCGATATGCAGCGGTTGCTGATACACTTAAGGTTAATCAAAAGTGAGGCATTTGTACATATCCTCTTAAATAATAGCCATTCAATTAATGAAATATTACTCATGTATTAATAACTGACTAACTTATGAAAACCAAAGCCAATCAAATTATCATCTATATATACAATAAGTTAGTGAGTTAAATAACCTTATCGCCAGCGATAAATAATGAGTGTAATGGATTAACACCAAACTGATAACATAGTTCTGCAGGTTGATTAATATTCCATAGCGCCAAATCGGCATCAAACCCTATAGATAATTGCCCTTTTTTCTTATCCAAACCAAGAGCTTTGGCACTATAACAAGTTACACCAGCTAATGCTTCAGCTGGCGTTAATCGAAATAAGGTGCAAGCCATATTTAACATAAGTTGAATATTATTGATTGGAGAGGAGCCTGGATTGGCATCTGTAGCAATGGCCATTGGCACTTGATATGTTCGAAGTAAGTCTATTGGAGGGAGCTGTGTTTCACGTAAAAAGTAAAAAGCGCCAGGTAGTAATACTGCAACCATACCAGCTGTTTTCATCGCTTTAATGCCTGTTTCATCTAAAAATTCAATGTGATCTGATGATAGTGCACTATATTTGGCTGCCAATTCAGTACCACCCAAATTAGATAGTTGTTCAGCATGAATCTTTACAGGCAATCCATATTGTTTGGCTGCATCAAATACACGCTGGGTTTGCTCCAAATTGAAACCTATACCTTCACAAAAAACATCGACGGCATCAGCTAAGTTGTCTTTTGCTAATAGCGGGATCATTTCAGAACAAACTAAATCGATATATGCATCAGGCCTATCTTTATATTCAACAGGCAATGCATGTGCACCAAGAAAGGTTCGTTTAATGGTAACAGGCAGTATTTTCGCTAGTTTTTCTGCCACTTTTAACATTTTAATTTCATTTTCCACATCGAGACCATAACCCGACTTTATTTCAACACTTGTGACTCCCTGATGGTGAAGCGCGGTCAATCTTGGTAATGCACTTGATAATAATTCTGCTTCACTGGCTTGTCTTGTTGCAGATACTGTTGAAACAATTCCACCGCCAGCATTTGCAATTTCTTGATAACTTTTTCCCTGTAAACGCATTTCAAATTCATTCGCGCGATTGCCGCCATAAACTAGGTGTGTATGGCAATCAATCAAACCTGGTGTTAGCCATTTTCCTTTTGCATCTACAACGTTAATTGAGTTAGCGTTATATTCAGGTAAATCATCAGCCTTACCTAGCCAAGCAATTTTTTCTTGGCAAATAGCTAAAGCTGCATTTTCAATTGCACCATAACTATTTGCGCCATCAGTCATTGTCGCTAAGTTTACGTTGATAAATAAGGTTTGCCAGTTCGAAGAATCAATTGTCATAAAAAATCCAAAAATTGAATTTGACGCTAAACTTATTGCCATGTATTTCTATAAATAGCTTTTCACAGAAGAATAGTGTCATGTTACCAATGTTACCACTCTACCCGATAGTAAATACACACGCAAGCTTGTATATACAACCATTGACAGCTACAGGAATAAATGAGATTGTATATACAAGTTATTAGGCAAATAAATCTAACGAAACATAAATGACTCAAATAAAAACGGCCAAGTTTACCGTGATCAAACGGCACATCTGTCAAAACATTGAATCCGGTCAATGGCAACAGCACTCTAAAGTACCTTCTGAAAATGAATTGGCCGAACAGTTCTCTGTTAGCCGAATGACTGCGCGTCGTGCTTTACAAGAGCTCACCGAACAAGGCTTGCTTATTCGCTCACAAGGATCTGGCACCTTTGTCGCTACCTTTAAATCACAATCTTCATTACTAGAAATTCGTAACATTGCAGATGAGATTCAAGAACGTGGTCATCAACATCATGCACAGCAAATTACACTAAAGGCCGTAAAACTCAGTAATGAAGTTGCTATTTTATTAGGCTTAGCTGAAAGTGACAACGCTTATTATTCAGAAGTATTACATTTTGAGAATGACGAACCAATTCAATTGGAACAACGCTATGTGAACAGTAAATTAGTGCCTAACTATTTGCAGCAAGATTTTACTACTGTAACCCCTCATGAGTATTTATCTTCTGAAGCACCGTTAACTGAAGCAACCCATGAAATAGAAGCCGTACTCTCAACAAGTAATGTTTGCCAATTACTTGCCATAGAAACTAACACCCCATGTTTACAAGTTAAGCGCCGCACTTGGTCAAGCCAAGGCGTAGTTAGCTTAGCGACTTTAACGGCAGCTGGTCATAAATATCGACTAGGCAGCCATTTAACTTTTTAATTTTTGAACTGAGGAACGTTAATATGATGATTAATTATATTAACGACCGTTTAAACTTTATTATTTTAAATAGTATTGCTGATGGCAGAATCAAAGCCACTTGAAAGGCAGCTAGTCAAAAATATCGACTAGGTAGCCATTTAATTTTTTAATTTTAAATTTAGGAGCGTTAATATGACGTTTAAATATGGTATCGACCGTTTAAATCTTGATATTGTAAATGGTATTGCCAACGGTAGTATCAAAGCTGAACTTTGCCAAGAAGCTTTAGATAAAATCAACACAAGCCGCCAAAGAGTAGAGATAATGGCCGCTTCAGATAAAGCCGTATATGGTATCAATACGGGTTTTGGTCCTTTATGTGATACACAAATTTCTCCTGAAGATACTAATTTATTACAAAAGAATCTGCTTATCACTCACGCCGTAGGTGTTGGTGAACCAATTGAAAAAGCAATTTCAAAACTGATGCTGATCACTAAGGTGCATGCTTTAAGTAAAGGTTTCTCTGGCATTCGTCTTGAAGTTGTAGAACGCATGTTAGCGTTTATCAAGCTTGATTTAATACCTGTAGTACCAGAGCAAGGCTCAGTAGGTGCATCAGGCGATTTGGCTCCTCTTTCTCACTTATTTTTACCGCTTCTAGGTGAAGGTGAGTTTTGGCAAGATGGAAAAATAGTAGCGGCAGCCCCATTACTTCGCGAAAATGGTTTAGAAATTATGGACCTGCACGCAAAAGAAGGCTTAGCGTTAATTAACGGTACGCAATTTATTTTATCACATGGCATCACGGCGTTAACTAAGATGCGTTACTTATTAGATCTAGCTGACCTAACAGGTGCGATGAGTATCGAAGGTATGCAAGGCAGCGAATCACCATTTAGAGAAGAACTACATCAAACGCGCGCATTTAAAGGGAATTTGGAAGTTGCTGCGCGTATGAGAAATTTCTTTAAAAACTCTCAAAACATGGCTGATCATGAAGAATGTGACCGTGTACAAGATCCTTATTCATTGAGATGTATACCACAGGTGCATGGTGCGTCACGTAATGCGTATTACCACTTAGAAGAGTTAGCTGAAATTGAAATGAACTCTGTAACTGATAATCCAATTGTTATCAGTAGCGAAGAAGCAATTTCAGGAGGCAGTTTCCATGGCCAACCACTGGCTATGGTTCTAGACTATGCTTCAATTGCAGCATCAGAGTTGGGCAACATTTCAGATCGTCGTTGTTACCTCTTATTAGAAGGTTTACATGGTTTACCGAGATTATTAACCTCTGCGGGGGGCTTAAACTCAGGCATGATGATCCCGCAATACGCAACAGCTGCACTAGTAACAGAAAATAAATCTCTTTGTTTTCCACCATCTGCTGATAGTGTACCTACCTCTATGGGTCAGGAAGACCACGTATCTATGGGCAGCATTTCTGGCAGACAGTTAAATCAGATATTAGGTAACCTGGAGAAAATACTTGCTATCGAGTTAATGTACGCCGCGCAAGCTATCGAATTTAGACGTCCGAACAAATGTTCAGACATTATCGAACTTAACTTCCAAGTGATAAGAGCAAAAGTAGCCAAACTTGAAGAAGATAGATTATTAAAGCCTGACATCGATGCCATGATTGCATTGGTTAAAACGCAAGCGTTTACCGTTAAATAAGGGGAGTCTTTTACCATGGAAACAGCAATGAACTTTCAAGAAGAAATTAAACAAGGTATTCCAAACGTATTGCCACAAGCCAAGCCTTACCCTGCTGATGCTAACCGTGCCCCTAAACGGAAAGATATCCTTACCGTCGAAGAGAAACAACTAGCAGTAAGAAACGCCTTACGTTATTTTCCAAAAGAGTGGCACCAAGAATTGGCCATTGAATTCGCGCAAGAGTTAAAAGACTTTGGCCGTATTTATATGTACCGTTTTAAGCCAAGCTACCACCTAAAAGCACGATCTATTTCTGACTACCCAGCAAAATGTCAGCAAGCTGCAGCTATTATGTTAATGGTCGAAAATAATTTAGATCCTGCAGTTGCACAGCACCCCGAAGAGCTAATTACCTATGGTGGCAACGGGGCTGTTTTCCAAAACTGGGCGCAATACTTATTAGCGATGAAGTATTTAAGTGAGATGGAAAACGATCAAACCTTACATTTATACTCTGGCCACCCGATGGGTTTATTTCCTTCATCGATAGATGCACCACGTGTGGTTGTCACTAACGGTATGATGATCCCTAACTATTCTCAGCCAGATGACTGGGAAAAATTCAATGCTTTAGGTGTAACTCAGTACGGTCAGATGACAGCCGGTTCATTTATGTACATTGGCCCACAAGGCATAGTTCACGGTACAACGATTACTGTGATGAATGCCTTCCGTAAGGTCCTAAATAAAGGCGAAAAAACGCAGGGGAAAATATTCCTGACTGCTGGCTTAGGCGGTATGAGTGGCGCACAACCCAAAGCAGGTAACATAGCTAATTGTGTAACGGTTTGTGCCGAAGTTAACGCAAAAGCGGCAACTAAGCGTCATCAACAAGGCTGGGTTGATGAATTAATTGATAACATGGATGAGCTCGTTGCACGTGTTAAAGAAGCACAAGCTAATGAAGAAGTAGTATCAATTGCTTTTATTGGCAATATCGTCGATGTTTGGGAATGTTTTTATAAAAAAGAAATTTTCATTCACTTAGGCTCAGACCAAACCTCACTTCATAACCCTTGGTCAGGCGGATACTACCCTGTTGATATTAGCTATGAAGAATCAAATCGTTTAATTCGTGAAGAACCAGAAACATTTAAAACTAAAGTACAAGCAACATTAAAACGCCACGCTGCAGCAGTTAACAAGCACACTGCACGTGGCACCTACTTTTTCGATTACGGTAATGCTTTTCTTTTAGAAGCATCGCGCGCAGGCGGTGATGTCATGGCGGACAATGGTATTGATTTCAAATACCCATCATACGTTCAAGATATCTTAGGCCCAATGTGTTTTGACTATGGTTTTGGTCCGTTCCGCTGGGTTTGTGCTTCAGGTAAATCTGAAGATTTAGATAAAACGGATGTCATCGCAGCAAACGTTCTTAAAAAAATCATGCAAGAGTCTCCAGAAGAAATTCAACAACAAATGCAAGATAACATCACTTGGATTGAAGACGCTAAGCAAAACAAGTTAGTTGTTGGCTCTCAGGCGCGTATTCTTTACGCTGATGCCCAAGGACGTATGGAAATAGCTAAAGCCTTTAATGATGCGGTTAACAATGGCGAAATTGGCCCCGTTGTGCTTGGTCGTGACCACCACGATGTCAGCGGTACTGACTCACCATTTCGTGAAACTTCAAATATTTACGATGGTAGCCGCTTTACTGCAGATATGGCGATACACAACGTCATTGGTGATAGCTTCCGTGGTGCGACTTGGGTATCAATCCACAATGGCGGTGGCGTAGGTTGGGGAGAAGTTGTTAACGGCGGTTTTGGTATGTTACTTGACGGCTCAGCAGCTTCGGAGCGTCGATTAAAGTCAATGTTACTGTTTGATGTAAACAATGGCATTGCACGTCGCAGTTGGGCACGTAATGAAGAAGCCAACTTCGCTATTAAACGAGAAATGGCACGTACACCTAAACTTAAAGTAACCTTAGCAAACTTAGTTGAAGATGATATTTTAAACAATTTATCACTATAAGTTGTTAGCACTTCATTTTACGATAAGTTTTCTTCCCTAAAGATTAAAAAAGCCAGCACTAGCTGGCTTTTTTAATCATGCCTCTCTAAACCAATATAACTGTGGAGTATCACAACAATGATCTAGGACTTCTTCGCAAGTTCCAATTCCATAAAGCATTATACTCAACAAAATATTAAGTGCTTTTTGGGAGCATCAAACAAAAGATCTAAGTCCCCATTTATCCCCTGAAAGAATAAAAATTTTTCGTAAAAATAATGGTTGTCGCAAAAGCTTTTAGCAAAAGCTATAGACTTAAATTTACCAGCAATTCAACGAGCGGAAAGATCTGTGCCTTATAATTAATATCCATGTAATTCTATAATAGTAAACCTCAACAGCAAACTTGACATAATATGTCGAACTTGCTAGTTTATTTAGCATAGTTTTTACACCAATTTGTAATTACTGAATAATGAGGGAGTGATTATGGATTTTATATTACTATTTGAAACATGGATTGTTTTAGCTATTATTTTATCAATAGCTGAACTTTTTATTCCAGGTGGCATTCTCTTTAACTTAGGTATCGCTTCTTTGATTGTGGCTTTAGGTGTGCATCAAAAGTTTCTTGATACATGGGTTATTACCTTAACCGCATGGTTTATTTGCGCTTCAGTCTTACTTTTTGTGCTTTATTTTATTACTGAGCGCTTTTTTAATGGCGATCAAACCATTGATAACGTTCATGAAGACTTAGATATTTATGGCAAGGACGTCATTGTAACCGAAACAATCGGTCCAGGTATACATGCTGGGCGAGTCGAGTTTCAAGGAACAACTTGGAATGCGCTAAGTGATGGCACCAAACTTAACACGGGTAGCCATGCTTCTATAGTCTGCAAGGATAATATTTCTCTTATTGTTGAGCCTATCAAAAATTAATAATCTCGTACCATTCATTAGTCAATTAAGCATGTTCACATCCTTGTGAATACGACAACTTAAAAGCAACATCGTCGCTATTTCACATTCCTGTGAACACGACAACTTAAAAGCAACATCGTCGCTATTTCACATCCCTGTGAACACGACAACTTAAAAGCAACATCGTCGCTATTTCACATCCCTGTGAACACGACAACTTAAAAGCAACATCGTCGCTATTTCACATCCCTGTGAACACGACATACCGTACATCCTGTACATAACAAAAAGGAAAAAGTTATGCTAGCGACCATCACATTTGTTTTTTTAGGATTTTTATTCATCCTAGTAAAACTTATACTTATCGTTAAAATGCGCGAAGTCTGTGTAATAGAACGCTTGGGAAAATTTAGAGCAATATTGCAACCAGGGATGCACTTTTTAATACCGTTTATTGATCGCGTTGCTTATCGTCATGAGACTCGAGAGCAAGTATTAGATATTCCCTCACAAAGCTGTATTTCACGAGATAATATTCAAATAGATGTCGATGGTCTAGTTTACATTCAAGTAATGGATGGTGCCAAGGCTAGTTACGGTATTGAAGACTACCGCCGTGCTAGTGTTAATTTGGCCCAAACAACAATGCGTTCTGAAGTTGGTAAGCTGAACTTAGGGCAAACCTTTTCTGAGCGTGACAGCTTAAATGAAACCATTGTTCGTGAAATTGACAAGGCCTCAGACCCTTGGGGAATTAAAGTATTACGTTATGAAGTGCGCAATATTACGCCGTCAATAAATGTTATTCATACGCTAGAGAAGCAGATGGAGGCTGAACGAAGAAAACGCGCCGAAATAACTTTGGCTCAAGCAGAGAAAGAATCTACGATTAATCTTTCAGAAGGTGAAAAGCAGGAGGCAATCAATCTGTCAGAGGGAGATAAGCAGCGCCAAATTAATGAAGCACATGGTCGTGCCAGTGAAATTGAAATATTAACCCATGCGACAGCAGAAGGCATGAACATGATCGCAAGCGCCGCTGCTCAACCTGGTGGAAATAAAGCAATAAGAATGCGTTTACTTGAGCAGTTTATCCAACAAACAGGAAGTATTTTAAAAACAGCTGATGTTTCAGTATTACCTGCTGAAGTGGCAAAGTTAGAAGGTTTTTTTGAAGGTATGGATAAAGTAACACAAACAATGCAAGGAGATAAATAATGAATTTACCTCCAAATATCAGTCAATTAGATTTAGTAATGTTAGTTGTTTGGGCTTCACTGTTTTTGTACCTTGCCTTTAAGTTCATTCAAGCAATTTGCTTAGTACCAACAAAATCAGCTTATGTTATTGAACGATTGGGAAAATATCGTTGCACACTCGAAGCTGGATTTCATTTATTACTACCTTTTATTGACCGAGTAGCTTACGTTCAGGATTTAAAAGAAGAGACGATTAATGTTCCACCACAGGATTGTTTTTCGAAAGATGAGGTGAATGTCGAAGTTGACGGTGTTATTTATATACAGATAGTGGATTCACTAAAAGCAAGTTATGGTATTACTGATTATCGCTTTGCAGCAATGCAATTAGCACAAACAACAACACGCTCGGTCATCGGCACACTGGATTTAGACCGCACTTTTGAAGAGCGTGATATAATCAGCGCAAAAGTGGTGGACGTATTGGATAAGGCGGGAGAGTCATGGGGTATCCGGGTGCATCGCTATGAAATCAAAAATATCACTCCACCAACAACCGTAAGAAATGCGATGGAATTACAGGTCAATGCCGAGCGTGAACGTCGTGCTATTTTAGCCAAAAGCTTAGGTGATAGGGCTAGTAGAATTAATCGTTCTGAGGGCTTGAAAACTGAGATGATTAATATTTCAGAAGGCGAGAAACAACGTCGTATTAACTCTGCTGAAGGTAAAGCAGCTGAAATATTGGCTATTGCAAAAGCAACAGGAGAGTCAATTACTAAGTTAGCTGTCGCCATTGAGCAACCTGGTGGGCAACAAGCTTTAGATATGCAATTAAGTGAACAGTATTTGCAACAAATGTCTGGATTAAGTCAAGCGAATAGGAAAGTGATATTACCCGCTAATTTACTCGATTTTGATCAATGGTTAAAAACTATAACAGTACAACCGAAATAAGTTTTATCGGCTCATCTGTACAAACATTTGAGCCGTTATTAATTACATTAAAGATAACACCAATGCAACAGTAGTAACTGCCAACAATAGCAAAAAACTTAAAATTAAATTACTTCTTTGTAATAAACGTTATGAATGTTTTTTACTAAGCATTGAAATCACTAAATAAAGTAGTACCACCATTATAGTAATAGTTAAATGCGTTGCTATCGTTAAAAATTGACTACTTTCATCCCACAAAAATACTGCACCATTAGCAGTGACAAAGAATAGATCAAGAGCCGAAACGTGTAATAAAATGGTAATGAACAACAACAAGGTTTTTTTATTAAATACAATCATCATTTAATCCGATAGCCATACAACGAGGTCATCATAGTAGAATTGATAGGAAAGTTTTTCTCTCGCTTTATTACCTAGTATCTTTTTTCCTACGACTAGTGGAGGTTGTTCAGTAAAGTTAGGTTTGGGTAAATTTAGCGCTTTAGCGGCAGCATTATAATAATGTTCTTTAGTGGTATGAGTATGACTTACGCCATTATATATACCAACAACACTATCATCCGTTATGATATTTTCTATAAGGCCGATAACATCTCGTTGATGGATTAAATTAACAGGGTCTTTAGGGGCGGCGATGAGTCGATGTCCCTGTAGGAACGTTCCAGGATGACGGTCTGTACCTACCAAGCCAGCTAATCGCAATATAGCTACAGAACCACTAAATGCCAATGCCGCTCGCTCTGCATCATTTAACAAAGCAACTTTTTCAATTGATAATTCCAGCTCAGAGCTTTCATCAACGTCACCCGTTCTTCCTTGATAAATAGCCGTTGAACTGATCATGATAATTTTTTTTATAGTACCTTGCTCAGCCAAGCTCACAAGTTTTGCTATTTTTTCAGGATAATCAATACGACCTTGTCTAAACTGGGGAGTTATTGCTATTACTAAACAATCTTGTTCAAAAGGAGCGAGATTAACTTTAGGATGAGTTACCGGCAAAGATAGAATTTGTGTAGAAATTCCTTGTTGCTCAAGAGCTCTTTTTTTATCTACGTTTTGTGTTGTAACAACAACAGAGTGCTTCTTATCTATCAGCTCTATAGCCAATGCTTTACCAAGCCACCCACAACCAATAATACCTACTCTGTTTTTCATTAATACAAACCCTACTAATGTTTATTGTGATAACGCTTAATGTTCTGTACAACATCTGCGGCTATCGCATTAGGTACAGGGACAGATAAATTATATTGTGATATTTTCCAACCATGCTTAGTTTTGACCAATACCCCAGAACCTCGGCAATACCCATATGTTTTGTTATTAAGTTGTTCATCAAAAAAAGCCACATTACCATCATCTAATTGTGTAATGTGACGTTCTTTCGACGTATATAACCAACCTATATTCTTTTTAAATAGAGGTTCAACATAAAGCCTAAATTCACTTTTTGTCCAGCGCTCACTACCATCGGTTCCTAAAAATATAGCGTCTTCGGCAAAGAGATCAAAGTACACTTCTAGCTCTGCATTGGCAGCCGCTTGATGAAATTGATCTAATGTTTTACTTATGTTTTTTTCATTCACATCATCATTTGCAATAACGGTTGTAATAGAAAAAAAATTAAGTAAAAACATATAACTACTTATTGTTAATATTTTTAGCATTATTCTTCCTTTAGAGAATTATTATAATTATGAGGGGCATGTTCAGGGGATGATAAAATATAATCCTGAAAAAGTAGCCGTAATAACATCGCCACAATAAATATTTACGGTTATCTTTAGTTTTGCTTTTTTACCTGTTAGTAAAGTACTTATTTCCCCATGACACAGTGCTTGGTTAGTGGTTGCATGTGCGGCGGCTTTTAGTGGCGAATGATATCTAATATTGGCATCAGCTAAGACAATACTTCCTTTTAACTGTTTTTCGACTAACTGCATATGCACCCAGCCCCACCCCGTTAATGTTGCCAAAGTATATATGCTGCCCGCAAACATTGTATTATGCAGGTTCTTATTAAACATTAAATCACATGTTGCCACCAATGTGGTGCCATCATAATGGGTAATATCAATCCCCATAGCCTTACTTGCTGGAATGGTTTTATGCCATGTCTCTTGTAATTTTTGCACAGCATCTACATTATGTTTATCTGAAGGTGCTAAACATTTTGACATGCTAAAATGTTTAACGTCGTTATACAACAAGTGTGAAAATTCATCTTGCTGATACCCTAAATGTCGATAAAACTCTATTGCAGCCTCTTGTGCATTAAGTGTGATTTTTCGTACACCTTGTTTTTTCGCTTCCTGTTCTAAAGAAAATAACAACTGCTCGCCTAGAGCTTCTCTTTGTTCATCAAGTGACACGGCTATATAACGAATTTGAGCATGATATTGGTCTGTTTTATGTAATCGTCCTGCACCAACAATTTGATCATTTTTATTTACAATAATGCGATGAACAGCTTGCTGCTCATGCCCGTCTTGTTCACTGCCTTTGAGTTGGTGCCAAGGCTGATACAAGATCTGCCAACGTAATTGAAAGTACTCTTGAAATTCTTGTTCATTATTAGGTGCTCGACACACATTCATTAGCTATTATTACTCTATAAAAAATCAATTCAGGTATTTCATTGGCATGACTATATGCAACTAAGTAAACATATTCAACAAGGAAAGTTACTCTATCTTAATCAAAATGAGGGTAATATTTCTATTTCCGAGAATGATCACTATCGATGGTTAGCTTTTGATGATGTGATTCAAAGTGTGATGCTAAAGAGAAGACCGGCCAAACTAACCTTACCTCATCAAGCATTCATCATGCTGCCGTTATTATTCTTTCGGCCTAATGATGTTTATGAGCTAGGCTTAGGAGGAGGAAACCTAGGTAGATTTGTAACAACATTAGGCAGTAACATATCATTTGTTAGTATTGAATATAGCATTCCGGTCATTGAGTGCTTTAAACAATACTTCAACCCAGAAAAAGCGATGTTTGAAATACAACATCAGGATGCAAGGTTGTGGTTACAACAAAATTCAGACTTACCGATAGATTGGTTAATTTGTGATATTTATCAACAACAAACACAAGATTTTAAAGATACATTATCTCAGTTATCATTACTGATAGAGCCGCTAACCTCTGAAACATGCTTAACTCTAAATTTACCTGACTCTAGCGATCAAGAAGTGAATTTATGCTTAACGATACTAAAACAGCTTCAAACATCACATAAAATCATTTATTTTCATATACCCAATTATCTAAATATTATTATTCATTTATTACCTAAACACTGGCAAACGGAGAAGATGATCCAGCGAAATAAGCAAAGTTATTTAACTAAAAATTCATTTTCTAGATGGCGAAAACTGTGGCAGAGTAGAAACGAAGTTTAATATGCTATATTCATTCAGCAATTAAGTGTAAACGTTACAGGACCATCATTTAATAACCTTACTTTCATGTCAGCACCAAACTCACCCGTGGGTACAATAAACCCTTGCCCTCGTAACTGCTGACAAAAGTAACAATATAGTTTCTTACTAAAATCAGGTGCTGCCGCCTTAGAGAAACTTGGCCGCATTCCCCTTGTTGTATCTGCCGCCAAAGTAAACTGTGAGATCACTAATACGTCTCCTCCAACTTGTTTTACATTGAGGTTCATTTTACCTTGCTCGTCTTCAAAAACTCGATAACCGGCAATCCGATCTGAAAGTCTCTGCGCTTTTTGTTCATTATCATCAGGTTCTACAGCTAAAAAAACTAATAAGCCTTTTTCAATATTACCTATGATATTTTTATCAACTGTAACACTTGCTTCAGAAACTCTTTGAATTAATGCAATCATGAATTTACCTAATTACTTGCTCTTGTTAATCGGGATATATTTCTCATCAGAAATCTTTTTCCATTAAGGCTACGGTGCTTGAACAGCGTTATTCTAATCGGTATTTTCATTAAGAAAATAAGCCATAGTCTCAGTTGCTTTACAAAAGGCATCGATAGTTTGACTCTCGAAGCCACTATGACCTGCACACGGTAAAATATGTAATTTTGCATTAGACCAATGCTTTGTGACCCGCTCGGCAATACATAATTGACAAACCATGTCATAACGACCGTGAAGTATGATGCCAGGAATGTGTTTAATTTTATCAATATTGTTGATGATATGATTTTCGGGAATAAAGCAATTCTGCATAAAATAATGACTCGAAACTTTAGCCATACATAATGCCTGATGAGCATCTCCAACTTGCAACATACCTAATTGGTGATGCTCTATAGACGAAAGCCTTAATTCCCATAAATACCAGGCCTTACTTGCCGAAATAGCAGCGACTTCATTTTTTGACTTAAGTTTATGATAATAACCATCTAATGGATTTTTTCTTTCATTCTCAGGTAAGTGATTAACAAACTCATCGTAATATTCAGGAAAAAAACGTTGTGCTCCATCACTTTTATATAGCCAATTATATTCAGCTTGTGTTCCAAGAAATATACCTCGTAGAATAAAACCAAAAATATTATCCGGATACTCGATTCCATATGTTAACGCCAACGTCGTTCCCCATGAACCACCCGCAACTAGCCACTTTTTAATGCCCAAATGTAAACGGATCTTGTTCAAATCGGCAATGAGATCTTGCGTGGTATTATTTATAATGCTGGGTGCAGGTTTTGAACGGCCACAACCACGCTGATCAAAAACAATAATTCGATAAATTTCAGGGTTAAAATAGCGTCGGTGATTAATACTTGATCCTCCACCAGGTCCACCGTGAAGATAAACCACGGGAATTCCTTTCGGATTTCCTGATTGTTCTATGTATAGTTGGTGTAAATCATCAACAGCAAACCATTCCTGCTGATAAACAGAAATTTTTGGAAACAGAGCTCTAGACATAAAAAACCTCTACTTTTGATCATGTTCTTGTTCAACATTTTGAGCCATTTCTTGCAAAGACACTGTAAAAACAGCACCAATAAGCGTTACTAGCCAAGATAAATATACCCATAAAAATAATATGGGAATAGTACCTAACGCGCCATATATTGCTTGGTATGAAGGAATTTGAATAACATAAAAAGCGAATCCTTTTTTAGCCAATTCAAACAGAACTGCGGCAAGAACAGCCCCATATAAGGCAAACCGAAAGACAACCCGTTTATTTGGCACAACCATATATAATATAAGAAATGCACCAACAGAAGCTAACATTGGTAATAACCGTAAAAAAATATTAGCAATACCAAAAATATCATAATCCCCCAATGAAACCAAAGATACGATATAAGAGGTGACAACTAAACTACTTCCAACAAGAATAGGTCCTAATGTAAGTACCATCCAATACATAGAGAAAGCTGTTACTAATGAACGTTTACCATTTACTTTCCAAAGTTTATTAAATGATTTATCAATAGCTGAAATAAGCAATAAAGCAAATAAAAAAAGGAATGTCACTGCAACAACAGACATCTTCGAAGCATTACTTACAAAACCTGTCAGGTGATGCTGTACCACATCTCCTGACGCTGGTACAAAATTGCTATATACAAACCCTTCAATCGTCTGCTTAATTTCTGAAAAAATAGGAAATGCTGTCATGACGGATAACATAACAACCAATAATGGCACTAAAGACATTAAAGTAACGTACGAAAGGTAACCTGCAACCACATGAATTTGTTCAGCTTTATTTTTCTTTAATAGATATATTACAAATTTCAAAGAGATTTGCCAAATATGTGCCGTATTCAGCGCTTTGGGCATTTTCATATATGCTCGTAGTTCAGTTTGAATAAGATTGTTTGATTGTAACATAATAGAATTTCTTCTATTGATGATACAACTTTACCGGTAGAATAAAATGAAAGGAATTACCAAGGCATATAGTTTAAAGCAAGGTTAAGTTCTTAGTCTTAAGTAGTAATGAATGTAGTAAAAATTTAATTCATTTTCTTTATTAGCTTAGGTTGTTCGAATTGTTCATATTTCTCGTGGCACTGATTAATCGTTGCAAGTAATTCTGATAGTTGTTTTATCTGTCTTGGGCCTGCGCATCCGTCTTCGAATAACTGACTTAATTTTTGAAGTGTTCTTAATTGTTCTGGAGACATAATTTAATTCCCTTTACTACGACAACGTTCTTTAACAAATAGTAGCAACTATAATTACTTAAACCAGCCCGTGAGATAGTTAAACATTGTAAAAGAAGTTTACATATTGGGCTAAATATCCGCCACTTACGCAAAGTATTGATTTAAAAAAACTTTACTGGGTGAGGCTGTAGTAGGGCGTTTATTCTTACGCCCTGTTAAGACATGTCTTACACAAATTAAGGCTCTAACCTAGCTATTCTGTACAATGGTGCATAATGAATATACGAGCCATATCCATTTAACATTTATTGATATAAAAGAAAAACTATATTTTAGATAAAAAAAAGCCAGTTTAAAATAAACTGGCTTCTCAAAAACGATCAGGATTTATTTTGCTGGTCTAGATTCTCTTTTTCGTTCATTTTCTTTTAAAAGTTTTTTACGGATACGAATGTTGTCTGGTGTAACTTCTACCAACTCATCGTTATCAATAAATTCTAGAGCTTGCTCTAATGACATTACAATTGGCGGCGTCAGTGTTTGTGCTTCATCAGTACCTGAAGAACGAACGTTTGTTAACTGCTTACCTTTTAGAGCATTAACAGTTAAGTCGTTATCACGGCTATGAATACCAATAACTTGACCTTCATAAATATCAACACCATGTCCGATCAACATACGACCACGAGATTGTAAGTTAAATATCGCATTTGTTAATGCTTTACCTGTTGCATTACCGATCATTACACCATTCTTACGTTGACCGATTTCGCCACCTTTGTGAGGACCATATTCAAAGAATGTATGATAAATCAAACCAGAACCTGACGTTAATGTCATAAATTCAGTTTGAAAACCAATCAAACCACGACTTGGCATGATGAAATCCATACGAATACGACCCGTACCATCAGGTGCCATATCTGTTAATTCAGCTTTACGAACACCCATTCTTTCCATGATAGAGCCTTGATGTTGTTCTTCAACATCAATAGTTACTGTTTCATATGGTTCTTGTATTTCACCATTAACTTCACGAATAATAACTTCTGGACGTGATACAGCTAATTCAAAACCTTCACGACGCATGTTTTCAATCAAAATACCTAAGTGAAGTTCACCACGACCCGATACTTTAAATTTATCAGCATCATCTAACTGTTCAACACGTAAAGCAACGTTATGAATCAGTTCTTTGTCTAAACGATCTTTGATATTACGTGAAGTAACGTACTTACCTTCTTTACCGCAAAATGGTGAGGTATTTACTTGGAAAGTCATATTGATAGTAGGTTCATCTACAGATAATGCAGGTAAACCTTCAACTTCTGTTGGGCAACAAACCGTATCTGATATTTTTAATTCACCTAAACCAGTAATAGCGATGATGTCACCGGCAAAACCTTCTTCAATATCAAGACGCTCTAATCCTAAGTAACCAAAAACTTTACCCACTTTAGCGTTATGAACACCGCCATTTGCTAGGTTAATAGTAACTTGTTGATTTGGTTTAACAGAACCACGTGTAATACGACCAACACCGATAACACCCAAGTATGAGCTGTAATCAAGTTGAGAAATTTGCATTTGAAATGGACCATCTGGATCCGCTACCGGCTGAGGTACTTCTTTTAGAATAGTATCAAATAAAGGTGTCATGTCTGTGCCAGTTTCACCTTCTTCAAGTGAAGACCAGCCATTGATTGCTGAAGCGTAAACCACTTTAAAATCAAGCTGTTCATCAGTGGCGCCAAGGTTATCAAATAATTCAAAAACTTGATCCATAACCCAATCAGGGCGAGAACCTGGCTTATCAACTTTATTAATTACAACAATTGGTTTTAGACCTTGAGCAAACGCTTTTTTCGTTACGAAACGCGTTTGAGGCATAGGCCCTTCTTGTGCATCAACAATAAGCAAAACGGAATCTACCATTGACATTACACGTTCAACTTCACCACCGAAATCGGCGTGACCAGGAGTATCTACGATGTTTACACGGTAGCCGTTCCAGTTAATAGCCGTGTTTTTAGCTAATATTGTGATACCACGTTCTTTTTCGATTTCATTTGAGTCCATCGTACGTTCTTCAAGACCGCCTCTAGTATCAAGTGTACCTGATTGTTCTAATAATTTATCAACCAAGGTAGTTTTACCGTGATCAACGTGGGCGATGATGGCAACATTACGTAATTTATCTAACACAGGTGTTTACTCGCTGTTACTATTCAAGGTTGAATAGGAGGCTATATTTGGGCGCGGATTATACAGCACAAAGTAAAATTAATATAGCCAATTATCTATCTTACACAAATATTATTCTTTCTTGTTCAATCCCCCCTGCTATACTCAATATTATTCAAAACAGTGCGCGCGCACCAAAATGATCCAACACAAGCACCAATACAGTGCATTAAGCTTAAGTAACTTTAAATAACTCTTTATTTTTCAAGCTACTAATACTTGGTACAATAATCGCTATAAAGTAATTTATAGCCATAATGTAATAACAAAACTTTAAACTTAAATCCTCTGGAGACTATTAATGTCACAAGCAGTTTTAGATCTAATCAAAGAACACGACGTCAAATTTGTTGACCTTCGCTTTACGGATTCAAAAGGTAAAGAACAACACGTCTCTATTCCTCACCATCAAGTCAATGATGATTTTTTTGAGGACGGTAAAATGTTTGATGGCTCTTCAATAGAAGGCTGGAAAGGCATTGATGAATCCGATATGGTGATGATGCCAGATGCTTCAACAGCAGTATTAGACCCATTTACTGAAGCTGTTACCTTGAACTTACGTTGTGACATTCTAGAACCCAATACCATGCAAGGTTACAGCCGTGACCCACGCTCTGTAGCAAATCGTGCTGAAGAGTATATGCGCAGTACAGGTATTGCTGACACTGTGTTAATTGGTCCAGAACCAGAATTTTTTGTTTTTGATGATGTACGATTTCATACAGATATGAGTGGTTCATTCTATAAAATTGATGATAAAGAAGCCGCTTGGAACTCAGGTACTGAGTACGAAGAAGGTAATATGGGACATCGTCCAGGTGTTAAAGGCGGTTATTTCCCAACAGCCCCTGTTGATTCTTCACAAGACCTACGTTCAGCTATGTGTTTAGTCATGGAAGAAATGGGCTTAGTTGTTGAGGCGCATCACCATGAAGTCGCTACTGCGGGTCAAAACGAAATTGCTTGTCGCTTCAATACTATGGTCAAAAAAGCCGATGAAGTGCAGATTTATAAATATGTTGTTCATAACGTAGCACATGCTTACGGTAAAACAGCCACTTTCATGCCTAAGCCTTTAGTTGGTGATAACGGTACGGGTATGCATGTTCACCAGTCTCTTGCTAAAGATGGTGTTAACTTGTTTTCTGGTGATAAGTACGGCGGATTATCAGAAATGGCACTTTATTATGTTGGTGGTATCATCAAACATGCTAAAGCTTTGAACGCTTTCACTAATGCTTCTACTAACTCATATAAACGTCTTGTCCCTGGTTTTGAAGCACCTGTAATGCTTGCATACTCTGCACGTAATCGTTCTGCATCAATTCGTATTCCAATTGTACCTAACCCTAAAGCTATGCGTATAGAAGTGCGTTTTCCTGATCCAACAATGAATCCTTACTTAGGTTTCACGGCTATGTTAATGGCAGGCCTTGACGGAATTAAAAATAAAATCCATCCTGGCGATGCTATGGATAAGGATTTATATGACCTTCCAGCAGAAGAAGCGGCAGAAATTCCACAAGTTGCTTCATCTTTTGAAGAGGCGTTGGATGCATTAGAAGCTGATAACGAATTTTTATTAGCTGGTGGTGTTATGGACAAAGATATGATTAACGCTTACATTGGTCTTAAACGTGATGAAGTTGAGCTACTTAACTCGACAACTCACCCTGTAGAATTTGACATGTATTACAGTGTTTAATATTTAAAAAGTGGTCTATGCTATTATTTATAATAGCTATTATAAAAGCTCACTTAGGTGAGCTTTTTTTGTAATATAAACAAAATAATTTGATAAATAGGACTAAGTTGATTAAGTTAATTGCAGAGCATAAAAAAATAGCTCTAGTTAATAGGTAACAATCTAAACTAAATAAATTAGGAGAAACATGCTCTTTGTTCTTAATTAAATTTCTAGGTACCGTATTATTACTCACCTCACTAAGTTTTCCAGTGGAGGCAACGTCAGCCAAAATTTACGTATGGCGTAATGAAGCGGGAGTATTGGTGTTTTCAGATAGCCCAAAACCCGGTGCCGAAGAAGTTGAAATCAAAACAAACAATAATAGCGTTATTCCCTCGATTGATACCTCTATATTAGATATTACGCCAAAAAAAATCGAAGATGACTATCAGGTAGTTATAGTTCAACCCATCGATAACTCAACAATTAGAGACAATACAGGTTCTGTTCACGTTTCAGGACGTATTAAACCGATATTCAAGCGCGGGCTCTCAATTCAACTTTATATCGATAATATTCCTTACGAAAAACCTCAAACACATTCAATGTTTGCCTTACGTGATATAGAGCGCGGTGAACATCAAATAAAAATGGCTTTGCTAAATGAAAAAGGCAAGGTTATTGCATTATCAACTTCAATAACGTTTTATATGCACAGAGCGTCCGTAGTTAAAGCAAGGTAGTGATTTAATAGAGTGAATGTTGCACCAATATTTACTACAATCACTTTCACTCTGCACTACATTGGTGCGCCAAGGATTCATATTGAAGTACATGCAAGAAATCCAAAGGTCTAAAGACAATTTTCTACAAGCATTGCCAAATCAAATGGTAACAGCCATTGTTGTACTTGATAGCAAGTTAACCATTCAATACGTTAACCCTGCTGCTGAAACATTGTTTAGTAAGAGCTTAAATAAACTTTACCAACATAAGTTTGTGACAGTATTTTATAATATTTCTCTTAGCGAAAATAGATTACTACAATTATTGTCATCAGGGCAGGAGTTTAACGATAGCGATGTTCTTATTGAATTCTTTGATCAATCAAATATATCTGTAGAAGCTACGGCTTCATTAGTAGAATTTAATAAAGAGTCACATATATTATTAGAATTCAAACAAATTGATCAGCAAAAACAAATAAGCACAGAAGCATTTCAGCAGTTACAGTGGATATCTGCACGAGAGTTAATTAGAGGATTGGCACACGAAATAAAAAATCCGTTAGGGGGGTTACGAGGTGCAGCACAACTTTTAAGTTTAGAGATTAATGAAGAACAAAGAGAATATACTGCAATGATCATCGAACAAGCCGATAGACTAACAAATTTAGTCGATCGTCTACTAGGTCCTAACCAGTTACCTAAGATGAAACAACAGAATATTCACTTAGTTCTTGAGAAGGTTTATCAGTTGATCGCTTTCAATAACCCCAACAACGCCAAATTGAGCCGAGATTACGACCCTTCAATTCCCGATATATCATTCGATGAAGATAAGTTACAGCAAGTCGTCATAAATATAGTAAATAACGCAATTCAAGAAATTAGCAGTGAAAACAGTATTGTTCTGAAAACACGTATCGCTAGTAATCAAACAATCAATGGAAAACGTGTCAAATTAAGCATTCAGGTAAGCATTATAGATGATGGTCCTGGTATCCCACCTGAAATTCAAGATACAATTTTTTACCCCATGGTATCTGGTCGACCGGATGGAACGGGATTAGGATTATCGATATGTCAAACCTTGATTCAACAACATCAAGGAAAGTTGTTTTGTAAAAGCAGGCCTGGAAAAACAGAATTTATTATTTTACTTCCAATTATTCAAGAGAGCATACAATGAGCACAGAACAAATTTGGATTGTAGATGATGATAACTCTATTCGTTGGGTGTTAGAAAAAGCTTTTAATAGAGCTAGTATCAGTTCTGCGTCATTTAGCGATGCGTCAAACCTATTATCTGCATTAGAATATGCGCAGCCTGAAGTCATTATTTCCGATATTAGAATGCCCAATATTGATGGTATGACATTACTAAACCAAATAGGTGAAGAATACCCTAATATTCCCGTAATAATAATGACCGCCCACTCCGACCTTGATAGTGCAGTTAATGCTTATCAAGGCGGTGCATTTGAATATTTGCCAAAGCCCTTTGATATTGAGGACGCTATTTCCTTAAGCAAACGTGCGTTGACACACGCAAGAGAAATAAATGTTAAAAATAGCCAAAAAATAGTTAATTTACCCAGTGTAGGCATCATTGGTGAAGCCCCTGCCATGCAAGAAGTTTTCCGTGCAATTGGGCGTTTATCGCGATCAAGTATTAGTGTATTAATTAATGGTGAGTCTGGTACGGGTAAAGAATTGGTTGCTCATGCACTACATATGCATAGTCCAAGAGCCAAGGCTCCCTTTATTCCCCTAAATATGGCTGCTATTCCAAAAGATCTTATTGAATCAGAATTATTTGGCCATGAAAAAGGTGCCTTCACTGGAGCCAATACTGTACGTCATGGCCGATTTGAACAAGCCCATAGTGGTACTCTATTTCTCGATGAAATTGGTGATATGCCCTTAGATATTCAAACTCGGCTTTTACGAGTATTAGCAGATGGTGAGTTTTATCGTGTCGGTGGTCATTCTTCTATCAAAGTTGATGTTCGTATCATTGCTGCAACCCACCAGAATTTAGAAGTTCAGGTTAAAAAGAATAAATTTAGAGAAGATCTATTTCATCGTTTAAACGTGATCCGTATTCATTTACCCTGTTTGCGTGAGCGCAAAGAAGACATCGACCAACTCGCTAAACACTTTCTAATAAAAGCCGCAGACGAACTAAGCGTTGAACCAAAATCGCTACACAAAAACACCTTATCATATATAAAAGGATGTAATTGGCCCGGGAACGTACGCCAACTAGAGAACCTCTGTAGATACCTAACAGTGATGGCAACAGGCCAAGAAGTTTTGATTGACGACTTACCACCTGAGCTAAATGAAGCTAAGAGTATTGAGGGTGTTGATCATATCACTTGGCAGCAAGCATTTGGTCTTTGGATGGATGAGGAACTAACTAAAGGTAACAGTAACATTCTTGATACCGCGATACCCGAATTTGAAAAAATAGCATTAGAACACGCTTTAACATTTACTCAAGGACACAAACAGGAGGCGTCTAAAAAATTAGGGTGGGGTAGAAATACCTTGACTCGAAAACTCAAAGACTTTGATATTTAGGATTCTTTAAGGCAGCAATTGTTCTGACTATGCCGCTTTTTATTATTACATAGTTTCAAATTGATAAAGTGGGCACTAACAATTAATGAAGCACCAATAAAAATAAAAAATGGCTGGATGTTTTCTGAAAAATCGTGCTTTATCCAATAGATAACAATACCCGCAATCAAAATATAAAATGGGTAGCGTTGTTGATGATAACGCTTATAGCCAGAATATAAAGCAAAGGCACCTAGTAAAGCCGTGATGATAAGAAAAACATGTTCCCATGCATGATCAGCTAAAAAACCAAGCCCCAATAAAGGCAATGCAGGAAGCAAAAATGGCAACATAACGCAATGTAAAGCACATAAAGATGTCGCTGTGATCCCTATTCTATCAAGCATTATATTGTATACCCACATATAAGAAAATTTGTAATTAGGCTGAGTTATTCAATAACAACCCAAGAATGTTATACTATCACAATTGATATAATATAACACCTTCTTTCTGCTATGCATTACTTATAGGAAAGCTAATAACTTTCTTTATATGGTCTTCTTTGAGGGCTATCATCATTAACCGATCGATACCAAGTGCTACACCTGCGCATTCGGGTAAGCCATAATTAAGCGCTTTAATAAAACGGTGATCTATGACTTTCTGTCCTTTTCCTTGCTCCTTTCTCAACGTATTATCAGATTCAAATCGTTGCAGTTGTTGTTCTGCGTTCGTCAGTTCATTAAAGCCATTTGCCAATTCTAATCCCTTAAAATAACACTCGAATCGTTCCGACACTCTTGGATCTGCAACTGAAATTTTAGCTAGAGAAGCTTGGCTGCTAGGAAAATCATAAACAAAGCATGGCGCATCTTTACCTATGGTGGGCTCTATTATTTCTGAAAATATAAACTGTAATAAAATATCAGTTGAAGGTTTTTCAAGTAACCAATCGCTGAGCATATCACGTCGTTTTAAGAGATTAATAAGATCAGCTATATCACAAACCAAAGGATCAATAGCGAGCTTTTTTATATAGAGTTCTTGATAAGTTATACGCTCAATTTTAGCACATGCTAATACTTCAACGAGTAGAGCCTCAACTTCATCCATTAGCTGGAAATGATCATAACCAACCCTATACCACTCCAACATTGTAAATTCAGGGTTATGGTGTTTACCAAACTGCTCGTGCCTAAAAGCTTTACATATTTGGTATATAGAACCGTAACCGGACGATAATAAACGTTTCATTAAAAATTCAGGTGAGGTTTGCAGATAAAGATCCGAATCTTTATCTGAAGATGTATCTGCGAAAAAATTATATTTACTAATGAAACCATCAAGATAAACATCTGTTACTGTTCCTTGAGATAGTAACGGAGTTTCAACTTCTACTACGTTTCTTTTTTCAAAAAACGAACGCACTTTGAATAGTAGTTTTGCTTTAAATTGTGCGCTTTCCCACGTTTGAGTGGATTTCCATGACATAGAATTCAACCGATTAGCATTCAACAGATACAGCTAATTTTAAACAAGATTAGTGTTAGAGATATGATATATGAATCCATCTAACATTAGTATGCTTATGATAAATTGGATATTAGGATAATTAAGAAAGAAGTGGTGGAGGGAGGTGGATTCGAACCACCGAAGGCTGAGCCGTCAGATTTACAGTCTGATCCCTTTGGCCACTCGGGAACCCCTCCACGGGGACGAAAAACCCGCAGTAAAATCTGCGGGTTCATCTAAATAGAAGCTTAGCAATGTCCTACTCTCACATGGGAACTCCCACACTACCATCGGCGCTACTGCATTTCACTTCTGAGTTCGGAATGGATTCAGGTGGGTCTACAGCGCTATTGTCGCTAAACAAAAAAGGTACAATCTTGAAAGCTGACGTGCACGGATGCACTAATGTCGCAATGCCATGGATGGCAAGGAGCGACCTTTTTAATAAAACAGTCTCTGCTCTATTAATTTATAAATACATTGTTGAATTCTTATCCAATTCATTTTTGTGCGTGACGTGTATTTAAACACATTGTTATAAATGTCAGTCTTAATCAACAAAACCACTTGGGTGTTGTATGGTTAAGCCTCACGGGCAATTAGTATTGGTTAGCTCAAGACCTCGCAGTCCTTACACACCCAACCTATCAACGTTGTAGTCTCCAACGACCCTTTAGGGAGCTTAAAGCTCCAGTGAGAACTCATCTCAAAGCCTGCTTCCCGCTTAGATGCTTTCAGCGGTTATCAGTTCCGAACGTAGCTACCGGG
>Ga0209395_1000982_pt1 | contig 41144 bp, 25 predicted proteins | sample GOMGulsemesocosm_3_FD_184635 | JGI IMG/M metagenome (GOLD analysis project Ga0209395, IMG submission 184635) | Methane-oxidizing microbial communities from mesocosms in the Gulf of Mexico - GOM9D Gulf of Mexico (SPAdes) (version 2) | ecosystem: Environmental > Aquatic > Marine > Cold seeps...
AAATTTTCAAGGTTTAGATTATATTGGTTTTCTTGATGCTGATTTATCTACTGATTTTGAAGATTTTGATGACCTAGTATCTGTAATAGAAAACTCAAATTATAAAATTGTTAGTGGTTCTCGAATTTCTCGAATGGGTGCCAATATAGCAAAAGAATCAGCTAGACAAATAATTAGTCTTAGTATTAATTTTGTTATTAGAAAAATACTTTCAATGCCATTTAAGGATACTCAATGTGGTGCTAAAATTTTTCATAAAGATGTGATTTCATTGCTTTTCAAAGAGAAATTTATTACAAAATGGCTGTTTGATGTTGAAATATTTATGAGAATGAAGAAACATTTTAAAATTAGCAAGGCAAAAGAACTGATTTGTGAAAAACCATTGAAAAGATGGGTACATGTTGATGGATCTAAATTATCAATGAAAGACTCAATAAAAATTATTGGTCAACTTGTGCAAATAGCATTGGTATATAGAAAGAATAAAGATGTGTGCTTAAAAGTAAATTCTAGTATAGCAAAGAAAAGCATTTCTAAAACTGCTTTTATAATTGATTAGAATGTGATTTGTGAATTGAGTAATAGGTGTCTTTATTATTTAAAAGGATAACACTGACCATTCACCTATACTTTTGAACACTTAAACGAATGTTTTAAAAGAAGAAATCTATATTGGATATCTTTATAATAGAAGAGAAAAAGCAAACATCATGATAAATTTAGAAAACATTTTAGTGCTAGTGGTATTGATTTATGGAGTCGTTTCCTTGGTATTGATCGAGAAGTACAGAAATAAAATTTCAGAATTAGAAAAAAAAATAAATAAGTAATTTCAATAATATAAATTTTCAATCAAAATCGGGGGGCTGCGATTGATAATTTTAAAACCTTTAATACTAGTATTAGAGGTTTTTATTTGCTTGATATTTAGATGAGTAAAATGAAAAACCCAAAACAATTTAGTTTTGGGTTTTATTGTAGCGAAAACGGGATTTGAACCCGTGACCTCAGGGTTATGAATCCTGCGCTCTAACTAACTGAGCTACCTCGCCATGTTTGCGGCTGCAAATATACTACATTTTAGTTCTTTTCCTAGCTAACTTTTTAATTTTTTTTTAAAAGATTATTTACCTATATTGACCCCCTAAGATATAGAGAAATGAGTAAGATTAAATTTGAATTAGAGTTTCCAATACATGCTTCTCCAAGTATGTTGTATACATATTTTGCAACTCCTGCTGGATTAGAAGAGTGGTTTGCAGATAGAGTAAACTCTAGAGGTAAGGTAATTTCTTTTATCTGGGATGATTCAGAAGAAGTGGCAAAAATATTGGCAAATAAAAAAGGAGAAAGAATAAAATATAAATGGGAGGAAAGTGAAGATGATGAAACGTATTTTGAATTTAGAATAGAAATTGATGCATTGACAAAAGATGTCTCTTTAATGATCACTGATTTTGCAGATAATGAAGAAGAAGCTGAAGAGTCAAAAATGCTTTGGAAAAATCAAATAGATGAACTTAAACATACTATTGGGGCTTAAAAAGTTCTGAATATAAAGAATGAAAAGCCTTGTTAATAACAAGGCTTTTTTTATGGATACACTATTTTTTATGTGTAATTTTGTATTGTAATATTTTTAGATTGTAAATTATTGATATGCTAAATTCTAATGGTCAATTAATCAACTCAGATGAGTTACAGATTTCATCTCAAAACAGAGGTTTTAAATATGGTGATGCTATTTTCGAAACATTAAATGTACAAAACGGAAAAGTTGTGTTTTGGGAAGATCATTATTTCAGATTAATGGCTTCAATGAGGATGTTACGTATGGAGATTCCAATGGAATTTACATTAGAATTCTTAGAAAAAGAAATTTTAAAAACGATTGATTTTGGTGGGAACCAGCAACAATATAGAGCTCGGTTATCAGTTTTTAGAAAAGATGGTGGTTTGTACACGCCAAAAACAAATGAAATAGATTACTTAATAGAAGCTTCTGAATGCTCTTATAGCGTAAAATCATCTTACAGAATTGATTTATTTAAAGACTTTTATAACTATTCAGGACTTTTATCCACAGTAAAAACAACGAATAGAATGGTAAATACCTTAGCGAGTATTTTTATGGATGAAAATGAGTTGGACAATTGCATTCTTTTAAATGAAAAGAAAGGAGTAGTGGAGGCAGCCAATGCAAATATTTTTATTGTAAAAGGCTCAGTGATCAAAACACCAGCAATTACTGAAGGATGTATCAAAGGGGTTATGAGAAAGAATATTATTGAGATTCTAGAAAAAAATCCTGATTTTACAATTGAAGAAACTTCTATTTCTCCTTTTGAAATGCAAAAAGCAGATGAGGTTTTTTTAACTAATTCTATTATAGGTATTCAGCCAGTAACAAATTATAGGAAAAGGGAATTTAAGACAGAAGTTGGAAATAAATTAGCAGCTAATTTGAAGATAGCAAAATTGTTAGCTAAGGTTTAGTTTAATTGAATATCACTTGGAGCATTGGCCCAGATCTTATATTTCCCTCCTTTTTGAAGTAGCTTGTTTTTCCAAATGCTAGAATTGTCTACGGACAATATGTTTTCAAAATCATTGTCAGATACAAACCAAGAATCACTTTGCAATTCTTCATCTAATTGATTGGTTTCCCAACCAGAATAACCTAAGAAAAAACGAATATCACTATTCTTAAGAGTTTTGTTTTCTAGTAGCTCTTTAAGAGAGTTGAAATTACCTCCCCAATAAATTCCTTTGTCAACTTCTATGCTATCCGGAATTAAATGAGGTGCCTGATGTACAAAATATAAATTGTCTTGTTCTACAGGTCCACCTTGGTAAATAGTGAAATGACAATCAATCTCTGGTATTAATTGATTTAGAGTGAAATTTAAAGGCTTATTTAAAATAAAACCAATAGAGTTACTCAAGTTGTGTTCTGTGAGTAAAATAATAGATCTATTAAAAGAATCGTCATTAAGAATTGAGGGCTCTGCAATTAATAATCTACCTTTTTTAGGCTTTAAGTAAGGCATGTTTTTTGATAGTTGACTTTAAATATAGTGAAATTGATTCAAAAAAAAAACTCTCTTACAAAGTAAGAGAGTTTTTAAATCGGAATTTGTATTATTGATTTACTGAATCACTTAATCCCGCTCCTGCTTTAAACTTAACAACGTTTTTTGCAGCAATCTGAATTGTTTTTCCAGTTTGTGGGTTTCTTCCTGTTCTTGCAGCTCTATTAGATACTGTCCATGTTCCCCATCCAACTAAAGAAACTCTACCACCACCTTTTAAAGTACTAGTAACGTTTGATGTTAAAGAGTCTAAGGCAGCCTTTGCAGCAGCTTTTGAAATTCCTGCATCTGCAGCCATTGCATCGATTAAATCTGATTTGTTCATAATGTGTAAATTTTAAATAATTAATTGATCTAATAATTTTGCTTAACTAAGCTTAACAAATATAGCAGGAATAAGGGTTCGTGCAAGAAATGACCTAAAAAAAACTACATTTTGTTAATAAAAGACAGCGAATTGTTAATAACCCTACTCAAAAAAACAATAAAATTCTAAAAACCCTTTAAATAAGGCGGTTAGGACATTTTTGAATCTTCAGAAAAAACATAACCATTTAAGAGGCTTTGTGCGTTCATTTTCTTTTTTCCAGAAAGTTTCAATTCATTTATAATCAGGTACCCGTTATTAACGGCAACCTTTAATGTTTTTTTAGTTGTAATTATTTCTCCGTTTACATGATTATGAGTAGCATCTTCTTTAGAGACATTATATAATTTAGCTGTAATTTCTTCTTCATTATTAATGATGGTTGTCCATGCTGCAGGATAAGGGTTCAATCCTCTCACCTTATTATAGATATTATCTAAAGATGCTGACCAATCAATTTTGCAGTTGTGAGGGAATAATTTATAGGCTGTCTTTTCTTCTAATTCAGGTTGTTTTATTGTGATAACGGAATTGCTTTTAATTAATTCTAATGTTTCTAAAACCAAATCGGCCCCTAAGTACATAAGGGTATCGTGTAATTCTCCAACAGTTTCATCTTCTCTAATGGTACATTCTTTTTGTAAGATAATTTCTCCTGTATCAATTTTATCATCAATAAAGAAAGTACTAACACCTGTTTTTTCTTCACCATTAATAATAGCCCAATTTATTGGAGCTGCTCCACGATAATCTGGTAATAATGACGCGTGCAAATTAAAAGTGCCATACTCAGGCATGTTCCAAACAACTTTGGGCAACATTCTAAAAGCAACTACAATTTGCAAATTCGCATTTAAGGCTTTTAGTTCCTTATGGAAATCTTCATTTTTCAGGTTGCTCGGTTGAAGAATGGGTAGTTTTTGTGAAGCCGCATATTTTTTTACGGCAGATTCATTTAGTTTCCTTCCTCTACCAGCTGGTTTGTCTACAGCAGTAATTACACCAACTATAGTGTAGTCGTTTTCTACTAGATGCTTTAAAATGGTCACAGCAAAATCTGGAGTTCCCATAAAAACGATGCGTAAGTCTCTCATTTATTTGATATAATATTGGTTGTAATTATTGATTTGGATAGTATCTTCTGATAAAAGCTGCTGCAAATTTAATAAAACCACTTCATCATCAAGTAATAAGTGTTTGCAGATTTCTTTGGAAGTTAATTTTTCATGAAGGATTAAAAGATTTAGAATGGTACTAGAAATATTTTTAACCTTCTTTTTTTTAGACAAGCATACATCGCAAATGCCGCATTCTGACATTTCCTTTTCGTTAAAGTAGTGTAAAACCTGAATGCTTCTACAAACGTCGTCGTTTTCTATAAAACGAATAACATCTTCAGATTTTTGTTTTTTTTGAGCAATATATTGAACAATGTTTTTAGAAACTCTATTAATAGCGAAATTGTCTTCTCTTGGTACTAAAAAAAATAACTCTGAATTTGAATTCGCTTTCTGATATTCAATGATGCCTTCTTGATGTAGTAGCTGTAAAAGTTCAATAACTCTAGTTACAGAGATTTTTGCTTTCTGAGACAGCCAATATTCATTAATCTTTGTAGGTTGTTCAAAAATACCACCATAACTTCTTAAAACGATATTGATTAACAGGGTTGTAATGTTTTCGCTTATTGCATAATTCAATACTTGTTTACTTGTCGCTAAAAATTGAACTGTAGATTTTGCTGCATACTCTTTTGAAAGTTCAATAATTCCGTTAGAATTTAAAATAGTTAAACTGCTATTTAGCTTTTGCCGATTGTATTTGTACTTGCTGCAAAAATCAGAAAAATTAAACTGAAAGCTGTTTTCAGGTAATTCGCCATGCCCAATATGAAAATTCAAATGCAGGTTTTTATAAACCTCTTTTATTTCTTTGATAGTATGAAACGTTTTATCTGATTTTTCTTTAAAAAGACGAATGTCATTTTGATTTTTTAGGACTACAGAAAACGCTTTTTTTCCGTTTCTACCTGCCCTTCCAGCTTCTTGAATGTAGTTTTCTACACTATTTGGTATGTCTATATGTACAACAACTTTTACATTGTCTTTGTCAATTCCCATCCCAAAGGCATTGGTAGCCACCATAATTGGAGTTTTTTCAGACATCCAATTGTCAAAGGCTTGTTGTTTTTCTGCAGATGTCAGTCCACCGTGATAATAACTAGCCAAAAAACCATTTGCCTTTAAGAATGTAGCGGTATCTTTGGTTTTATTTCTACTATTCACATATACAATTGCAGGAGCTTTTGTTTTAGTAAATATTTGCAATAAGCGATGCAGTTTATCTTCAATTGTAAATAGTTGATACGCTAAGTTATCCCTGTAAAAGGATTTTTTAAAAACTTGAAGATTTTCTAATTCTAAACTATTCGTAATATCTATCAATACTTCTTTTGTAGCAGAAGCAGTCAATGCTATAAAATTTGTGGTAGGTTTTAATTCTTTTAAGATTTTTATATTTCGGTACGATGGTCTGAAGTCATGTCCCCATTCAGAAATACAATGCGCCTCATCAATGGCTATTAAATTGACATTTAGTTGTTTTATTTTTTCTTGGATAAAAGAGGATTGTAATCTTTCTGGTGATAGGTACAAAAACTTATAGCTTCCAAAACGTAAGTTGTCAAATAAGGCAATCATATCGTCTTGAGAAGTTCCTGATACTAAAGCTATGGCTTTAATTCCTCGTTCATTTAAATTGGTAACTTGATCTTGCATTAATGCAATTAAAGGAGAAATCACAATGCAAATTCCGTCTTGTAATAGCGCCGGAATTTGAAAGCAGATAGATTTACCTCCACCAGTTGGAAGTAAAGCGATTACATCATGTTTATTTAAAACAGCCTCAATAATTTTATCTTGGGGAGTTCTAAAAGAGGAATGATTCCAGTATTTTTTTAATATGTTTAATGGAGTAATCATGTATCGCTTTTAAGCGAATCTAAAATAAAGTTTGTTCTTTCATTAACGGTTCCAAAAGGAACTGTGATAATTTCATATCCAATTTCTTGGTATGTTTTTTCCAAGTGATGATTTATTTCTACCGCAATATCAAAACTTTCATAGCGCTCATTGTCAGAAACAAAAATTTCTTCCCATGGTGGCAACATAAATACTTTATGATATTTATATGTGTTACTTTTTTCTATAAAATAATCTGGGTATTCAGTATTAGAGTAGTTCATGTAAGCATGTGCATCTGGAATTCCTCTATCAAAAAACACAATTTCATCTTTGCTTTTATCAGCATCTAAATATTGTTTCTCTCTTCCTTCAAGTAAAAGATTGCTAAAAAGCAATGGATCTTCTAAAAACAACTGATCTATTCCTTTTTCTTGTGCCATTTTTGTAACTTCTCTAGAGATTTCTGGCATACAGTGAAATCCTCTAGAAATTAATTCGTTTAAAACAGTGGATTTCCCTGTTCCGGGTCCACCAATAATTACTATTTTTTGTTGCATGAGGCAAAAATAACCGATTCTGATTATAAAAATAATAATATAATGTAATTTTGCAGTATTAAATAAAAGTGATTCTTTAATTTGAAGATTTAATTATGACCGAGAAAGAGGCGTTTTACGTAAAATTAGTTGATAGCTTAAATGCAACAACAAAGTTCCCAACCGAATATTTATATAAGTTTATTGTGCCAGCAAATGGGAATCAAGAGGTAGAAGTAAAAGAATTGTTTAAAAATAAATCAGCAAAAGTTATTGCAACAAAATCTAAAACAGGCAAATACGTGAGCTTATCTATTAGAGTTAAAATGACTTCTTCTAACGAGGTAATTTCATATTACAAAAAGGCAGAAAATATAGAAGGAATCATCTCATTATAATTGTGGTACATGAAATTGAAAATTATAACATTAGTAATTGCCTTTGTCGCCATCAGTTCTTATTCGCAAAAGGATACGTCTGTTCTTTTTGAAATTGACAAAAAGCCTGTTCTGGTTTCAGAGTTTAAAGCTGTATTTGAAAGAAACTTAGAGTTGTTGTCTGACGAAAATCAGAAAGATGTACAAGGTTATTTAGATCTTTTTATCAATTATAAGTTAAAGGTTTTACATGCATATCACTTAAGAATTGACACCACAAGAACATATAAAAGAGAGTTAGAAACCTATAAAAATGAATTAATTGCTCCTTATTTACAAGACACATTGTTTTTAAATAAGTTGATTAAAGATGCTTATTACAGAACTAAAAACCTTGTAAATGCAAGCCATATTTTAATTAATGTAAGAAATGGTTCTTCTGCAAATGATACTTTACTGGCATATCAAAAAATTCTTAAGGCAAGAAATGAAATCTTGGCAGGTAGAGTTTTTGAAGAGGTAGCAAAAAAATATTCTGATGACAAGTCAGCAAAAGTAAATGGAGGGAATTTAGGATACTTCTCAGCATTTAAAATGGTGTATCCATTCGAAAATGCAGCTTTTTCTACCAAGGTTGGCGAATTGTCGATGCCCTTTAAAACACGTTTTGGGTATCATATTGTAAAAATAAACGATTTAAAACCATCACCGGGAAAAATTGATGTTGCTCATATTTTGATTACTGATAAAACATCCAAGGGAAAAAAGAAGATTGATAGTTTATATTCGAGTATACAAAATGGAAGTGATTTTGGAAAACTAGCTTCTCAGTTTTCTAACGATAAGAGCACTAAACAAAAAAAAGGAATTCTACCAACTTTTGGAATTGGAAGAATGCCAAAAGAATTTGAAGATGTTGCTTTTACATTATCTAAAAATAATAGGTTCAGTAAACCATTCGAATCAAGATTTGGTTGGCACATCATACAATTTATTAAAAACACTCCGATTCAATCTTTTGATAAGATGAAGAAAGAGCTAAAAAATAAGGTTAAAGCAAGTGGTGGCGCCAGAATGTCTGATGTAGCCATGCTAAAGAAACTCAAAAGAAGATATAAAATTGTTGTACATGAAAAAGCTAAAAAAGTATTTGGCGATAAGAATATTAGAGCGGCAAAAATTGATGCGTTACAACAAGTGTTATTAACAATTAATGATAAGGAAATACAACAATTCGATTTTTTCGACTATATTAGAAACAGAAGACATAAAAATATTTCTGTATTATTTTTAGATTTTTTAGATGAAGAAGTGCTTGAGTATTTTAAAGACAATCTAGTAAATACTGAACCAGAATTTGCAAATAGGTTGAGAGAGTATAGAGAAGGATTGCTTATTTTTGAGTTAATGCAACAAAAGGTTTGGGATAAATCTTCGAAAGATACACTTGGATTGAAGTCTTATTTTAAAAATAATTTAGGGAAATATGATTTTTCTAGTTTAGATACTAATAAAGGAACTGTAATGAACGATTATCAGTTGTTTTTAGAATCGAATATGATTGTCGAATTAAAGAAAAAACACAAAGTAAAAGTGAATCGAAGAACATTGAAAAGACTACTTGGTTTTTATAAAGAATAATGATGAAAAAGCTAGCTTATATTTTTATATGCGTATTTCTATGCTCATGTCAGTTTTTTGACATTGAGCAAAAGAAAAACACAAAAGAAAAGCCTATAGCTAGTGTTTACAGTTCGCGTTTATACAAGAAAGACATTGCAAGCTTAATTCCAAAAGGAAGTAAAGGAAATGATAGTATTTTAATTGTAAAAAGCATCATTGCTAATTGGGCTGTACAACAATTGTTTAAAAGAAAAGCTGAAGAGAATTTATCTACTGGAGACAATGCTAAATACCGCAAGTTAGTTCAAGATTACAAACAAAGCCTGTTGGTAAATAGTTATAAGGAGCGTCTCATTAAACAGCAGTTAGATACCTTGGTTACTGAAACAGAAATTGAAGCGTATTATAAAATTAATCGAAAAAACTTTAGATTAAATGAAGAGTTGATTAAGATTAAGTACTTACATTTTGGGAATGATTTTTTAGAGCAAAAAAAAATCATCAGATTGTTTAAATCTACCAAGTATGAAGATTTAGTAACTCTAGAAAATCAAGAACTGAACTTTAAAGCATTAAACCTAAATGACTCCACTTGGATCAAAGTAAAGGATGTTTTGTTAAAAATTCCAAAATTTAGAGAAAATCCGAAAGAATTTTTGTTAAAAAAATCTAAATTCATACAGAAAAAAGATTCATTAGGTCTATATTTGGTGGCTGTAAAAAATGTTTTAAAAAGGAATGATATAGCACCATTAAATTATATCAGTCCCACAATAAAACAAATGATTTTGCACAAAAGAAGATTAGGATTAATAAGAGAAATCGAAAAAACGTTAGTTAACGATGCAATACAAAATAAAAACTTTAAAGAATATTAATATAGTACACATCCTTGTTTTTATGTTGAGTTTAACCACTCTAACATCAAATGCACAAATGAATAAGATTGATGGAGTAGATGTTGTGGTTGGTAAGAACATCGTTTTAAATTCTGACATTGCAAAGTTCAAATTAGATTTAGAACAACGTAGTGAAGGAAAGATTAAAATTACGGATTGTGAAATGTTAGAGCAATTAATGATGCAAAAACTATTATCACATCATGCAGTAATTGATAGCGTTATTGTTTCTGTAGATCAAGTAAACTCAAGTGTTGATAGAAATATAGCTTATTTTACACAGCAATTTGGTACTGTTGAGGATGTTGTTAGAAAATATGGCTTTAATGATTTAGCTGATTTGAAAAAAGAATTATTTTCGATAGAAAAGGAAAATTCTTTGGTAAGAGCAGAGCAAGAAAAAATCAACGATGGAATAGATGTTACTCCAGAAGAAGTTCGTATTTATTTCAATAGTCTTAAAGATATTAATGAATTGCCAGAATTTCAAGCAGAAATTGAATTGGCGCAACTTGTTTTGCATGCTTCACCAACTAAAGAAGAGCACGAAAGAATTATTAATACATTGAATCAGATTAAGAAAGATGTTGAAGCAGGTAGTTCTTTTAAAATGAAAGCTATTTTAAATTCTGATGATCCTGCGGTTGCTCAAAATGGTGGACAATATGAGATCACTCAAGAAAGTCAGTTTATAAAAGAATTTAAAGAAGTAGCGTTTTCTTTAGATCTTAATGAAATTTCTGAGCCTTTTAAATCAGATTATGGGTACCATATAATTCAATTGCATGAAGTTAAAGGTAAAACAAGAGTTGCATCGCATATATTAATGCAGCCAGAAATTGAAGATTCAAAATTAAAAGAAGCTCAAGACAAAATAAACAAAATTAGAAAGGACATACTTGATAAGAAAATTACTTTTGCAGAAGCAGTATTAAAATATTCTGAAGATAAAGAAACTAAAAATAGTGGAGGATTAATTGTAAACGGAAGTACAAACGATACAAAGTTCGATTTAACAAGAATGGATCCGTCATTATATGCAAGAGTTAGTAATACTCAAAAAGGAGAAATTACAGAACCTTTTTATGATGAAACTAGAGAAGGAGAAAAGATGTATAAAATCATCTTAATGAAAGATAGAACAAACACACATAAAGCCGATTTGGTAAATGATTATGTAAAAGTTCAGAAGTTGGCCTTGCAAAAGAAGAAAGAAGAGAACATTACCAAATGGGCTAAGAACAAAATTAATGATACTTATATTAAGTTGAGTAAGAACTATAACAAATGTAAGTTCGAGAAAAATTGGAGAAAAGAAAATTAATACATGTCTGATGTTGCTGCAATACATAGTTTAGTTGATAAAACGAAGCTTTTAAAAAATGAAATTTCTAAAGTAATAGTAGGACAGCATGAAGCTGTTAACCTAGTATTACTTTCTATTTATTGTGGAGGGCATTCATTATTAATTGGCGTTCCGGGTTTGGCAAAAACCTTATTGGTGCAAACTGTTTCAGATGCTTTAGGGTTGAATTTTAAGAGAATTCAATTTACGCCAGATTTAATGCCTTCAGATATATTAGGAAGTGAAATTTTAGATGAAAATAGAAAATTCACTTTTATAAAAGGGCCAATTTTTAGTAATATTATTTTGGCTGATGAAATTAATAGAACACCGCCAAAAACTCAGGCAGCTTTATTAGAAGCAATGCAAGAACGTTCTGTTACTGTAGCGGGTCATCATTATAAATTAGATTTACCTTTTTATGTATTGGCTACCCAAAACCCTATAGAACAAGAAGGTACTTACCCATTGCCAGAAGCACAATTAGATCGATTCATGTTTTCTGTAAATTTAGAATATCCAACTTTTGAAGAAGAGGTTCTAGTTGTGAAAAACACGACATCGACCAATTCTCAAAAAGTAAACTCAATCTTCTCTGCAGAAGAAATTAAAGAAATTCAACAATTGGTGCGTAAAATTCCTGTGTCTGATAATGTTGTTGAGTATGCTGTTTCTTTAGTTGGAAAAACAAGGCCTAAAAGTGAATTGGCAACAGAATTTGTGAAAAAATATGTTGACTGGGGTGCTGGGCCAAGAGCTTCACAAAATTTAATTTTAGCAGCGAAAGCAAATGCAGCAGTTTTAGGAAAATACTCCCCAGATATCGAAGATGTAAAAGCAGTTGCTATTCCAATTTTATCCCACCGAGTGGTGAAAAATTATAAAGCAGAAGCTGAGGGAATTAACATTTCAGAAATTATCACGTCATTATTATAACTAAGATGAAACCAAAAAAACTATATATAATTGCATTCATAGTACTTGTAGTTTCCTTTTTGCTAGCAAGTTGGTTGTTTTCTTTGTTGTAGTTGTAATTAATTACTTTCTATAACTTGACCTTTTTCTCTATACAAGTCTACTTTTCCTTTTAAAAGGATCGCAATAACCGTTGCATCTTTATCTTGAACTTCTTCTGGAAGATTTATGTATAACAAGCCGGGCACATTGCTCCAGTATTGTTTCCCTACAACTTTGTGAGATAATTTTGTGCCGTTACCCACAACCCAAATTCTATTTATTTTATTTTTCAACCCTTTGATTAAAAGCGGTCCGTTAGGTTTATTATCGACATAAAGGTACAATGTCGATTTATCTTTTGACAACGCAGTATACCCATTAAAATGGCCATGTGGAATACCTGCTCTTGTACCGTATATTGCTTCTTTGTGTTTTTGTGTCCATCTTCCCAAACCTTTTAAAATTTTGATTTGTTCGGTCGGAATTGTGCCATCTGGTTTTGGAGCAATGTCTAATAAAAGATTTCCTCCCATGCTTATACAGTCTACTAATATTCTAATAATTTGATTTATCGTTTTGTAGTTGGTGTCGTTCGGTTGGTATCCCCAAGAATTATTCATGGTCATGCACAATTCCCAAAATTTACTATTGGGTTTTGTTACAGGAACTCCTTGTTCTGGAGTTGCGTAATCTCCATATCCTTGTAATCTAGAATTGATGATTGTTTTGGGTGTCTTTTTAAGCAATAGCTCACGTATTTCTTTCGCTTTCCATTTTTCTGCTGTTTGTTCCCAATCTCCATCAAACCAATACAAATCTGGATTAAATCGGGTCAATTCTTGTAATTGCCCAAAATTAAATTTTGTAAAAGAGTTCCATTTTTTGTCATCTTTTATATACCTTTTTTTATCTCTTAAAAAATTTGGGTAATCAGTATGAGACCAATCAAGTAATGAATAATACAAACCAACCTTCACGTTTTGTTCTCTCATCGCTTTCACAAAAGGGGCAATTAAGTCTCTTTTTGCTTTGGCTTTTTTTACAGTGCTTAAATCACCTTGTTTGGTATTCCATAAAGCAACACCATCGTGGTGTTTTGTTGTGATTACAGCGTATTTTGCACCACTTTCTTTGATGAGTTTTGCCCAGTTATTCGGATTGTAGTTTTTTGCAGTAAAACCAGTTAACTGCTTCATATAATCGCTATATGAAATGTATTTGTTGTAAAACGACCATGATTCATCTATGCCATTAACGGCGTAAATTCCCCAATGAATAAATATGCCAAGCTTTGCATCTTTAAACCAGGCAAGCCTTTCTTCTTTAGGGATTTCTTTAACCTGGGCAGAAGACTGAAACATCTGCATTAGAAAAACTACAAGTAGTACTAAGTATATTCTTTTAGGATGTTTCATGTGATTATATTTATTGTCTTTTAATGGTCACATGCAGTTCGCAATTAAACTTTTTTAGTTTGGACGAAAATTTTGCATGCTCGTTTCATGAAGTAAAAATTAAATGTTATTCTGAGTATTCAAAAAAGCTGAACATGTTGCCTCCATATTTTTTCGAATAACTGAAATTAGGATGCGTAGAAAGATCGGTATGTTTTGAATGCTCAATAACTAACAGCCCTTCTTCATTTAAAATTTTTCGATCAAAAATAATGTTCGCAATCTTTAAAAACTGTTCAGTTTCAAAATCATACGGAGGATCTGCAAAAATAACATCAGCTTTAAGAGGCGTTTTTTCTATAAACTTATAGACGTCGCTTTTGTAGGTGTTAATGTCTAAATCGAGTTCTTTAGCTGTGCTATTCACATATTTTACACAAGCAAAGTGTTTGTCAATACTGTATACGTTTTGAGTTCCTCTAGAAGCAAACTCAAAACTAATATTTCCAGTTCCAGAAAATAAATCAATTACTGATAGATTTTCAAAATAAAAATTATTATTTATAATGTTAAACAATGACTCTTTGGCCATATCTGTTGTTGGTCTAACAGGTAGATTTTTTGGTGCCGAAAGTCTTCTTCCTTTGTGTTTTCCAGAAATTATTCTCATTTACGGAATGGTTGTATAGTGTGAGTAATTATTTAGATTTTCTTCATCAGTAAAGAAATCTATTTCTAAATTGATAAAAGATACATTCCTAATGTATTGATAGGTTATTTTATAAATTTCAGAGTCTTTTTCTATTGCGCCAATAAATTGCAATTTAAACTCCTCTGGATTTAATTGTAATTGTTCTGCAGTAAATAAAATATAGTAGATAAAATCTTCTTTAGAAGTAAATGTAAATGAATTGTGAAAAATAAGTTTCGAATTTTCAATTACAACAATGTCAAAAGAATTGTTAGAAACATGTACAAAACAAGTTTTATCCTCGACGTTCTTGTTGTGTAGAATAAGTTTATCTATTAAAACCGTTGCATAATGTTTGTATTCAAACTCTCCAAATTGTTGAAAGAAAAAGTTATTGATGTTTACGTACGGAACATATACATTGGTTATTTCTAATTCTGATAAAGTATCAAAAGCAATAAAGTCTGTAGCCAATGTTTTAATATTGTACTCTAAATAGGTTTTTAGTTCTTCTTCTTTAAAAAGAGGTGTAGGAACTAAAGTTGATAAATTGTTTTGGTGAATTATTGTAACCGTCTCAAAATTTTGAGTAAACAACGAGTTGTCTGAAACTATTTTTTCTATTTCTAATAAAAGTAATTCGGGAGTCTCAATTGTCTTGTCAAAAGAAAATGCACCAAAATTCTGTATCTCTTTGGTTTCTAAATTAGAAATACAAAAAGAAAATCCATCCAAACTAAATTGGATGGATAGATATCTTCTAGTATACTCTTTTACTATTTTATTTATTATTCTTTTTTGCATTATCTGCTTTATCGTAATAAGGAGGCCAGTTACCACCAGTTGTTACTTCATTTAAAGAACCTACAGAAACATAACCACCTTTAATTTCATCAGTAGTTGCAACTTCTAATTCTTGTTTAACTAAAGAAGCATCCATGTCCTTTAAAATATCAATTTTAGCAATCTTTACTTGAAAAACAGCAACTTGTAAGCCTGCAATTTTTTCTACAGCTCCTAATTCAATGATAAATTGTTTATCCGTTCCTGGAACATCAAACATGTTTTTATAATCACGTCCAGTAAATCTAGACAATACAGGTTCGTATCCAATAGTATCTGTTACTCTTTTTTCTACGTCAACCATTAACGGTTGCCATTTAGTTCCTTTATTTACTTTTTCAACAACAGTTGAAGTGTTTGTTAATGCTAATTGTGCAGTGTCTATAAACTGAATCAATCCATTAATGTCTTTAGAATAAGAACCAGTAACCTCTTTGTGAGCGATTTCTGCATCTCTAATAATCTTTAATTGATTGATAACCTTTGTGTAAATTACTTTCTTATCATTATTAAAATTGATAGGCTTCATAATACCGTCATAAATTTTCCAAGTGATGAAAACCGCAGAAACAAGTAAAACGATAGACATTAAAGGTCTTAATTTTAATGGTAGGTATTTTACAATAAAAAATGCAAGAGCGATAGTAACAACAATAGCTGCAATAATAGTAATTAACATTAGTATAGTTTTTTAAATGATTATTCGCAAATCTACAATTTTTTTTTAATCATAAAAATTTTTAAGCATAAATCAATTCCTATCTTTGACTTTTCTTTTTTTATGATAAAAACACCAGTAGAATTTTACAAAGAACTCTTACAAAAGTTCCCTTTTCAACCAACAGTTAAACAAAATAAATTATTAGATAAACTAACAACATTTATATTTGACGACAATAACCGTGCCTTATTTTTATTAAAAGGATATGCAGGAACGGGAAAAACAAGTACAATTAGTACCGTTGTTAATTCGCTATGGAAAGCTGGGAGGAAAGCGGTTTTATTAGCGCCAACAGGGCGGGCAGCTAAAGTAATTTCTGTATATTCTAAAAAACAAGCGCTAACCATACATAAAAAAATATACTTCCCTAAAAAACAATCTAACGGATCTGTAGATTTTGTAATACAACCAAATAAGCACACAAATACTATTTTTATTATTGATGAAGCTTCAATGATTCCTGATAAACCAAGTAATGCAAAGTTGTTCGAAACAGGATCTTTATTAGATGATTTGATCTCTTATGTGTATTCTGGCAAGAATTGTAAAATCATTTTTATTGGTGATACGGCACAATTACCACCAGTTAAACTAACAGTAAGTCCAGCTTTAGAAGCTAGAACTTTAGAGTTAGATTATGATAAAGATGTTACTGAAATAGAGTTGGATGAAGTAATGCGTCAGCACGAAAATTCTGGAATTTTGGCCAATGCAACGCACCTTAGAATGTTAATAGACAACCATTCTACTAGTTTTCAATTCGATTTAAATTTTTCAGATATCATTCGTTTAGAAGATGGTTATGACATTGAAGATGCTATAAATACTGCATATGATAAAGATGGTGTAGAAGATACTGCGTTTATAGTGCGATCTAATAAACGAGCAAATCAATACAATGAGCAAATTAGAACTAAAATTAGAGGTCAAGAGAATGAGATTTCTACAGGTGATTTTGTCATGGTTGTAAAAAATAATTATTTCTGGTTAAAAGATTCTTCTGAGGCTGGTTTTATTGCGAATGGTGATATTTGTGAGGTCATGCGAATCAATAACATTAAAGAATTGTATGGATTTCGTTTTGCAGAAGTTGAAGTAAGAATGATTGATTATCCAGATCAAAAACCATTTGAAACAGTATTGCTTTTAGATACTTTATCTAGTGAAACACCTTCTTTAACCTATGATGAATCAAATAAGTTGTACCAAGCTGTAAAAGAAGATTTCGCACACGAAAAATCGAAATATAAACAATTATTGGCCATTAAAAAGAATAAATACTTTAATGCACTTCAGGTAAAGTTCTCTTATGCAATGACTTGTCATAAATCTCAAGGAGGACAGTGGAAAACTGTTTTTATAGAGCAACCGTATCTGCCAGAAGGAATCAATGAAGATTATTTACGTTGGTTGTACACAGCATTAACAAGGGCGCAAGAAAAGTTATATTTGATTGGCTTTAATGGTGATTATTTTGAGGATTAATTAAAATAATATCCAATATAAATACTCCCATAAGAATTGCTATTTTCTACCCTGTAACTTTTTAGCTTTTTTGTGTGATAATGAAAGGTGTAGCCATAATTAAACCGATTCCAATTGTATCTATATCCTATTTCTAACGAAAACTGAAAAGGCATAACATCATAGGTTACAGGGCTGCTTTTGTTTAAAAAACTACCTTGTATTGTGGCATCATACATAACATAAGAAACCATTGGTTTTAAATAAATGTACGATTCTGAATAGCTTTTATTTTCTTTTGTATTTAAGTTTGAGTGAAAGGCTGTCGAATTATATAATTTCTGTAGTTTATGAAAACCAATTCGACTATAAATACCAGTAGAGAAATCGGTAAAAATTGTTCCGGCTCTTAGCTTCGAATAACTACTGAAATCTATTTGTGAAGAACTGATTTTTGAAAAATATTTATTGTAATTCAATTCAATATTCATTACAAACGCTTCTTTAATTTGCTCTTTCCAGCCCATGGCTTTGGGGTAATTGTAAATTGAATGGATAAAATTTTGTAATCCTTTTCCTTTAGCACTTGGCCCAATGACACCAACCTGGAGTTTTGTTGTTAGTATGTTTTGATTTTTATAAAAATTGCTTTTTCCATATTCACCAAAAAAGAATGCAGCAAATGGCCTATCGTGCTGTGCTGCGAATTCTAAAGTCGCTTTAACTGGGGTGTAAATCATGTGACCCAATTGGATTGTTGAAATTTTTTTTGCGATGTTTTTATTTTTAGTGTGCTTATGTAAAAAATTATAAGTTAAAAATAAACCATTGCTGTAATACCGGTCTCTACTGATGGACGTGTATAAATCATTGTCTGTCAGTAAGCTAAATTCTTTTGAAAAGCTTTGTTGAGAAAAAACTACAGTAGAAACTAAAAAAAATGATAAAAAGTACCAATGTCGCATAGCTAGCAAATATAGAATTACTGGGTGAATATCTTATTTTTTTAACACAAAAAACAATAAAAAGGTGTAGTTTTAAGCTGCTTTATATATGATTTTTTAAATGAGTAAAAAAGAAATGTTAAATATTGATGATTTTGAAGAGATTCAAACTAGAGAAGAGTTAAAAGCTGTAATTAAAAAGAAGGGAATTTCGTTGCAAAAAGTTGAAAACACACTTTTATATGAAGAAGAACTTCGAGCGTTGCAAATAGAGCTGGTTAAGTTACAACGGTGGGTTGTTAAAGAGAATAAACGAGTTGCTGTAATTTTTGAAGGTAGAGACGCCGCTGGAAAAGGTGGCAGTATCAGACGATTTATGGAACACTTAAATCCGAGGTCTTCACGATTAGTAGCTTTAAATAAGCCTACGTCTGTAGAAAAAGGGCAGTGGTATTTTCAACGTTATATAAAAGAATTGCCAAATCCTGGTGAGATTGTTTTTTTTGATAGAAGTTGGTACAATAGAGCAGTAGTAGAACCTGTAATGGGCTTTTGTGAAGAAAATCAATATAAAGAATTCTTAGTTCAAGTTCCAGAATTTGAGCATATGCTATATGAAGATGGTTTGATTATTATTAAGTTTTGGTTGTCAATTTCTAAAACGGAGCAATTAAAACGTTTTGATTCTAGAAAACAAACACCTTTAAAAAGATGGAAATTTAGTCCTGTTGATCAAAAAGGGCAAGAGTTGTGGGATTCATATAGCCATTATAAAGAAGAAATGTTTAGTAAAACTCATACGACTTATAGTCCATGGATGATTGTTAAAACAAATACTAAAAAAGTAGCAAGATTAGAGTGCATTAGACATGTACTTTCGCAATTTGATTACGAAGGGAAAAAGTCTATTGCAACGACCCTTTTACCAGATCCAAACATTGTTATGAGGTATTTTAGATCTGCACATCAAATAGATTAATTATGGAAAAGAAATCGCAATCTGAAATAGAGAAAAAGTTAAACTCAACAAAGGGACTGTTGGCATTATTCTCTAAAGAACCTATTAATGTTGACAGAGCAATTCGATATGTCGATTATGAAAGAAAGCTAGAAAAACTACAAGTAGAATTAATTAAACTACAAACTTGGGCTATTCAGAATGATGAAAAAATAATTGTACTTTTTGAAGGTAGAGATGCGGCCGGAAAAGGAGGGGCTATTCGAAGAATTACAGAAAGAATTAACCCAAGGCACATGCGAATTATAGCATTGTCTAAACCAACAGAAGATGAGCAATCTCAGTGGTATTTTCAGCGCTATGTAAAACAATTACCAAAAGCCGGAGAAATGGTGTTTTTTGATAGAAGTTGGTACAATAGAGCAGTAGTAGAGCCGGTAAATGATTTTTGTACAAAAGAACAATATGACATTTTCATGAATCAAGTAAATGATTTTGAACGAATGATTACACAATCTGGTACTCATTTGGTGAAGATTTATATGTCCATTTCTAAAAGAGAACAAGAAAAACGTTTTATAGACATTAAAAATGATCCATTGAAGCAATGGAAAATGACAGATGTTGATAAAAGAGCACAAGAATTGTGGGATGAGTACACCAAATACAAAAAGGCTATGTTTTCTGAAACGAACACAAAATTGTCACCTTGGAAAGTGATTAGAGCCAACAGAAAAACAGAGGCTAGAATTAATGTAATCCATCATATTCTAAAACAAATTCCTTACGACAAAGAAATCGAAGTTTAAATATTAACCTAAAAGACGTTTAAGTTCTTTAAATAAAATGAAAATTTCAGCAGCAATTTGTCTATTGGTTTTTAAGTAAGCTTCATCAGCAATTTCTGTATTGTCAAATTCTTTAGGGTCATTAAATGGTAGATGAAATCTGAAAATTGCATTCGGAATAAACGGGCAATTTTCATCAGCACTACTACAAGTGGTGATTGCAAAATAAGGTTCAGAATTTATGGCGTCATCATATAATTTAGAGAATCCTAATAAAGGTTTAATGCCTGATTTAAAACTAATGTCATACTTCGGATTTTGATGATTGAACTCGACAATGTTAAAAATAAACCCTACACTTTGTAAGGTTTTAACCGTGTTTCTAAAAAAGGCTGTTACAGCTGTTCCTCCAGAATATGCCTTTATTGATGTAAGGTCAAAGTAATTTGCAGCAAAATAAGCCCATACTTGAGTCAATTGACTTCTTCTAGAATTGTGAGTACAGATAAAGTTTAAAAAAATTGAATGAGAAGAATCATGAGGAGTTTCCTGAATTTTTTTAGCAATAGATTTTAGTAAATCCATTCTTTGGTCAGTTATTTCTACTTTGTTTATTGCTTCTTTAAAGAATTTTTCAACTTTTATATTGTCTTCTGAAATCATCTAATTATTTTTGTGGTAAAATTACACGAATAATTCAGTTCTAAAATTAAATAAACGTTAATTAAAAATGACATTTCAGGTTGGAGATAAAATAGCTGTTTTAGATGATGATCTAAAAGGTATTGTAACTAAAGTTGCTGTAAATGATATTGAAATTAGAGATGAATCAGGTATGTTTTTTAAATTCTTAGCTTCAGAATTGGTGAAAATTGGTGTAGATCAAAATGAATTGTCAAAATTTTCTGATATCAACAGTGAGTTTTTGAGATATAAAATAAAGAGTGACCCCAAAAAGAAATCGTCCTTTTTAAAATCAAAAAACGAAATTTTATATGAAGTTGATTTACATGTTAATAAACTAGTAAACACGACTAAAGGAATGGATAATTATGATATGTTAAATCTACAATTAGATACTGCAAAAAGAAAATTAGAGTTTGCAATACAAAAAAGAATTTCTAAAGTTGTATTTATTCATGGAGTTGGAGAAGGCGTTTTAAAAACCGAGTTGTATTCTCTCTTAAAGAATTACCCAGTAAGGTTTCAAGACGCTTCTTATCAAAAATATGGGCTAGGTGCCACAGAAGTTTACATTCTTCAAAATCCTATTTAATCACTAGGAGACAGCCAAACTGAGGTTGGTTTCTTGATGAATCATATATAAATAATAAAGATTTTTCCTTTTTTCATTTCAGGTACACTCGCCTCGTGGTAATTGTTTATTTTTGCAGCATGACACCAATATATTTAGATAATGCAGCCACAACACCTATTGATAAAGAAGTGATAGATGTTATGTGCAAATCGATGTTAGAAAATAATGGAAATCCATCTTCTACGCATCAATTTGGACGTAAAGCAAAGTCTTCTGTAGAGACAGCTAGAAAAAACATAGCAAAACATTTTAATGTGACTGCAAGTGAAATTATTTTTACAGCTGGAGGAACAGAAGCTGATAATCTTATTATGCATAATGCTGTTTTAAATTTGGATGTTGATGTTATTATTACAACAAAAATTGAGCATCATGCAGTGTTGCATACCGCAGACTATTTATCTAAAACATACAAAACAAGAATTGTTTATGTAGATGTTACTAATAAAGGAGAAATTGATCTGCATCATTTAGAAACGGTGTTGTTAAAAGAAGAGAAATCAAAATGTTTGGTGAGTTTAATGTATGTTAACAATGAAATTGGAAACATTCTTCCAGTTCAAGAAGTAAGTACTTTATGTAAAAAATACAATGCTTTATTTCATTCAGATACTGTTCAAGCTATTGGACATTATAAGTTGGATTTACAAAAAACACCAATGGACTTTATTGCAGCGAGTGCACATAAGTTTCACGGGCCTAAAGGGGTAGGTTTTGCCTATTTTAAAAAAGGATTTGGAATCTTGCCAATGTTGCATGGTGGAGATCAAGAGAAAGGAGCTCGGTCTAGTACAGAAAATGTACATAGTATTTTGGGCATGGAAAAAGCATTGGATATTGCTATTGGTAATATTGCATCTGATACCACTTATTTAACCGAGTTAAAAAGCTATTTTATTTCTGAATTAGAATCAAGTTTTTCAGACATTGCTTTTAATGGAAATTCAGCAGTACTAGATAAAAGTAGTTATACTATATTGAGTACTCGTTTTTCAAAAGCAAACGATATGTTGTTGTTCTCTTTGGATTTAAATGGTATTGCTGTTTCTGGAGGAAGTGCTTGCCAAAGCGGTAGTTCTAAAGGTTCGCATGTGTTACAAGGAATTTTAAATGATATTGAAACTGAGAAAACTTCTGTTCGTTTTTCATTTAGTAAGTACACTACTAAATGTGAAATAGATACAACAATTGATAATCTAAAAGAGCTACTTAATTAAGTAGCTCTTTTAGATTTGTAAAAAAAAATACTTTTACTTAAGAATTATCTTCTTAGTAATACTCCCTTTATCTGTAGCTATTTTAACAATATAAATAGCAGAAGATAACTCTTGAATATCAAGTCTGTTTTCAAAACTTGTATCTAAGTTTTTCCATTGTTTTACTTTTTGTCCTAATAAAGTATATAATTCAACATTCTCAATTGTTCTTCCGTTGTTATTTTTAATAACAATTTCATTTGCAGTGTTGTCTGTATAAATTAGAAGCTTATTTAAAATAGCTTCATCATCAACACCTAAAGCAATTCCGCCAAAAATAAGTGCAAAACGATCGGTATATGTTCCTATAGATAAATTTAATTCTTTGGGAAGCGCTAAATTAAAAATTTGTCCAGTTAATAAATCAACTAGGTAAATATCATACCCATCCATATTTTCTTTTTCATCTATAGTTAAGATTACTGGTTTATCAGAATCAATTAGAATTCCTAAAGGAATCTGCAATTGGGTATCTATTACTCCAACTCCTGCAATAATTAAGTTTGATTCAATTTCTGGAAAGTTCCAATAAATATCTGTGCTCTGTAAATCGAAAGTTGGGCTATCAAAACCACTATCATAATTAAAAGTATTTCCTTCTTTAAAATTGATACCCAATTGCCTGTGAATTTTAGCATTTGATTCATTTGTGTAATCAAAACCTAATTTGAAATTAGGAACATTTACTTTTGCTTTCTCTCCTTTAAAAAAGTGGTTGTTTGCGCTGTATATTCTTTGTGAATTTTCGAAAGAAAAAGTTCCGCCTTTATTTGAAGGAGCTGAAACATAAAAGCCTTGTCCAACAGCAATAAATTGTGGTGGAGCTGTATATGTTGCTTCACCTAAACCAGCCGTTTCATTTGTAATAGAATTTGCAGCAACACCCATTGCTTCGTTACGTTGTGAATAGCCACCGATATAGCCAAATTCACCGTGTCCTTCTACTTGAACGTCTGTAGTAGTACTTTCTCCTGTATGCTCCCAGAAATACAATGTACCGTCTATTACCGTACTGTTGTCTTGAATAAATTTCTGAGTATCTATAACACTTGGATAAGGGTTTCCTACTAAAGAAGCGGTTCCTGCAGTAACAGTTTTTGAGTAGGTTCCATCATTTGGAGTACCTATAAAGGTATAGTTTTGAGGAGATCTTCCTGTGCTTTTCATTATATAACCTTCTGCAACGTTTATATTGTTTGTGTGCCCTTTTTGAACCCAATCATCTCTTGTAACTCCATTGAAATATGAATATATCCAATAACTTCCAATTTTAATTGGATCTGTTTGCTCACCATTTAAATCACTAAACTGGGTGTAAGGTTTAAAAATGATGTTTTTTTGGACTGAAGATTCTGAAGTTGGAGTTGTTCCATCATGCATGACTTCTCCTACTTTAAAACTTGTGTCTCCCAATGATTTTACAACAGGAGATGTCCAGTAATTATAACGATATACATTTGGTAAAAAAGATTTTTGATCTCGGTATATTTTACCAGTCCCTTGTACATTAGAAAGGCCAGTGTGTGTTTGTACCAATTGTGCATCACCAATCAATCTAATTTCTCCTTCTAATAAGAAATCTTCATCAAATTCTAAATAATGGCCATCATTAATTACTAGTTTTGTATTTGGTTTTACCCAAACACACTCAACGTTAGCATCGTTTATTACAGAGGTGTTGTTTAATGACACTTCAGCATCGATTACCAATACCTTATCAACATCTGCAGCAATAGTACTAGGAGCTCCATTGCCTCCTGAACCGCCATTCCAGGCAGCCGAGTCACCGTTCCAGAAAATTCCGTTTATTTCAGCATATGTGAAATATTTTGTACCATTAAAATCAAAATTAGCAACTAAATGATTGGTGCCATTTATGTTTGTAGAAGTTAATGGTAAGTGCTTCACATTTGTAGTAAACGTTGCATCGTCAGCAACTTTTAATACTTTAATTGTATTCGCAGTATTTAAAACGGTGTTTATATTAAAAGAACCTATAGTTGCTTCTGTCATTGCGACTTGAACTGTACCAATAGATCCATTTTCTACAATTTTCCACACTCTATCTAATTGTACTTCTGGTGCACAGATGAGTGTTTTTGTAGTCGAATTTGTTAATACTGCATTATTATTACCCCAAATAAGGAAAGATTTATTTGAATTTATAGAGTTACTATTCGAAGCGTTGTTGGCTGCTATGCTACCCAACCCTATAGTGATAACTGCATCACTATTAATAGATTTTGATTGTTTTTGTGTTAATAGCATACTGTCATCTCTACCAATACCAGCTACATCATTGTGATACGTACTGTTTGCAGATTCATCCCAAACAATGGTAGAAAGGTCTTCTAATACATAATCTCCTTCTGAAATGGTAGCGTCATTATCAGTTATGTCTAATGTAATACCATATTTGATTGCTAAATAAGATTGAATTTGTTGTTGTCTTGCACTTGTAGGAATTGAAGTATACACCATTAGTTCTGCAATTTCACCAGCCATAAAAGTTCCTCCGTTTAGACTTCCAATAAATGCATCACCATTATCACCACCAAATGTACCTGTAGTATTGTTTGTCGCTAATTGCAGTCCATCTCTATAAATTGTTGTTAAACTTCCAGATGGAGCTCCATCGTTGTTGTCAAAACCACCATTCCAAATATTAAAGGTACCATTAGTACTTCCATAAGTGGCAGTCAATATATTTCCACCAACACCTGGATTGAATGAAAGGTTGTTTCCATCTGGAGCAATTAATGAAATAACATTTGCCCCATCTACATTATGTGAAAATAAATTTGCATCGGTGGTGCCAGTTGTTCTAGTACCAACACCATATATCCAAAGGGAACTATATGCGTTATTAGCTGTACTCCCAAAAATTCCATTTGTTATTTGATAATCTTGATTGGTCCCATTTAAAACGGCCGTAGGATTAAAATTTAGGCCATTTGAATTAATTGTTGGTGAATTGTTAGCTGTCGCATTTTGTGCTGTACCCGCTTGATCTAGCCACGTAGAACCACTCAAGCCAATATCTGCTCTTAACCAAAGAATATGACCTGCAGAAATTTCTGCAGTTCTATCATCATCTGTATCTCTATAATCAACATCATTATAATCGTCTGCACCGTTACCATTGTCAACATAGCCAATATTGGCGTCTGAATCTTGGTCTGGTAAATCGGTCAAAGGGTTGTCAATTTCGTCATTTACATCATTATCATTTAGTTGACTGCCTTCAAATGCATTGTCTAAACCGTCATTGTCTGTGTCAATTCCACTAACTGCATTGGCTGTTCCATTTTCTAAAATATCATTGATACCATCACCATCAGAATCAGAATCTAAATAATCTGGTGTGGCATCTGCATTGTTTCCTATTAATGTATCTGTATTAGTTGGAATTAAGCCACCTGTATAGGCTGTGTCTAGACCAGTTGCATCAAAAACGGCATTTGGAGTAATGTAGCCAATTGTTGTTTGTGCTTCAATATTATCAGGAATTCCATCGTTATCAGCATCAATGTCAAAAGAATCTTTAATTCCATCATTATCAGTATCGCGATTTGGGTCTCCATTGTCTTCAACAGTATCTAAAATCCCGTCATTATCGTCATCTATATCAATAGAATCAATAATTCCGTCATTGTCATTATCCAATACAACACTGATATCTCTATAATCGACATCTCCTGTAGAGCTACCGTCATTATCTGCATCTAATAAATTATTAACAGGATCATCAATTTCGTCATTTACATCATAAGTTTCACCAGCAGTTGCGTTTGCACCTTCATATATATCATCCAATCCATCACCATCAGAATCTGTTCCTAGCACTCCTGCATTCAATGTAATTCCACTTTCTGTAGCATCTGGCGTTCCATCATTATCAGAATCAGAATCTCTATAGTCAGGTTCATCTAACGTGTCAAAATTTGTTGGATCTAAACCAGTAGTGGTAAATGTGTCATTGTTTTCATAATTTACATCTACACCGTTCAAGCCGACAGTTCCAGAAGGAGCTGTATATCCTTGTGTTCCTTGTGCTTCTACATTGTCGGGAATTCCATCATCATCGGTGTCAATATCTAAATAATCTGGAGTAGTATCTGTAGCTGTAGTTGTTATTGGTACAATTATACTTATTGCACTTAGTGAATCATCACCATTTTCATAAATACTAAATAAACCATTAGCGCCAACAGCTGCTGCAATTCCAGTGGTTGGAGGAGCAATGTAACCAGCAGTGGTTTGTGCTTCTACATTGTCTAAGATTCCATCGCCATCAGAATCCATGTCTAATGAATTCACAATTCCATCGCCATCAAAATCGGCAACTTCTCCTTCTACAGTATCTAAGATACCATCATTATCATCATCAATATCAATTGTATCTACAATACCATCACCATCAGTATCTTGTCCAACAAGTGTGTCTCTGTAATCAAGATCTCCACCAGTAAGTACGTCAACATCTACATCAATAAAACCAGATGTTTTCGGGTCAGTATTACCGTCATTTACGATAAATCCATCACTAACACTGCCATGTTCATACCCGTCATCTAAACCATCTCCATCAGTATCTGCACCAGTAAAAGCAGGAGAACTTGTAAGACCTTCTGCATCGTCATTGGTTCCGTCTCCATCTGAATCTGGGTCTCTATAATCTGGAATTGTATCTGAATTGATTGGATGCGAACTATCTGTATTGACTAATGAAGAAGATAGGCCTGTATTTGCAAAAGAATCATTAAAACTATAAGCGCTATCCATTCCGTTGCCTTTAGTTACACCGTTGGGTGCAATGTAGGTTAAAGTGGTTTGTGCTTCAATATTGTCAGGTATTCCATCATTGTCTGAATCGATGTCTAAATAATCTGGAATGGTATCTGAGTTTGTAAAAAGACCATCTGTGTTAATCAACTGAGTTTTTTGAATGCCATTAAACCCACTGCTTAAAAAGTTGTTGTATGCATCGTCTAGACCATCGTTATTACTATCTACTCCAGATTTAGCAACATAAGCTGTTGTAGATTGCGCTTCAATATTATCTAGAATACCATCATTATCAGAATCGATGTCTAGTCGATCTACGACACCATCGCCATCGGTATCTATATCACTACAAATAGTTCCTCCTGGAACAGTTACTCGGTAAACTTCTCCACGACCATTACCGTCTTCTATTGACATAGAAATTCTTAAATACTGTGTAGCAACAGTTAGAGTATAAGAGACTTCAGTTGGGGTTGTTGTGGCTGTATATAATACAGTGTTTGGAGTACCCAAAGCAGCTCCCGATGCATCAGCTTGTTCTATTCTAAATTGTTTGTTGTTATTATTATTTTTTGATAATAGAAGGCTTACAGTTGTTCCGCTAGGTATCACACTTGCGAAGCCAACTCCTAACACATCGTTAATGTTATTTAATCTAGCAGAAGTTCCAGTATTATTTCCAATAACATTATCTTGTTGCCCAACAGAAGTATCAAGTATAACTGAAGTTACATAATGATCCGCAACAATTTGTTCTGTACATTCTTGATCATCTGGTATTCCATCATCATCATCATCAATATCTACTAAGTCAGGGATACCATCTCCATCAGTATCTAAACCGGTTACATTATCTCGGTAATCTACATCTCCACCAGTGTTTACATCAGAATCTGTATCAGTAAACGCACTAGAAGGAGTTGTAATTCCGTTGGTGGCGTCAAAAGTAGCTACACTATTGTTATCGGTATTGTCATGGTTGTTATTTAAACCATCACCATCACCATCACTTGTGCTTATTGTATTTCCAAGACCGCTTTCATCTAAGTCAGAAGTACCATCATTATCTGAATCGGTATCTCTATAATCAGGATTGTCGCTATTGTCTGTGTTAACGGGGGTTAATGCTGTAGGAGAATAGGTGTCTACATTTTCGTAAGAACTGTCTACTCCGTTAATACCAACATCACCAGAAGGAGCAGTGTAACCTAAAGTAGTTTGTGCTTCTATGTTATCTGGAATACCATCTTGGTCAGAATCAATGTCTAAATAATCTGGATTGTCATCAAAACCGGTTCCTGTATCGGTATCTGTTAGCGCTAAATTTGAAGTTCCACTATCATTAACATCTTCATAGATATCATACAGTCCATTTGTACCAACCGATCCAGTTGGTAATACCACAGAAGAGCCTTGTGCTTCTACATTGTCTAAAATCCCATCATTGTCTGAATCTAAATCTAAATGATTTGGAATGCCATCACCATCAAAATCGTATTCATCAGGAGTGCCATCATTGTTGTTGTCTGTTAATCCTGAAGTATCAAGATAGTTTGGAATACCATCAGAATCATCATCTGCATTTGGATTTCCACCATTTTCAACAGTATCTAAAATACCGTCATTATCATCATCTATATCTTCATCATCAAAAATACCATCACCATCAGTATCTACTCTTTCAATTGCATTCACGCCATCTACAGAGAAATGTAAAATTTCAAAATTTTGTGGATTACTATTCGTAACGGCATCATCCCCAGGGAAAATAGTTAACGTCATGCTTGTAGCATCTGCAACAAAAAGAATATTTGTTTTTACCCATTTGTCATGATAATCAGTATTCAGCACAATTTCTACCCTTGGGTAACTTCCAATTTGATAATCAAAATGGTCAAAATAACTTCCTCCGTAGTAAGCGTCATTATTAGTTCCACCGTCATTGTTTGTAAAAGAAGACATCACGTAAACAGTGATTTTGTATAATTTACCTATGGTTAAACCTGTAATTGTTGTTGTAACGTTTTCATCAACTTGATTATTAAAATCTCCAACATCTCTCATGGTAATCCAACGAGGATCTCCATGTGGAGGTAGAGGTAGAGGGGCATTGACCCATGTAGCACCTGCTCCAAGTGTTGCTCCACCACCTGCAATATTTTGATTGGAAATATCTGGAGTACCACCAGTATTGCTCCAACCTGTAGGCGCACAGGTACCACAGACGTCTGCTGAAGTTCCAGTACCTGGTATTGTTGGTGTTTGGGCATTAGCCACTAAACTCAAAAACATAAAAACGATTGGAAGCAAAAAAAGAACTAATGATTTTACTCTAAACTTTGTTTGTGATTGATGTTTTATTGTCATAGTATTTTTTCCTTTTGGTATTATTAAGGTCGTTGTAATAATTTTGGTCATAGCGTATATAACAACTAAAGTACAAAAAAAAAGGCAGATTCATTTTATTGAATCTGCCTTAACCTAAATTTAAGATCTGTTTGTTAGTGAATCACTATTTTTTTAGAAAGTGTTCCTTTGTTCGTACTGATTTTGACAATATATACAGAAGTTGATAAGTTGTTGGTAGATAAGCTCATTTCATTGTTGTTTTGATTAAAGCTTGACAAAGTCTTAACCTCTTGTCCTAAAAGGTTAAATATTGTAATGTTCTTTACCTTAATAGTTGATTTTTTCAATACTTTGATTTCCTTGGATTGCCCATCATAGTATGTAGAAATTTCTTGACTTAAAATTTGATCATCAACACCAAGTGTTTTAGAGCTAAAAGAAATGTAAAAACGATCTGTATAGGTCCCTGGAACAATAGTTAGCTCTACTAAATTTGCTAAATCGTATTTTAAGCCAGTTACTTTATCTGTTAAATATACTGTTCTGTCTATGTTTTTCTTTTGATCCACAGTAAACTTATACGTACCAGTATAACCTGCTTTTAGGGTTATTGGAAACTCAAAGTCATCAGAGATTTCTTGAATTCCTGCAATGATAAAATTCTCTCTATTTTCTTCAAATTTCAAATAAATATCAGAGGAATCAAAGTCAAGTGCCTCACTGTCAAATCCATCATCTCTTTTAAATGTGTTTCCTGATTTAAAAGAAATTCCAATTTGTCTATGTAATTCTATATTTTGATCATTTAAATAATCAAAACCAATTTTTAAGATTGGCAGGGTATTGGTATTCGTTCCTTTGAAAAAGAATGAATCAGATCCTCCTTCATCATTTTCTGCTCTATATGCTCTTTGGCTATTATTAAAAGTGATTGTTCCGCCAGCGTTTGTAGCTTCTACAAAGAATCCTTGAGCCACCGGAATGTATCTTCCTGGAGTATGGTATGTGATTCCTTCGCCACGACCACCAGTTGTGTCAAATGATGGGGAAGTACCAGCTAACCCCATAGATGCATTTAATAAACCATATCCGCCAATATATCCTGCTAAACTGTGATTGCCAGCATCACCAGTATGTTCCCAGAAATAGAGTGTTTTTACTACAGCACTATTCGTTGTGAAAAATGCCTGTGAATCTAAAGCAGATGGGTACGGGTTTCCTAGTAAACTTGAAAAACCGGCACTGATAGTACTTGTAATATCGCCATCATTTGGTGTACCAGTAAAAGTGTAGTTTTGAGCAGCACCTGGTCCTTTAATAATGTATCCTTCTGAAGGATCAAAAGAGCCTGTTTCTAGTTCTTGAATCCAACTTGAACCAGATAAGCCATTTACGTAACTATAGATCCAGTAATTAGCAATGGTAATAGGTGAAGTTGCATTGCTACCTCCTAATGAACTATAAGCTCCATTGTAAGAAATAAAATTGATGTCTGGTGGTGTAAAGTCAAAATCATTTACGGATGTTGCTGTTGTTCCGTCTTTCATTACTTCTTTTACTGAAAAAGTAGATTTCCCTACTTCTTTTACGGGAGATGTCCAATAGTTGTATCTATAAATTGTTGTAACTGTACCTTGTTGATCAATAAATAACTTACCGTTACCAGTTACTTGACTTGTACCGCTATGAGTTTGTAATAATTGTGCAGATCCAACTAATCTTAGCTCTCCATCTAATTGTAATTGATCCGCAATTTGTAAAAATGTGCCTGTTGAAATATTTAATTTCGAACCAGATTTAATCCAAACACAGCCAACTTGTGCATTGGCAGATAATGTTGCATGATTACTCGTCCCTTCTGCATCAATAGTGACTAATTGAGTATTGTCTGCAACCAAAGTGCTTGGTGCTCCGGCAGCTCCAGCGCCACCATTCCAAGAGCTTGTGCTTCCTGTCCAAGTAATTCCGTTTACTTCTGCAAAGGTGAAGTATTTTGTTTCATCAAAATTAAAAGTACCAACATAGCTAGCTACTCCATCAACAGTAGCAATTGTTAAGGAAACAAACTCAACATTTGTTGTCAATGCTGCATTGTCTGCAATTTTAAGGACTTTATTATAACTAGCATTGTTTAAGTGTGCGTCTATTATCGCTTTAGTCGCAGCAATTTGTACAGTACCAACAGTACCTGTTTCTATAACTTTCCATTTTCTATCTAATTGTAAATTGGTTGCACACAATACTCCTGCTTGAGAAGTTGCTCCTAAAGTTGTATTGTTATTTCCCCAAACTAAGAAATCTTTGTCTGTTGCAAATGTATTTCCATTGGCTGCATTTGTTGCAGCAATGCTTCCTAGACCTATTGTAATAATAGCATCAGAATTTACTGATTTAGATTGCTTTTGATTTAATACTTGTGTGTCATCTCTACCAATACCAGCAACATCATTATGATAATCTGTGTTTGTTGTATAATCCCAAACCTTGGTAGAACCATTTGATAAAACATAATCTCCTTCTGTAATTGTACCGTCGTTATTGGTACTGCTTAAGGTCATTCCATACTTTAAGGCCAAATAACTTTCTATTTTTTGCCTTGTTGCTCCATTGTGCGATTCTGTAAATAACATTACTTCTGCAACACTTCCATTTATGGTTCTGTTGGTTTGTGTTCTATCTCTACCAACATAATAAGTGTGACTTGCATTGGAAATATTAGAAACAAATATTCTTGATTGAATTTCAAAATTATCTGGTCTAGCGTGTGAAACTAAAGTTGTTGCCAATCCGTTGACAAACTGATTTCCATTTATCACATCGGCAGGAGTGAAGGTTGCATTGAAAATTTGTGTGTCATCAGAGTGTCCATGTCCAATACTAAGATTGTCATCATTGGTAAAAGCGGTTGTCCAAGAAGCAGTAGAGGTATCGTTGTACACAATGTACATGGTTCTAGGGTTTAAATTCCCCGTAAACGATAGGAAATCATTATTTCCAGGAGTAAAAGTAACTACCGGATTAAAATTCAGGAAGTTTGCTGTTCCATCAGGAGTTGTTCCTCCAGACCCGGTAAAATTGCTATCGTTTGTGAAATTATCATCGTCATTAAAATCACTTTGATCATTCCATTGCGTAATGTTTGATCCACCAGTTAATCCAATGTCGGCTCTTAGCCACAACGTATTTCCAGTTCCAATAGTTACATCATTTGTAGCATCTCTATAATCTACATCTTGTGTAATTCTATCAGAATCTGAATCTGGAAGTGCTGTAGGATCGTCAATAGATCCATTAACATCAGAATAATTTGATGTTGTAGCAATTGCTGTGTCTATACCATTTGGTCCAATTACACTATCTAAAGTCAATCCAGCTTCTGTTGTATCATTTGCACCTTCGTCATCTGAATCAGTATCTTTATAATCAGCTTGAGCTGTCCCATCTGTGTTGACTAAAGAAGTTAATCCAGTTCCGTAATTGGTTAAAATTCCAGTTGCTCCAACCGAAGCATTAGGAGAAACGTATGTATTTGTTGGCTGCGCTTCGATATTATCAGGTATCCCATCACCATCAGCATCTAAATCCATACTGTTGATGACACCATCTCCGTCAAAATCTAAACTTGCTGCAACGCCGTTTACAATGGTTGTGCTGTTTAAGGCTGCCCAATCTGCATCAGCATAATTCGGAGTATTGTCTGTGTCATCATCTGCATTAGGATCGGAAGTCAGGCAAGAAAACGTAGCTGAACCCGTAACTACAATGTTGGTTGTTTGAGAAGTAAAACTAGGGTTATTTAATTCTTCTCTAACAGTATTTCCATCTAAACTAATTCTATACAGTGCTTGTGCATTTTCATTACTATTTGCTCCAGTTCCTCCGGTTCCGTTACCATCTAAACCATCACTATTGGTATCATTGATAGTAAATACGTAAGTGCCAACAGTTGTAACTAGAAAGTCTAAATCGATAATGTCATCACCATCGGCATAGACACCACCGCTTTGTGAAAAACCGCCTGGGCCTGTCAATGTCCAGCTATCTTCATTTTCGTAAGCCCCTAAATCAATATATACATTAATTGTAGCGTTGGCGGAAACAGAGAAATCAGTATTACACAATTCTTGGGCATCTGTTATTCCGTCATTATCATCATCCCAATCGGCAGTATCTGCAACTCCGTCTCCATCAATATCTCCAACAGAAACAGTATCTCTATAGTCTACATCACCACCAGAACCAACATCAGAATCTGTATCTGGTAAAGTTGATGGATCATTTAAAGTTCCGTTTACATCAGAATAATCATCAATAGATTCTAGGCTATTGTCTAAGCCATTAGAGCCAATACTACCGGTTAATGTTATTCCAGCTTCGGTTGTATCGTTTGTACCATCATTGTCAGAATCTGTATCTAGATAATCTGCTCCATCTGCAGCTCCATCTGTATTTACAGGGGTTAAACCACTACCATAAGCTGTATTAACTCCTTGGGTACTATAAGAACCAGCAGGAGCAATGTATCCGTTTGTAGATTGCGCTTCTATGTTATCTGGTATCCCGTCACCATCAGAATCTAAATCTAAATAATTTGGAATTCCATCACTATCAGTATCTGTTGGGTTTGATAACGGATTGTTGTCATTGTCTAAATTTGCATCTTCTTCAGTATCTAAAATTCCATCGTTGTCATCATCGATATCTGCATCATTTGCAACACCATCATCATCATCATCAGGAAAACCACTAATTAAGTTGATTAAAATAGCCGAATCGTAGCTTGAATCAGATATGTCTGCCAAAGCAAGTTTTACGTGATATGTTGTACCAGGAACTAAGTTTTTAGCAGAAGCACGTAATTTTTTTGTCATTCCATCATACTCAACAGTCACAGTTGTACTTCCTACATTGTTGCTGATAAATTGAGCACTTTGCGTTAAGTCCGTGGTTGCTCCTGAACTGTTAGCTCCTAAACTTCCATTGTTTATATAATTGATAGAAACAGGATTTGTTGTGCCTGGTACTAAACCAAAGTTTTGGTAACCAGTGTGTGGGGCAACAATATCTGAGGTAATAAAATACCCGAAAACATCATTAAAGTTTGATCCTACATATTCATCATATTCATCAGACATGAATTGATAATCAATGGTTAATACAGTGGCTAATGGATCTAAAACGGCATCAAATTCAAAAATGATTAAATCATTTATGCTTCCGGCAGTTAAACTGGTAATTTCTGCATCTGTATATGAACCACCTGCAACGTTTACAGAGCTTGTAGAAGTGTTTGTTGAAAAAGAGTTGGTTATACTTCCTGTTGTTAAAACAATACCTGCATCTAATTGTAAATTAGCACCTACAACACCGTTAGAAAAGGTTCCTCTTTGAGTGGTTATTCCTGTGGTGATTGTTGGATTGGTAATTGTAATTCCAGGTCCAGTCATTTGCGTAGCAAGTTGTGCTGCTGTTGAACCAGATGTAAATGTAGCTTGCCCAAAACAGAAAGAACTGATGCTGAAAATTAATAAAAATAAACTGTGTTTTAGACGTACAGGTAAGAGTTGAATTCCCCCAAATTCAAACACTCGAAAAATGTTTTTGCTCATTAAAAAGTAATATTTCTGAATTAAATTTCGTGGGAACCGGTGCGAAAATACTAATAAATTATGAATGGTTTAACAAAAAAAAAGGGTTTTTATTGATAATCAGTAAAATGTAAAAACCCTATCTTTTTATGATAGAGTACATTCTCTAATAATTGATCTTTTAAGGACTTACAAAAGGTCAAAAAAAAAAGCAAATTCGAATTTTTCAAATTTGCTTTTTAAACAATAAAATATGAGTAAAATTAGTTAGTGTAATTTATTTTTTTAGTGATTATTCCTTGGTTTGTGTATACTTTTACAATGTAAATAGCGGTAGAAACAGAGCTAATAGAAATGTTTATTTCTGTATTTTCATTCGGAATTTGAGTCCAATTCAGAATCTTTTGCCCTAAAGTATTGTACAATTCTATATGTTCAATGCTAATGTCAGATTTTTTAGAGATCACAAGCTCTTTTTGTTGATTATTGAAATATAAAGAGAGATTTTGTTTTAGTAGCTCATTGTCTACGCCTAATGTTGTAGAACTAAATGAAATATAGAAACGATCATTATAGTTACCTGGATTTAAGGTCAGTTCAACCAAATTTGATAAATCATATTTTAAACCAGTCACTTTATCTGTTAAATAGACAGTTCTAACAATGTTTTTCTTTTGATCGATTGTAAATTTATAGATTCCTGTATATCCTGCTTTTACCGCTATTGGAAATTCAAGGTCATTTGAGATTTCTTGTATACCAGCAATGATGAAATTTTCTCTATTTTGGTCAAAGTGAAAGTATATATCTGAAGAATCAAAATCAACAGCTTCACTGTCAAAACCATTTTCTCTTTTGAAGGTATTTCCTGATTTAAATGAAACTCCTATCTGACGATGCAACTCAACATTTTGATCATTTAAATAATCGAATCCAATTTTTAAAATTGGTAATTCATTGCTGTTTTTTCCTTTGAAAAAGAAAGAGTCTGATCCACCATCTTCAATTTCTGCATGGTATGCTCTTTGTCCATTGTTAAAAGTAATGGCGCCTCCAGCGTCTGATGCTTCAACGAAAAAACCTTGTCCAACCGGAATGTATCTTCCTGGTGTGTGATAGGTTATCCCTTCTCCACGACCACCTGTTGTGTCATAAGAAGGAGCAGTTCCGGGCAATCCCATCGATGCATTTATCAATCCATATCCTCCAATATATCCGCCTAAACTATGATTTCCAGAGTCGCCAGTATGTTCCCAAAAATAAAGTGTTTTTACTACGGTGCTATTGGTGGTAAAGAAGGCTTCTGAATCTAGTGCAGATGGATAAGGGTTTCCTAACAAACTAGAAAAACCTGGGCTGATAGTTGAGGTTATTGTGCCGTCATTTGGGGTTCCAACAAAGGTGTAGTTTTGAGCTGCTCCGGGGCCTTTTATAATATATCCTTCAGCAGGATCAAATGAACCTGTTTCTAATTCTTGTATCCAACTAGAACTAGATAAACCATTAATATAACTGTAAATCCAATAATTGGCAATGGTTATTGGAGAGGTTGTGTTGTCTCCACCTAAAGAACTATAAGCGCCATTGTACGAAACAAAATTGATGTCTGGTGGTGTAAAGCTAAAATCATTTACAGAAGTAGGAGTTGTTCCGTCTTTCATAACTTCTTTTACTGAGAATGTAGATTTCCCAATTTCTTTTACTGGAGATGTCCAATAGTTATAACGATATATGGTAGATACTGTTCCTTGTTGATCTACAAATAATTTTCCGTTACCGGTAACTTGGCTTGTTCCGGCATGTGCTTGTATTAATTGAGCAGAACCAACCAATCTCAATTCTCCATCTAATTGTAATTGATCTGCAATTTCTAAAAAAGTTCCTGTTGCTACGTTTAATTTGGATCCTGCTTTAATCCATACACAACCTACCTGTGCATTTGCAGAGAGTGTCGCATGATTGTTGGTTCCTTCTGCATCTATAGTAACTAATTGACTATTATCTGCTGCTAATGTGCTTGGAGCATTTGCTGCACCAGCACCACCAGACCAAGAAGTGGTACTACCGGTCCAAGTAATTCCATTTACTTCTGCAAAGGTGAAATATTTTGTTTCATCAAAATCATAAGTACCTACATAGGATAAAACTCCATCAATGGTTGCAGTGGTAAGCGAAATAAATTCGACATTAGTGGTTAAGGCTGCATTGTCGGCTACTTTAATAATTTTACTGTAACTGGCATTGTTTAAATATGTGTCAATTGTAGATTTTGTAGCGGCAATTTGCACAGTACCCACAGCGCCATTTTCTACAATTTTCCATTTTCTATCTATTTGCAGGTTGGTTGCACATAAAACTCCAGGTTGAGCCGTTGCTCCTAAAGTAGTATTGTCATTACCCCAAACTAAAAAATCTTTATCTGTAGTAAATGTATTTGCGTTGGCAGCATTATTTGTAGCAATACTACCCAAACCTAAAGTGATAATAGCATCAGAATTTACTGACTTTGATTGTTTTTGATTTAATACTTGTGTGTCATCCCTTCCAATTCCTGCTACATCGTTATGATATGCGCTGTTGGTTGTGTAGTCCCAAACTTTGGTGACTTGATTTGATAATATGTAGTCTCCTTCAATTACTCCAGCATCATTATTTGTAACATCTAAAGTAATACCATATTTGATGGCTAAATAACTTTGAATTTTTTGCTGTTCTAGAGAGGTTGGTACATCAGCAAAAATGATAATTTCGGCAATTTCGCCGTCATGAAAATTAGAGGCGTCAGTTCCAATTAAAAAATTAGAATCGTTTCCTTGTACAGTAGCGTCGAATGAATTGGCTGTAGAAAAACGTAAGCCATCTCTATATAATGATTTGTTACTACCTGCTGGATTTGAAGTCGAATTACTGTATCCAAAATTCCAAATATTGAAGGTACTTGTAGTACTTCCATATGCTGCATTAATTCTACCTGTGCTGGTGTTAGCTTGACCAAAATCAAAATAAAGATTACTGTCACTCCAAGGAAGGTGCGTTCCTAAGCGTTCTCCACTTGCTAATTCTTCTCTAAAGAGAGACGAGGTTTTGATTGTATGTGTACTTGATACAATATATACCCATAAATTGGTATAGCTATCGGTACCTAGTATTCCGTTTGTTATTTGCATGAATTGATTCGTCCCGTTAAATTGGAATGTTGGATTGAAATTAAGTCCATTCGAATTTAAGGTTGGAGCAGTAGCGGCTGTCGCATTTTTACTATTTCCGGATTGATCTTGCCAGAGTGTAGTTGCAGCATCAATATCTGATCGTAGCCATAGTAGGTTTCCTGTACCAATGGTAACGTCGTTACTAGCATCTCTATAATCAACATCTCCTGTAGTAGCTACATCCGTATCTGAATCAGGAAGGGTTGTAGGGTCATTAATGTTTCCATTAACATCAGAATAATTAGTAGTTGTATAGATAGCGCTGTCTAAGCCATTGGCTCCTATACTGCCATTTAAAGTTAATCCAGCTTCTATAGTGTCATTTGAACCTTCATTGTCTGAGTCTATATCTAAATAATCTACGGTATCGGTACCATCAGTATTGATAGGAACTAAACCTGTTGGATAGGCCGTATCGATACCAGTTGCATCATATACTGCATTTGGAATAATATACCCATTGGTGGTTTGTGCTTCAATATTGTCAGGTATTCCATCTCCATCAGAATCAAGATCTAAATGATTGTCCAATCCATCTCCATCCATATCTAAATTTAAACCAACGCATACTTTGGTTCCTTCGGTAAGAATACTCGCTCCAGACCAAGCTTCTGTATTTGAATATCGAACAGCATCCATCAATCCAGCGTAATAGCCAGTGGTTCCTGTAGCTGTACCATCAATATGACTTCCAATTCCGCCGTTACCACTGTGTGCGGCAATGGTTGTAAAACCTGCTACAGAAGTTGATGAAGCCACACCATCTATGTATACGATCATGTTTCCGTTTTCGAATGTAGCGGCAACATGGTGCCAAACTCCGTCTACAGCTAATGGAGTTACATGTGCGATGTCTGTTTGAGTTCCAGCACCACCACTTCTAGCGGTAAAGGTTAGTACATTATTATTCAACCACAATACGGCTCCATTGGTTCCTCCTCCTTCTTCAAAGATGATTCTAACACCAGATAAAGAACTTGGCATGATCCACGCAGAAAAACTAATTGTAGCGTAGGCAGCTTCCATAAATGCACCATCTTGACTGAATCTAATGGTATTTGAAGTTCCGTTAAAATCGATTGAATGTGAGCCCTGAATTGCTGTAGTGCTATACGTTAAACTTGCACTTCCGTTTTCATTATGTCCATTACCACTGGTATCATTTGTGTTGTTGTCTAAGGTCCAATAGGCTTCAGGTGTATTTGTAAATTGAGCCGTAGGAGAACTACAAGTTGATTCAACAGAGTCTAATATTCCATCATTGTCATCATCTAGATCTACATCATCATTAATTCCGTCGCCATCATTATCTCCTAAAGTTACAGTATCTCTATAATCAACATCACCACCAGATCCTAAATCACTATCTGTATCTGGCAGTGCTGTTGGGGCATTTAAAGTACCATTTACATCTAAATAATCATCTACTGTTTCTAGACTATTATCAAGTCCGTTTATTCCTACACTACCAACCAAAGTAATATTTGCTTCTATAGTATCTGATGTTCCATCATTATCTGCATCTGTATCTAAATAATCTGCACCATCCATGGCTCCATCAGTATTTACAGGGGTGAGCCCAGAACCATATGCCGTATTTACACCATTTGTAGTATAGGTTCCTGCAGGGGCAATATATCCGTTGGTAGATTGTGCCTCAATATTGTCTGGAATCCCATCTCCATCTGAATCTAAATCTAAATGATTAGGAATGCCATCATTATCTGTATCAGTAGGATCTGATAAAGGATTGTTATCATTGTCTAAGTTTGCATCTTCTACAGTGTCTAAGATACCATCATTGTCATCATCTATATCTGCATCATTGGCTACACCATCGTCATCATCATCAGGAAAACCACTAATTAGGTTTATTAAGATTGCAGAATCCCATACAGAATCTGTGATGTCTGCTAAAACTAATTTTACATGATAGGTTGTTCCAGGGATAAGATCTTTTGAAGAGGCTCTTAATTTTTTTGTCATCCCATCGTATTCGACAGTTACAGTTGTTGACCCAACATTATTACTTATAAATTGAGAACTATTAGTTAAGTCTATACAATTGGCCGCAGAACCATTAGCGCCAACAGAACCGTTATTAACGGAGTTTATGGCAACCGGATTTGTAGTGCCAGGAACCAAAGCGAAATTTTGATATCCTGTGTGTGGAGCGATTAGATCGGAAGTAATGAAGTATCCGAATACATCATTGTATGCAGAACAAACATATTCGTCATATTCGTCAGACATAAATTGATAATCAATAGTTAAAACGGTTGCTAAAGGATCTAATACCGCATCGAACTCAAAAACAATTAAGTCATTAATTGAACCACCGGAAATTAAGCTAGATACTTCGGCATCTGTATAAGTAGTACCCCCGCCAACATTAATTGAACTGGTGTCTGTATTTGTAGAAAAGGTGGTATTTACATCTCCTGTTGTTAAAACAATACCACTATCTAATTGTAAGTTTGCTCCCGCAACTCCGTTTGAAAAAATACCTGCTTGTGTGGCAATACCGGTAGTAATGGTTGGATTGGAAATTGTAATTCCAGGACCTGATATTTGACTTGCTAAGGTTGCTGCAGTTGAACCAGAGGTAAAAGTTGCTTGACTATAACCAATAGAACTGAAAAATATTGAAAAAATAATTGTGCTAAAAAAC
>Ga0209395_1000983_pt1 | contig 41144 bp, 28 predicted proteins | sample GOMGulsemesocosm_3_FD_184635 | JGI IMG/M metagenome (GOLD analysis project Ga0209395, IMG submission 184635) | Methane-oxidizing microbial communities from mesocosms in the Gulf of Mexico - GOM9D Gulf of Mexico (SPAdes) (version 2) | ecosystem: Environmental > Aquatic > Marine > Cold seeps...
AGGTATTGACTGGGATACAGAGAAAGAATACGAGCATTTAAAAGCCATTAACTACACCATTAAAGAAGAAGGTATTTCCAAAGGAATGCCATCCTTAGAAGATGATATTAGTGTCTGTGAAACTATTTTAGCCTTAGCTCCAGAAACTAATGGTGAAGTAGCGGTTAGATCATGGAAAGCATTGGGTACTAAAACAGGGGTCGATCATACTCATTTGGCTTTGCCAAGAGAAGATGAAAAAATCACTTTCCGTGATATTAAGGCTCAACCTAAAAAGATTATTACAGCACCCACATGGAGTGGTATTGAATCTGAAAAAGTCAGTTATAACGCATGTTATACCAACATCCATGAACATATCCCTTTCCGTACCTTAACGGGTCGTGCTCAGTTCTATCAGGATCACCAGTGGATGCGTGATTTTGGTGAAGCTTTCTGTACCTACAAACCTGCGGTTGATATGTTATCAACTAAAGAGATGATGGAAAAAGTGGGCGATAAACCTCATCTAAAACTGAACTGGATTACACCGCATGGTAAATGGGGTATTCATAGTACTTACCATGATAACCATCGTATGTTGACTCTGTCTCGTGGCGGGCCTCATTTATGGGTTTCAGAAACCGATGCTGAAAAAATCGGCTTAGAAGATAACGATTGGATTGAAGCGCTTAATATTAATGGTGCAACCATTGCTCGTGTTGTTGTCAGTCAGCGTATTCCTGATGGCATGGCTATGATGTATCACGCTCAAGAAAAACACGTTAACGTTCCTGGGTCAAACACCACAGGTAAGCGTGGCGGTATCTTAAATAGTGTGACGCGTATTACCGTTAAACCAACCCATATGATTGGTGGTTATGCACAGTTAAGTTATGGTTTTAACTATTACGGCACGATTGGTTCACAACGTGATGAATATGTCATCTTACATAAACTAGACAATCAGGATGTTCAATGGCTAGAAGAGCCATTAACAGATGCAAAAGAGAAACAGCTAAATCCTGAGGGCGTACCACAAGCCCCATACACTTGCACAGATGAGTCGGAGAAATAGACAATGAAAGTAAGAGCAAATTTTTCACTGGTGATGAATCTCGATAAATGTATCGGTTGCCACACCTGTTCAGTGACTTGTAAAAACGTCTGGACCAACCGCAAAGGGGTTGAGTATGCATGGTTTAATAATGTTGAAACAAAACCTGGTATTGGTTACCCAAAAAATTGGGAAGACCAAGAGATGTGGAATGGTGGTTGGGAATTAAACAACGGTAAACTGCAATTAAAATCAGGTGATCGTCGTAGTATATTAAAGAACATATTCATGAATCCGAATATGCCGACTATTGATGATTACTATGAACCTTTTACTTATGACTACGCTACATTACAAAACAGTGCATTAGTTGAAGCAACACCTACGGCTAGACCTCGATCTTTGATTGATGGAACCCGGATGGAAAAAATCGAGTGGGGTCCAAACTGGGAAGATGATCTAGGTGGTAAATTTAAACACCGTAGTGTTGATGTCAACTTTAGTGATATGGAAAAACAAATATATGGTGAGTTTGAACAAACTTTCATGATGTATTTGCCTCGCATGTGTAACCACTGTGTGAATCCAGCCTGTGTAGCTGCCTGCCCTTCTGGTTCTTTATATAAACGTGAAGAAGACGGTATTGTTTTGGTTGACCAAGACAAATGTCGTAGCTGGCGTATGTGTATCAGCGCCTGTCCATACAAGAAAATGTTCTATAACTGGGAATCAGGTAAAGCTGAGAAATGTACTGGCTGTTACCCACGTGTAGAATCTGGCTTACCGACTGTATGTTCAGAATCTTGTGTTGGACGTATCCGTTACAACGGCATCATGCTTTATGATGCAGATCGTATTGAAGAGCTAGCTTCTGTAGAAAATGATCAGGATTTATATCAAGCACAACTTGATTTATTCCTTGATCCAAATGACCCAGAAGTGATTAAGCAAGCTAAAGAAGATGGTATCCCCGAGTCTTGGATGGAAGCGGCACGTAAATCGCCTATTCGTAAATTAATTGTCGATTGGAAAGTTGCATTCCCTTTACATCCAGAGTTCCGTACTTTACCTATGGTTTGGTATGTACCCCCTCTATCGCCTGTTCAATCACAAATTGATCAAGGCAACTTATCGACTATGGCTGACGGTGCAATTCCAAGCATTGAAACCCTACGTTTACCGATGAAGTATTTAGCTAATATGTTTACAGCGGGGGATGAGAAACCTATCGTTGCCGCGTTAAAACGTATGATTGCCATGCGTAGTTTTTACCGTTCTAAAAACGTTGAAGGCATAACAGATTTAGCAGTGTTGGAAGAAGTTGGCTTAACAGAAGATCAGGTTAATGAAATGTATCGTTATATGGCGATTGCAAATCATGAAGACCGTTTCGTTGTTCCTACTAGTCATGAAGAACTTCGTCAGGAAGATTTTCATACCTTCCAGGGACAAAATGGCTTCACCTTTGGCAATGATGGTTGCAGTATTAGCTCTAATGCATCCTTATTCCCTGATAAACGTAAAAAGACTGCAGATAATCTGGATTTTGTACGTTATCACCCAGCAGCTAAGCGTTCTGACGGGGAGAAAGCATGACGCAAGTCTACAAGGTACTTTCCGTTCTACTGGAATACCCGACTAAAGATTTAGTCGCTCATTGGGATGACCTTAACCAGGTCATTACTGAGTTAGCTGATCTTGCGGCTGAAGATAAAACGATTCTCAATGGATTTATCCTTTGGGCATCGGGCCTATCTTTAACAAAATTTCAGGCTGAATACGTTAATAACTTTGATATGACGGCTGACAACTCACTTTACCTAACCTATCATCTATTTGATGAACAAGACCGAGATAGAGGCCCTGCCCTGATAGAACTGGCAGAACTTTATAAAACCACTGGTTTTGAAATTGGTAGCGGTGAACTACCCGATTATCTACCGCTAATTCTGGAATATGTCTCCACTATGGATGATAAAGCGAGTGCGCTTGCCTTTTTACAACAAACCGCACAAGCCGCCGATATTATTGCCAGTAATCTTGAAAAAAATGAAAGTCCATACGCACCACTGGTCAGAATAGTGGCACGTCACGGACATGTTGAAGATATTGCAGCATAGGACTTATTATGAACTTAAGTAATTTACTTTTTGGGGTTTACCCCTATATCGCCCTGACTACATTTTTTGTAGGCAGTTTGATTCGTTTTGATAGAGAGCAATACACCTGGAAAGCTGATTCTAGCCAAATATTTGAAAAAGAACAGCTGCAAAAAGGCAGCATTCTATTTCATATTGGTGTAATAGCCTTATTTATGGGGCATTTTGCTGGCTTGGTAACACCTCACTCATGGTTTTTATCCATGGGTGTCTCTGACATGATGCACCAGATCGTGGCTATTTCTGCAGGTGCAGCTTTTGGCTCACTATGTATGATGGGCGGTGTTATTTTATGGAAACGTAGAATGTTTCACCCTCGTGTAAGAGCAAACAGTCGTTTTATGGATCTGTTTATTCTTAATTGGATTTTAGTCACATTAGGTATTGGCCTGTTAACCATTCCTGTCTCTATCTACCATGCTTTTAGTGGTGATACATCAGCAATGATTGCCTTATCTGAATGGGCGCAAGCAACATTATCATTAAATGCAGATGCTTCAATTCTTGATGAAGTGGGTTTCATCTACAAACTGCATTTGTTTTTAGGCATGTCAGTGTTTTTCTTGTTTCCTTTTAGCCGTTTGGTTCACGTCTGGAGTATGCCTTTAGGGTATATGTTTAGACCTTACCAAATTGTAAGAACTAAATTTGTAAAACAAAGATAAGCTTTTTTACTCCAATGTATAAAGAGTGGGGCGCAGCTATAAAGGATGCGCCCCATATCATGCTGTAAAACATGGAAATGATCACTATATAATTATTTTATGGAATTTAAATTCACCGACCCTGCTACTGATTTCTCAAGTGGCCTACAAGTCATCACTGACTATCACCAAGACTTCCTGGCTAGAGGCGTTAAATTAGTCGAATTAGCAGAAGAAATACAAAAAAAAGGCATGACTGAGCAGTTAGCCAATCAATGCATGAATATGTATTGTCATTATTCACATGCAACCATCTTGCATCATAAAGATGAGGAAGAAGCTCTTTTTCCTTTATTAGTCGACCAGTCAAGCTTAATTATTGGCATGATTGAACGATTAATTATGGATCATGAAGAGATTGAAACATCATGGGCAGCAGTATCTTCCCGGCTCAGTCACCCAGAAAACATTACTAACGCTGATCACTTTTTACATATAACAAAAGAGTTTGAAAAAATACTAAGAGATCATTTAACCCGCGAAGATGAAGATTTTTCTCCGCAAATCAAAAAAATACTGTCCACTGAACAGTTAGAGCTTGCAGGCAGAAAAATGTCCGAATTAAGACATTTAACGGCTTAATAAACCCTTAAGGAATCTCTGATTAAGTTGGTTAGAATTTAGCGCAGAAAAAAACTGTCGCTATTTTTCATGAAGTGAGGGGTAATAGTCATTCTATTGCGCCGATCTTCGTGGAAAATATCGGCCGTTTTAGCAAGCTAAAAATAATTGGACTTGATCAGAGGCTCCTTAATATACAGCTAATTTTCTAAGGAATAGAGACTTGAGATAACATCAAAATTTGAAATACCATATTCAAATTAAAATAATAAATTTATTTCGAGTAAATTCCTTGTCAGTGAGGTTATTAAGACTTCACTCCTCATAGTTTTAAAGACTGGAGTTTCATTTTGAAAACAATTATAAAAACAAATTCATATTTATTATTCCCTCTACTTTTATTATCTTTTGTAGCCAACCCCTCATTTGCTAACGAAAGCAGTCAACATAAATCGGGCGGTCATTCATCAAAACAAATGACTAATTTTGGCCCAGGTGATCATTACCAGCACAAGATGGATATTAATATTTATGAATTTAAAAAAATACGAAATATTAGTAAGAAAGCTTCTGATTTACCCAAACCACTGAATAGGAATAAGCCCAAAAAAGTAGAGATTGTACTTGAAGCAGTTGAAGTTATTTCTAAAATTGCACCCAACATTCTTTACCACTATTGGACATTTAATAATACCGTTCCAGGCCCGTTCTTAAGAGTTCGTGAAGATGATATCGTTGAATTGACTTTATATAATGATGAATCAAGTAGTCACAGCCATGCCATTGACTTACACGCGGTGACTGGACCTGGTGGAGGCAAAGCGGTTACCGAAGTTGAACCTGGCGAAGTAAAAACATTAACGTTTAAGGCTACAACAGCAGGTTTATATATCTACCATTGTGCAGCGGGAAACCCTGCAACTCATATTGCTAACGGTATGTATGGGATGATATTGGTTGAACCTAAGCAAGGTCTATCAAAAGTAGATCATGAGTTCTATGTCATGCAAGGTGAGCTATACACCAAACAGAGATTAGGTAAAAAAGGCTTTCAAAAATTTAACAGTCGAAAAATGATTGATGAACGCCCTGAATATATTGTATTTAATGGACGAACAGGCGCACTTACTGGAGCAGACCAATTAGAAGCAAAAGTTGGAGATAAAGTTAGAATATTTTTTGGTAATGCTGGCGTTAGCAAAATAAGTTCTTTCCATATTATTGGTGAAATTTTTGATCGGGTATACCCTGAAGCAGCATTAAGCAATCCTTTAAAAAATGTACAAACAACGTTAGTTCCAGCAGGTGGCGCTAGCATGGTGGAATTTAAAGTGGATTACCCTGGAAACTATGTCTTAGTTGATCATGCGTTAGCACGTGTTGATAGAGGTGCGTGGGGGATTTTAAATGTTACAGGTCCAAAAAATGACACACTTTATGCAGGAGATGCATCGGTTGCTGATAAATCAAAAAAAATGAAACATATGAATCACTAAAATATCAAGTATAAAATATCTCAGCATATAAACATTTGCAATCAAAATTGGTTCCTAATTAATTGAGCTGCAAGGTTTATCCTTTATTTTCTGTATGACTTAGGCTGGCTAAAGCCAGCCGACTCATTAAAACAATACGCTGAATAATTAAAATATATCTGATTTTTTATAAAACAAATTTTTAATATAAATAGAGAGAAATAAAGTTGGAACTACAAAACAAAGCAACAAACCTTTGGGGAAATTTCTTCAAAGTTAGCATGGTGCAGATAAGAACCTTCCATATGACATGGTTTGCCTTCTTTTCTGCTTTTTTTGCCTGGTTTGGTATTGCCCCGATGATGGTTGTGATTCGTGAAGAATTACACCTTACTAAAGAACAAGTCGGCTGGTCTATTATCGCTTCAGTAGCTGTCACCGTCTTCGCGCGTTTTTTTATAGGCTGGCTTTGTGATCGTATTGGACCTAGATTAGCTTATACCTATCTACTTCTATTTGGTGCAATACCTGTAGCAGGTATTGGCTTGGCCGATAGCTTTGAAAGCTTTTTAGTCTTTCGATTACTCATCGGTATAATCGGGGCATCTTTTGTAATTACTCAATACCATACCTCTGTGATGTTTGCTCCAAACGTAGTGGGTCAAGCAAATGCTACCAGTGCTGGTTGGGGTAATTTAGGGGGCGGTGTTACACAACTTGTCATGCCTCTAATGTTCTCTGCTTTCGTCATTGGTTTTGGTTTTACTGATGCAGAAGCATGGCGGGCTTCAATGGTAGTGGTTGGCACAGTCATATTCTTTACAGGTATTGCTTACTTCTTTTTAACTCAAGATGCACCTGATGGAAACTTTAAAGAGCTTCGTGAAAAAGGCCTACTTCCTGAGAAAAAAGAAGTAACAGGTTCTTACTTAAATGCGATGAAAGATTATCGTATCTGGATACTGTTCTTAATCTACGGTGCATGTTTCGGAATTGAGTTAACTGTCAATAACGTCGCTGCTCTTTATTTCTTTGACTATTTTGAAGTTGATATGGTTACAGCAGGTATGATTGCAGCCTGTTTTGGCTTAATGAATATCTTTGCCCGTACTTTAGGTGGACTTTTTGCTGATAACTGCGCTTCTTTATGGGGATTAAAAGGCCGTGCTTATTGGTTATTTATCGTACTGTTAGGAGAAGGCTTTGCACTTATGCTGTTTTCTCAAATGAGCGTATTATTCTTAGCTATTCCAACCTTGATTATATTTTCATTATTTACTCAAATGGCAGAAGGAGCAACTTACTCTGTTGTACCTTTTATCAATAAAAAAGCACTAGGCGCTGTATCGGGTGTTGTTGGTGCGGGTGGTAATGCAGGTGCTGTTGCTGCAGGCTTTTTATTTAAAGGTGCAATGGAGTGGAATGAAGTCTTTTTTGTGATTGGTGTTGTTGTTTCAATTGCTTCTTTCTTAACCTTTTTCCTTCGTTTTACACCAGAACAAGAACTAGAAGAAAAAGTTGCTTTTGAAAAAGCCAATATGGACGTACTTCAAACAAAAGCTGACCAGGCAAATGCAGCAGTAGAACGGTCATTGAAAATTATTACTGAAGCAGAAAAAAGTTAATTTTAATGTAAACTTATGACTTCAGTAGCTGAACCAGTGTCGCTAGACATCGCTATTGAAGTCATATATCTTTACTCAATTTGACCAAGAGAAACGGTCTCCTTACCAATAAGTAACTTATGAACTGTTCTGCATACAGATCAATTTCCTTATAACTTACTCTAACCAAATTTTATAACACTTCCCTTCATTATATAGTTCAAATAATAATTGAGGCATAATTCCATTACGCCGAATATTATCTAATATCCCTTGTAAATCAATAGTCTTACTTTCTGCTATTAATACACTCACTTCACTTGGCATTAACTGCTCTATCTCTAAAACAGCATCAGCAGGTAACGTTATAGAAACGGTTTCTTTTCCATGATTAGTCACTTCAACATAAAGTTTTTCTGCCTGATCAGAAAAATTGATATTGTTTTTTACTAAACCTGAATGCGTTTCCGTTAAACCATAGTCAACAGCCTGTGCTATTACATGACTATCTAAAGCATCGAGCAAAACTTCCCACCAATCTAAACTAACTTGTAAATAATCTAATTGTGAAACTACACCTTGAAAGGCCCGCATAAGTAATAATAAATCAGCGGGACCAGCCGAACGAAACCACCAACGTTTTTCCCCCAATAACTCTGTTAAATTTTTTTCCAACTGCCAGTCTGATAACTTTAAAGGCTGGGAAATTAAAAAGGGTTCAAATAAATACTGTGATAACAGAATGAGAGAGCCTTCGATATGGACTAATTTATCAGCATCAAACCCCATCGCAACAAAACAATCCAGAGGACTGACGGCCTGCTTTAAGCGACAGGCAACAATCAACTTTAATAATGCCAGTCGCTTATGCTCAGAAACAGTAATCGTACATCCATAATCCAATAAGCTAACAACAGGGCTTCCTAAATCATCATAATCATAAAAAAAGTTACCCGCATGTGGGTCTCCATGTACTTCACCAGCAACAAACAAACTCTTGAATAATGTGGTTAAAAGGATTTTTCCAATCTGTACTCTATCCTGCTTAGGCCAATCAATCACTTGATGAATCAACACACCTGATGCTCTAGACTGTACCAGCACCCTTTTACTTGATAAGTGCTTATAAACAGCAGGGGTATTCAAGCCTTCAACTTTAACCTGGTGAGCAAAGTTAATTTGCCTCTCGGCTTCGGATCTATAATCCAGTTCACGGTGCATATTGTTTGTTAAATTAACTTTGTAGGCTTCAATATCAAAACCCCATTGTTTAACGGGTCCCATACCGGGTAAAAGTCCAGCTAAAGTTAATTCCGTATCAATTGCTTTATCCATATCAGGATAACGAATTTTTACAGCGACCTGCTCCCCTGTAACAAGTACAGCCAAATGAACCTGCCCTAGAGAGGCTGCCGAGCCAACTTTATCTATTTTTTTAAATACTTTCCTAACTGGCAAACCTAAATCTTGCTCTAATATCGGTAACATTTGTTTTAAAGGAAAAGGCTCAACACCTTCCACCAATTCTTGAAAAGCACTCGATCCATTTAATTCTGAAAATAATTGGCCAATTTTCATGCTTATTCCACGCGTGTCAGCCATCACTCGAGCTAACGCCTGTTGAGCAAGAATGCGCTGCTTCTCAGATGAGCTACGACGTACTTTATTGGCAGACCATGCAACTGAGAATAGTTTAAATAACCGATTCATACTCATTTAGTATTGATTTAACCTTCATCTTCGAAAAAAATAATTAAAGTCACTGTAATTAATAATTACAGTTGGTTTTTTATTGTAAAATACCTAAATAAACATCAAAATAATTTATTTGATGCCCTCTTTACTTTATGACAGGCTAAGCACTAAATGGAAATTTCTTCTGATATATCATCTGAAATTAAACAATGTATAGAACAAGCAATAACAGACTCAACGGTTGAAGTTATTTGCGGTGGAAATAAACACTATACACTGACTGTAACTTCTAGTACTTTTAATGGATTAACGCAAGTAAAGCAGCATCAGCTTGTTTATGCTTCGATTAAACAGTTAATGTACGGTAACGATGCACCTATTCATGCAATCGACCAACTGACTATACTCACTAGCTAATAGATACAGTAAATAACGATAATAACTTGTTATTATCGTTAAGATATAGTCAGTTTTATGACTATAAACAATCGACAGTTTAAGATGATTAGGTTTATAAACTGTTCAAACAAATTATAACAATGGAAGTAAGGCTTTAGCCCCGCACAATTCAGGCGAGGCTAAAAAGAGAGTGAACGTATTCTGCTTTTGACCTCCCCCCTTTGGAAGAGAGGGATTAGAGGGTATTTAATAAAACAATAATGCATTGATATTAAAATCTTTATTTTAATACCCCCCTCTTTTCCAAAAAGGGGGGGGCTAAAAACTAAAACTCTCCAGTCTCTAAAGTCTTACTTCCAAGCAACAACCATTGGTTAGCTCATAGCCATACATAGCGTTTACTGCATTGACTAAAATAAGGTAATTAAAATGACTGGATTCCGCCTCCCTTCAACACTACAAACAATTCTTATTTCATTTCCAATTTTAATAATAATCTATGCAGTTTTAGGCTTTTCAATACTACCCGCGGTTCTATCGCTTCAAGTTCCCAAATTAGCAAAGCAACAGCTCAATAGAAATGTACAGGTTGAAGATTTTCAATTTAATCCTTTTTCTTTAGAACTGACTATTCAAGGTCTGAAAATTGAAGAAAAAAACAGCAGTGACTTTATAAAATTTGAGCAATTATATATCAACATTGCTGTGATCGACTCTCTATCAAAGAAGTCATTACAAATAGATCAAGTCCTATTAAAATCTCCTTTTGTCTCAGTTATTCGAGATAAACAGGCTAATTTTAATTTCACTGACTTATTAACTCAAAAACAGTCAAAAAAAACCGAACCAGAAGCCCCAACTAATGAAGCCCCTTTTCCCATTACTATCGAACTTTTTTCAATTTCTGAAGGTAAAATAAGCTGGATCGACAAGCTTCACGCTGAAACCCACTATGAAGATATTTACCCATTAAACTTAAATATTAAGCATTTCACTACTATTATTAATGAGCAATCTAATCTCGGTATTTCATTGGAATTTGCTTCAGGTGGACAGTTTGATTGGCAAGGAAATATACAACTCAATCCTTTTAAATCTTCAGGACATATAGAACTTAATAATATTGGCTTTCATAAAATATGGCAGCTTTTCTTACAAGATGAGGTGAACTTTTCAATTTTAAAAGGAAGTGAATTAATTAAGGCTGACTATCAGTTAAGTGAATCAAATAAAATGATGCAATTGCTTATTAATAATGCAGAACTGTCATTGCTTGATATTCAACTCGCCGAAAAAGGAAAAACAGACTCAGTCATCAGTATTCCACATTTCAAAGTATCCGGTATTTCCTTAGACTTACTAAAACAAAGTATTGAAATAAATAAAATATCTTCTGAAGATGCTCGTTTTAAAGCCTGGCTCAATAAAGAGGGTTCAATAAATTATCAATCATTGTTTGCCAGCAAGCATTCAACTGAACAAAAGCCCCCCTCCCCTGCTACCACAACTGATACCCATTCAAAGCCATGGAATGTACTGGTCAAACAACTAGAGATTAATAACTTTGCTGTAAACTTTACGGATAAAACCTTATCCCCCCCTAACCCTATTAATTTAACTGCAATCAACCTTAGTTCATCAGAATTATCTACAAAAGCAAGTGCATCCCTGCCCTTTAACCTGGCTCTTAATTTTAATAAAGCAGGGAAATTAGCGATTAAAGGTCATACTGTACTTGAACCATTCAAGACTAATCTACAACTTAATATTGCTGATATTGCACTTAAAGATTTCCAACCTTATATTAATCAATTTGCCCGACTAAATATTATTTCTGGCTTGTTTAATGTGACTGCAAAGGTCGCTTTAAATCAGCAAAAAAACCACCCGATGGCTATTACCTTTAAAGGAAATAGCCATATTGATAATTTACATACGCGTGACACCATTTCAAACAAGGATTTTGTTAACTGGAAAAAACTCAGTTTAAATAAGATAGATCTTGATATTGCCGCCAATCAATACATTATTGATACAGTAAGAATTGACCGACCTTATGCCCGAGTACTTATCAGAAAAAACAAAACGATTAATATTAATGATATTGCTATAAAGGCTAAAAACAATAAAAATAAAACAGCTAAAAAGGTATCAAGTAAAAAAAGAAAAACAGAGCAACCTAACTTTAAAATCAAACACTTTGTTTTATCTGAAGGCATATCTGATTTTTCTGATAAATCACTTATTTTGCCATTCTCCGCGCATATTAATCATTTAAATGGTTCGGTAAAAGGTATTTCATCGGATAAACATGCCACCATAAAGGTTGCCTTAAATGGGAAAGTCGCTAATTTTTCCCCTGTTATTATTAAAGGAAAAATAACACCCTCTAAAGGAAACTCTAATTTTGATGTTAATTTCAATAGTATGCCATTACCTTTAATGACACCCTACATGGCTGAGTTTGCTGGACGTAAAATTGAGAAAGGCAATATGTCTTTAAATTTTCAATATAAGATTAAAAATAACAAACTAGCCGCTTCAAATAGCCTACTAATAGACCAACTGGTTCTAGGTGATGAGGTCGAAAACCCTGACGCTGTCTCTTTGCCTCTTGGTTTGGCCATTGCTTTATTACAAGATGTGGATGGAAAAATAAAGTTAGATGTTCCCATTACAGGTGACTTGGATAACCCTGAATTCAGTGTTGCAAGTATTATTGTTGATGCCCTTGTTAATGTGATCACTAAAATTGTCACCTCCCCTTTTTCAGCTATTGCTTCGTTAATAGGAAGTGATGAAGACATCAGCAAAATTACATTTTCTGCAGGTAATAATACGTTAAATGATGATCAACGTGAAAAACTAGATAATTTAGCCATTGCATTAACTCAACGCCCAGCATTAAAAGTTGAAATTAAAGCAGCGGCTTATTCAGAACAAGACTGGCCAAAAATGCAAGCGGCGGCATTAGATCAAAAAATTCTTAAATTACGCACGGCTGAATTAATAAAACAGGGAAATCAAAATACAATACCCAGCGTATTAGCCCATTCCGATAAAGAATACCAAAGACTATTAGCTGACTTATTTATCGACAAGTTCCCCCTGTTAGCAGACCGATCATTACTAGGTACTCCTAGGTTAATTAACGATAAAGCTAGTGAATTTTATACCGTTGCTCAAATTAAATTAGCCGCTCTGATTCCTACGGATAATCAAAAATTACATGACTTAGCGGCTACACGCGCAAAAGCAATTGCTAAACATTTAGTTGAAAAAGAAATTGCGATAGAAAGAGTTTTTTTACTAGACGTCGATATCGATCCAGAAAATACAGATAAAGGTATTACAGCAAACCTAGGATTAACAACAGAATAGATTACAACATGGAAGTGGGGCTAAAGAGACTGTGAAAGTATTGGCTTTTAGCCCCCCTCTTTGGAAAATAGGGGCTGGGGGAGATTTTATTACAAAAATAATCCATTTAATATCAATGTGTTATTGTTTTATAAAATCCCCCTCATAGTTAAAACTCCGTTCTAAGCTTCATTAAATGCTCTAGCTAACATATCATTGAAAGGTTTTAGAAAATATTCCAACACAGTTCGTTTCCCCGTCTGAATCATTACTTCGACTGGCATTCCTGAAATAAGGACTTGATTATGTTGTTTTAATAGCGCTAAACTTTCAGAATCTACCGTTAAATTTGCCTTATAAAAGGCTTGCTGGTCTGGACTTGTTTGATAAACATCATTTGAAATATCCCGTAAGGTTGCATACAAGGTAGGAAGCTGTTTTGAAATATCAAACACTGAAAGCCGAATTTCTGCTTTTTGTCCTATTTTTAAAACATCTATTTCCATCGGTGAGATTTGTGCTTGAATCACAAAATCTTGATCGGCTGGCACCAATTGCATAATTTCCTGACCCGGTTTTAATATTTGTCCTATGGTGACAATTTCCAATCCTTTTATTTTTCCTGCAACAGGGGATTTAATATTTATCCGTGATAATTTATCTTCGATAGCTTGAGCTTCCGCTTGAAGTCGAATCTGCTGAGCATGTTGTTCACTAAATTCGGCAACCACTCGCTGTGCATATTCTTTTTTGATTAATAATATTTGATGCTCTGTTTCTGCATAGACTTCATGTAACCGTGAAATCTCGCCTTCTTTTAAAAATACCTCACCCATTAACTGGTTTTTCATCCTCTGCATTTCACGTAACTTTGCTTTAGACGCTAAATTTTTACTCACTAATGTTTCTAGTCCTTTTATATCATCTCGGAGTAAAGAAAGTCTTGATCGAATAGTCATTAACAATCGTTTCAAGCCTGTCACTTGATTTGTATGCTGCTTCAATCGCTGTTGAAGAACAGTTTGCTCTGAATGCAAGGTTTCTCTTCTTGATATAAATAGGTTTTGTTGTGAAATTAAAGTTTCATTTTCAAATTCTGAGCGACTAGCTAAACTATTAAGTAGGTCAGAGAATATTAAGGTATCTTCATTTATACGTTCAGCTTTTAGTCGTTCCAGATTTGCACTAATTTCAAACAATTGCTTATTTGAATTATCCAAGCGAATTTGTAATAAAGTGTTATCCAATTTTAGTAATAACTGGCCCTGCTCAACCCACTCGCCATCTTTTACTGCAATATATTTAACTTCCCCCCCATCAAGATGTTGTACCATTTTATTATGTGAAGCAACACTGATTTGGCCATTAGAAACCACAGCACTATGTAATGGAGCCAAATTAGACCATCCCAATAAAACCCCAAAGGTAATAAATAAAGCAAACAATCCCATTCGGATATAAAAAGTATGATCAAAATCGAGTGTTAATGAAATATTCTGTTCCGTATATGAATGACTCATTTCAATCCTTTACTTAGCTTGCAAGGCGGTTGTTATTTTCGGTTTCCTGAGTATTTCTTTCTGAAGTAGCAGAAATTGAACTAACTTTGTTCATCAGGTGTTTTAGTACGTCAGCTTTTGGACCATAGAGTTTTAACATGCCTTCATCCAGTACTAATATTTTATCCACAATTGATAAAATATTTTTACGATGACTAACAATAATTAAGGTCGTCTGCTGTTGTTTTAGTATCTGACAAGCCCTATTTAAAGCTAATTCCCCTTGCTCATCCAGGTTTGCATTGGGTTCATCCAGAATAACCAGTTTTGGCTCCCCATAAAGATCTCGGGCAAGACCGATACGCTGACGTTGTCCTCCAGAAAGCACAGTTCCCCCCATTCCAATTTGCGTATCATATCCATCAGCAAGTTGCCTAATCATAATATCCACCCCCGCTTGCTGTGCTGCAATAATTATTTTTTCATGATCAACCTGTCCAAACCGAGCAATATTTTCAGCAATGGTGCCATCAAATAATTCTATATCCTGTGGTAAATAACCCATATGAGGACCAAGCTCTTCTCTATTCCAGTGTTGTATTTCAGTATTATCTAGCCTTACTTCACCATTGAGCATGGGCCATAACCCTAATAAGGCTCGAACTAAAGAAGACTTACCTGCTGCACTGGGCCCAATAATAGCTAACGTTTCTCCAGCAAGTAGCTTAAAACTAACACCTTTTAATGAATAATTTTTTCCACCAGGTGGAATTAAAGCAACATTTTTAACTTCAATATCACCCTCTGGAGGGGGCAAGCTCATCCTTTGTTTAGTTTTTTGTTGTTGAGCCAAAAATAGGTGTAAACGTTGAAACCCATTACGTGCTGAAATAAATTGTTTCCAGGCACTAATACTTTGGTCTATTGGGGCCAACGCTCTCCCCATAATAATTGAGCCGGCAATCATCATACCGGCAGTAATATGATTATTGATAGCTAGATAAGCACCTAACCCAAGAATAAGTGATTGAAACAGCATCCGTAATGTTTTACTTAGCCCAACAAAAAAACCTGAGCGATCCGTTACAGCCAGATGCTTTTCTAATGACTTTTCATATTCAATTTTCCATCTATCTAATAAGTTATTCTGCATACCTAATGCCAGAATAACTTCACTATTACGTAACGAAGCGCTCACCATTTCCGAGGCATATTGCTGTGATTCTGCTGCAATTCTTTGTTGTTTTGAGGTACTCCATTCATTAAGTAAAGCTAGAATGATCAATGTAGATGCGGCGGCAATCGCAAACCAGCCAAATAAAGGATCAAATAAAAACAGGATTAATAGATAAATAGGCGTCCAGGGAATATCAAAAAAAGCAAAAGGGGCATTACCTGATAAAAACTGCCTAATTGTTGCCAAATCTTGTAAAACTTGAGTATTTGCATGTTCTGGATGTTCTACCGCATTATTATGAATCGCTGTAAAAACATGCGGAGCTAAACTATGCTCTAATTCAAATGCAGTACGGGCAAGAATTCTGGAGCGGACAAATTCCAGTGCACCTAAGGTCATAAATAACCAGACTAAAAGCAATGTTATAAAAATCAACGTTTCTTGACTTCGACTACTCATGACTCGATCATAAACCTGCAACATATAAAGTGGCGGTGCAAGCATTAATAAATTAATAAACAGGCTAAATAAACTGGTATAAGCAATACTTCTCCAGAAGAAGTTTGCATTGGTATGATTGTCAGAAAACCTAACAAATAGGTGAATAAAGTCCTTAATTGATTTCATAGTAGATTCAGGATAGCCAAAACAAAGGTAAAGGTGATGTCGATTAATCGACATCACCCTGTTTTCTCATTAATGAATTAAGCTATTTCAGCCCAGCTATCTGAAGTGATATTAGCAAAAGCATCTTCATCTAATTGAATATCAGCTGCTGTTAGCTGACCATAGACATCAATACTTCCCATGGATTGATTATTGGCACTCAACTCAACTCGAGTATGATTACCTCTCAGTTGAATTAAGTTAAATTCCACATTTTCTCCACCAATAATAAGCTTATCGCCCTGGTTAGAAGAGAATCCACGAATTTTATCAGTACCAATACCCTGACCAGAAGCCAGGAATAGAAATTCATCTGCACCAGCACCACCATTCAATTGATCGTTGGCATTATCATTCCAGGAATACAGCTTATCGTTACCTGATCCCCCGTACAATCTATCAGCACCAAAGCCATCAACTAAAATATCTAGTCCCTCGCCTCCTACCAACTTATCGTTACCATTTCCGCCAACTAATACATCATTATCATTTCCGCCATTAAGACGATCATTACCATCACCTGCAATCAGGATGTCATCACCCTCACCGCCAATTAATTTATCATTTCCTCCTCCTGATACTAGAGTGTCATCACCCTCACCACCGTATAATCGGTTGTTGCCATCTAAACTAATGAGTTCATCATTCCCTTCGCCGCCAATTAATTTATCATTTCCTGCACCACCATCAAGACGATCATCCCCTGAACCTCCTATCAATTTATCAGCACCATTACCACCAATAAGCTCATCATTTCCAGCTCCACCATTTAAGCTGTCGTTTCCATTGCCACCATCAATATAATCATTGCCATCGCCTGCATTGACTTTATCATCTCCATCACGGGCCCAGATTTTATCATCGTGATTTAGCCCATTAATACGGTCATTTCCTTGAGAACCAAAAGTGCTTTCTTCATTCAAATAAAAGTTGTTTAACCAAGTAGCAAGGTCGCCCAAATTAGCATTTCTATTACCATCTTCGTTTAAGACGTTGTCACCTTTAATTTGAAAACCTAAATGATAAAGTCCATCAATCACTGTATTAACAAGATTATCACCCCGGTATTTGATATTACTGCCATCATTTTGTACTAGATGAAAACCAGTTTCTTCACCTCGCTCATCATCGCCATGTAGTTCTTTCCATTGTTCTTTATGATTTTCCTGTAAATACTGATTAATAGCTTTAACATCATCAATATCAATCAAATTATCACTTGCTGCACCTGTTGCTTCAATCGCTTCAACAAGTAATTTATTCAATCCATTAGCCGCTTCAGCTCCACCATTGATATCACCTGCATTAGTATTTCTAGACAAGCCTTGGTCGCTTTTTATGGCTTGTACCAGTTCATCTAAACCTGTATTAGTTTTACCTTGATCCACATAAAAATAGTTAACCCAATCAGCCAAGTCACTTAAAGTTGCATTAGCATCGCCATCTTCATTAAGGATATTATTACCTTGAATTTGAAAACCCAAATGAAAAATACCATCAGCAACGGTATTGACAAAGTTCTCACCAAACATGCGGGTTATGGCTCCATCATTTTGAACTAAATGAAAGCCTGTTTCTTCACCATTCTCATCGTCACCATGTAATCTAACCCACTCTTCCTGGTAATTTTCCCGGATGAAACTATTAATTTGACGAATATCAGCGACATTAATAACCCCATCATTTGCCAAACCTTGAGATTCAATTGCTTCATTAATAATAGCACTCATACCATTAGCAGCATCAGCCCCATCAGCTATATCCTGATCTGATATTTTACGATCAAGACCTTTATCGGCCATAATCGTATCCGTCACTCTATCCAGACCTGTCTGAGTCGTTGAACGATCAGTATAAAACTGAGTTAGCCATTCCGCTGCCTGAGTTAATGTTGCGTTTGCATTACCATCTTCATTAAGCAATCTATTACCTTGAATCTGAAAACCTAAATGATAAATTCCATCCGCTACGGTATTAGTTAAATTATCACCTCGGTAGCGTGAGGTTGCGCCATCATTTTGAACTAGATGAAATCCAGTTTCTTCTCCATTTTCATCATCCCCATGAAGTTCGCTCCATTCTTCCTGATGATTTTCTCTGATATAAGCATTAATAGCCCTAACATCACTAACACTAAAGATGCCGTTGCTTGCTACTCCCGTTGCATTCACTGCTTCTACAATGATGGCATTCATTGCATTAGCAGATTCAGTTCCACCAGTAATATCTTGATCAGAAATACGGCCAGATAAACCAAAATCAGTACCAATAGTATCGACTAATTGATCTAACCCTGTACCGGTATTACTTGCTGATAGACTATCTATGCGTGAAAAATAATTTGAAGACATTGTGTTTCCTTGTTTTAAAAAGTTAGTATTTTTGTTTTTCCAATACTATTTTCAATCTAAAGATTAATTAAATATTTTTGGTCATTGAAAATGCATAAGAAAGAACACTAAACCGTTTTTCATCATTAAAAAACGATGTCAGAAATTTTATTGATAACTAGACAATATAATTGTGATGAGGCTGGCACAACTCAAATAACATTTGAAAAATTGTGTGATAAACTCAGCAACTTTATAACTAAGTAATATAACCAAGTTATTTTCTAATACCTTTCTGACTTTTAATTAGCTTGCTAAATTTCTCCAGCATTGCACTGAATAGCAAGTTATATTCCACTTACACTAACTTATACCTAATATATTGAAATACATAATCAAATATTATTTTATTTAGAAATTAGGTATTATTAACTCAACAATTCTGATAAAACTGTCTTAAACTTACGACATAATAATATTAATAGATGTTTTTTCCTGATTCCCCATGAGCTTCCGCCATTTTTAAATGGCCAATATTGCAGCCCCATCATCCTGAGTTCTACCCAGCCAGGCATGAACACAAGCCTTATCAGGAATCGAATTTGCTAAGAATGGGGCCTCTAGGATGACACGTAACATCTGAATGGATGGTGTTTTTAGATCCAACATATAAGCAGCAATTTTTTGTTCGCTTACGGCGACAAAATATTATTTAGGGATAAAAAATAACAAAGAGAAATATTTCTGGACCCCGTCAATTAACTATTTGAAGGGAATTAATAGACTGGGGAGGTAGCGGGTAAATTAAATTTTATCCATACTATTTAATGCTTTCATAAATTCAAGCAAGTCGGTCTTTTCTTGATCAGTAAAATGTAAAGGAAATATAGCAGCATCAATATATTTATTATGATCCCCCCCTTTATCATAGTAATCAATAACCTCTTCTAAAGTTTTCATACTTCCATCATGCATATACGGAGCGGTTAAACTAATATTACGTAAGGTGGGTGTTTTAAATTTACCTATATCAGTCATTACATGCGTCACATTAAACCGTCCAAGTTCTGAATATTGCTCTGGACTAAGGTTTAAATCCTCTATTTTTTTACCTTGCTTTAAAGAAGCAATTAAATCAGGTATTTGGTTTTTTATTCTGTCAAATCCAACACCAATATTATAAAAACGATTATCCATAAATAATGCATTATTCCATGATATTTCATGGCAATTAGCACAATTACCTTTACGCCTAAATATTCTTAATCCTCTGGCAGCACTATCTGATAATTTAGTATGATCCATACCAAAATAATACTGATCAAATAAAGAATTGGCTGAAATCAAAGTACGCTCAAAACTGGCAATGGCTTTAACTACAAAATCTATGCTGATGTCTTCAACTGAAATATTAAATACTTGCTTGAATAGTAAAGGGTATTTAGCATCGCCCTTAATCACATTAATGATTTTTTTATAATCTTTTAAGCCATGCTCAACTGGGTTTAAAAAAGGCCCTAAAGCCTGTTCTTCCAAACTACTTGCTCGACCATCTAAAAATAAGGTTTGATAAAAAGCTGAATTAACCACAGTGGGTGCATTTCTAGGCCCTGTTTTCCCATTAATCCCTAAGGGTACTTTTAAAGCATCAGTAAATGATTTATCACTATGGTGGCAACTTGCACAACTAATAGACCCATCGCCACTAAAGCGAGAATCATTAAATAATAAACGACCTAATTCAATTTTTTCTACTGTTTGAGGATTATTTGCTGGAATAGATAAAGCTGGCAATCCCAATGTTGGGTTTGCAAAGGAAAAACTGGAAAATAAAATCCCAATAACTAATATTAGAAAAGTTTTCATAGTCACTCCTAAAATTGAACTGGCAGGGGAATCCCTGCCAGTAAATACTACATACTTACTATATTAATCTTGCTCAGGCATATCTTGTACTTTCAAGATGTATGGTTCGCCTAGTGGCATTTTGTCATGTGGCTTTTTAAAGTAATAAACTTTACCGTATGTTTCATTAACTGCGGGTAAAATTTTACCTGCTTCTTCAGCTGTTAAGTCTGGGAATGTAGCATGTGCGCGAGGAATCTCTTCCGCATGGTAATGCCAGTACTGCTTCTCTTCTTCTGGTAATTCATTGAATTGCGCAGTGGTAATAATATATTCAAATCCCATCGGCTTGTCTTGATCTTTCATTCCGGTATGGAACATTAAACAAATAAGTGTGCCATCGTCATACGCTTTACAATGGTGATGAACGATCGTTTGTAAATCAGGATCGTGTACATGATTTGTTTCAGGTTTTAAATGTCTAATAGCCTGAATATGTAAATCATTAAAACCTAAATGATTATCGTACTCTTTTTGACGTGGATTTAAAGTTTCGTTGTATAGTTTTGCTTCATCAGTAACAGAAATGACTTTATCACCTTCTGTTGTAGTACACCCTACGGTTAATACCATTAGTGCCGTAGCTAATAATAATTTTGATTTCATTTTTATCCCCTCTTGGATTGTTTGAATACATTAATAATGAATTACCCATCTACTTAAGTAATTCACGAGATTAGTATATTCTAATATTCATACCAAGTAAAGCACTTGGTTATTATTTTTTCTGCCTCCCCTCCCAGTCGCTCTCACTAAAAACAATTCCCTGTGCCTATTTGATTATTTTTGACCAAACATTCAAAAACGACTAATATAAGCCTTATCAGCATTTCTAATATAGAATAGAAAAATTCTTTTACTAAATTTAAAAAGTCACAATGGCAAGGCCTAGAGCATTTAATGAAGATGAAGTGATTGATAAAGCCGTTGAGGTTTTTTGGGCCAAAGGCTATGAGGCAACATCCATACAAGACCTTATCAATGCGATGGGGATTCAGCGTGGCAGTCTCTATGCTACTTTTGGTAGTAAACAACAGCTTTTTTTAAAGTCACTTAACCGCTATAGCGTCACAGTAGTAAAAAACCTACTAGAAATACTTGAAAGTGATGTATCAGCTATTAGGTCAATTGAGTTGTTTTTTTCTCAATTAGTTGAACATTTGTTAACTGCGGGACAGTTACGCAGTTGTTTAGTCACTAATTCTGCCATTGAACGCGGTTTGAGTGACAAAGAAACTAAACAACAAGTGCAAAAGCTATTACATGCACTTGAAAAAGGGTTCTACGATACATTACTAAGAGCAAAGGCTAATGGTGAATTATCAGTAAAACTTGATTTAAAATTAATTGCCACTTATTTAACCAGTAGTATGCAAGGGTTATTAGTGATGGGGAAAATTTGTTCCGATAGACCCGTTCTTGAGGGAATTAATAAAATCACCTTATCTATTTTTAGGTCTTAGGATTAAATAAAATAGAGCAAAGTTTATTCACCTTATTTTTGAACAATCATTCCAATTGGAGTAATAAAAAATGATTTATGCTGCACCGAACCAAACCGATAGTAAAATAAGCTTTAAACCTCGTTATGAAAATTTTATTGGCGGGAACTGGGTTGCTCCTGTTGATGGTGAATATTTTGACAACTCAAGCCCCATTAATGGCAAAGTATTTTGTGAAATTCCACGTTCGACCCATAAAGATATTGAATTAGCATTAGATGCAGCGCATGCTGCTAAAGATGCCTGGGGTAAAACATCGGTTACGGCAAGATCTAATATCCTATTAAAAATTGCTGACCGTATCGAAGAAAACCTTGAAAAATTAGCTGTTGCTGAAACCTGGGATAATGGTAAGCCTGTGCGTGAAACATTAGCCGCAGACGTTCCCTTATCTGCTGATCACTTTCGTTACTTTGCTGGCTGTATCCGTGCTCAAGAAGGTTCAATCGGTGAAATTGATGAAAACACGGTGGCTTATCATTTCCATGAGCCATTAGGTGTTGTTGGTCAGATTATTCCTTGGAACTTTCCATTATTAATGGCTTGCTGGAAACTTGCTCCTGCATTAGCTGCTGGCAACTGTATTGTAATGAAACCAGCAGAACAAACGCCGGCATCCATTTTAATCTTAATGGAAGTAATTGCTGATTTATTACCAGCGGGGGTTCTTAATGTTGTTAATGGCTATGGTAAAGAAGCAGGCCAGGCTTTAGCGACTAGTACACGGATTGCTAAAATTGCCTTTACTGGCTCTACCCCTGTAGGTTCACACATCATGAAATGTGCTGCTGACAATATCATTCCATCAACAGTAGAACTAGGTGGAAAATCACCCAATATCTTCTTTGCCGATGTTCTGGATCAAGAAGAGGAATTTATTAGTAAATGCATAGAAGGGGCTGTACTTGCTTTTTTTAATCAAGGTGAAGTCTGTACCTGCCCTTCCCGATTGTTAATTGAAGAATCAATCTATGATGAATTTATGGCAAAAGTCATTGAACGTGCCAGCCAAATTAAGCGCGGTAATCCATTAGATACAGAAACCATGGTGGGTGCTCAAGCCTCAAAACAACAATTCGATAAAATTATGGAGTATGTTGAAATTGGTAAACAGGAAGGTGCTGAAGTATTAATTGGCGGTGAAATTGAATCATTAGAAGGTGAATTTGGCGAAGGTTATTATATCCAGCCTACAGTGATGAAAGGTCATAATAAAATGCGTATCTTTCAGGAAGAAATTTTTGGCCCTGTTATTTCGGCAACAACGTTTAAAGATGAAGCTGAAGCATTGGAAATTGCCAATGATAGTGAATTTGGCTTAGGCGCTGGCGTTTGGACGCGTGATATGAACAAAGCCTATCGTATGGGTCGTGGTATTCAAGCAGGGCGTGTTTGGACAAACTGTTACCACCACTACCCTGCGCATGCTGCATTTGGTGGCTATAAAAAATCAGGTGTCGGTCGTGAAACACATAAAATGATGTTAGATCATTACCAGCAAACTAAAAATATGCTGGTTAGTTATGATATTAATCCTTTGGGTTTTTTCTAAATTAGCTTAATTAGTGGGAGGGGTCTTATTGGCCGCGACAGGAGCAAGATCAAGAGAAATCGCGGCCAATAGGCCCCTCCCACGTTTAATTTGAACGAGGAACAGGTAGGATCGCCCAGCCTCGGCGCGAGGATAATCCGTAGTTTCAGAAGGGAGCAGAGCATCTATTTTATATCGCGCAGGGGGGCGGCGGACGCTCCTACATTAATAGTTAACATTTAAAAGCAATAGCAATTAATTCAACTTCTTAATAGCCAGCCGTTTTTCAACTTCCAATAAATGCAGCGTTGTTTTTAGTACTGAATCGGGATTCAGGCTGATTGAATCAATCCCTAATTCCAGTAAAAACTCTGCAATCTCTGGATAATCTGATGGTGCTTGGCCGCAGATTCCTGAGTGCTTATTATTCCGTTTAGCACCTTCTACAGCCAAACGTAACATTTCTTTAACGCCTTCATCGCGTTCATCAAAATCAAAGGCTACTTTTTCGGAATCTCGATCAACACCTAGGGTTAATTGAGTTAAATCATTTGAACCAATAGAAAATCCATCAAACAATTCAGAAAATGCATCAATCAAAATAATATTATTAGGGATTTCACACATCACATATATTTGTAATCCATTCTCACCCTGTTTTAAACCCAATTCAGCCATTTTTTTCAAAACCAGCTTCCCTTCTGAAACCCTACGGCAAAATGGAATCATCAGAATAACATTACTTAAGCCCATATCATTCCGTACTCGCTTCATTGCCGCACATTCCAAGGCAAAAGCTTCCGCATAATCTGGATGGGTGTATCTTGATGCTCCTCTAAACCCCAACATAGGGTTCGCTTCTACAGGTTCAAATGCACGGCCCCCGATAAGTGCAGCATATTCATTTGATTTAAAATCAGACATTCGCACGACGACAGGCTTGGGGTAAAATGCGGCGGCGATGGTTCCCACACCTTCAGATAACCGTTGTACAAAATAATCTTCAGGTTGACTGTATTCCTGAGTCAGTCGCAGGACTTGTTCTCGCTCTGCATTATCTAAAATGCGATCAGGGTATAGCAAAGCCATTGGATGAATTTTGATATATTCATTAATGATAAATTCCATTCTAGCCAGCCCTACCCCATCAGTAGGAAGAAAACTGGTTTTAAACGCCAGCTCAGGGTTACCTATATTCACCATAATATCTGTGACTGGACGAGCAAGCGCTGAAAGATCCGTTTGAGTCACTTCAAAAGGGATCAAACCTCTATAAATCGTCCCCACATCCCCTTCCGCACAAGACACTGTGATTTGTTCACCCTGCTGAATTTTTTCTGTTGCCTGATCAGTACCGATTACGGCTGGAATGCCTAACTCACGCGCCACAATCGCAGCATGACAGGTTCTGCCTCCACGGTTAGTGACAATAGCCGCCGCAATTTTCATAATCGGTTCCCAGTCAGGGGTTGTGGTATCAGCGATTAAAACCTCCCCTGCTTTAAATTGATTTAAAAAGGAACTACTTTTAATATAATGAGCCTGACCACTGGCAATTTTAGTCCCCGCTGAACGCCCGACGACCAAAACCTCGCCCTCGCCTTTTAAGCTGTATTCTTCAAGCACATGGCCTGTTTGTTGCGAGTTGACGGTTTCAGGGCGAGCCTGAACGATATATAACTGACCATCCAAGCCATCTTTAGCCCATTCCATATCCATCGGTTTATCATGCCCGACTTGCGTACTATAGTAGTCTTCAATTTTAATGGCATAATCAGCCAGTGTTAATATTTCATCATCATTAATACAGAAACATTGGCGATCAGCTTTTGCCGTGACCACATTTTGTACGGCTTCCTTGGTATTACCCGAAGCATAAATCATTTTGATTTTTTTTGTTCCCAGCACTCTACGCAGTACGCTTCGATAGCCTTGCTTAAAGGTCGATTTATGCACATAAAATTCATCAGGATCAACCGTCCCTTGAACAACATTTTCACCTAGGCCATACGCCCCAGTAATAAAAATAGCATCACGAAAGCCAGATTCAGTATCCAAAGAAAACATCACTCCACTGGCTGCCAGATCAGAACGCACCATTTTCATTATGCCAATGGATAAAGCCACCTTAAAATGGTCAAAACCATGATCAATACGATAATGAATCGCACGATCAGTAAACAGGCTAGCAAAGCAACGGCGGCAGGCATCTAATAAAACATCATTGCCTGTAATATTTAAATAAGTATCCTGTTGCCCAGCAAAGCTGGCAGTTGGCAAGTCTTCGGCTGTTGCAGAACTACGCACAGCCAGACTCATACTAGGACCATATTCTGCTTTTAATTCAGCATAAGCGGCCAGGATTTCAGCTTGTAAATCATCAGGCAGCACCGCACCATAAACAATATCGCGAGCCTGTTTACCTCGTCTGGCAAGGTCATCCATATCATCGGCATTCAATCCATCGAGTGCTGCATGTAGCTTATCCCATAGCTGGTTATGATCTAAAATAGTTCGATAGGCTTGTGCATTAACGGCAAAGCCATTAGGGATTTTTACGCCCTGTGCAGTTAATTGACAGTACATTTCACCTAAGGAGGCATTTTTTCCACCGACCAAAGGAATGTCATCAATGGATATATCCTTAAAAAAATGAATATATTGATAGTTCATGGCAATTTCCTATTTATCTTAAAACACCCTTTGATGGGCTATAACTATCCAGTAATTCAATATAGTTTTCCCGTTCATAGGCCGCCGGATTAATTGCATGTTGCTGGCTGAGACTGCCTTTCAATTGCTGAACCGATTCATATTCATGCAGCGCGAGCCAATGGGCTAATTCTTCAAGTAATTTCTTAAGCTGTTGTGGGCCTTTTTCTAATAAAACACTGCATAAATGAGTCACATCCGCACCAGCCAATAAGGCTTTAATAACATCTTCAATGGTATGAAAGCCCCCCGTCACAGCAATAGACATTTTCACCTTGCCATACAATAAGGCAACCCAGCGAATACGTAGCAATGTTTCATCAGATGTCGATAACCTGATTTTAGGGCTAACCAACAAGGTGTCCAAATCAATATCAGGCTGATAAAAACGATTAAATAATGCCACACCGTTTGCCCCAGCCAATTCTAATTGACGGATAAAATGTAATGGAGAGCTAAATTGTGATGAAAGTTTCATGTTAATCGGAATAGAAACATGCGTGCGTAATTCGGTTAATAGATTGAGGTATTTATCTTCAATCGCCTGTGAACTTAACTCAATATCTGCTGCAACATAATAGACATTTAGTTCAAGCGCATCGGCTCCAGCCTGTTGCAAGGCTTTGCCATATTCAACCCAGCCTTTTGCAGTGATACCATTAAGACTGGCTATCACCGGGATATCCAATTGATCTTTTAACAATTGTAATTGTTCTAAATACTGCTCTTGATAACTGTCAAAATTTATATGAACTGGATGAAAGCTATCCGCTTCTGCATGCCCGATAGCCTGTTGCTGAAAGAATCGATCATGCTGCTTAGCTTCTGCTTCTATGCCTTCTTCAAATAATGAATGCATAATCAAGGCAGATGCGCCTGCATCTTCCAGCTGTTTAGCCTGTTGCAAATCTTTACTCATTGGAGAGGCAGAAGGCACCAATGGGTTATCAAGTTTTAAACCAAGATATTCTGTACTTAAGTCCACCATCTTAATGCTCCTCATCTGCCTGTTTAAATTTGGCTTTAACGCTTGCAATACGGCTACTATCAGACCAGTCTAATTCAGCCAGTTGCTGATAATAATGATAACGATGATCAACATCACGCTGGGCTTGGGCTAAAAATTGTTCGGCATTTTCAGGGTGTGACTGCCATAACATATCAAAACGGGCTTCGGTACGGATAAAGTCTTTATAGGGAATTGAAGGCGGTTTAGAATCAAGGTGCATGGGGTTTTGTCCCTGTTTAATACGTTTTGGATCAAAACGAAACAGTGGCCAATGCCCACTTTTTACCGCCAATTGTTGTTGCTGATGATTATTGGATAAATCAATACCATGGGCAATACAGGGTGAATAGGCAATAATCAATGAGGGGCCTTGATGCGCCTCTGCATCCAGAAAAGCACGTAATGTCTGGATATCTTTACCTGCATAAGCGACATGCGCAACATACACATTTTCATAATCCATCGCCAATAAAGCCAGATCTTTTTTAGCCGATGCTTTGCCGCTAGCCGAAAATTTAGCCACCGCACCTCTAGGTGTTGCTTTAGATGTTTGTCCCCCCGTATTGGAATACACTTCAGTATCCAGTACCAGAATATTTACATTACTGCCACTTGCCAATACATGATCCAGACCACCATAACCAATATCATAAGCCCAACCATCACCACCGACAATCCAGACACTTTTTTTACAAAGATCATCAGCCAATGCTAATAATTGACGAGCTATCACCGTATCAATAGATTGTAATTTTTGTTTTAACATAGCAACACGCTCTCGTTGCTCATAAACTGCGCTTTCATCGATTTGCTCCGCATTAACAATGGCTTCTACTAAAGGCTTATCAAGTTTTGATTTAAGTTGTTGTAACAACTCAGTCGCCTGTTCAGCATGCTTATCAATAGCCACTCTTAGTCCTAGGCCAAATTCAGCATTATCTTCAAATAAAGAGTTATTCCAGGCGGGACCACGACCTTCATTATTTTTTGCCCAAGGTGTAGTCGGTAAATTCCCACCATAAATAGATGAACAGCCTGTCGCATTAGCCACCACCATTCGATCCCCAAATAATTGACTGGCAAGTTTTAAATACGGGGTTTCTCCACAGCCTGCACAAGCCCCTGAAAATTCAAATAAGGGCTGTAAAACCATCGCCCCTTTAATGGTTGATGTTTTAAGCAGACGACGATCATATTCGGGGAGGGATAAAAAATAATCCCAGTTGATATGTTCTTGTTGTTTTAGTGGGGGTTGCAAAGCCATATTAAGCGCCTTACGACTAGCAATAGATTTATCACGAATAGGACAAATATCAACACACAGTGAACAACCCGTACAATCTTCAGGCGCAACCTGATAACTAATTTCCAGACCCGCAGGAAAATCTTTACCCAGCATAGGCATATGTTTGAATGCCACGGGCGCTTCAGTTAGCTCCGTTGTAGCAAAAATTTTACTGCGAATAGCTGCATGCGGACACACCATCACACATTTACCACACTGAGTACACAAATCTTCTTCCCAGACAGGAATCTCTAATGCCAGGTTTCGCTTTTCATAAGCACTGGTGCCTAATGGAAAAGATCCATCAGCGGGGAATACACTGACGGGTAAAGAATTACCTTGGCCGGCAATAATTTTAGCGGTTACTTGCTGAACAAATTCTGGTGCAGACTCGTTTATCAAAGACCTTAATTCAATCTTGCTGCTGGTTTTTTGAGGGGTATGAATCGCATGTAAACAAACCAGTGTTTCATCAATCGCATGGAAATTTAAATCAACCATCCGTTTGTATTTTTTACCATAGGTTTTTTCCACTGCCTGTTTAATGGCTAAAATAGCCTCATCCTTAGGCAAAATACCTGATATTGCAAAGAAACAGGTTTGCATAATGGTATTAATACGCTTACCCATACCCGTTTTTTCAGCAACCGCATAGGCATCTATACTATAAAGTTTGATTTTTTTATCGATTATTTGTTGCTGAGTTTTTTGAGGTAGAGTATCCCAAACTGATTCAACATTAGCCGATGAATTAAGTAAAAATACGGCGCCCTCCGCAGCATAATCGAGCATATCATAGCGTTCTAAAAACAGAGCCTGATGACAGGCAACAAAATTGGCATCATTCTCCGCGATTAGGTAGGTAGAGTGAATAGGCTCAGAGCCAAACCTAAGATGTGAGATAGTGACCGCGCCAGATTTTTTAGAGTCGTAAACAAAATAGCCTTGTGCTTGTAACTCAGTATTCTCGCCAATAATCTTAATACTATTTTTATTGGCACTCACCGTTCCATCACTACCCAAACCAAAAAACAAAGCCTGAAAGGTATTAATATGAGCATCTGTTCTAAAACCCTTATCCCAATCAAGGCTAAGATGAGTTAGATCATCCTCAATACCGATAGTAAATGGATTCTTTTGTGTCTCTTGTTTTAAATGATCATAAATGGCTTTCACCATTGCGGGGGTAAATTCCTTGGATGACAAACCATATCGCCCGCCTATCATCTTAGGCATCCTATTAAATTTACAATTTCCCGTATTGTAATATTGAGCTATCGCAGTAACCACATCTTTATATAAAGGTTCCCCATCAGCCCCAGGTTCTTTGGTACGATCCAATATAGCAATATGAGTACAACTGGCGGGTATTGCTGTTATTAAGTCGGCAGCAGAGAAAGGGCGATAGAGTCTAACTTTGATTGCACCACTAGCATCACCTTGCCCAACAAGATAATTAACTGTTTCTTCAACCGTTTCAGCCGCTGATCCCATCAAAATAATAATGCGCTCTGCATTAGGCGCACCAATATAATCAAATAAATGGTATTGCCTTCCCGTTAAAGCAGCAAAACGATTCATGGTATTTTGCATGACATCAGGCATTTTTCTGTAATAAGTATTAACCGATTCACGCGCCTGAAAATAGACATCAGGATTTTGCGAACTACCCCGTAATACAGGATGGTCTGGCGACAATCCACGCGCATGATGCGCTTTTACCCACTCATCATCAATCATTTCTTGATAAACACTCGCCTCAATACCTTTTATTTTGGCAATCTCATGAGAGGTTCTAAATCCATCAAAAAAATGTAATATCGGTAAGCGAGCTTCTAAGCTGGCAGCCGTAGAAATTAAGGCCATATCCATCACTTCTTGAGGAGAATTGGCACTGAGTATTGCAAAGCCCGTCATTCTTGCCGCCATCACATCACTATGATCAGCAAAAATTGATAAGGCCTGACAAGCAATAGATCGTGCAGCAATATGAAACACGGTTGGGGTTAATTCACCCGCAATTTTGTACATATTGGGTAACATCAACAACAAACCTTGCGAAGCCGTAAAAGTCGTTGTCAGCGCACCAGCCTGTAAAGAACCATGAATAGCCCCCGCAGCCCCCGCTTCGGATTGCATTTCAATAATTTTAGGAACCGTTCCCCAAAGATTGGTCTGTCCTTGAGATGACCATTCATCAGCCGCCTCGCCCATCGGTGAAGCTGGGGTAATCGGGTAAATGGCAATCACTTCATTTAGTTTATGAGCGACAATAGCCGCGGCCTGATTACCATCTATCATTAACATGGATCGTTTTGACATCTATGGCTCCTCAAAAAACTATCGGTTCTTTATATAAGACTGTACACCTATTTTGTATATTAATCTTCATTAATATTCAGGATTAATTCCACTGCAATAACTCATTATTTTTAGTTGTTTTTTCGACAAAGGTTATTGAATCGTTTGGTTAAAGTTATTAATAGTACATTAATCAGATCAGGCTATCTTGTATGTAATGTATGTTATCTAGTTTAGCATTACAGCCCTAACGGCTTCTCTCTTGCTTATTTCATTTGAGACGCGTAAAGTTAACTAGATCGAGACAATAACTTATTATCTTCTCGCTTTTCAAGCAGAGACTTAACGCTGTACGTCTTTAAAGCGAAAGAGCAAGAGTGGTTCGAGTTATGCCAGGCTGACCGTGGAAATGGAAAGCTGACAACAGCTAGGCTAATCATAAATCCGAATTAGATAATTAAAATCTGATATTTCGAAGTGTTAATTTCAACTCACACCTCTAGAACCATAGATTAATTTCTCATTTTTGACTATAATTGTCAAAAAAGTATATTAAATTAGGTTTTAGTGTGATTATTGAGTTAGTAGTAGAGAACTTTCGTTCTATTAAGTTAAAGCAGACATTTAGCTTTGCAAAGTCAAAAGCAGATGATTTAGATAAAAATTCATTTATTCCAAGCGCGCGCGGAGCTATTCCATTACTGAAGTCTACTGCCCTATACGGGGCAAATGCAGCAGGAAAATCAAACTTTATCTTGGCCTTAAAAGTTATGCAAACAATTATTCAAGGTTCAGCAAAAGAAACTCAACGTGGAGATAAATTACCTGTAACCCCCTTTCGTCTATGTGAGAGCACAATTAAGAAGCCAACAGAGTTCGAAGTGATCTTTATTGCGGAAGGAGTAAAATATCAATATGGTTTTGCGTTAACATCGGAAAGAATTACTGAGGAATGGCTGTACGCATTCCCAAAAGGAAGACCGCAGCGATGGTTTATTCGAGCATTTGACTCTATTGAAGAGGAATATGTTTGGGATTTCAGTAGTTTTTTTCTAGGAAAAAAACTACTTTGGAAAGACTCTACTCGTTATAACTCTCTTTTCCTCTCTACTGCGGTAATGTTAAATAATGAGCAATTAAAACCTGTATATGATTGGTTTGTAGATACTTTAAAAGTAACAGATATAAATGGGTGGAATCCTGCTTATACCGCAAATATTTGCTCTGATGATGAAATAAAAGAAGAAGTTCTTAAGTTTTTAAAATCAGCTGACCTTGATATTAGCGATATTAAATTAGAATCTAAAACAATTGATAGTTCTTTTTTTCCTGATGACATGTCAAGCAAGGTTAGAGATGAGTTGCTAAATGATTTAAAAGGTAAGCAAATCATTGATATTAAAACTGTCCATAATATGTCATCTGGTCAGGAAGTACTTTTTGATTTAGATGACGAGTCGGATGGCACTCAAAAGCTATTTGCATTTGCGGGACCATGGATTGATAGTTTAAAAGATGGGAAAGTGTTATTTATTGATGAACTTCATGATAGTTTACATCCTATTATTGTAAAGTTTTTAGTGGAACTATTTCATAATGAGAAAACTAATCCACATAATGCTCAGCTAGTGTTTACGACTCATGAAACTTCTATTCTTGATCAACAAATATTCAGGAGAGATCAGGTTTGGTTCTGCAATAAAGAAAAAGATCAGGCAACAACACTCTACCCCTTAACTGATTTTAGCCCTAGAAAAGGTGTGGAGAATTTGGAAAAATCCTACCTATCAGGGAGGTATGGAGCGCTCCCTTTTATTAATTCGTTAGAATATATTGGAGATTAGTTTTGGGTAGCGATGATTTATTCCATAAGCGTAAAGCTAGAAATGAAAATGATAACGCCCGAAGAAAATCATTCAGACAACCCTACGATCGCGTGTTAATTGTTTGTGAAGGTGAAAAGACGGAGCCTTATTATTTCGAAGAAGTTAAATCAATATTAGAGCTTGATTCAGCTAATATTGAAATAGACGGTTCATGTGGCTCTAGCCCGATAAATGTTTTTAACCATGCTGCTTTGGTTTTTAGCAACGATAGGAAAACAGGAGAGATATACAATCGGGTTTTTTGTGTGTTTGATCGTGATAGTCATACTTCGTATGCAGAAACGCTTAAAAAAATAGATACATTAAATACTCAATTGGTTAAGGATAAAGTAATTAGCGCAGATGAGTTGATTTTTACTGCTATTAAATCTGTTCCTTCTTTTGAGTATTGGTTTTTATTGCATTATATTCCAACCACCAAGCCTTATGAAAAAACTGGTGCTAAGAGTGTTGGAGATCTAGTAATAGAAGACTTAAGAGTATATATGCCTAGTTATAAAAAAACTCAAAAAGGTATTTTTGAAATGTCTATTAAGGAAGGCCTACTTGATGGTGCAAAAGCCCATTCTAAGCGAATATTCGAGGCAGCGAAGATATCTGGTGAATTCAATCCAAGTACAAATGTACATGAATTAATTGACTACCTTCAAAACTTAAAAGGTTGAGTTCTGAAGAGGATCGCAAAACAAATACTTTACCTTACTATATACTGCGAACTGAAAGAGCAAAGCGTCACGGAGTTTAAAGCCTGTGACAACTTTGAAGTCTTCATAACTTGTCAATCAAGACAGACGGAAAAAGCCCCGCTGCTTATTTCATCGTTATATTTATTCATGAAAAACAATATGAGCCCGGTAGGTCCGATTAGCGATAGCGTAATCGGACGCATGTCTCCCCATCCGTCACAAAATTTAAATCCCTACATTAATTCAATAAAAAAATATTCTTTTATTATGCTTACCAAAAATAGATTATAACCAGGTGGGTGAAGGTCTGGTACATCGAGGTTAATCTATACCTCTACCTATTAAAATACGTCCGATTAGGCTATCGCTAATCGGACCTACAATTGCCTTTATTCTTCTAATCCGTAGTCCTACTGCTGAATAGAGCTCTTAAGCTCCTTAATAATCAGACTTTTTTCTATTCATGTATTTTTAGCATTCAACAGATTATCTATGTTAAGCTGATAAAACGTGTCTAAACAAGCTGTCATATGATGCCTGTTAACAATACTCCGCGTGGAGTATGCCTTTATTAAAGACCACGTAACCTGAAAATATTATCTAAATAGTTTTGAAGGTGCACTATGTCAAATAATCAATCCAATCTCCCTGACTACCTTATCTTAGGTAGTGGCTTGTCCAGTTTATCCTTTGCTGCCTTAATGGCTAAGGCGGGGAAGAAAGTAAAAATTATTGAAGCACATGAATTCCCTGGTGGATACGGGCATACCTTTGTTGAGGGTAATAAATATCGTTTTAATGCACAACTGCATTACGTCTGGAATTGTGGTGAAGGACAAGCCGTTAATAACTTTCTAAAAAAACTGCAGCTGGAAAATATTGTCACCTTTGAGCAATATGATGCCAATGGCTATGATCATATGCGTATTCCAAATTACGCTCTTGATATCCCTTATGATAAAACTGAATTATCTAATCGCCTATCTAAACTATTCCCTGAGCATAAAAACGCCTTTACAGAGTTTCTTGATGAGGTCTGGCAAACCGCAGCTGAATTAGCCAAACTCCCAGAACCCTTAAACCTTGCCTTTATTCTTAAGCATGGTTTAAGCAGCCAACATGTCTTTAAATACCGTCATTCAACCCTACAGCAGGTTTTTGATAAATTTAAACTGCCATTAGAGGCTCAAACTTTATTAGCACTGCAATGGCCTGATTTTTTACTGCCCCCCAAAAAACTTTCCTTCTTTGCCTGGGTCACGCTGTTTACTCACTATTGCAACGGCGCATATTACCCAACTCATCATTTTGAACAGGTGATTAATTCTTTAATCAAAACCATTGAAGAAAATGATGGCGAAATTATTTACAATCAAAAAGTAACTGAATTCATACTTGAGCAAGATACAGTCCTTGGCGTGACATGCATGGATAAAAATGATCACTCCCTTTTTAATGAGTATCAAGGAAAAGATGTTATTTGTAATATTGACCCGAAACGAACGGCCTCCATGATTGGTATGGACAAGTTTTCTGATTCTGTCCGCAAGAAACTTGAATATGACTACTCACCTTCCAATTTTGTCGCCTATTGCGTGGTTAAGGGGATTGATTTAAGGGATTTTGGCTTTGGTCGTTGGAATCTATTTCATAGTGAACAATCCGATCTGAATAAAGCATTTGATGATATGCATGACCGAGCAGATTATTCAGCCCCTAGCTTTGTTTTAACCACACCAGGTTTTCTTAGTGATGATAATAATGATTGCCCTGAAGGCGAACAAATTATTCAATTTTTAACCGTCGCCAATTATCACTATTTCCATGATTTAAAAATTGGCGATGCCAGTACCTATCGGAAAAAGAAAAAAGAGATATTTGATTCAATTATCAAGGTGATAGAACAACGCTATATTCCCAATTTTCGTGAACATCTAGTATTTAAAATGATAGGCAGTCCAACGACCAACGAAAGCTTCTGCGGCAGCCCCGAAGGTAATTCCTATGGCTCTAATCTGACCCCAGAAAATTTAAGCCCCCACCGATTAGATTATAAAACCTCGTTAAGGAACTTTTATTTTTGCAATGCCTCATCAGGACAGCCTGGGTTTGCGGGTACTATTAAAACAGGTTGTAAGTTATATGAAAATTTAACAGGAGACTCTGTTATGGACAAGGCATCTCTATGAAAATTGCCATAGTAGGCGGCGGTGCAGCAGGTATGACTACAGCTCATCTGTTAGATAAAGTACATGAAGTTACTGTGTATGAAAAACAGCCTATTCTAGGGGGGAATATTCGTACTATAAATAAAAATGTAACTTGCGAGGGCTTAGATCCAAATATCACCCTTGAAAATGGAGTGATTGAGTTTGAACGCGACCACTTTCCCAATTTTCATAAATTAATGCATCATCTTCAGGTTCCGATTGAAGAGGTTCCTCTTTCCAGTGAATTGTTTCTGGCTAATGGTCATCATTACAAATCAGCCGCTGCCATTCATAACGGCTACTCAATGAAGTGGAAACGACTGATAGAAAGCCTTAAATTAACACCCGTAGTTTTATCGTACTTGGTTTTTGTGATTAAAATAATGTTCGCCAACCAACATTCAATACAGCATCGTCCCGTTTCGGATTACCTGGGCAATAGCATTAGCGACAAATGGCTAAAAATGATGTTGATGTATGCCTATTCTATGCCCTATAAAACAATAGCCGATTTTCCAGCAGAAATAGCGGTCCCTTTATTACGGCATTCTGGCATGTTGACTAAATGGGTGCGCATTATTGGAGGGGTTTATAGTTATATTGAAAAAATAGTCTCTCAATTTCAGGGTTCTATTTATTGTAATGCTTCAATATCAGGCATTAGCAGAAACTCGACGGGTGTTAAAATACAATTAGCTGATGGTACATTGCAACATTTTGATAAAGTCGTTTTCGCCACCACTCCTGATCAGGTTTTAGCTTTATTAACAGATCCAACAGATAATGAAACCCGACGCTTTAATGCCTGGAAAGCTAATATTATTGATACTGTTATTCATACAGACACTTCAATATATAAACATTTCGGTGTGACTTATTTTGGTGAGTTTGATTTATTCGAAAACAAACTCAATAGCGATTGTGGCTACAATGCTTATTTAGATCGCTTATGTGGCATAAATGCTGAAGCTGATACCCATTTTAGCCTTGCCTATAACCTAAACCAATATATAGACCCTGATAAAATCATTGATTTACAACAGCATCATTCACCCGCCTACAATGTTGAAGCTATCCGTTATCGTCAGGAAGTGATAGAAACCAATGGTGAAAACAATACCTATCATACGGGTGCCTATTTATATGAAGGCTTACATGAAGGTGCTATTACTTCGGCTCTTGTTGTTTCTGAGTTATTAGGTGGATTGCACTTATAAATATTTTGCTTAATATTATCAATATACAATTGCGTGAAAAGTATCACGTTTATTTTTATTTGTTTTTGAAATAATACCAATCAAGGTTGTTGTCCAAGTATCTTTTCCCTAAATCGTATACATGCAACCTGTTTATTAAGGTTGTACTTTCGGGTACAACCTTTTTTCGTATAGAAATAACGGTTTTTCATCTAAAATAGATTTTATTTCATACAAATCAAATTATTTCAGTGCTTAACTTAATCTGGGTTCTATTTTTCTTTTCTGCATTTATTACCGCCCTGTTTAAACTGGTCATCTTAGGAGATCAACAGGTATTTGCTCAAATAATGACTGCCATGTTTAGCTTGTCTAAAACAGCCTTTGAGATTTCTTTGGGACTGACTGGTGTTCTGGCACTGTGGCTTGGCATCATGAAAATTGGTGAACGCAGTGGCTTCATGCAATTATTAACGCAAGCTCTTACCCCACTTTTTAGTCGATTAATGCCCGGTGTTCCTCCTAACCACCCTGCACTTTCAGCCATCGTAATGAATATCTCAGCTAACGCATTAGGGCTGGACAATGCTGCAACGCCCTTAGGCATAAAAGCCATGAAGGAATTGCAAACATTAAACCCAACACCGGATACCGCGAGTAATGCACAAATTTTATTCCTGGTGATTAACACCTCAGCTGTTACCCTATTTCCTATCACCATTTTTACCTATCGGGCTCAACTGGGTGCGGCTAATCCAACGGATGTGTTTATCCCTATTTTAATAGCAACCTATATGTCGACAATGATCGGTTTACTTGCCGTTGCATCAGTACAAAAAATCAATTTATTAGACAAAGTAATCTTTTCTTATTTGGCTGGGTTCACCCTGTTTGTTGCTGGTATTCTGTCTTACTTTGCTCAGTTAACTCAGGAGCAGATGTTAATTCAATCGGCACTGCTTAGTAATATCATCTTATTTTCCTTAGTCATTGCCTTTATCAGTGGTGCTGTTTATCAACGTATTAATGCTTATGATGCCTTTATAGAAGGCGCAAAAGAAGGCTTTCAAACGGCAATTACTATTATTCCCTATCTGGTTGCCATGCTGGTTGCAATCGGTGTTTTTAGAGCCAGTGGCGCTTTAGATTTAATTATTGAACTGATTCGTTATGGCGTCCACTTTTTCGGACTTGATACTCGCTTTATAGATGCCTTGCCTACCGCCCTTATGAAACCTTTTAGCGGTAGCGGTGCAAGAGCCATGATGGTTGATACGATGCAACTACATGGTGCCGACTCCTTTGCCGGACGCTTATCATCAATTGTACAAGGTAGTACAGAGACCACTTTTTATGTCCTTGCGGTTTATTTTGGCTCCGTTGGCATCAAAAACATTCGTCATGCCGCCGCTTGTGGGATAATTGCTGATTTTGCGGGCATTGTGGCCGCAATTTTTATTGCATATTGGTTTTTCGGTTAATGTTGGTATATCTCAAAACACTGGGTTGTCGTCTTAATGAGGCAGAATTAGAAACATGGGCACAGGCTTTTCAAAAAGCGGGTCATCAAATTACACGCGAAGTAAAAGATGCTCATATTGTCATTATTAATTCATGTGCAGTGACTGCAGATGCTTCGCGTAAATCACGGCAACTTATTCGCCGTGTACATAGAGATAACCCAAGCGCAAAACTGGTGATTAGTGGCTGCTATGTCACCTTAAATGAAGATGAAGCGGCTCAATTAATGGGTGTTGATTTAGTAGTCAGCAATAAAAATAAAGATCAATTAGTTGAACAGACCTTAGCCGCACTCAATTTAGAGACCATGCCAGCCATGTCAACTGAACCCGGTGAAACCTCTTTGTTTAGTCGTGGCAGACAACGGGCATTTATTAAAGTACAAGATGGTTGCCGTTATCGATGTACCTTTTGTATTGTGACGGTTGCTAGGGGGGAAGAAATCAGTCGTCCAGTGCAAACCATTATTGATGAAATTAACTCATTACATCAGCAAGGTATCAATGAATTTATTCTAACGGGTGTTCATCTGGGTGGCTATGGCAGTGATATTGAAAGTAATCTAACCGATTTAATCACAGAAATCCTGGAAAAAACCGAGATTCCTCGGTTAAGATTAGGTTCTTTAGAACCTTGGGAATTACCTGAAGGTTTTTTCAGCCTATTTGAAAACCCACGCTTAATGCCGCATTTGCACCTTCCCTTACAAAGCGGCTCTGACACAGTATTACGCAGAATGGCAAGACGCTGTAAAACAGAAGAGTTTGCAGCCATGGTTAAGCAAGCACGTCAACAAGTCAAAAACTTTAATATTACAACCGATATTATTGTTGGATTCCCTGGCGAAACAGAACAAGAATGGCAAGATAGCTTTGACTTTATCAAACAAACGGGATTTGGTCATATCCATATCTTCACCTATTCCAGTAGAGAAGGTACAAAAGCCGCCACCCTCCCCGACCAGTTGACTAACGAAATAAAAAAACAGCGCAGCAAACAGTTACATGAATTGGCTGAATCGATGAAACAGCAGTTTGCCGAGGAAAACTTAAATCAAAGATTTTCAGTCCTCTGGGAAGGCCACAAGCAAGAAATTGACAATAATCAACATTTAGTTTTTGGCTATACCCCCAATTATTTAAGAGTTGCTTGCAAAGTGCCTGATACAGAATCTATTGAAAATAAAATGATAAGTGCTGAAATGATAACAATTGAAAAGGGGTATATCAGTGGTAAATTACATCGATAAGGCATTTAAGGAAGCTCTGATCAAGTCCAATTATTTTTAGCTTGCTAAAACAGCCGATATTTTCCACCAAGATCGGCGCAATAGAGACTGTGAAAATATTCCGTTTTTCATCTCCCCCTTTGAAAAAGGGGAAGTTTGCAAAATGAAATGCAAGACTTGACCTTACAATCCTGCGCTAACGCTAATCGGACCAAGCTAGAAAGTTATTTTTTTATAAACTGATAAATATCGCCGAATCTAGCTTTCAGTGTCATTATGTTTTCTTCTTTGTTGACTACAGAGAAGTTATCGAATTTTCCTGATCTTCCTAAAATAGAGACTTTTAATTTACCCTCTTCAATTTCATAATTTACTGGCGTTTGATCGTAATAACTGCCATCGCGTGGAATATTTTTAATAGTCACCTTGCCGTTATTAAATACCCAAGTATCTTCTCGTTTTACCCTTTCTTCTGTTTTCTCAGATTGTTTAGTGTATTCCAAAGTCCATGAACCTTGAATATTTTCATTAGTTAATGAGGTACTTTCAGCATATAGATTACCGCTGAAGAATAAGGCACTTGATAAAATAGCTACTACAGTTGTTTTTTTCATTTTCTTGATTGAGTAAATATTAAAGAATCATTATATAATAACTCTATTAAATGATTTTACTTATCTTACTAAAAAGTAACCCCGTAAGATGGAATAGCGATAGCATTTTCCGTCATGATATGGACTATGAGCTAATGATGTCTTTTGATAAGGAATTGGAACTTCTTTTCCTCTCTAAAAATCAAGCCCCCCCCCAAAAAAAAATCATTATCAACTTCACCCAAACCAAACCATGCCTCCAAATAAACCCCATCAGGTACATAACGATGAAAACGTGAAGACTCCCAATCCGTAAGGAGCCTCTGATCAAGTCCAATTATTTTTAGCTTGCTAAAACGGCCGATATTTTCCACGAAGACTGGCCCAATAGAATGATTATTACGCCTCACTTCCTGAAAAATAGCGACCGTTTTTTCGGCGCTAAATTCTAAGCAACTTAATCAGAGGTTCCTTAAGACACACCTATAATATTTACTTGTTGTCGGGCTGAATAGTGTGTACGCTTCTCCTCAGATAACTACAATCAAATTACAGAAAAAACAATCCTATGAAAACACGTATTTTCACTATTTCATTTCTCTTATTAATGAGTGTCGCTAGCTTTCTGCCATTTCCAACTACCACGTTGATTTGCCTGTATGCGGCCATTTTCAGACCACGCTGGTTTAAAGTAGTCACCGATGAAGTATATAAAAGCAAAATATTCAATTAAACGCCCTCCCCCTGTAAAAAAAACAGGGGGGTTTACCGATAAGTTAAACCTTTCTTAAGGAACCTCTGATTAAGTTAGAAAATTTTCTGTAAAAGAAATTTTACTGATTTTTTTGAAATTTTCTCATTTTTCATTCTAAAACACCTTCTTTTTACCGCTATTTCCGTCCAAAACTCGATTT
>Ga0209395_1000986_pt1 | contig 41111 bp, 44 predicted proteins | sample GOMGulsemesocosm_3_FD_184635 | JGI IMG/M metagenome (GOLD analysis project Ga0209395, IMG submission 184635) | Methane-oxidizing microbial communities from mesocosms in the Gulf of Mexico - GOM9D Gulf of Mexico (SPAdes) (version 2) | ecosystem: Environmental > Aquatic > Marine > Cold seeps...
TCTATATTGATGCCGACATTTAAGAGCTCTGGAAGATTGGGGGATTCAAACGCATTAAAACCATCTGCATAAGCTTTTGTTGCGCGGTTACCACGAATGAGTTTGTTATTAAAAAATAACGTGACTTCATTAATAGGATAGTAGGCGGCCAAAAACAACGCGTTTTGTAGATTTGACTGCCCATCGGATCGCAACTGAGCAAAGGGGATTTGAGAGCCCGTTACAATAACCGGTTTTGTTAGTCCCCGCAGCATAAACGACAACGCTGATGATGTATAAGCCATGGTATCTGTGCCATGTAAAATTACAAATCCGTCGTAATCGTCGTAGCGTGCTTTGATATCTTGTGCGATACGCTGCCAGTCACTTGGCTTCATATCAGACGAGTCAATCAGCGGACTATACTCATTAATCGTATAGTCAGGCATTTCACTACGACTAAACTCAGGTGAATTGTTAACACAGTCAGTTAAGAAACCGGTTTGAGGTACAAATCCGTTAGGTGACGGTGTCATACCGATAGTACCGCCAGTATAGGCAATATATATACGTTTTTTGGTCATAAAATACACTCAACAACAGCTGGTTATTCAAATAGGTATTATACCAACCTAGAAAAATACCTGACCATTTTTAACGGTCTAAATAGTTGATGGCTGCGTTATTTATTCTCTATGTAGAATAACTACATACGAAATAAATGCCTCGCTTACATGGATGTAAGTGCTTATGTTCACAGGATGGCATGAACATGTACCCTAACCTATTTATGCTCGTGAAAAAGTAGACCTGTTACTTACCTAGATTGGTATTAGTGGCGAAAGGGTAACACAAACAGAAAAAGATAAAACTCAATTAGAACAACACAGGTATGATAAATAAAAAAGGCGACTAAATTAGTCGCCTTATCTACCCGTTCCAATTATTTATTTTGTACATTCCATACAATATAAATACGCATTTTGCGGATCATCAAAACGGTTGAAGATAGATAAACTATGTTCAAGTTTATTCACCATTTTACCAATCATTGTCGGTTGTGGCGCTTCTAATCCTAATGAGGTTACACCAGCTTTAAATACGTCACGGAAGAACTGCTCCATCGGTGTTAATGTTTTCTCAATCACCGTCGTTGAATACTTATCAAGTTTTGCTAATTGAGCAGCAGCGACGATCGCATCATCGAAATTGCCTAGTTGATCAACCAAACCAAACTCAAAGGCTTTTTGACCAGACCATACACGCCCTTGGGCAACTTGATCAACTTGCTCAATAGTCATGCCACGAGAGGTTGCAACAAGGCTTAGGAATTCGCGATAACCATGTTCAATATGTGTTTGCATCAATTCTTTAAAACCTAGAGGTAAATCACGTGTCACGCTCAGTCCGGCTAGCTCTTTCGTGCCAACACCATCGGTAAACACGCCGATAGTTTCAAGTGAATTTTCAAAGGTATTAATCATACCAAAGATACCTATGGAGCCAGTAATTGTCGTGGGTTGAGCAATAATCTTATCGCTGCTAGCCGCAATCCAGTAACCGCCAGAGGCAGCCACACTACCCATTGAAGCAACAACAGGTTTTCCCGCGGCTTGAAGGGCTAATACTTCTGTGCGAATTTGTTCAGAGGCATAAGCACTGCCGCCACCTGAATCTATGCGAAGTATAACGGCTTTGATATCATCATTTAAACGCGCTTTGCGCAGTAATTTAGAGGTGCTTGCACCACCAATTGTTCCAGTGGGTTGATTACCATTCAAAATGGTACCCTTGGCAACAACGATGGCAATATTTTTAGGCGCATCTTTTGTATACGGTACTGGCATACGTTCGCGATACATTAAGTAGTCGCCTAAACGTATTTTGTTATAGCTCATTTTATTGTTCGATTGACCAACAACATCCACTAAGGCTTTAGTAATATTTAAATTTGTATCAATCACATCAACCAAGCCAATATTAAGTGCCGTTTTTGCAAGGCTACCATCAGCAGATTTAAGCGCGGCAAGATACTCATCAATAGGAAGGTCGATTTGTTCTGGCGTTAAATTACGCTGGGTAGAGACGTCATTTACATAAGCTGACCAAAGATCGCCAAGCCATGCCATATTCGCTGTTTTTGCAGCAGTTGACATATCATTACGTAGGTAAGGTTCTAACGCAGATTTAAAGGTTCCGACACGAAAAATATGAGAGTTAATTTTTAGTTTCTCTAATAAACCTTTATGGTACAGACGGTAACGAGAATAGCCATCAAGTGACACATTACCTTTGTGATTCATGAAAATTTTATCAGCGTAACTCGCTAAATAATACTGCGCTTGAGAATATCCACCGCCAACCGCATAAACTGGTTTTTCACTTGTTTTGAAATCATTGATGACTGCACCAATTTCTTGAAGTTTAGCTAAAGAACCCCATGACATAGCGCCTGAATCTATAACCAACAACTTGATATTGTCATCTGTTTTGGCCGCTCTTATAGCTGCAATAACATCACTCACCAAAGTTTCTGTTTCTTGAACTTGGCCATAAACATCTTTAGTTAATTCATCAAGTGGATTGGTAGGTTGTTTTTGCTCAACGAGTGAACCTTGAATGTTAACGACTAAAGCGGCGCTATCAGGAGCTTGTACATTATTATCCTTACCTGCGGATGCAAATATAGCGATAACAAGAATGAAGAAAATTAAATTGAGTAGTAATTTTCGGGTGTTATTTATACAACGCCATACGAAGGTAATAATGCGCATGAACAGGTTGGGTTTGTCTGACATAGGTTGATCCCAATAGATAAAAATTGTTAATAAAGGTGTTTTTAATCAGCGTTCCACATTTTTAAGGATGTGTAAACGCTAAATAGAATATGTGATTGTAATGTAACTTACTAAAATTAAAAGTGTTAGCACCAAATTGTAACAGTTTTTTTAGAAAGTAATCACATTAATGAAAGGAATGATTTTATAAACAACACTTTATCTTTATAATAGAACCATCTTTAACGAAATTATTTAAATTTTATGACTTCTAGCGCTAGCCTTTCATTATCACTCATACTTCAGTCGGCTTTTAACCAAACAAAAAAGAATTTTATAGCATTTTTACCGCTTATCGTCATTGTCTTATTAGCGGTCAATGTGGCTGTTGTGAAATTTGTCGGTGAAATTGATTTATCAGATGAAGCATCGCTGCTTGTGTTACAAGAAAAAGCGAATATGGTGACCATCATAAGCCTTTTATTTACACCTATAGAAATTGGTTTTATGTTAATGGGGGTTAAGGCATCTCGTGGTCTTTCGATAAAAAGTACCGATATTTTTGGTATTTTGCCCGACAGCGCAAAAATTGTAATTCTAGCTATCATCTCATTCATCTTTGTTCAGATTGGCATGGCGCTATTTGTATTACCGGGCATATTTTTGTTGATGATGGTGTCGATGGCTCAGCCTCTAATGTGTGACTTTAGATTGTCGATGATTGAATCGGTAAAAAAATCTATTACCACCTGTTATCAGCATGTTGGACTGGTTATTCAATTATACGTCATCTTATTTACGTTAATATTATTATCATTTTTCACCTACGGTATCGCCCTAATTTTCACCATCCCATTTTATGTTAATGCAAAAGGGATTCTGTATTGTGCGTTATTTGATAATAAAGAGAAAACATTAGAAAACAGTTCTGAAGAGTAAGTTAGGAGTAATTAGAATGAGATTTGGTTTTATTGCTAAAATTATAACGGCTATTGCTATTTTAGTCGTAGCATTAGTCCTGCTCAAGGCTAACTTTAATCGTCAATGGGATAGTGAGCAAGATTCATTCGTTGGTAAACAACCATTACCGACCAAGGACGTTATTCCCGCGTTCTCGGCGATGAGTAATGTGATTGAAAAGAAAAAAGCGTTTTTCAACTTTATAAGACCGGGCGTTGTTAATGCCAATAGGGTGATTGCCCTAGACAGACAATACCTGCTCGATTTGAAAAGTACTATCGATGGTGACCAAGCTGCGCCTAGCAGGTATCTCAAACTCCTCGAATCATACAAAATTAAGCCACAGACCTTTAACCTCCACAGCATAGATAACTTACTAAGCCGAGTTGATACCATCCCACAAGCACTTGTTATGGTTCAAGCAGCCAATGAATCTGGGTGGGGGACTTCACGGTTTTCTAGGCTGGGTTTAAATTTCTTTGGCCAATGGTGTTTTACAAAGGGTTGTGGCTTAGTACCAAACGCAAGAAACGAAGATGCTGGTCATGAAGTTAAAGTATTTAAAAGTGTTGATGCTTCGATTGCTAGCTATTTAAAAAACCTAAATACACATAATGCTTATCGCCATTTACGCGACGTGCGCATGGCATTGCGCACTAATCATCAACCGGTGACGGCAGCTAAGTTGGCACCGGGTTTAACAAGTTATTCTGAGCGAGGTGACGATTATGTCATCGAGTTACTTCAGATGCTTCGTCAAAATAAGGCCTATTTATAATGAAGTTGTTCCTAAAAACTACACTAGCTTGTGCATTAGCGTTTGCTCCAATAGTTTCTCACGCATTTACACAAACATCGTTTACCTATTCTGGTCTCTATAAAAGCCTTAAAACATCAAAAGAGTCAACGTTCTCGCAACTGTCTTTGAATTTCTTACTGTTAGAAAACAAAAATAATAGTATTTGTCCTGTTGATAACGTAACTATCGCTGATGGTGAGCAAACTTTAAAAGTATTAATGGCAAGCGATGGCGCTTTATACCTGCCACTAGATAAAGGTCTTAAGAAAGATCACGCCGCTATCAGTTTTAAAACGCCTAAATATGTCGGTTGCCACTTATCAATGGAAATATCAGTGGCAGAATTTGAATTGGAAAGTTTGACGAAAGAGAATATGTTGTCGTGGCTGGATCAATTTGACGCTTTATATTCTCGACTTGCAGGCTGGCCTGGACGATATTTTATGCCGTCGGTAACTGGTCTGAATTTTAAAATAATCGGCAAAAATGTCTCTGCACAAATAGAGTCAGAAAATAATGTGGTGAAAACTCTCCCCCTTGATCAGTCTGCCTTGTATTTGTCACGAGCAGCAATCGAACAGTTCGCTGATAATAGCCAATTGATAGTCATAGGGAAATTAGACAAAGTATTACCCAGGTTAGAAAAGTAAAACGTTACAAAGCCACTAATAACACTCTTTAGTGGCTTTTTTCAAAAACAACGAGAGATTTAAGTTAATTCAATCACCTGAACTGCATCATCTTTAACATCTGTACTAATTTCTACTTCTTGATCAAAGGCAGTATCACCGCCATCAATGATCTGTTCTGCAGAAATATTTTTAAAATCGAACAAACTGTGATCAGCTAAGTGAGAAGGTACTACGTTTTGCATAGCCGTAAACATTGATTCAATTCGGCCCGGAAAACGTTGAGACCAATCATTAAGCATCCCTTTGACAGCTTGGCGCTGCAGGTTATCTTGCGAACCACACAAATTACATGGAATGATAGGGAATTGTTTGAGTTGTGCGTATGTAGCAATATCGCTTTCAACACAATACGCTAATGGGCGGATAATAATGTGTTCACCATTATCACTGCCTAATTTTGGTGGCATTGATTTCAATTTACCAGAATAAAACATATTGAGCATCATAGTTTCGAGCATGTCGTCACGATGATGGCCTAAGGCAATTTTAGTTGCACCAATTTCTTTAGCTGTGCGGTACAAAATGCCACGTCTCATACGTGAACACAATGAACAGGTTGTTTTACCTGGCTCAATTTTGTCCATCACTATCGAGTAAGTATCTTCTTCGACAATTTTAAATTCTACATTTATACTTTCTAAATAAGCAGGCAGGATATGCTCAGGAAAACCTGGTTGCTTTTGATCTAAATTAACAGCTACGATATCAAAATGAATCGGTGCTTTTTTCTTCATGGCCAATAAAATATCTAACATCGCGTAGCTATCTTTGCCACCAGATAAACACACCATGACTTTATCGCCATCTTCAATCATATTAAAATCAGCTATGGCTTTACCGACCGCCCGAGATAATTTTTTATCGAGTTTTTTGAGTGTTTTCTGGCATGGTTCTACAGGAGATGATTGCGTTGTTTGCATGGCGTAACTGTCAACATAAAATAAAAGGTCGCTATTATAAGCGACCTCACAGGCAAAGTAATTAATTTATTTTTTAATTGAATAGAATTGTATTGTATTAGACAGGGCACTGGAATCCGTCGGGTTTTACAGCGAGTAAGTCGCAATTAATGCCATCAATTACATGCTCAGCAGTATTGCCTATGAAAGCAGCTGATAACCCAGTTCTACCAATGGTTCCAATAATGACTAATTCAGCATCTAATGAGATGCTTATGCGTGGGATGACATCTTCTGCTAAACCCTCGTCAATAATGCAATGTTCTGGTTTTATTTGAAATTGTTGTGCTAACAAATGTGTTTTATCAATATGGTGTTGTTTAACGGAATCATTATATGCCGCACTATTAAATTCTGGAATTTCAATCGCAATGTTAACAGGGGTGCCAGGGTAAGCATTGACGACTTTAACTTTAGCATTGATAACTTTGGCCATATCGCTGGCGTGTTGCAATACTTTATTATTAAGGTTGATATGATCATCGTCTTCACTGACGGCGTTAATAGCGGTAACAATAGTTCCATCGGTGGGCCAGTCGTGTTCTTTAACCAACAGCACGTCACAAGGAGATTTACGTAAGAGATGCCAATCTGTCGGGGTGAAGATAACTGATTTAAACTTGTCGTGATGATGGGTCGCTTTAATTAACAAGTCGTGGTTGTTATTTTGGACTTGTTTTATGGCGGCTTCAAAGGGTCTGTTATGCCAAACGACTGACGTGTCCATGTCAATATCACTGTATTGTGCAACAACTTCGTTTAACCATTGTTGATGTTGCTCGATAACAACCTTTCTCATGCCATCGCGTTCTTCTTGGGACAGCATCGACGTCATTTCGTAAGATAGATCATAGACACACAACAGCACTGATATTTTTGCGCCGTAACTTCTCGCCAAAAAAACAGCTCTGCGTAAACTTGATTGCTCAGTTTTAGTTGGATCAACCATAACTAATAAATTTTTATATTCCATCATAACGGCAGCCTCAATTAGGGTATTAAATATATACTATGTCAAATATTGTATATGCCCAAACTAATTTAGATCAAAAAAAAGCCGATGAATCATCGGCTTTTATATTTATCTAACAACACCACTGATAGCGTCTAGGGCATCTTTATCGACAATGGTCACATACTTACCTGCAACCTCAATAACATTGTCACGTTTAAAACGACCAAGTAAACGTGAAATGGTTTCAACCGTAAGGCCAAGATAATTACCGATTTCACCACGAGTCATGGTTAAACGGAACTCTTTTGATGAAAAACCACGCTCGCCAAAACGATCTCCAAGGGAGCTAATAAACGTAGCTAAACGCTGTTCTGCATTACGTTGACTTAGTAACATCAACATACTTTGGTCATTGAGTATTTCATCACTCATTAAGCGCATCATTTGTTGACGTAAACGGGGCATACGTCCAGATAACTGTTCTACGGTTTCATAAGGAATTTCGCACACCATAGCTGTTTCAAGTGCAATAGCAAAGCTTTGATGAATACCTCTGCCAATACTGTCAAAACCAATAATATCGCCCGCTAAATTGAAGGCTACAACTTGCTCATGACCATCACTGCTTAGGGTATAACTTTTAAAACTACCTGAGCGTATGGCAAAAATTGATTGTAATTTGTCACCGGCGCTACAAATTATTTGACCTTTTTGTATAGGCTTTTTACGCTCAATAATGTTGTCTAATTGATCCATTTCCGTGTCATTTAAGGAAAAAGGAATACATAAGTCTGCCATACTGCAACTTTGACAATGTATACTGCCGACACCAGCACAAGAACTACTACTGCTCATTTACATACCTTTCTAAACATATAGGATTAATATATATAATATTACCATTATAACGTTTACTGAGCGAGATCAATTTATAAAACGTAAACCAGATTTTATTACCATGCTCATTCCATAAAGGCTAATAATGAGAGCACTGACCAAGCGCACTAAACGATGGGACAAAAGCTTTTTGAGTGCCTGTGAAAAATACCCCATACTTAGTAACGCGGGCAAAGTACCTAGGCCAAAACCAAGCATAATTAAAGCACCAGAAGTTGCACTGCCTGATGCAGCTGACCATGACAATGTGCTATAGACCAAACCACAAGGTAGCCAACCCCAAATAATGCCAAAAGGTAAAGCAGCAAGGGGACTCTTAAAAGGAATAAAATGTTTAGCCAAAGGAGAAATAAGTGGCCAAAAGGCTTTACCTACTACTTCAATTTTTCGGACTAAATTAAACCAATTAGCTAAATAAAAGCCTATTGAGATTAATAAAATTCCAGCTATCATTTGTAGTACATACAAGGCAATGGATGATTTTAAGGCAAAATACCCGACTGAGTAGCCAATGAGGGCCCCTGCAAATGTGTAACTGCTAATGCGTCCTAAATTGTACATCAGCAGATATAAGATTCTATGTCGCCCACTCAGTCTATGATGCACAGGTAAGTTAGCTGAAAAGGCACCAACCACACCGCCACACATGCCAAAACAATGACCAGCACTGAGTAAACCCACCATCATTGCTGCCCAAAAATTATATTCAGGACTTATCATTTGGGCTCTGCTTGTCACTATCTTCTTTTGGCAATGAACTCGTTGGAATATCATCGTCAAATAAAATGTTAGAGCCTTGACGGTCTAAATCTTCAAATTGGTCACTTTTGACAGCCCAAAAGAAAAAGTAACCTGCAAAAATAATGACGCCGATGGCAACCGGGATTAGCAATAAAATGATATTCACTATTTTTCCTTTAAAAGACGCAGAGAGTTACTCACTACAATGATAGAACTGAGAGACATGCCAATAGCCGCAAGATAGGGTGGTAAATAGCCAGCAATAGCAAACGGAACGGCAGTGAGATTATAACCTAGGGACCAACAAAAATTTTGGATGATAATACGTTTAGTTCTTTTAGCGAGGCTTATTGCACTAAACACTTTTTCAAGGTCGTTGTGCAGTAAAACAATGTCTGCTGATGATTTTGCTATATCAGCACCGTTGCCCATAGCAAATGATAAATGCGCTTGGCTTAAAACCGGCGCGTCATTAACCCCATCACCAAACATGGCAACTATTTCACCTTTGTCTTGTAGCTTCTTTAGATAATCGAGTTTTTGTGCAGGATTTTGACCACGTTTAATTATATCAACGTTGAGTTTTTGTCCAACTTGTAAAGCATTATCTGAGTTATCACCCGTTAATAAGGTTGTACCAATATTTTGATTGATGAGCTGTTTTACCAAAGGCGCACTTCCTTGGCGTAATTCATCTAACAAGAGAATTTTTGCGACTATAGTGTCCTGTGTCGCCAAATAGATATCAGTGCCACATTCTGTTGTGATATCAGGCCAAAGAACTTTTTGATTTGATGTCTTGGTGTGTGTGCATACAAAATCGAAACTGCCTAAAGCATAGTGTGTGTTGTTAACTTCACCGCTAATACCACTACCTTGAATCGTAGTGAGGTTCTTTGTCACCAGTTGGGGATCAAAATAATCAGCAAATGCATTGGCAATAGGATGAATTGAATGTGATTCGAGTGATGCTACAATCCTCAAAACTGCAGCGTCATCCATTTCACTAAGCACGTGATCAATGACAAAGTCACCTGTGGTTAACGTGCCTGTTTTGTCAAAACAAATATGCGTAACTTGAGTTAAAGTATCTAAGGTACTGCCTTGTTTTGCGAGCAGGCCAAAGCGCTGTAATTTGGTGGTTGCAGCGGTGTACGCCGACGGTGTAGCAAGACTGAGCGCACAAGGGCAGGTTGCCACTAGTACGGCAAGGGCATTCCAAAGGGCATGAGAGTCGTCAATAAAAGACCAGCCAACATAGGTTGCAAGTGCTAATACTAATATGCCAATGACAACATATTGTGACAGTTTGTCTGCCAGAGTAGCAAGCTTGGGTTTATCAATCGTGGCTTGCTCTTGCAGGGCAATTATTTTTGAAATTAATTGATCCGAACGCTCTTCTTTAACAGTAACCTTAATAGATTGTTCATTGTTAATTGTGCTGGCAAAAACCCAATCGCCAATGGTCTTATTAACAGGCATTTGCTCACCAGTTAATACAGATTCATTACATTGCGTAGAGCCTTCCAAAATGGTGCCGTCTGCTGGAATAGTTTCACCAGGCTTTACTAAAACAACTTGGTTACATTTTAATGTTTTTGCTGGCACGCTAATGGATTCATTACCGCGAATAAGCATGGCCGTTGATGGGATTAGCTTTAACAGATTACTACTCGTTTGCGCTGCTTTACGTTTTGCCGCTTGCTCCAAGTATCGGCCTAACAACAAGAAGAAGGCAAACATGCAAACCGACTCAAAATATACCTCACCTTGGTTAGTCACAGTTGCGTAAGAACTTGCAAAAAAAGCCAATAAAATAGCGATTGAAACGGGCACGTCCATATTAAGACGTTTGGCTATTAAAGCGGAAAGGGCGTTTTGATAAAACGGAAGGCTAGCATAAAAGACTACAGGTAATGCCAACAACAAACTCACGTAACGAAAATACCCACTGAGTCCCTCACTTAGGCTGCCAGAGCCGTCATCACCTAAGACATCAAAATAAGAAGCCATGGCAAACATCATAATTTGCATCGTAGCTAGGCCAGCGATAGTTAACCTACGTAAATAAGCTTTGGCGCTGGCCACTTCATTCTGCTCTGCAACGTCAGCTTTAAAGGGGTACGCCTTATAACCGATTTTGGCTAAAGCTAGTAAAATGTCAGACAGTTTTAAGTTATTGCTTTTCCATTTGAGACTCAACCTAGCGCTTGAGGTATTAACGCTACACTGCTCGATGCCGGACAGTGTAGCTAGTTGTTTTTCAATCAACCAAGCACAGGCCGCACATGTTACATTTTCTACGGTTAAGATTACCGCTTTGCTATCTCCTGATTCAACCGTAAACTCTTGCTCAATTTCAGTTAAATCGTACGACTCAAGGTTTCTAAGTTCATCAGGGACAAGGGCCGAGCCCTTGGCACCTTTTTCGGTGCGATGACGATAATAACCCGTTAATTGATTGTCAACGATGGCTTGCGCTACTGCGCTGCATCCGTGACAGCACATGTAACGGCTTTTATTATCTATTTCAACTGCATGCTGAAAATCATTAGGAATTATTTCTCCACAGTGATAACAATTTGGACTTGGTATAGACATTATTTATTAGCGACTGAATCTAACATTGTGTCCAGGTCGGTTGGGAATTTATCAACAGTTTGAATGCGCCATTTTGCGTCAAAGGATTCAAGTTGTATCGTCCATTTACCCGTTAGAGGTTTATCTAGTTCAAATAAATAATCGCCGTTACTACTTGCTGTTAATAACAAATCGAAGTCATTAATTTTTAGCGTGCGGTGGATAAATTTAAGGCGTAATGCGGCAGTCTGAGTTTCACCGAAGGTTTGAACTAATTTAATTTTGTTATCGACAACACTTAAACGGAACTTAAGGGCCAATCGATAAGCATTATCGAGGCGTGTTAAATCAACGTTAATGGCTTTACCTTTTTTATAATAATCTTCAACGACCATATCTGGTTTGTTTTCGATGGCGATAAAGAGTGTGGTGACACTCGCTACGACAGCGCATAAAGGAAGGATAATAAGCACCCAAGGCCAGGCTTGTTTATACCAAGGTTCGATTGTATTCACGGAAAACTCCAGTGTGTAAATGTATTGGCGTTAGGCTTATTGGGGTTGTGACTAACGGTAATACACTTAATTACTGCTTATATACCCGTAATCAATGAATATGCATTTTTTATGGGTAACTAAAACGTCAGCTACTGCGTTGTGCTCAATCCCAATAGCTGGCTATTGCTCAATCACACGCCTTGGGCCTACATTTTATTCTTCCCCTAAATTCCTACACTTCCAATGGTCACGTGTATAACAAAATAAGGCTTCGCCAAGCGAAGCCTTATTTTTATTAACAGCGTTTACTTCTTGTTAGATAGGCTGTAAACATAAGCAGAGATAACATGTACTTTATCTTCGCCTAAGATCTCGCCCCAAGCTGGCATAACACCGATACGACCATTGCTAACAGAGTCAGTGATTGCAGCAGTAGAACCGCCATACAACCAGATATTATCTGTTAAGTTAGGTGCACCAAGTGCTTGAGTACCTTTGCCATCTATGCCATGACAACCAGCACAGATACCAAACTTAAGCTTGCCTGCTGCGGCATCTTTAGCATTTACTTTACGGCCACTTAAGCTACGAACGTAAGCAACTACGTCTTCTACGCCTTCGTCACCACCAAGTGCTGCTTTCCATGACACCATGGTTCTGCTGTCACGGCCAATAGTAATTGTTTCTTTGATCTTAGCGAAACTACCACCGTGTAACCAATCATTGTCGGTCAGATTAGGGAAACCGCGCTGACCACGAGCATCACTTCCATGACACTGCGCACAGTTTTGGATGAATAGGCGTTGTCCAACTTTTAACGCTTTTTCATTATCCATTAACTGTTCAACAGATTGCCCCGCGTATTCTGCATATGTTTTACCATAAACAGCGTCAGCCGTATCTAGTTCATTAATGTATTGGTTAATGCTGTTGTCTGCACGCGTTTTAGCGTTAGCAGCGTTAACAGATGCGAGTGAATAATGTTCTTTATTCGCACTTTTCCATCCAACGATCCCTTCGTAACCACCGAGACCGTACCATACAAAATAACCTAAACCCCAAACGATGCTGGCAGCAAACATAATTGTCCACCAACGAGGTAACGGGTTGTTCATTTCAACGATGCCATCAAACTGATGTGGCATTTCTTTGCCTTCTTCGCCCATTTTATCGACTAGAACCATGCGTAATAAATACGCACAGCCAAAAACGACAATTAATGAACCGGCGATAATCCAAGCACTCCAGAAGTTACTCATGTGTACTCTTCTCCTGATTTTTATCTTTGTTTTTTGGTGGCTCATCAGCAAAAACTAGGTTTGCTGCTTCGTCGAAACCTTTTTTACGTCGCGAGCTGTAAGCCCAAGTGTAAATGCCGATGAACAAGATCAGCATTCCCACTGTTACGATGCCTCTGAATGTACCGTAATCCATGGGAACTCCTATTTTAAGTTAGTACCAAGTGATTGTAGGTAAGCGATTAACGCTTCAAGCTCAGTTTTGCCTTTAACAGCTTCTTTAGCACCTGCAACATCTGCATCAGTATAAGGAACGTCAAACGAATTTTTGAAAATGCTTAATTTGTCTGCCGTTAACTCACCGTCAAGTTTATTCTCAGCCAACCAAGGGAACCCTGGCATATTTGATTCAGGGACAACATCACGAGGATCCATTAGATGTGCCACATGCCATGCATCGCTGTAACGACCACCAACACGTGCTAAATCTGGACCTGTACGCTTAGAGCCCCATAAGAACGGGTGATTCCATACTGATTCACCAGCCAATGAATAATGACCATAACGTTCAGTTTCATGACGAAACGGACGAATCATTTGTGAGTGACATTGAACACAACCTTCACGGATGTAAATATCACGACCTTCAAATTGAAGCGCTGTTAATGGTTTCATGCCATCGATAGGGCGGTTTGTTTCTTCAAGAAACAAGTTTGGCGTAATCTCAACCAAGGTACCGAAGCTAATCGCAACAATCGTCAATACAGCTAATAAGCCTGCATTTTTTTCAACGCGTTCATGATTTAATTTTTTAAACATCATAGGCTCCTTATGCTTCTTCTTCGATGAGTGAACCTTTAGGCGCACTAATCGTTTTAATAACGTTATAAAGCATGATGAACATACCCGCTAGGAAGAATGCACCACCAATTGCACGCATTAAGTAGAATGGCATAGATGCTGAAACACTCTCAACAAAGCTATATGTTAAAGTGCCATCACTATTTACCGCAGACCACATCAACCCTTGCATTACGCCTGAGATCCACATTGCTACGATATATAATACAGTACCGATTGTTGCTAACCAGAAGTGCTTATTAATTAATGATTTACTATACATTCTAGTATTGCCGTATAGGCGAGGAATCATATGATATAAGGCACCACAAGAAACCATTGCAACCCAACCAAGCGCACCAGAGTGAACGTGACCAACGGTCCAGTCTGTATAATGCGATAAAGCATTAACGGTTTTAATTGCCATCATTGGGCCTTCAAACGTAGACATACCGTAGAAAGAAAGTGAAACAATTAGGAAGCGTAAGATAGGATCTGTACGTAATTTATGCCATGCACCAGATAATGTCATTATACCATTAATCATGCCGCCCCAAGAAGGTGCGAATAATATAATAGACATAACCATTCCTACAGTTTGAGACCAATCTGGCAGCGCTGTGTAGTGAAGGTGATGAGAACCGGCCCAAATGTATAACGCAATCAATGCCCAAAAATGAACAATAGATAAACGGTATGAATAAACAGGGCGCTCGGCTTGTTTAGGGACAAAATAGTACATCATTCCTAAGAAACCAGCAGTTAGTAAGAAACCAACGGCATTATGACCGTACCACCACTGAACCATAGCATCAGTAGCTCCGCCATAAGCAGAGTAAGATTTCATCCAAGAAACAGGGATAGCCGCACTGTTAACAATGTGTAATACCGCAACAACTAAGATGAATCCACCGTAGAACCAGTTCGCCACATAAATGTGTGAAGTTTTACGTTTGATTAACGTACCAAAGAAATTAATCGCATAAGCGACCCATACTATCGTGATGGCAATATCAATTGGCCATTCAAGTTCAGCGTATTCTTTTGACGAAGTATAACCCAACGGTAAGGAAATAACTGCCGATGCGATTATTGCCATCCAACCATAAAAGGTGAAGCTGGCGAGTTTGTCGCTGAATAACCTGGTTTGACAGGTGCGTTGAACAACGTAATAAGACGTTGCGAATAGGGCGCTTGTACCAAAACCGAAAATTACGGCGTTAGTATGGAGCGGGCGAAGCCGACTAAATGTTAACCAAGGTGTATCAAAGTTTAACTGTGGCCAGTATAGCTGAGATGCTATAAATACACCGACCGCCATTCCTACAATTCCCAAAATTACAGTGGCAATTGCGAATTGACGAACAACAGTGTAGTTATAATCAGCGTGTGATGGACTAGTGTGAGTCATCTTTTTGCTTCCAGTGCTTACATGTGCTTGTGAATATCGAACCAAAATTGTTCGATTAAAACCTAAATGATTAATGAACTAATATTTAGGACCCGTGCTGCTTTATATATTGGTTTAATTACGGTTGCACCATTATTAAAGAGCAGCGCTATCATACGTTATAACGCCAGTATTGTAGCTTGATTTAGATCAAAGATGAAATTTGAAGGGGGGGATTTATTAAGTATTTTGGCAAAATGTAACTAATTGTTGTTTTTATATGCGAAAAGTTCAATTCAAATCGCTATACTGTCGACCTTTCAATTAGGGTTTAACCATGAAACAGCTTTTATTTCTTTTTATTATCCTAGCCGCAGGCTGTTCTGAGCCTCCTAAAGACAATGTACAACCTACAAAGAAACAACGTGTTACAACGGGTGACATCACATTCGAATTCCCAGTAGTCATCAAAGCCGAAAGCCTATTCAAAGTAGATGTTAAGTTTGCCCATAAAAGCCACATTTCGTCAGCTAAATTATCAGGCATATCGATGGATATGGGTGTTGTTCCTGTAATGTTCAGACCCATTAATCAGCTTAATTTGCACTATCAAGCTGATGTGTTTTTGGGCGCTTGTGCTCTACCTATAATGAAGTGGCGTTTAGAGATTATTTGGGTAGAAAACGGGAAAACGAAATACGCTGAACAAGTTATTCAGGTGGTACGCTAGGTCTATGATTTTTATTTTCTAAATATTCTACAGCAGACTTTACGGCTTTTGATACATCATAATTCATCTTCAAGCGGTCGTCTGAGCTTAAATAAAAAGACATGTCTATTTCATGTCTGATATATCTAGCAGGGAGTTGTGTCAGGGCTAAACAACAAACGTCTGCCATAAATTCCTTATCAAAGGATGAGTACTTTTCTGATGATGATAGGTGTTCCACCATCAGTTTTTCATAGTAGTTATGGATATCTAAATCTAAATGCATTAGAAATGCTCCTGTATGTATGTATACCTAAAGATACAACAGATAAACGATGATTACATCAAAGTTTATACCAATCGTATTAACTTAGTGATCTAATATCTATGAGAATAAATTATCCAGAGCAAGGCGTTTGATTGATTTCCACAGGGATGTGGATAATAGAGCAACGCAGGAGCAAGTTGCCGAGCAATAGCTAGCTATTGCGAAATTTAGGCCATTGAGATTGATCACATCTTTGATGCGATTGGTATTATTCATCATCCCAGTCATCACTCGCTTCTTCATTATATTGACCAGTACTTAGGGCAGCTTGTTCGACTATTTGGGCGAAATTAGGTACTAAATCTCCAATCATGCTGTACATAATAGGAGAAAACTCACTTATGTTGCTGTCATTTTGACTATCAACAACTTCTTGAGCCATTTCTCTATCAGCAAAGAAGGTCATCGCCATAATACCTAAGGTAAATGTTTCTAATATTTCACTAGATTCTGGCATATCATCAAGTAAACTGTTCGAGTAGAAATTAACACCGCACGCAAAGCCGTAAGACCACTCATGCAATGGATGCCCACTTAGGAAATTTGCTTCGACCATATCTGAAAACTCGGTAACGTTAGGTAATGTATAACCTTCGTCAAATATTAGATCACTGGTATGATTGTACAGTTGCGCTAAAATCATCGTGATTTCGTCTGGAATATTGTCAGTACTGTCGTTGAAAATAACGGGCAACCAATCGTTGACGTCAATGGGATCTGGACTGGCGATTATCGCAAAGAAAAAGCCCTTAACAGCGTTTAAGCATAGAGTTTGTGTTGGCGCTTTATCAACTAGCCAATGCGATAATTGTTGTTCTTGTTCGTTAGTTAACTGATGCACTGTAAACCCTTACTCATTAAAATTTATGTAATAGAACACGACTGTAATTAGAAATTTCAGCTTTATGGTTTGCGTCTATCATCCACTGCTTGAATTTACTTTCTTTGATAACAAATTCTTCCATGCTGATGGTATTATCGTCCAATAACCACACTTGCTGAGTTGCCTGATAATAATACCCCAAAATATCTAATGCGATGTTGTTGTGGTTTTTTGCCGCCTTTTCAACGGCTAAAATTTTTCTATTGATATGTGACAATTCAAATTTGACGCGCCATACATAATCCATTTCATAAAAATACGGATTACTCCTAAATTTGAGTAATGCAATCACCATAATCGCTATCATGATAATAACACTGGCGAGATTTAAGTTAAAATTACTGCCCGTAGCATCACCAACAAGATGTATTAACAGGCTAGAAAGCAAAAGTGAGCCACCGAGTAGTAGGGCAATTGCCCCGAATGTAGTTTTTCGTGCGTGATCTCTATAACGCTTTTTGTCGATGGTTTGTAACTGCACACTAGATCCTTTATATGATAAATTTGTATTTAAAACCGCAATATTACCAGATCATATAATAATAACAGTCAAATGCATTAATATTATGGGTATAATTATACTTTTAAAGCGTCGATAGCCAAAATATATGTCCAATTGCCAACTTACAGAACAAGAACTTGCTACAATTACCCAACAACTTGGTAGGATCCCGCGTGGAATTATCAAAATAGCCCATCAAACTAAAAATGGCATACCTACGGTGTTGCAAACAAGAAGTTTGGTCGCCGACAAACCCTTCCCAACAATGTATTGGTTATGCTCAAAAGACCTACACAAAGCAATCAATAAAATAGAAACAAACGGTTGGACTAAGCACATTGAACAGCGCATTATGGATGAACCTGAGCTGCGTGAAACATTTTATGGCAATCATCAGCAATATGTAAGAGACCGTTGGGATGCAATGATACCTGAGGACAAAAGTCGATTAGAAGCCCTTGGTTTTATTAAATTGTTTGACCAATATGGTATTGGCGGAATCACCAATTGGACCAAAGTTCGTTGTCTGCACATGCAATATGCACATCATCTATGTGGTGATAACATTATTGGCCAATTAATGGATGAAGAATTCGAACTCAACAAACTCGTCATTAATCTATAATTTACTTTTTAGATTTGTATGAGGGTAATGATAAGCCCCAGATAATAGCGGCACTGCGCAATCCAAATGCCGCTAAAAAACCTGCAACCATAGCGACACTTTCTATCATACCGGCCCAGTGGAATATCCAATAAATGGACCCACCTACCACCGCAGTTGTCACATACAGCTCTCGATTACCTAATACTAAGTCATAGCCACATAAAACGTCACGGATAATACCGCCAAATGAAGCTGTAACTACTCCCATACAGACGCAGATTAATGGTGGCGCACCTACAGAAGCAGCTATTTGGGTGCCTGTGACACAAAACAAAGCTAGCCCTAAAGCATCCATCCAAATAAGTGCTTTTGTGCGAGACTCTAATCTTGGGGCAATAAAGTAGGTTAATATTGACATCAGCATGCACAAACCAACATAGGTCGCATCCATAATCCAATAGACTGGGGTATTGCCTAAGAGTATGTCCCTAATGGTACCCCCACCGAGTCCTGTAACGGTTCCAATTAGAATAAAACCTAGGATGTCCATTTCTTTACGTGCTGCATCAAGTGCGCCGGAGATTGCAAATACAGCGATACCAAATAAGCCTAATAGGGTAACCATGAAATTAAGGTCGAGTAGTTGATTCATATGAGTATCTATAAGTTAACGTATGGCTCAATATACCCTTATTAGGGATTATTGAGCCATAAAATGGCCGAAAGTATTAATTTGTATTTTTAGTTGTTACCAACAAATAACCGATTAATGCATAAAAATAAAACTCTTGAAATCTGCGTCACTCAGCGGTTTGGAAATATGATAGCCTTGTGCTAAATCACATCCAATTTCTTTAATTTTGTTATACTGTTCAGCGCTTTCAATACCTTCCGCGGTCGTTTTAATCTTTAACGATTTTGCCAAATTAACCACAGCACTTAATATCAACACTTTATCACTGACTTCATTCAAGTTATCGACGAAACTTTTATCAATTTTAATATAATCTAATGAAAATTGATGTAGATAACTAAGCGATGAATATCCTGTACCAAAATCGTCCAGCGCTACGGGAATACTCAGTTGTTTTAAGATAGCCAAATGTTTTTTTACATCATTTACATTTAAAATAAGACTCTCTTCTGTAATTTCTATACATAACCTGTCTGTCACTTTACCCGGCAGTTGATGCTGCTCTTTAAGATATTCTATAAACTTTTGTGAAGCAAAACCAGATGTTGAAACATTGACGCTCAGTTTAAATATTTTTGGTAACCAACAACACCAACTCTGAAGGTTGCTTACCGCAAGAGTCAGCATATATATATCTAGTTGAACTATTTGCCCCGATTTTTCTAAAATAGGGATAAATACGTCTGGGAATAATAAACCTAACTTGGGGTGCTGCCATCGAACCAAGATCTCAGCGCCAATAACTTGACCAGAATTAAAATCAATGAGTGGTTGATACGTACCAATGAATTCTTTGTTTTTTATGGCGTTGTCGAAATCGTATTCAAGTTTCACATTGGTCGACTTATTTTGCTCTCGTAGGGAATCAAAAAACACATATTGATTGCGCCCTAATAATTTTGCCTGATACATAGCATGGTCAGCATTTATTAACAGTTTTTCAGCACTATCAATCGTTTGACTATACGTTGAAATACCAATACTGACACTACTAGTAATATTTAAACCATTTATATTGAATGGTTGTGCCATTGCGCAAATGATATTTTCAGTAATTCTGCAAATAGTGTCGTGATCAATACTGCCGTCAAGTAATATGGCAAACTCATCGCCGCCTAATCGCGCAAGGGTATCAGTTCTTCTTAGTGTTACTTGGATTGCTTTAACTATAGCAATAAGTAACTTGTCACCAATATGGTGCCCATAAGTATCATTTACCTGTTTAAATCTATCTACGTCGATAAATAATATAGCTATATTGTTAGAACGATTATTCTGGCAATGCAAAAAAGCGTGTTCTGTTCTATCTTTGAATAACGACCTGTTTGGCAATTTAGTCAAAAAATCGTGCAATGCAAGAAATAGCAGATGCTGTTTAGCCTGCATTCTCTCGATCGCGTTGTTGATATGTTTAGCAACAAAAGATAATAATTGCTTATCTTTTTGCTGGAATAAGAAATCTGTACTGTAACTTTGAACAACGACTATACCTTTATTATCGCCGCTACCAAAAGGTACACCTAACCATGCTTTTGGAATACTACCAATGATATGTATTTCGTTGGCATCTAACATTTTTTGCAAATCTTCTTCATAAAGTAAAAAGGGCTTATTTTTGGCCAAGGCATAGCCAGTAATACTCAGATTTTCTGGATCAACCGCCATGGACTCAAATATGGTTTCCTGCACATCTACACCGGGTTTATCTAAGTCAAACTCGTCCACCGCATATGGAAAATCAATCGTTGCCCCGTCATTAGTAAGCAAAGCGACAAAGAAGTTTTTTGCAAAGGTTAATCGTCCGATACACTGATGTAAATGCTGATAAAATTCACTAATACTTTTAGTTTTAAAAGTAAGCTCAGCAATTTCATATAGCGCATCTTGTATTTTATTAGCGTACTCCAAGTTTTCGATAGTATCTTCTAATACATCGACCTTATGCATGTGTGAGATTTTAATAGCGGCAATTGATGCTAGAGAAGTTAAGGTTTTTAAATGGTAATCTGTATAGAAATCGACGCTGGCGTGCTCAGTATCAATCACACCTAAAAGCTGGTCTTGAAAGAGAATGGGAACAGCTAATTCTGATAACCTAAATACACCATCTTCAATATAACTTGCAAACTCACGAGTGTCTTTAATCAACAATGGCTTTTGAGAAGCAGCGACCTTGCCGATGACTCCCTCATTGAAAGGAATAACAGGGCTAGCATGTTGCCCTGCAATACAATCTTTACTTTCAAAGTTAGCTACTTTACTCAGTGATTCGCCACCATTATCTAATGTGTAAATTACAGCATCGTCAAAGCCCAGTTTTTCAACAATATTTTTTGCTAGGTATTCCCAAATTTCCTTGGGAGTTTTTAGCAAAAGCATATCGACCGCAAATTGATTTGTTATCGTTAAGCTTTTTATTGTTTGTGCTTTGGACAGTCTGGACAAAATTTACGGCCTTAAATTTATATTTCACGTCAGAATTCAATTCTTTATATCACTTAAACAGAAAAAGTGATTATGTTAATTAAAGATATCGAGTGTGTAACCTAGATGTTTAAATTTTAGTATACAATATCAGAATTAGAGATTATTCAAACAATTAATAGCCTGTGAATTGCACTATTCCATTTCGATGTTTGTTTTTTAACCGCTTGTAATGCATTGGTTTACCAGTTAATAAATTATACCCATCAGATATTACTTAATAATGACGGCTTTGTTTCTCGAGGTCACTTGTTCCGATATATACGTTCACATTCTTTATTTTTAGTAGTAAATAGACATTTTGGTAATAATATTACGGAAAACAATTCGAAATATTTCATAAGGTGACTCGGGACACATTAATTCCTGAACAAATGTTCTAGTAATTTCTATAAGTAGTATTATTATTACAGAAAATTATACTGTATACTGCGCCAAATTTTGAACCATCTGTTTAAGGTTAAATAAAATGACAGAACAAGAAATATTATGTGATATCGGTTTTATTGGTTTAGGTGTTATGGGCAAAAATATTGCACTTAATCTTGCCGATAATGGATATAAGATAGCGTGTTTTGATTTAGACCACCATAAGGTTGATGAGCTAGTACAAGCTGACGTGGAAGAACGTGGTGAACAATTACCCAGAGTTATTCCATGTCAATCATATACTCAGCTATTAAGTAAGCTGAAAGCGCCGCATTTAATCATTCTTTCCATACCTGCGGGTAAAGCTGTTGATGATGTTTGCTTAAAACTTGTTGATGCAGGTATCAAGGCTGATGATATTATAGTTGATACGGGTAACAGCCTTTGGACCGACACTATAGAACGTGAAAAGCGTTATAAAGGCAAATTTATATTCTTTACTACAGCGGTTTCCGGGGGTGAAGTAGGTGCTCGATTTGGACCATCTTTAATGCCTAGTGGTGATCCTTATGCGTGGGCACGTATTGAACCAGTATGGCATGCTATCTCAGCAAAAGTTGATCCACGAAATGGAACAGCACTTGAGCGCACACATCACAGCCAACCATTGCCTGTGGGCGAGCCTTGTGCAACCTACATTGGCCCTGCGGGTTCTGGTCATTATGTCAAAATGGTACATAACGGTATTGAATACGCTGACATGCAAATGATTTGTGAAGCCTATCATATAATGCGTGAATCTTTAGCGATGTCACCGCAAGAAATTGCAGCCATATTTAGACAATGGAATAAAGGCGTTCTCAACAGTTATTTGATGGAAATAAGCTGTGAAGTATTAGAACAATTTGATGATGAAACAGGCAAACCATTAGTTGATGTTATCCTTGATAAAGCTGGTCAAAAAGGCACAGGCTTATGGACTGCCGTTAGTGCGTTACAGATTGGCGCTCCTGCAACGACTATTGCACAGTCAGTATTTGCACGTTCTTTGTCGACACTTAAACATGCCAGAGTACGCGCGGCAAAATTATTGGCAGGTCCCGTGATAAAAAGCGTTGATGAGTCTGAAAAAACTCAATGCATCGCACAATTACATGACGCTCTTTACTGTTCAAAAATTGTTGCCTACGCTCAAGGCTTCCAACTGATAAAGTTAGCGGCAAGAGAACAAAATTGGCCAATTGATTTTGGTGCCATCGCCAAGATTTGGCGTGCTGGTTGTATTATACGTGCCGCATTTTTACAAAAAATTACGGATGCCTATGCAAGAGACAGCGACTTGGGTAATTTATTACTCGATGATTATTTTGCAGGTGAAATAGCCAAATATCAATCTAATTGGCGTCATTCCATTGCTCATGCCACTATTACGGGCATTCCATGTGGTGCTTTTAGCTCTGCGCTAGCCTATTATGATTCGTATCGCACAGAGACATTACCGGCTAATTTACTTCAGGGCCAACGTGACTTTTTTGGTGCTCACACGTTCGAGCGAGTTGATAAACCATTAGGTAAAAAATATCATGTTAAATGGTCTGAAGAAGGTAGGCCAATGGTAGAGGTTGATTGATATCAATGAACATAAAAAATGCCGCTTCACAGCGGCATTTTTGCTTTAATACCAATTTCATTAAGTAAGTGATCTTGTTGTGCTAAGGAAAAATTTATTAGAACAAGGCGCTCGATTGAGCAATAGCTAGCTATTGGGATTGAGGGCAACGCCGTTATCGTTAATTTTAACCTGCACAAGTGGGCAATAATTTAATCAAATTGGTATAACATCTTGCTCTTATTAATAATATTGAAGCGGTGACACTTTGCCCCAAAAGACACGATAGGAATAAGCGGTGTACAACACAATAGTTGGTATGACAATCATCGCCCCCCATAATAAGAAATTCAGTGCTTGAGGCGCTGCAACAGCGTCCCAGATTGTGAGCGTTCCCGGCACAATATAGGGGTAGAAGCTGAGAGCTATACCGCCAAAACATAATGTGAAGATTGCTGTCGTTAACGCAAATGGACTCCAACATCGCTGATCGTTTGTCTTATCTGCAGTTTTACGAGCAATCATTTTTCTAACTTCCATTAATGCCAGACCAAAACATAACACACATAATACGGGCAGCATCCAATAGATTGGCGTATTAACCCAACGCTCAAACACGGCTTTATTCACCAATGGGTTTACAATTGAAACAGCTAAAACACCTGCACCACTGATAAATAAAGCTTTATAAAACCAATTGATGGCTCTTTGTTGTAATTCGCCTTCGCATTTCATCACTAGCCATGCTGCGCCAATTAACGTGTAAGCAATCGCAACACCAATGGCACTTAGGATACTAAAACCAATACCCATAAGACTTTGATCAAATCCAACAATAAATTGTCCAAGCATATAACCTTGACTCAGCGACGCAAACAGCGAACCAAATTTAAAGGCTTTATCCCACAGGGGTTTATGGGTGAATAATGCTTTTGCTCTAAAATCAAATGCAATACCGCGAAGTATCAAGCTAATAAGCAAAAATAATGTCGGTAAATAGAGTGCTTTAAAAACAATCGAGTGAGCCGCAGGAAAAGCAATAAGTAATAAGCCAATGGCCATAACTAACCATGTTTCATTAGCGTCCCAAAATGGACCGATTGATGCCACCATTGTATCGGCCTGTTTATCATCATTTAATGGCATTAACATGCCAACGCCTAAATCATAGCCGTCCAAAATTGCATAAAGCAGCACTGTTAAAGCCATCAATCCGACATATATAATAGCTAATGTATCTTTATCAAACATATTAAACCTCTTTTACTTGTAATGCTGGAGAGCTTAGTTGTTCTTGCTGCTCGACAATTTCTTCAACTTCTATTGCTCGTCGAGACATGGTTAGAATTGTGTGTAAATAGGCCCACATCACTAATACATAGACGACAAGGTAGGCTATTAGAGAGAACAGTACATTACCGGGGGCTATATCAGTGGCCGCATCTTTCACGGACAGCACGCCAGTAACAAGCCACGGCTGTCTGCCAATTTCTGTCACATACCAACCAGCTAACGTCGCTATCCATCCAGAGAATGTCATTAATACAAGTGCTCTAAGTAACCATTTAGGCAGCGATTTTTTCCGAGCCAATACAAGTCGTGATGTCCAGGCTATTGCTAGCATTAGGAAGCCTAAACCAACCATGATACGAAAGGCATAAAAGACAGGTGCTACTGGAGGATGATTACCTTTAAACTCATTAAGGCCTTTAATTTCACCATTCATGTCATGAGTAAGGATGAAACTAGCTAGATTTGGGATGCCTATTTCAAAATGATTTTCACGAGATTTCTCATCAACAATGGCGAATAATAATAGCGGCGCACCTTGCTCGGTTTCCCAAACACCTTCCATGGCCGCAATTTTCTGTGGTTGATGTTCTAAGGTATTGAGTCCATGTAAATCGCCCACATAAATTTGAGTGACAGTTAGCATCATTGCAGCAGACAAACTTATTTTTAATGCCTTGTAAGGAGCTCGCTTGTTATCACCTTTGAGTAATCGATAAGCACTAACACCGGCAATTAAAAATGAAGCAGTTAGTCCTGAAGCGACAACCATATGTGTTAAACGATAGGGAAATGATGGATTAAAGATAATGGCAAACCAGTCAGTAGGGTAGGCTACTCCATCAATCATTTCGAAACCTTGAGGTGTTTGCATCCATGAGTTTAGGGCCAAAATCCAAAAGGCTGATAAAGTTGTGCCAATAGCGACAATAATCGTTGCCCCAGTGTGAACAATGGGTGGCACGCGTTTAATCCCAAACAACATAATACCAAGAAATGACGCCTCTAAGAAAAAAGCGGTAAGCACTTCATAACCTAACAATGGTCCAGCAATATTACCAACAGTCTCCATGAATTTGGGCCAATTAGTGCCAAATTGAAAAGACATTGTAACCCCTGTAACTACGCCAATAGCGAATGTTAAAGCGAATATTTTTACCCAAAAACGGTAAATTCGCATCCATACAGGGTCATTTGACAGGTTGAAACGAACCTTGAAATAAACCAAAAACCAACTTAAGGCAATGGTTATAGTAGGGAAAAGTATATGAAAACTAATATTTGCAGCAAATTGCATACGTGAGAGCATTAATGTTTCTAGCATGACTTTCTCCTATTTGCCGCTATTGAGTAATTTATGTTTAATATCAAGTACTTTACTTACACCTGAACCAAGCTTCATTAATGTGGTTAAGTTATCAGGATTCATTGTTTGAAGCTCACTTGCCCATTGAGTGATTGTTTCCAACAAATCATGAATTTCAAGCATTTGATCATGTGCATAACTTTCTTGGCTAGTGGTAGGTTCATCCAAAAGGTTATCGCGCAGCAGAGATAATGTTGGGTCAACTTCACGTTTTCGGCGCTCTTCAAATACACGAATGGCCATATCCCAAATGGAACCCGCTGGTGCATAATATTCTTTACGGTCTTTGGGTTTATGGCTCACACTAATCAATCGCCATGATTGTAATTCTTTAATACCCATACTCACGTTGCCACGAGAAATGTTAAGTGTTTCTGCAATTTCGATTGCTGTTAACGGCGCCTTACAAATGATCATTAATCCGTACATCTGTCCTACAGTACGGTTAAACCCCCAACGACTGCCCATTTCACCACAATGCATAACAAATGATTCAATCTTTGCTGCAAGTTTCATAATATTCGTACCTTCTGAAGTTTCAGTAATTAGTGAAACTATACGCTTAAATTGATTAAAATCAAACTAATATTAGCTAATTACAGCAAATGAGATCTCTTTGACATGAGTCAATATAGTGTAGGGCGTACGAAACATTTTCATACAATTGTTTGTAATGTTCAGTCCGTACAACTCGTGTATTGTATGTGGGAATTATTTATTATAAGGATTTGTATGTTATTAACATCAAAATGGTTAACAGGTGCGCTAACATTGTTCATCGTAGTAACAAGTAGTATTAATGCTATGGCTGCGCAAAATGATTTCTCTATCAAATCATCCATATTATCTGAAACAAGAAATATTAAAGTCCATCTTCCTGCAGGTTACAGCACAAAACCTGACGATAAATTTGCTGTTATATATATGTTGGATGCTGGAAATGATGATCAGCTCGCCGCACAAACAGCCCTGAAATTAGCTGATGACGACTTGATGCCTCCCGTTATCATAATCGCTATTGAAAACATAAGACGTGGATTTGATTTCACACCAGGCTATTTAAAAATGGGCCGTGGTGACAGTAGAAGAGCAGGTAATGGCGATAAGTTTCTTGATTTTATCACCAATGAATTAATGCCTAACGTTGATAAAACTCTGCACACAAATGGTGAACAATATTTTATGGGCCATTCATGGGGCGGCGCATTCTCATCTTATGTACTGAGTCAACGCCCTGAGTTATTTAATGGTTTTTTCATCTTCAGTCCAAGTTTTATTAACATTCCTAACGCTGAAAATACGCAAGATAAGCTGTCAATTGATTTTGTTAACAACATTTCCAAAGCCCAAACACCTTCCTTTATATACCTAAGTGTGGGAACAAAAGAGCGCCAAGGCTTTATCAAGTCATATAACGGTTTCAAAAGTTTTTTGAATAATAACCTTCCAAAAAACAGACGTTTATTTACCCACGAAACAAAAGGTGCTGATCATATGGCTAATCCGGAACTGTCAATTCCTAAAGCTTTTCGCCTAGCCTTTTCAAAAGGTTCGTAATATAGTATGTCTTCATTATTGATAAACTACCATGGATGGAGACATTGTTATGACAGCTCAACAGATAAATTATTCAGACGCTAGAAAACTGATGAAGCCTGGTGACGTTATTGCGTTTGGAGGCTCAAGCGCTTTTTCAAAAATTATAAAATTAGTCACATTCTCAGAAGTATCACACGTTGGCATACTTTTAAAAACACAGATAGCAGATGAAAATTCAGGACTGTTTTTTAATCAGATAATAGAATCCACAGGACAAAAGGGCGTTAGTATTAGCCGATTTAGCCAGCAGTTAAAGGACTACGACGGTGATGTTTGGTGGCTGCCTTTAAGTGAAGATATTCGCCAAAGTGACTTCGATATCAATGCGTTCTTTGAATTCTTGTATCATCAGGCTGCCAATAATAATGGCTATGATCTGACTCAAGCACTAAAGTCAGCTATGGATACACTAGAAAAACTGCCGTGGGGCAATAATGACTCAGTTTACAATGCTGAAGATTTCAGTAAATTCTTTTGCTCTGAATTAGTGGCGGCCGGATTAGAACGAGCAAACGCTGTTGGCACAGTCAATGCCTCAGAAGTAACCCCCATCGACTTATGCCGCTGGAAGATCTACCAAGGACGATACTATTTATTAAAAGGGGATGCTGACAAAAAAATATCCCGTTTTAATACAGCGTCACCTTCAGATTGGAATATTTAGCGCTAAACCTTACGTTGCTGGCCAGATCGTGCACGGTCTTTAATGTTACTTTGGATATAGTTTTTGTCCGTCGTTTCTGATGACGCATGGCCTAACTCGTCGGCTAAATGCTTAAGAGGGCGGCTGCCAGCATCTTCTGTTGCGCCTGTGTGACGCAGCCAATGGGTAGTTGCTGCCATTAGATAGTTTGCATCGTCTTCAAAACCATCCTTTTGAAGTGCTTTTATTGCTAGGTCAAAACTTTCTTCAACAATACGCCGAATTTGACGAGCCGTTAAATTACCATGACCACGTAATTTATTTAGCATCGATGTATCTTCGTCAGGCGAGGGAAGTGCTGATAACCCACGCGATAATCGGTAGCGCTTTAAATAAACCATATAAGCGGGGGGAACGGTTACATCTCTAATTTTATTGCCTTTGCCAAAGACAGTTAAATACCAAAATCCATCATTGTCTACAGAGAAATCTGACATCCTAGGGCACCACTTTGGGTGTTCGGATAACTCTGATACCCGTAAATATAGACTTTTGAGTGTCGCTATAATAAACAAGTTACGCTCAAATTTTGGTATTTCGTCTGCACAATCCTTTGTGATACCTAATACATATTCCCATTGCAGCTGGCTTAGAGTATCAGGAGTTTTACGCTGAACTTGTTTGATTAAATAGGGACAGCTTTTTTTAACAACCGGCACATAATTTTTATCACAAATTTCTTCCATTTGCCCATGTTGATAAAGCACACTCATGGCCGTAAACGTTGATACAAGGGACTCTTGTGACGGGCGATATTCATCAACGGTTACTACTTTAAGCGGATCTTTCTTGATTAGTGATTTTGCTAGTTTTGCCACAAATGGTCGCCATTTTACATTTGAAATCAATTGACCATTTTTGGTGATAAACCGTTGCTGTACTGAAGTACCAATCCATTTTTTATCTGGTTGATAGACAAAATCTATATAGGCTTCAATATCTTTTCTGGTTGCTTCAAAAACCCCTTTACGATTATGCTGCCAACAAAAGAGACACCAACGCTCAATCTCGTTTCTAAATCTGAGGTAGGTTCCGTTAGATTTGCGGCCCATCAAATATAAAAACTCCATCACAAAAGACAATTCATCACGCGCTGTTGGCACGGTGACAGAAATGTCAGTTAAGAAACGGTGAAGCTGTGGATAGTCATTGACTAGTTCGTTGTTTTTTAAAGCGCGACGTTGGCTTCTAATATTTTCAAAAGTATCGATGAGCGGCGTAATCAGCATATTTATAACCAACAATAAAAGTGGTAGTATATCTTAAACCCACCCTATGTCCAATACTCTTAAGTATTGGACATAAGGTAAGTGAGTGATTTTGTGAATTATGAGTCTATTTGTACTTATTAATATATTTATCAGATCGAAATAAGTATCTTGCTCTAGCAATATCCAAGAAATTTAACTGATCCAACCTGAATACATTGGCTGAATCAGTTATTACATTACTACTTCCATTAAACTATGCATGAAAAACACGCGACGCTACGTGAAATCTGACATTTCCCCATTGTTACTGGAGCCAGAATTCGCAGAGATTACATCGTATTTTCTATTTATTAAGCTCTTGTGAAACTGCCTCAACAATTTTCGCTGGATGTTTTAGGTAATGAGAATGATCGAGTAATACAGCATTTTCGCCAGTAGCCAATAATAAAATAGGAAATGAACGCATACCGATGAGTTCTTGTATTTCGCCTACATCTTCTAATATTTGATCTGCATCATTACTTAGCTTGTCTTTGAAGACCTTGTTGGGCGGAGATAATTTTAATTCAGTCAACAATGATTCAAAATCTTCTCGGCTATCCATATCATTGTTATTCACAAAGTGATTGTTGGTGATTGCATTTAAAACTGGTAACACATGTTGCGGCTGTTTATTTTCAAGCCATGCCATTACATTGGCACACATCTGAGAATCTTTTTTACTTGTGATGTTTGCTTCATAGGCTCGTGAAAATTTAGCAATAGAATCTTGCTTAACCGTGTTAACTTGACTAGCACCTGGACTATCTTTGCCTGCATAGTGCGCAGCATGCCAAACATGTAATTCGATGTCTGGATATTTTTGCGCTATAGCATTAACAAGCGGTAAACAAGCATAGCTCCACGGACAATGTGAGTCATAAACAAAATATAATTGGTTCATCTTAAGAGAGTCTTCATTAATAAAATTAATTAGGATCTTAGGCGTTTTCCTTATGCAATACAATTGCTAGTTGTCTTCAATACTCTTTTTAGCCATGTTAATACGTTTGGTTAACGTGTTTTATATAAAAAGGTACTAAATAGTCCGTCGTTGTGGTATTTTGCGCTAAATTTTTAAAGAGTTATAAACCATGATAAATAATCTAGTATTACGTCGTCTCCGCTACGCGCTTAACCTACGTGAATCGAATATGGTTGAAATGTATAAACTAGTTGATGTAACCATCAAATCAACAACTATCAGTTCATTATTATTACGTGAAGATCATGAAGGTTTTCTAGAATGTACTGATGTTGTTTTAGCCCAGTTTTTAGATGGCATGATCATCAAACATCGCGGACTGCCAGCCGATGGCAAAGCCCCTGCTCCTGTTGCTGAAGATATCCGTCTCAGTAACAACATAATTTTGAAAAAAATTAGAGTAGCATTAGAACTTCGTGAAGAACATCTTTTAGAAATAATGCAAAAGGCAGATTTCGAATTTTCAAAATCTGAAATGAGTGCGTTCTTTAGAAAAGTCGGAAGTCGTCAATATAAACCTTGTGGTGATCAGATGATGCGTAACTTCTTAATGGGTATGTGTGAAAAGTATCGTCCGTCAGCAGACAAAGCTGAAAGTTGATCAAGATTCATGCATTTTAAAATAAAAAGCCAAACTTAAGTTTGGCTTTTTTTTTTCTTCATTAATGATAGAAGTAACAACTACTCAACTTTAGGTTGCTGATCTTCTTTATTAACAAACAGTGTTTGTGTGACATGATCACCAAATCCACTGCCAGCCTCTAAATAAAAATTATAAGTTGTGTGAACACCTAATTTTTCCAATTCAGCTTGTTGATCTGGGTAATTTGCTATTGCTGATATTTGTCCATCAAACCCAGCCGCTGTTAATTGTTCTAGCGCCAAAACATTTTGAATATGTTTTGGCATCGCGAGCATGACCATCTCAACTTGTGAATGATTCACGCGTGACCAAAAATCTGGATCCGTTGCATCGGCGAGAATTACATGGCGACCGCGTTCTTGATGACGCCGAACATTATCAGGATTGATATCGACGCCCGCAACTGAAGCTGGATAATGCTGTGCAATAGTTTCATAAGCTCCCGCACCAATTCTTCCCATGCCGAAAATCAAAATTTTTGTTTGATAGAATGATACGGGTTGTTCGTGTTCCAAACGCCCTGCTCTTTCAAATTTGAGCAACCAACGTTCTAACTTCACATAAATTACATTGGAGTGGGTGTTGAGTGGTGATGCGATTATAAAAGTTATTGATACCGCAAGCGCCATCACGGCCAGCCATTCACCTGAAATCCATTGTGATGTAGCCGCCAACGCACACACTATTAAGCCAAATTCACTAAAATTTGTCAGGGTAAACGAGTTTAAAAGTGATGTGCGAGCCCGTAATTTAAAAATATTGGTGAGTGCATAATATAAAGCGACCTTAACAGGTAAGATCATTACGATTAAAATCGCTGCAATCAAGGCCTCAAAGGATAAGTCAGCGTTTAGACCAATGGTGAGAAAGAAACCAACGAGCATGAGATCTTTAAAATTAAGCAAAGATTTGGCTAGCTCTCCTGCTTTTTTATGGGGAGCGAATAACATGCCAATAATTAATGCACCTAAATCGCCTTTGAGCCCAGCGAATTCAAACGCTTGATAACCAATTAATAACGCAAAAAAGAAACCAAACAATGGTAATAACTCGCCATGCTTAGAGCGATTTAAAATGTTATACAATAGTGGGCGTGTTAAAGGAAGTAACACAACTAATAGAAGTGCCCACCAGTTAGGGATTTTCCCTGTACTTATGGCGAGAAATAGCACCGCAAAAACATCTTGCATCACTAAAATGCCAATGGATAATTTCCCATGTATGCTGGACATTTCGCCGCGCTGCTCTAAAACCTTAACAGCAAAAACTGTGCTTGAAAAACTCAATGAAAAGCCAATTAGTAATGAAGTCTCAATGCTAAGTTCAGTGAACATAGGCAATCCAAATGCGCCTAACATCAACATAAAACCAGAAAATAACAAACTAGTTAGCATGATATGAATTGTTGCCGGTGCCCAAACAAATGGTTTTGTCAGACTTTCAATTTTAAGTTTTAAGCCGATTGAAAAAAGTAGTAAAGTCACACCTAAAGAACCAATTTGTTCTAACAAGGGGCTCGATTGATACCCAGCACCATTAAGAATAAATCCAGCAATTAGAAAGCCAATTAACGGCGGAAGTTTTAGTTGGAGAATGACAAAGCCACAAACAAAAGCGACAGAAAAGAATATAAGTTCCATATATTTAGCCAAGCATGTTGTTAGCGTGGCAATCCACAAAGTGAGTTAGTGTGATAAATTTTAGCATTTAAATAAGCAATCACCCAACGATAGACTCGGTAATTTATAATTAATTTGATCTATTTTAATCTGTATCAATAGCCAGTTCATCGAGTAAGCTTGAAATGCTTTTCTGGGATGATTCATCAAACATGATTCCTACTAAAATAAGTCCATTTTCAATACGATGATTTTTCACATGAGCACTAACAATCAATGGCTCATCATAACCTACTAATGTAATAGCTATATAAATAGGACATTTTTTTACGGCGCTTTGTCCGCCAACAGCTTTGAATGAGAATTGGCATCCTTGCAGTGATATATCAACGATATAGCCACCAATGGAGGAACCAGTTAAAGCATTATTAGTTTTGGTTTGAGAAATATGAGCTGGTAAATGTGTTTTTTCACGTTGATGTGTTCTTAGTTGGCGTTTTTCAATGCGCGTTGGGTAATTTAGAAAGATCAAACGCTCTGGAACAGTAAGTACATGTTGTATGGTAGTTGCAAATGCAACACACTCTCCATGTTCGCCTTCAACAATGAAACGTACTATGGCTCCATTGCCCGTAACCATTACATCTTTATAATCAGCAGAATTTAGTTTACTTGGAAACTTGACCAATAAATAACGGCCAAGATCAAGTCCAATTACTGTGGGTTTTATTCTCACACTACCTGGGCCACTAAGTTGTAAATCAATGACCTTGCCAGGTGTTAGGTGATTAATAAATTCATTAATCACCTGACTTTCATAACCCAACATTTTCACATTTTTTTTACTGCTAGAAACTGCATTCATGCTGTTTACTTATTATTAGGAGTTAAAAGAACATATCATCATTAGCAATCTCTAAAACGCAATGAGTTCTATATCAAAAATAAGCGTTGAACCGGGTTTTATTTTCCCTGCACTGCGATTTCCATAAGCTAAGTGAGAAGGAATATAAAAACGCGTTTTTTCACCTACTACCATTAATTGAACACCTTCTGTCCAACCTGCAATAACTTGATTAAGGCCAAAACTAATGGTTTTGTTACGATCTACTGAGCTATCAAAGACTGTGCCATCAAGCAATGTACCGTGATAATGTACAGTTACTTTACTGCGAGCATTAGGATGTTCTTCTCCTTCACCTTTAGTTAATACTTCGAATTGCAATCCAGACTCTGTTGTTGTTACGTTTTCTTTTTGTCCATTACTTGTTAAGAAAGCATGACCAATAGAAATGTTCTCAGCTGCCGCTTTTTTTGCTTGCTCAGAGCGGTAAAAAAACCAAAAAACAATGGCCACTAACAGACTTAAAATTACAACTTTTGACATGATACAAACCTTAATAAACTAGTTGTCGTCACAATACGTGAAAAGTAATGAAAGTGCTACTTTTCAAACAATGAACTTAAAAAGCACTAACTTGATGCGTCACAATTAGTTATAGTTAATGTAAATGAATATTTGAGTGTTTGTAATGAAAAATTCTATAGGTATCTTTCTCTTACTATTATTAAGTGGTTGTTATAGCAATTGGGAAAATTTAGATGAGGTAAGTAAAGAGATAACCTGCGATATGGACATAGTGGGACTAGAGAAACTTGCAATGAAGCACGAGGTATTAGGTCAATATGATACCGTATCTAAAACATATTCAATGAGTAAATCAAATGATGTTATTGGTATTGTGTTTAACGATAAAAAAGTGATAACAGTTATTGCAAAAACTCAGTCTCATTCATCGTTGGGCGGATTAACTCGCCGTCAAGGGGATGTTATCGTTGTAAAGCGGTGTATTGGTTAGCCTTTACACCGCATTACATTTAATATTATTTCGCCGACACAAAATTAATTATATCTTGGGCGAAACTAACTTTTGGGGACTCAACAATACGGCCAATTTCGTGATTGTTTTGATAAATTATAACGGTTGGTGTGTATTTTAGTTTAAATACTTCTTCTGTAGTTTTATCTCGATCAACCCCAATAAATGTCGAAGTGATGTGATCATTATTAGCTTGATCTAGTAACTTACTCAAACGCGGAATCTCACGTACACTATCATGACACCATGTACCAAAAAGTGCTTTGATGACAATGGGGGTTTTAATACTGTTTATCAGTTCAATATCTTCATTAGACAAACGATATTTATCATATTCGTCACTAAAATCTTGATAATCAGCGTTTAACTTGGCAGGACTTATCTCACCTACAAAATCAGTTGTTGCGGCTGTCGAGCTCCCTGAAAATGTTAAAAGAGATACGATTAACATCCCAAAAATGGCTAAAATAGATAGTTTATTCTTCATGTAAATTCCTTATTGATTGACTGTTAATCTATTATTATTGTCTCGTGATTTTAGAATTAGCTCATCGCCTTGGGCCTGTGGTCCCAGTTTTGCCATGCGATCGTACAACACAACATTGACAGTCGCAGCCAAATTCATACAACCAACGGTTGGGATATAAATAACATGTTTACACCATGCTACAACCTCTTTATCCAGCGATTTGTCTTCTGGGCCAAAAATATAAAATGCATTGTCAGGATGCTCGAACTCAACTAACGATGTAGCCCCCTCAACCAGTTCTATCGCTACAGGAATGCTATTTGGTAAGGCCGCTTGCTTAAAATTCTCAATGGCCTTTAATGGGATACGCCTTGATACATTTTTGGTATCTGTATGAAGTTTTTGACCTCGACTCATTGCTTTGTCAAAACGTACGCCAGTATAAAATACCCCGTTAGCGTTATAACAACCGGCGGCGCGCATAACTGCGCCAACATTATCGGGACTTTTAGGGTTAGTTAAGCCAATAAAGGCCTGTTGTTGTTGTTTCATTTTTCTCTTATCTAACGACAATATTGATAGAACGTCAGTTTACCTGAGCAAGTCTTCAGTGCAACAAGTAACGTAGTTATACTAGATTGAAGTCAATTTTTTCAATCACGCTAATCGGACAGGTAATCACGCTTACATTCTCATACCCTACTCTTTTGAGCTGCTCTGCGGCTAATATTGCTCGTATGCCGGTTGCACAGTGGATATAAATGGAACGTGAGGGATCTTTTTCCATTGTTAGCATCTTCATTTCCAGTAAACCTCGTGGAATATTTATTGTGCCTTTGGAAGGTGTCGTTACATGCTCATTCGGCTCTCTAACATCGATAATTAAGCCTGAGTTTTTTGCACATTCATGGTGAGCAACTTGCGCACTTATTAAACGGCTAGTTTCTTTTATCGGGGTAATAATGTCTGAAATCGTTTTTAACATAGAGATCTTAGGCTAATTAATGGTTACCAGAGTATATAACAATCTATATTAGTAACCACTAATTTAATGAGCTACAATATTACACATTACTTATTAAGGTTATTGTTTATGTCCCCTGAACTTATGGCTCAAAAAGCGACTGTAGTTGAGTCTGTGTTGAAAATGCTCGCTAACAAAAATCGCCTCATGATCTTGTGTAGCTTGCTAGAACATGAGCTAAGCGTTACCGAGCTTAATGCCATTGTACCCTTGTCTCAATCAGCGCTTTCACAGCACCTTAGTGCACTTAGGCGCGCTGATTTAGTCAACACGAGGCGCGACGCTCAAACTATCTATTACAGCGTAGCCGATGCAAGTGTAAAAGCTATATTAGCAACTTTATACGAGCAATATTGTAATTAATAAAGACATAATTCATTGCCTTTCATACATTCTAATTAAGTAGTGTTCCCCCTCTTTTGTCATCATTCTTGTCGCCTACTAAACAAACAACCCTATTATTATATAAATTTTTAGTGTCTGTTTATTGGTCATTCAATGAGTTTTATAAAACAACGTTCATTAATATTTGGTTACAAATACCCACTAACTATTAACAACTTAGTGAAATTAAAATTTATAACAGCAGTGTTAATTAACTCTAAAACTCTCAATTTAAATCATTCAGTTCATAAAATCCATATATATTATAAAGACCTAACTAACCCAACCACAAGAAAGCATCTATATCTTCTCGTCTGCAAACATTTGGTTACAACATTGTTACAACATTGTTAAAACATGTTGACTATATGTATAAAGTATACAATCATGCGGTCCGCAAAGCAGTAACTCTACATAAAGGATTATTCGAAACTATGTTTTAGCAACTAAATATAAACAATCATTATGTTACAAAGGTAATTTATGAAATTAAGATTATTAGCCTCTACAATCGGCTTGACCTTATGTGCAAGCTCAATGGCACAAGTCCAAACTCCCCTTTCAACGTTGGAAACACCAACAACAAAAGAAACCATCAAAAAACAAGTCAAAGCTAAAGCTAAGATTGCACTTAAAAAAGTGGGACCTAAGAAACATCTAGCTAAAAAGAATGCAGCCAATCCTCATCGTGGTGGACATGGACAACCGATTATCAAAGAAGGTCCGCTGGGTAACAACGGTATTAGTGCCCAAGGTCCATTAAGTAATCAATGTTCTGTTAGCGATTTCACCGCTGCTAAAAATAGCATGGCTCAATTCGTTACTTCACATACTGGAAACTGTATCGATCAATTGTTCAATGTAGAAGGCACAGACGCTAAAGCCATCTTTGGTGAAAGCAATATGATTGCTATTGCTAACATGCTTAGATCTAAATCAGCAAACTATGCTGGTGATAACTCTGACAATGTTGCGCAGCTAATTTACTTTCTTCGTGCAGGTTTATACGTTGCTTATTATAACGCTGACGATGTTGGCCAATACAGCAGCAATGTTAAACAGAGCATTTCTGATGCCTTAGATAGCTTTTTTGGCACCAGCAAAGCGTTTAATAAAAATGATGCTAATGCTGAGGTGCTTCGTGAAGCGATTACTTTAATTGATAGTACTGAACTCAACGCCCGTTTCATATGGGTTGTTAAACGCATGTTAAGTGATTTTGATGATACTTCTGCGCAAAGCTGGTACATGATAAGTGCGACAAACAATATATTTACAGTATTGTTTCGTGGTCATCAAAATGCAGATTTCGTGGCGGCAGTAACAGCTGACACAAGCATGATCGATGCACTGTATAGTTTTTATAACAGCAATGCTGACTTAGTTGGAACGGGCTCTGCATATATTTTAGAAAACTCAGTTAAAGAACTGGGTCGCTTTCTACAATACGACGCCCAACGCAACTATGTAGCTGGTCGCATCAAGACTGTATTCACACGTTTCACAATGACAGGTGATGCTGCTGCCCTTTGGTTAGGCGCTGCTGATATGGTTAGTTATTATGACGCTGCTAATTGTGAATACTATGGTATTTGTGGTTATGCCCAGGAGTTAGAAACTCAAGTACTTAGCTACAACCACAGCTGTTCTGATAGCTTAAAGATCCGTGCACAAGATCTTTACACTGCGCAGGGACAATGGGTTTGTGAAACTCTTGGTACTCAAGAGACTTACTTCCACCAGTTGTTAAAAACTAACAACCAACCTGTGTTTGGTGATTTAAACAAAGCACTTGAATTAGTTATTTTCGGTAGCTCAAGTAATTACAAAACATTTGGTAATGCATTCTTTGGTATGAACACAGATAACGGTGGCATGTACCTAGAAGGTTACCCTGATAAAGTAGATAACCAAGCACGTTTTGTTGCCTATGAGGCAGAGTGGAAACAACCTGACTTCCATGTATGGAACTTACAACATGAATACGTTCACTACCTAGATGGTCGTTTCAATTTAAGTGGTGATTTCGGACGTTCAATTTCTCAAAACACTATTTGGTGGATTGAAGGTCTTGCTGAATATGTTTCTTATAAAGAAGGTTATGCAGCCGCTGTTGATACAGCACGAACTCAACAATTCCCATTGAGTGAAATTTTCAAAAACAACTACAACAGTGGTCAAGATCGTATCTACCGTTGGGGTTACCTAGCAGTTCGCTTTATGTTTGAAAAGCACTCGACAGATGTTGATACTATCTTAGCGTTATTGAGAAGTGATCAATACGAAGAGTACCAGGCGTTTATTGATAGCATTGGTACTGACTACGATTCACAATGGATGCAGTGGTTAAATGACAGTTGAAGTAGGCGCCAGTGGTATTATTGACAAGGGTCCTTCAGATACAAATACATCAGGCGAAACTGATACATCAGGTGAAACTGATACGTCAGGTGGAACTGATACATCAACTGAGACAGATACATCAAGCGAAAATGATACGCCACTCGACACAATAACCTCACCTTATAAATTAAACAATATTTCTCTAAATGTATCTGCATTACAAGATGAGTTTAACAGTCACTTATATGTAGATGTTACTGAAAATACGAACAAATTAGTGATTACGACAACAGGTGGCACAGGTGATGTGGATCTTTATGTTAAATTTGATGACGCTGTAACTAAAACAAACTATGACTATCGTCCGTACCAAACAGGCAATGAAGAGTCTGTTGTAATAGAGTCTCCTGCAGCAGGTCGTTACAACATTGGTCTATATGCATATAACGAGTTTCATGGACTGACTGTTTCAGCACAAATTGATGGTGCTGTCACTGAAGAGCCTGTCACTGAAGAACCTGTCACTGAAGAGCCTGTTACTGAAGAGCCTGTTACTGAAGAACCTGTTACTGAAGTTGTTGAATTAACAGCTGAGCAAGAGCCTAGCAATCCTACCATTACTAATGGTATCGCTAAAGTAGGTGTTACAAGTAGCAACAGGTATTTCTCGATGTTCATTCCAGAGGGAACTACCAGAATGGCTGTAACGACTGAAGGCGGAACCGGTGATGCAGATTTATATGTAAACCCGTATTCTTGGCCATCAGAGTACAACCGTTACTGGCGTTCTACTAACGGTAGTACTAACAATGAGTATATCGAAGTGAATTACCCACATAGCGGTGCATACATGTACTTCTATTTGAGTGGTGAATTTGAAGGTGTGAAATTAAAAGTACAATTGTTATCTGAATAACCCTTTCATTTAATACTAAAAAAGCCACTCAACAGTTGAGTGGCTTTTTTTATTCCTATCTTTTTTGTTTGGCAAGTAAATAACTAATTAAATAGCGTTCGTCCACTTTAGCGCAAGAGTTTGATGGTGCTGTATAAAATTATTTTTTAATGCCATGTATGTTTCAGCATTATGACTTTGACAAGCGGCCTCTCTTTTTATCCTTCCATAAGCAGCAGCAATGTCAGGATGGGCTATCAAGTACATTTTAAACGCGCGATGACGTAGTAAATTAACATCGTTAGTTTCAAAAACATGTACGTGATGACTGCGCGCGAAGCCGCCTTTTTGAAAGTAGCGTCTTCGCGCAATGCCATTTTCGCCTTTCACGTGATAGCCAGCCGCCTCAAAGCATCTATTACAATCGTCCAAAACCTTCAGGCTGCTTACTTCAATGAGGATATCAATAATAGGTTTAGCCGCTAACCCTTTCACTGAGGTACTGCCAATATGCTCAATACTTACGGCGTTTGAACCACAAAATGATCCTAGTAACGTCTTTTCTATTGCAAATACTGTAGCCCATTGCGGATCAAATTCGACGACGTTTATGATTCTTTTTATCACGTTAACTCCTTTTAGTCTTAGCATCCAATAAATAGGCTAATCCGATTGCGTATTAGGAATACTTACGTCTGTCAGTATTTGTTAAAGTACTTAAATTAAGCTTTCAAGTAGTTCATCTATTTCAGCTTTAAGATCTCTATCAGCGATTTTATTAGCGCTTACTTTTGCTAGCTCTAGATTCTTGATAGCCGCGTCTTTGTGACCGAGTTCAATTTGTAGCGTCGCCATTGAAAAACCCACTGACGACATATGATCTTTTGAATTAATGGCGATTGATTTTTGTAGCGCCTTTTCATAACCGACAACCGCATCTTCTAATTCTTCAGTGAAGTCAGCCAAAGTTTCCCATTGTATTGGGTGATCCTTAGGCGTATTTTCATTCTCATCACAAATTGTTTTAAGCTGCGCATAGAGCGTCTCAAACAATTTCCGGTCATCTTTTTTTGCTGCTGCCATTAGCTGCTCAGCCAAATCGTGAACTGCTTTGTATATTTTGGTACTCATCATGATGTTGTTGCCTTTTTAGAACGCATAGCGTTCATTAA
>Ga0209395_1000987_pt1 | contig 41093 bp, 35 predicted proteins | sample GOMGulsemesocosm_3_FD_184635 | JGI IMG/M metagenome (GOLD analysis project Ga0209395, IMG submission 184635) | Methane-oxidizing microbial communities from mesocosms in the Gulf of Mexico - GOM9D Gulf of Mexico (SPAdes) (version 2) | ecosystem: Environmental > Aquatic > Marine > Cold seeps...
GAAAGGTATTCGTAATACTAAGGCGCATACCACTTACATTTTGATTATGGTCTTAAATCTAAATAATGATAAATTTAAAGCCTTGAAAGACTATAAAAAGAAAGGCGACCCGCGAATTAGTTGCTAATATTCAATCGAATAACCGTCTTAACGGAACCGCTTTTAATGCGCGCCCCAGCGCGAAAAGCTAAAAAATCGTCCCTGATTTTTTCTCCTAACGGTTATCCAATTGAATGCAACTAAAACGGGGAGCACAACCAATCACAACGAGCGGCCAAAGCTAACTTGTTGTATTTAAGAAAAGATAAAACCAGACACAGTTAAGTTTGGCGGATGTTTGATGTGCTTTATGTCTTTCCGCACTCTTACGTTTAGGCGCTAGCACACCAGTTACTTTTCTTTGCTTCGCCAAAGAATAAGTAAAAAGAAAGGCGACCCGCGAATTAGTTGCTAATATTCAATAAAATAACCGTTTTAACGGAGCCACTTTTAATGTGCATCTCGGCTTTGGCATCCTGCGTCGCTCTACCTGCGCCATCCATGGCTACGCATGCGCGGAAATCTAAAAATTCGTCCCTGAATTTTTCTCCTAACTGGCATTTATAGTGAGGCAACTGAAAGCGGGAACTTGGTGGTCGTAGCTAAGTTTTCTGAAAGTTTAAATAATTGATACTTAATAATTAAAAACTCAGACACAGTTAACGGGAGCATAGCTAGTCGTATTGGCTATTTGTTATCACGCAACGCAACAGCCTCTTGCAGTTGAGCAAGGGCTTGTTCATTGCCTTGATAACGATGAGATGCGCCATGTTGATATTGATAGCTAAAAACATCAAACCATAAATCTAATAACTGGCCGTTACTGTCTTCGCCAAAACTTAGCAAAACTTGGGCTGCGACTTCAGCAGTGGCTAACTGACCATCGGTTATCGCTTTGCGCACACGGTAACGCTCGCCTTGGCTTGCGATATTGATCGATAACAACGGAAATTTATTTAAATACGGACTGCGGCGAAACATTTTCTTCGCCTCGCGCCATGTACCGTCAAGTAAAATAAAAAGCGGTCGCTTATTCGGCTCAAGTACCGGCACCTCATTGACGACTTGCTGGTCGGGGTGAGCATACTCTTGGGGGAAAACAACAAAAGGTTGATACTGAGGATCGTTGATTACTGCTAGCAATTGAGGTGAAACCTCGGTGCGCTGCCAAATAAAGGCATGGGTATCATCGATTAAATCGGCAATTAATCGTCCAGTATTGCTCGGCTTTAGTACCTCGTCATCCCACATTAACAGCAAAAATGCAGCTTCACTGTGGCAAGTTGGACGATGCTGGCAAATGCAATGGTGGTGTGAGATTCGGCAATTAGGACAACGCTCGGTCTTGTAACCTCGCCCCTTAAAAGGCCGAGTACTAATACTTTCTCGATATTGATGTAAACGCTGAACCGCGTGCATAAGTGACCTTAGTGCATTAAAAACGCGGCATTATACCTATTATTGCAGTGACCTACACCAACTGATTAATCAATAGGCCTTTACGCTCTTGATCTTCACGCTGCATTATCAGCGCCGATTGCAGCAACAAATCATTCTTTTTCTGCTCACTGGTGGCACTGGCATAATCGGTATCTTGAATGCGTGAACGCGACGCGCTGCTATTATCACGAGTGATTTGGTAAGTGCTTACTTCACTTGCAAGCGCATTAGACTCAGCCCCTGTTGCGCCCGCTTGAACGCTAACTGCACTTAACGCATCTTCGATGGCGATTTGAGTAGCGGCTGGATCACTAGCGTCTAATCCTGCAATAAAACCCGACTGGCCCAGCGCTTGCTCAGCAATCGCATTAATTTCACCGGCTAATTGGTCTAACTCGCCCTGAATTGCATCATTGCTATAAAGGGGATTGCCTGACTGAACAGACAGCTCACTGGCACGTTGTAAACTTTGGGTGATTGAACCAAATTGCGCACTGGCGACATTGTTGATATTGATTTGATCGCGAGCATTAACTGATAATTGATCAAGTCCTGATATTTGCGAGCTCAAGCGGTTAGCTATTTGCATGCCGGCAGCATCGTCACTGGCTTTGTTAATTTTTAAACCAGAACTTAACTGCTGCGTTTTCTCTTCTCGCTCTTTTTGAGCGCGCTCAATATAACTCAGTGTGCTGACTGGTTGATTTATCGAAATCATTAGCTGCCCCTGTTTAAAAATTCGCCACAACTTAATGGTAAAGATTTATATAACTTCAGTATATAGTAACAAAGTACCAGTTCAGCAACTTAACTCCATTAAAGTAATATCGTCTAACGGCACCACTTCACCAAAAAATTGCTGCATTGCCTGGTAAACCATGTCAATTTCGCCCTCTTGCGCCAATATGCTCGCAATATTACGCTCAAGTCGATGCTGACCAAACTCCTCTTGATTGCAATTCATCGCTTCGGTGACACCATCAGAAAAACAATAAACCCTGTCGCCCTCTTCTAGCGGCAGTTCAATTGGTGGTAACAAATCTTTATTCACTATGCCCAGCGCAAAGTAACTTGACGGTACTCGTTGCACCAATTCATAATGACGAAAAATTAATAAATCAGGCATGCCGCAGCTCCATAACCGTAATTTTTTTCGCGTCGGACACACTTCAAGAAAAATAGCTGCTAAAAATAAATCAGCGGGTAATTTGTCAAACACATGACCATTAACCTCGTTGACAATATCTTTAAGTACGATTCCCTTTTGAGTCATTGCGTAAAAGGTATCTGAAATAACAGGCCCGCCAATAGCCGCTGTTATGCCATGGCCCGTAAAATCACCTAACATAATATGCTGGGTGCCATCAGGTCGGTAAGCACACAACAACATATCGCCAGCGGTTTGCTCAACCGGCGACTGAATAAATCGGATGTTTTGTGGGTTAAAACTGTTGGTCGAACGCATTTTAAGAATAATATTCTCAATAACTCGTCGTTCTTCTTCAAGTTTCTTTTTCGACGCTATTAATTCATTTTGTAAAATCAGCATCCTGCTACCGACATTAAGCCGTGCTTTAAGCTCAGCACTATCAAAAGGTTTGCAGATATAATCGTTAGCACCTGCGGCAAGGCCATTAACGACATTTTCCGAATCGTTTTTCGCAGTTAACAAAATAATATAAGGGGGATTAAATGACATTTTCTCTCGAATTCGCAAACACAAATTCAAGCCATCTAAGCCCGGCATCATCCAGTCGATAAGCAGCAGACTTGGCGCATTGCTTTGCTGCAATATCGCCCATGCATCTTCACCGTCAACGGCCTCAACCGGTTCATAGCCCCACTTTTCACTTACTGCTAGCAGCATCTTACGAGAGACAAAATCATCATCAGCTATTAGCAACTTCATACTAATACCTCCTCTAATTCTTGTTGTAATAATGAAAACTGATATTGTAAATCTTTCATTAAAGGCTCAGCTGTATCTAGCTCGCCTGCTGAGGCCGCTCGCTCTAATACGCGTGCCACATCACTAAATTTAATCGCTGAGACATTAGCGGCGCTGCCAGTGATCTGGTGTGCTTGCTCAGTTATAGCGGTTAAATTATGGTTGGACACATGATGTAATAATTTTGTCATTTGATCTTGAATATCAAACTGAAATGCGGTTAAAACCTCTTTGACCAAATCTTGATCTCCTAATAACCGAGTCGTTAATTGCCCGAGATCTAATACCGCGGCCTCTGAATCTTGTAGGTCAGGAATCAAGCCTGCAATAACAGAACTTGGCTGGATCTCACTCGCCGTTTTATTATCTCTGTTGACTTGCGGCAACCAAATACTGAGTATTTTCGAAACCAGCTTCACATCAAGGGGTTTACTTAAATAGTCATTCATACCAACAGCTAAGCATTTATCTTTGGCACCATCGAGCGCATTGGCGGTCATCGCAATGATAGGTACTTGCGGGTTAGATACTTCTGATTGCGGCTGACGAATAAGAGTAGTGGCTTGATAACCATCCATTTCAGGCATCAGGCAATCCATAAATACCAAATGATAATCCATTGTCTGCAAGGCAGTAATGGCGGCGCTGCCGCTGCCGACCACGGTAACGCTAACACCCAATTTTTCTAACATTTTGGTGGCGACTAACTGATTGGTAAGATTGTCTTCAACCACTAACACATCGGCATTAAATGTCTGATATTGAGGTGTGGTATTCGAGGTAATTAATGATTGATTAATTACGCCAATGTCTTGGTTAACAACTTCGAGCAAAGTCGCGTACAGCGTCGATTGCTCTAAAGGTTTGGCAATGCAAGCGCTAAAGCCCATCGCCTCCAACTTTTTGGCGTCATTATATTGCCCTAATGAATTTAATAATATCAAGTGGATATCATTAAGCTTAAGTGACTGCCTTATTTGGCGGCATAACTGAGTGCCATTCATCGGAGGCATCTCATAATCGAGCAAACCCAAGGTAAAAGGCTGGTGCTGTTTAGCTGCAATTTTAAGAAGTAATAAAGCTTCATCGCCACTTCGTGCGATTATATGCTCAACTTCCCACGCAGTAAAAAGTTGATGCAACAGTTCACGACTGGTTTTATTATTATCAACTATTAGCACTTTTTGTGATATTAATGAGCCGTTTAATTCTGGCATAGCCCGAGCGGCCACTGGCAACAATCTTAAGGTAAAGCTAAAGGTCGATCCGTGATTAATTTCGCTATCAACCCAAATTTCACCCCCCATTAATTCGACTAAGCGCTTTGATATTGCCAGTCCAAGCCCTGTGCCACCATACTGGCGGGAAATCGATTTGTCCGCTTGAACAAACTGTGAAAATATCTTGCGTTGTTGCACTGAACTTATGCCAATGCCGGTATCTTTAATTTCGAATTTAACCAAAGAGTGATCGTCGCATGTTTCCTGAAAAGAAACAAAAACAGCCACTTCACCTTCGCGGGTAAATTTAACAGCATTGCCAATTAAGTTAGTTAGTATTTGGCCAATTCGACCAGGATCACCTTTGAACCTTTGGTTAATCACAGGGTTGGCTGGACAAATAAATTCAAGCCCTTTTTCTTCGACTCGAAATTGCATCGCATTGCTTAACTGCTCTAACAATAATCCCAAATCAAAAACAATAGGCTCTAGCTCTAAAACATCCGCTTCAATTTTAGAAAAGTCTAAAATATCATTAATTATTTCGGTCAAGGAATCGGCACTGTGCTTAATGGTACGTAAAAATTTGTATTGTTGATTATCAAGTGGAGTATCGAGCAATAAATTGGTCATGCCGATCACGCCGCTAATCGGTGTTCTAATTTCGTGACTCATATTAGCTAAAAACAACGATTTGGCGTCATTGGCTTGCTCAGCTACTTTAATTGCAGCAACCAGTTCCGTTGTACGTTCAGAAATTTTTAGTTCCAGTTCATCTTTATGTTGTGACAGTTTTTGGGTCAGTTGCTGATTGTCCGATAAGCTATTTTTTAAAATAATCGCAACCTGTGCCAGATTACCAATTTCATTTTTTTGATCAGCATACGGGATCTCAATGTCAGTGGCGCCAGCTCCAATAACACTCATTGCTGTGGTCATTTCGTTTAATTGGGTAACTACCCGGCGTCGAAAAACAAAATATAATACCGATAACATCACCACGGTAAAGACAATAATCGACAAACACGATGCCCATAACAGCCAAGTTGCCCGTTGTCTGGCTTGATTGGCATCAGCTAGTGCTCGCTGATTCATTAGCTGCTGAAACTTCATGATAGGTGTCATGATAAGGCTTTTATTTTTTTCGTAATTTTGATCAAACATCAAGTGTTGCGCTCGATCTAAATCGCCAGCAGCAACCGCGTCAAACGCACTTTTTTCGATATTTATCAGAACATCAGAATTGGCTTTAGCCCGTTCAAGTAATTTTAGTTCATTGGTAGGGGCATTAAGTTCACGTAGTCGTTGCAGTACTTTATCGCGGTTTTTAGTCTGTTTTACTTCTTGCCAATAGGCGTCTAAGTGGCGTTTATCACCAAACTGAGTATAACGCCTAGCTTCTCGGGTCAACAGATCACTGGCATCAGCCAATTGATTGCCCAAAGCGGCGAACTCGACCTTGCGGTCATCATAAGCGCGTTCATCATTAATACTTTGCATCATAAGAAACATTAACAATATCGAAATGCTTCCTAATAACAAACACACCGCTGTGGTGTAGCGGGTAATTATCGATATTTTCATTGGTTTCCTCGTAACATCCTTTTACGATATGTGCTCATCAACAATGATAACGCATGATTTGTGCAAGTTGAGAAACGTGCCAAATACTGGGCAAAAAATATGATGTCTAGTCATTCTAAACAACTATATTATAACGACGGAGTTGGTCGCTTATCGCCTTGCCCTACGGGAGCTTGGGTATTAACTTTCACATCCTGTGATATGAACTGTTAAGGTGCCATACATTTTACTAAGTTACCAATAATATATTGCGGTTTATCAACCAAGCTTGCGCTCGTTTTTAAAAAATAGACTATTATGACCGCTAGGGCATAACCCCAGTAGTCTTAAACAGACGCACCAACATCTCGTTGGGCCAAGAGTAAGTCAACAAATTCGGCAAAACCATAACCACCCGGTTGCGACATCACCACGCTAGGATGAAAATCGAGCTGCGACCAATAATGGCTAATATTGGCTACACCAACGCTTAATGGTAACGTCTCAAACATTTGCTGATCATTTAGCGAATCACCCACATAACAAGCTTGTGTCAATATTTGCTGCTCGGTTAGACCGTGCTGGTCCAAGAAACGCCAAGAACTAAGCTTTTTTGAATGCTCGCCATACCATGCATTAATGTGAATTGAACTGGCCGTAGCATTTGCCCCCAGCTGGTGAATTTTAGCCACGACTTGTGCGACAATCTCCGGTGCCACTTTAGGACAGTTTTGACCGATGTCTATTGCGACCTCACATAAGCGATATTGTTGATCTAAAGTCAGTGATAATTGCGGGTAAGATTTTAATATTTCAAGCACTTGTTGCTTAAGCTTTGCTTGATTAGCGCGTACCTGTGTTAACTCAATTTCTGTCGAAAGTGTTAACGCACCATTGATCTTTTCTAAGACAAAGGCGCCATTTTCACCTAATACCGCATCAACAGGCCACAACTGAGCAATATGATCGCACCAGCCAGCACAAGCGCCTGTTACAGCAACGACTTTAATATCAGCTTGTTGTAACCGTTCAAGCGCCATTAGTGTTTGAGGTGGTAACTTGCCTTGCCAAGTTAAGGTATCGTCGACATCAGTTAATACCCATTTAATGTTCTTCCAGTGTTGATTTAGCGCCTGTGTCATTATTTTTACCGTTATTTAGCCATTAATTAAGCGGTTAACCGGATGGTCCCACCACTACCATAATGCTTATGTAACAGAAAATCAGTAATCTTATAAAACATTTATTAGGTTATCTCATTTTAAAACAGCCGCTTGGCCTATACCAATTGACAATAAATCAGGCCGCTGTACTATCGCGATCGCACACAAGAACTTTTCACGGCTGGAGCAAACATGAACCTACAAAGATTTAATTGGCTAGGCCGAATAGGCATTGGTGGCCGACTTTTTTTAGCCTTTGCATTAATCGCTTCAATGACTGTGCTCGTAAGCTCGCTCTCGACCAACACCCACCTTAAATTACGTGACAAATTAAACTTATTAGCGCAACAAGATATTCCAGGGCTTGAGGCCGCTGCTAAATTAAATAACATCAGCCGCTTACTCGTCGCTAAGGCACCAGTGTTAGTGACCGCCGATTCAAATTTACGGCGCCAACAAGCAATGACCGAACTAAATCTTGCCATCGCTGATATGGACATGCTGATGAGCAGTCTTCCAGATTACGATCATTATTTTCGTGAATTAATCGCCCAAATAAATAACAGTTTAATCTTATTGAATCAAAGTGTTGAACGCAGAGATCAGCTGCACCAACATTTACTGGAACAACTGCAACAGGTTTATCCTTTATTTGAACAACTAATTGCCAACTTACAACAACGTTCAGCTAGCCAACACAGTCAGCAAATAATCAATAATTTGTATTATTTTGCTGGCTTGGTCGAAAAAATTGGCAATGATTCATCTTTTAATGAGCTCGATTACACTTTTTTACGACTCGAAAAAATCGCGACAAAGATCAAACAACAGTTAGACAGCAACAGTATCGCCAATAATCACAAAGAGTTAGTCGATGGGATTAACCAGCTATTGCAGTTTGGTAGTCGAGGTGGCCAGCTATTTTTATTGCAAAATGAACAATTAAATTTACGTTATCAGCAAAGCTTTTTTCTACAAAATAGTCACCAGCATATTCAACAGCTAGCACGTCAGGTCAACCTCTATTCAGCACAAACCAATACCCGCATCAGTAGTTCATTGCAGCGAGCTATTGGTTCAATTAATCAAAACATCAAAAGTAATTTATTACTGTCGATAGTTAGTTTGTTAATTGCAGGGGCTATCTCTTGGTTTTATGTTAGGCGCGATGTGCTGCAACGTATTCTGGAATTGCAACACAATATGCGCTCAATTGCCTCAGCCAAACTTGATACCAAGATTAGAATAGTGGGCAATGATGAAGTATCAAGCATGGCAAGAGACCTTAAACATTTTCAGCAAACGGCTATTGCAGTTGAGCAAACCAACCGGCGTCTCGCTGCTGAAATACAAGAGCGAATATTAGCAGAGCAACAACTTAAATCGGCCCAGAACGAATTAGTCCAAGCGGCAAAATTAGCGGCACTTGGTCAACTCAGTGTCGGCATTACCCATGAAATAAGCCAGCCACTCACCGCCATTGCTAGCCACTTACATATTGCTGAACTACGGATCAAAAAAAATCAACTCGCGGAAGTCCACCACAGCCATCAAAAAATAAAATTTTTGCTCAATAAGGTGACGCTAATTACCCGGCACCTAAAGTCCTTCGCCCGCAAAGCAGGCACCGAACTATTGGCTGTTGATTTGAATCAGGTGATTAACGACACAGTCGAGTTAATGGCGGGTCAATTACAAGATCAAGGCTGCCAACTTAGCTACACTCCTCTCGATCACTCGGCGCTGGCACTAGCCGAACCAATTCGCCTCGAACAGGTATTGGTTAACTTACTGAGCAATGCGATTGATGCCGTCGAATCTAACGAATTGCGATTAATCGATATAAGTGTCAGCACCAGTGCTAAGCAAATCACCATTGCAGTGCAAGATAACGGCATTGGCATTGCACCAGATTTATTAGATTCAATATTCGATCCCTTTTATACTCAAAAACAAGACGGTGAAGGACTTGGCTTAGGCTTGTCCATTAGTTACAACATAGTGCAAGACTTTGGCGGCCAAATTAAGGTCAGCTCACAATTAGGTCAGGGCAGTTGTTTTAGCCTGAGCCTGCAATTGGCAGAGACAAAATGAAAAATGATATTTTAGTCGTTATCATTGATAACGATATTGAGATTGGCGAAGCGTTATTAGAAATGCTACAGCTTGAAGGTTTTAACGCTGTCGCTTTTCAGCAAGCCGAGGTAGCGTTAACAACTTTAACTTCAAACAGCCCAGTTGTGGTGCTGTGTGATGTAAAAATGCCAAAAATGGATGGCATGTCGTTCTTAAGTCGACTACAGCAACTCGATCCTTCAATTCCGGTATTGCTAATGAGCGGCCATGGCGACATTCCGATGGCGATTGAAGCAATGAAAGAGGGTGCCTATGATTTTCTAGAGAAACCATTGCAACCTGAGCATTTGATCAGCCAATTAAAACGCGCTGTCGAAACAAGACGTTTAGTGATTGAAAACCACATGCTTAAACAAAATTTAGCGCAGCTCAACGGCATCGATAAATTTATTATCGGCGACTCCCCCGCGATCCAGACTATTCGCCATAACGTGTTATCACTGGCCACCGCCAATGTTGACACCATTATTTATGGTGCGACCGGCAGCGGTAAAGACATTGTCGCCCGCGCATTACATCAATACAGTGAACGTTGTGACAAACGATTTATTGCGATCAACTGTGGTGGCATGAGTGAGAGTTTAATTGAAAGCGAATTATTCGGTCACGAAGCGGGATCTTTCACCGGCGCTAACAAACGCCATATCGGAAAAATTGAAGTCGCCAATGGAGGCACTTTATTTCTTGATGAAATTGAATCAATGCCAATGGCCATTCAAATAAAATTATTGCGTGTCTTGCAAGAGCGCAGTATTGAGCGTGTTGGCAGCAGCACCCCAATTCCGGTGAAAATGACCGTGATTGCCGCCAGTAAAGATGATTTAGCAGTGCTAGGTCAGCAAGGAAAGTTTAGAAAAGATCTATTTTACCGGCTTAATGTCGCCAGCATTACTGTGCCTGCGCTACATGAGCGACCACAAGATATTTTGCCGTTGTTTCAGCATTATGTCACTAAAGCGTGCGAACACTACAACCGCCCAATGCCTGAACTACTGCCTGATACGGTCAATTTATTATTACAACATGATTGGCCCGGCAATGTCCGGGAATTAAAAAATACCGCCGATCGTTTTGTATTAGGCATTACAGATCCTAGTTTTGAACCCGCAGCAAATACCAACCAAAGTGGCATCAGTTACGAGAGCCGGATGGAACAATTTGAACGTCAATTATTAGAAGAAGGGTTGCGCAGTGCCAAAGGCCAAGTCAGTAAAGCGGCCGAATTACTAGATTTAACCACTAAAACCTTATATCGCAAGATGAAAAAACATTACTTAGACAAAAAGGTGTTCAAATAGCGATCCAACTCACGCTTTTTGGACAATAATGAGAAACCCCAGAATAGATAACGGACTTTTATGTCCGTTATCTATTCTTAACGCCAACAATTAAATCCTATCTAACTGATAAATATCATATTATAATTTTAGGCACCACCCTTGCAATATACCCACCGAGTTAACAACAATTTAACTTTTGATCAACCTATGATCAGCTATGTTCGATATTACAACCTAAAACAACAAGACAAATAACAGGTGAAATAATGACCAAGTTTAAAATAACAAAACTATTACCGGGACTATTACTTTCAAGCTCATTACTGCTAACTGCAAGCATGGCACATGCTGGCGAATGTAGTAACCGCGGTGTATTAGATGACAAATTTTGCGATGAAAACAAAGATTTAGTTGCAGATTCTCCAAAAGATCCAGCCAAGTGGATAGATCCAAGCACCCTAGTTTTTACTTATACTCCAGTAGAAGATCCAGCGGTATATAAAGATGCCTTTGCCGATTTCCAAAAATATTTAAGTGATTTAACTGGTAAGAAAGTCGTTTATTATACCGTTCACTCTAATGCAGCTGAAGTTGAAGCAATTCGCTCAGGTCGTTTACACATTGCAGGTTTTTCAACCGGCCCAACTGGCTATGCGGTTAACCTTGGCGGGTTTGTACCTTTCGCCGTTAAAGGCACCGCTGAAGGTTTTCAAGGTTATAACCTAATCACTATTGTTAGAAACGATAGCGACATCAAAACTATGGACGACCTTAAAGGTAAGTTAGTTGCGCATACCTCTGCGTCTTCAAACTCTGGTAACTTGGCACCTCGCGCGTTATTCCCTAAAGAAGGCATCACTCCAGATCAAGATTACGTCGTTAAATATTCAGGCAAGCATGACCAATCAATCATGGGCGTATTATCAGGCGATTACGACGCCGCACCAGTGGCCTCAGATGTCTTTAACCGCATGGTTACCGCCAAGCGCATTGAAGCTGATGATTTCCGGATCATCTACACTAGCCCACGCTTCCCAACGTCTTCATTTGGTTACGCTCACGATCTAAAACCTGAGTTAGTCGAAAAGATTAAAAAAGCCTTCACCACTTTCCGTTTCTCAAGCGAAATGTCTGAAACTTTCGGTGGCGCTGACAGATTCTACCCAGTGACTTACCAAGAAGATTGGGCTGTTATCCGTAATATCGCCCACGCAACTGGTGTTGCTTACACCAAAAAAGGCTTGAAGAAATTGGCAGAAAAAGATGCCGCTAAAGCCGCTAAAAAACGTGCTAAAGCACTAGCTGCACAAAAAGCAGGTTAGGCCCACAGCCTAACAGCCAGGTCGATCGCTAATATTCTTTTAATAAGTGTCCGGCTTGGCAATTTAAGCGTTCCTACCTTGGTGCCCCAACCACCAAGGTAACTTAACACCGCAGGATTTATACTATGTCAGTCGCTAAAAACTTCCTTGAAATAAAAGGGCTTAAAAAAGAATACGTCGCCGGAAACCCAATTCTAAAAGGGGTCGATTTTACCATCGATGCTCCAGGCATCATCGCTATTATCGGACCATCAGGCACAGGTAAAAGCACCCTCTTACGTTGCATCAATCGCCTTATCGATCCTTCACAAGGCCAAATAATCTTTGATAATGCTGATGTCTGCCAAGCCAATGGCAAACAGCTACGCCAACTGCGCCGCCATGTCGGCATGGTGTTTCAAGAATACAATTTAGTTGAGCGTTTAACCGTAATTGAAAATGTGCTGACTGGACGACTAGGTTATATGTCATCGTGGCAGGCATGGCGCCGCAATTATTCACAACAAGATATTAATACTGCCTTTGAATTGCTCGAAGCGGTTGGATTAGAGGCGCACGCCAACAAAAGAGCAGACAGCCTTTCTGGTGGTCAGCGTCAGCGTGTTGGCATTGCCCGTGCTGTAATGCAAGATCCGCATATTATTTTGGCCGATGAACCGACCTCGTCGCTTGATCCCAAAACAGCAGTCGAAATCATGGAGCTGTTAGAGCGTTTCGCGACCGAAAAGAAAATTCCAGCATTGGTTAATATGCACGACGTAAAACTAGCTCAACGTTTTGCCCAGCGCATTATAGGTATGTCCAATGGTTACGTAGTTTATGACGGCGCACCCGAGGGCATTACCGACGAGCACCTAAAGCAAATTTACGGGGGCGAATCATGGCTAGATTAAAACCCATCGCAGCCGACAAGCAACAAAACCCATTTCCTCGTAATTGGGGCCTTAGTGCAATGTGGGTCGTGGTCGCCATTTATTTGGTCTATTCCGTCGATGCGATGGGACTAAACTTAGACCGTTTTCTCAGTGGTTTAGGTCATGCAGACAAGCTGTTGGGGCGAATGTTTCCACCTGACTTTAGTCGCTGGGAATTGCTATTAGATGGCTTAATTGAAAGTCTAGAAATTGCGGTTATCTCAAGTGTGGTTGGTATTTTCTTCTCACTTTTTATCGGTTTATTTGCCGCTCGCAACTTTATGCCTAATTGGATAAGCAGCCCAGTACGAGCATTTATCGCGCTTTGTCGCTCATTTCACCCAGTGATTATTGCGATACTATTCGTTAAGAGCGTTGGTTTTGGCGCGTTAGCAGGGATCTTAACCTTGATTGTCGCGACTATAGGTTTTATCGCAAAACTGTTCGCCGAAGCAATTGAAGAAATATCCTTTAAACAGGTCGAAGCAATTCAAGCGACTGGCGCAAGCTTCGTCAGTGTCATTTTGTTTTCAGTAATGCCGCAGGTATTTTCACGCTTTATCGGTTTTGCCACCTATCAGTTTGATTCTAATTTACGTAACTCGACCATGGTTGGCATTGTTGGTGCTGGCGGCTTAGGCGGTACCTTATTCTCGGCTTTCCAACGTTTCGATTATGATTTTGTCGCCGCGATCTTAATCACTATTATTGCCCTGATTTTATTCTGGGAATTTTTATCGACTGTGGTTCGGAGGATTTTCTAATGCAGCACATCGACCACCATTGGCAACGCTTTACCTTAAGCCAAAAGTTAGCACGTTATAGCGTCTATCTGTGTTTTACCCTCGCATTGGTTTTCTCGGTTCGTACCGTGGAAGTGATCCCTGAGTTCTTCTACGATGCCCCAGAGCAAATGATGGACATGTTCTCGCGAATGTGGCCTATTGATCTAGAGTTTTACCCCACCACTGTTCATGGCGCGATGATTGAAACACTCAATATCGCAACTCTTGGCACATTAGTGACCTTGATTTTTTCAATTCCACTGGCCTTAATGAATGCGTCAAATATTGTCGCCTCACCTTGGGTTCATTGGATTGCGCGATTTTTCTTAGTATCGTCTCGTTCAGTTAACTCATTGGTTTGGGCTTTATTGTTTGTCGCCATTTTTGGCCCTGGGGTATTGGCCGGTGTCTTAGCTATAGCCTTTCGTTCGGTTGGTTTTGTCGGTAAATTATTAGCCGAAGCACTGGAAGAAATCAACATGGGCTCAGTGGAAGCACTGCGTGCAACGGGTGCACCGTGGGGCGCCGTAATGCTTAAAGGTTATTTACCTCAAGTATTACCATCGTTCTTAAGCATAGTATTATTTCGATGGGACATAAATGTCCGAGAATCTGCTGTGCTAGGATTAGTAGGCGCTGGCGGTATCGGAGTGGTACTTAGTGACTCGATGAACTTGTTTCAATGGGAGCAAGTAGCTACCTCACTATTAGCTATTTTCGCCGTGGTTATCATGGCTGAAATATTAGTGGTTAACATTCGTAAACGACTAATATAGCCTAGTTCGTTACCCTAATTCCTGTATTCTTGCAGGAATTAGGGTGGGTCTTGTTCAGCGCGCCGTGAAATCAATACCGCGACACTCTGCAGAAGATCCTCGATAAAAAGAACACGAGGATGACGACTGTTACCATCCTCTTCCCCACGTGTTTCTATCGTCTTCCCCGCAGTGTTTTTGGCGGGGATCTTGTTCAGTGCGCTGTTAAATCAACTTAACGATCTTGCCTTTAGAGATCCTCGATAAGGAGATCACGAGGATGACAACTGTGGGTTATGCCATACTCACCAATAGTAGTAGAGCGGTTACCCTTAGCTCGGGTTATACTGCCGACCTTCCCTGACATTAGCACTTACCTAACTTTATGTTTCAAGGACAATTAATGGCTTACCTGTTGCTAGCACTGACGACCTTATTTTGGGCAGGAAATTTTGTGCTTGCCCGAATGTTTCATCTTGATATTCCTCCCGTTACTATGGCTGCATTACGCTGGATTTTGGCTTGGCTGTTGATTGCCCCCTTTGTGATCCCCAAAATAATCGCGCAATGGCCAACGATCTGCCAACATTATAAAATCCTGCTGGCGCTATCAATTATCGGCGTCACCAGTTTTAATACCTTAATTTATTGTGGCCTGCAGTTTACTACCGCGACCAATGGCACCTTGTTGCAGTCTGCAATTCCGATCATGATCTTGATTTTGTCAGCGACAGTACTAAAAGAGCAGATATCAAAACGGCAGTGGTCTGGTGTTGCGGTTTCAACCCTTGGCGTGTTGATGTTAATCAGCAAAGGTAACCTAACCAACTTACTCGGATTGCAGATCAACGATGGCGATTTGTGGATCCTCACTGCGGTATTATGCTGGGCTGTGTATTCCATATTATTGCGCTGGCGACCACAGACAATTGATGGTTTCACCCTGTTTGGCATCACTGTAAGTATTACCGTAATAGTGTTGATCCCGTTAGCATTACTGGAACAGCAAACAGCACCCGCTATAACTTGGAGCCTTAGCTCTGTGGGTACAATCACCTACATGGCGTTATTTCCGTCGATATTAGCCTATTTATTTTGGAACCGTGGCATTGCCGAACTGGGCGCCGCCAAGGCTGGGCTCTTTATCCATTTAATGCCACTGTATGGAATATTACTGGCCGCGACCTTTCTTGATGAAACGATTGAGTCTTTTCATATTACTGGAATTTTACTGATTTTTAGCGGTATTTATTTGGCTGTTATCAGCAAAGGACCAGCGCGAGTCCCTGCTAAAAAATAAATTAATATAAGACATCACTGATAACACAATAAAAAGATCAGTGAGTAACTTTGGGGAAAGCAGCTCATTAGCTGCTTTATTCGCATTACAAAACCAACTTACCTATTAATGAATCTAAAGCGCTCGATTCATCTGCTAATTCAATGCACAGTAAGCTAGAGTTCTTGATATTATCTTGAGTCTTTACCGCCGATTCTGAGATATTACCAATATTGTGCTTTATTTCATTCGTGGCCGACATATGCTGATGACTTGCCGTTACAACCAATCCACTCATTTGAGTAATACTTTGGATCTCACTGGCGATCGCTGCCAAGGTCTGACCGGTTTCATTTAACCTAACCGATGTATGGCCAGTACGTTCGCTACCACCCTCAATGGCAGAGACCGTCGTTTGTGCCTTGTTTTTTAATGATAAAATTGTTGAGTTAATTTGTTCTGTCGATTCTGCGGTTCGTCGTGCTAATACCCTAACCTCATCAGCAACCACAGCAAAACCACGACCTTGTTCCCCTGCTCTTGCGGCTTCAATCGCGGCATTTAATGCCAGTAAATTTGTTTGGTCTGAAATAGCCTTAATAATATCTAATACTTGAGCAATCGACTCTATTTCATCTGATAACTCAATCACCGACTGAACAGTTGATGACATTGAGTGTTCTAAATGGCTCATTTCGTCGATGGTATTATTTACATAATCACTACCTTTGATGGTCGTTTCTTGTGAGGAGGTTGCCACTTCAGTAGTATTAGTCGCACTATCTGAAATATCTTGCACCGTCATCTCTAGTTGCTCAACTGTTTGCGCCACTTCTAACGTACTAGTTGACTGCTGTTCAACTAACTCTGCCGCATTTAATATATTGCGATTAACCTCTTGTGAGAGTGACTTTACGTTAAGAGAACTCACCGCAACCTGCTTAAACATGACATGTAAATATTCAAGAAATAAATTAAGCTGTTGAGCCAGATCACTCATTTCATTGTTGTCTCCAATCGGCAAGCGTGTCGTTAAATCACCATCTTTTGCTGCTAATAATGTGACTGCACTGGTAATTTGTTCGATCGGTTTAAATATTTGAATAGCCAATAGTCGCACTAAAGCGATGCCACAAAGTAAAATCAGCCCACCAAAAATAATATTTTGATTAATAGCATCATTAATTGGTTGGTAGATCTCTTGTTCCGAAACTTCCGCAACTAAGTGCCAATCGAGCAAAGTTAGTGGCGTACTTGAGATGATCCGGTCCTTTGTTATGTTAGTAAATTGGCCACTAACAATGGCTGGCAAATCAATTTTGCTGCCGATCAAATCTTTATCAGGGTGAAACTTTACTTCGCCCTGATTATCCACTAAATAAACTAAACCTGACTGACCTATTTTATATTGTTTAATTAAATCGGTCATTGCGGCAAGTGTGCGGCTAACCCCACCCATGGCAATCCGCGCACCGTCAACTTCAATGATGTAGTTTATATAGGCTAAAGTCGTGCCTTGCGTCGGCTCATAGCCGATACTTATTTCGTACTTTTTATCGGAATTGATAAAATCGTAGAACCAGGCATCATCTTTACTAACTTGGTAATCATGACCACGATCTGTGTAATAATTTTTGGTTGCGAGGGAGGCAATAAATGCACCTTCGACCTGAGTCTGTTGCTTAAATTTAGCTAAATAATCGACATAAGTTGGTATTTTATCCACGCTTTCGCCACTGGCAAGCCAGTGTTGAACAAAAGAATTTGTTGCTATCGCTTGCGCATTATAAATAGGTGCCGAAAGTTTCAACTCTAGCGCATTACGAGCACTAGCCAGCGCCATCGGCAACTCTATTTTATTCAACTTATCAATAGCTTGATTTTTAACACTGCTAGAAAATAAGTAAGTAGAAGTGATTAATGGGACCGCTATAGCGGCGATCAAACTAATGTAAAGTTTCTGTTTTAATAACATGTCCAGTCCTTGGAGCCTAATATTGATAGGAAGACGCATAAACAACAATGAATTGTCATTAATAGCTCATGCAGACAACTGATTGGTCATCGCATTTAACATCCTTGTTAATCCATGCTTAATAGCTTATTTAATACGGTCAACACAGTAACGGCTAAAAATAAAGCGATAAGTGAGACTCGTTATTATCTTCGTTAGTGATTTAAAGATCTAGTACTTTATTTAAACATACGACTTTTTGATGATAACAAGAGGTGGGATTTTAACGGTTAATACATCTGAAACGCTAGCCGAACAGTGTCCGGCTAGTTGGTTTAGTCGGGTTACTTAATCACTTCACTAATTGATTTGGCCAAATAGTCGACATTGTTTTTGCTGATCCCAGCGATACTAATTCGCGATGAACCCACCATATAAATACTGTAATCGTTAATTAGGCGGTTTACTTGATCTGGGTTAATACCTAAAAACGAGAACATGCCCGACTGGCGCGTAATAAAGCTAAAATCACGTTCAACGCCATTGGCAATTAACTTGTCCACCAGCATTTGACGGTTAAACGCAATGCGTTCGCGCATCACGGCTAGTTCATTGTGCCATTGTGATTTTAATTCATCAGAACTTAGAATAGTGTTTACTAGTGCCGCGCCGTGTGCCGGAGGCATTGAATAGATACTGCGGACCACTGCTAGTGCTACCGAAAAAGAGATGTCGGCACGCGTGCTATCTTTAGCCACTAACGTAAAAGCGCCAATGCGTTCACGGTACAAACCGAAATTCTTTGAGCACGAACTGCAAAGTAACACTTCTGGCAACTCATTGGCCATTAGGCGTGGGCCGTAGGCATCTAGTTCTAAACCTTGGCCAAAACCTTGATAGGCCATATCGATTAGCGGCGTAAAGCCTTGTTGCTTAGCAAGCGCGGTAACCTGCTGCCATTGTTCTTGCGTTAAATCCATGCCACTTGGGTTATGACAACAGGCATGCAACAACACCACATCACCAGGGCCCACTAGCGCCAAGGCCGCCATCATTGCATCAAAATCTAACGATTTGTTTTCATAATCATAATAAGGGTAAGACTCTACTTTAATGCCGGCCGCACTAAATAAGCCCTGATGATTGGCCCATGTTGGATTACTAACCCAAATAGTCGCGTCACTTTTACAGGCTTTAATAAACTCAGCGGCAACGCGTAAAGCACCAGTGCCACCAGGAGTAGACAAGGTACGGCTGCGACTTTGGTCAATGACCTGATGCTCGCCAAAAATAAGTGAGGTCATTTGGCTATTAAAGCCTGCATCGCCTGCTGGGCCAATATAAACTTTAGACGTTTCGGTGTCTGTTCTAAATTGTTCTGCAGTTTTGACACATTGCAAAATAGGGGTATGTCCTGATTCATCTTTATAAACCCCGACTCCAAGGTCGACTTTATTTGGATTACTGTCTTGGTTACACGCTGTGATTAAGCCAAGGATCGGATCTGCGGGCAAAGCATTAAGATGTTCAAACATGATGTACTGTTACCTTATCTAAATTTTAAGCAATTGTTGAAAATTAGGGTGGCGCCCAATATTAGTATCAAACGTTACCAAATGACTATCGATATTAGTAACGTTCGATACTAAAGTCAATGACAATGGTGGCATAGCTATTGTAATATAATCTTTTGATTCAAGTGAGTGTATGTTAAATGGCTATCAATGATGAAGCACTATTAGATCTTAATGGTTTTTTCCCTTACCAGTTTTCGATCTTGGCTCAACAAATGAGCGAGTTTATTGCCCAAATATACAAAAAATATGGCTTGTCGAAAATTCAATGGCGTATTTTAGCGACCGTTGGCCAGCACAATGAAATATCGGCACGTGATATCTGCCAATTTACTCGCCTTGATAAGATGCAAGTAAGTAGAGCTATTAGTAAATTAATGGCGGCTGACGTATTGTCGCAACAGACCTGCGACACTGATCGTCGCACCAACCTATTAAACCTCACCACTAAAGGAAAAACCTTATACCAAGAGATTATTCCCTTGGTGCAAGCACAAGAGTTACGGTTACTTGAGGGCTTAACAGTCTCAGAACGACAGCAGTTAAAAACCTTAACCCTGAAGTTAAGTAGCCTGCTCGAACCTACCAGTAACTAAGCTGCCTATTTGGCGTCGGCTTGTTGATCGGGATGGGCCTTAGCGAATGCTTCAATACGCTGGCACTGGCGATCTATTTCACTCAAGATTGGGTAGGCGCTCATGTCGACATTAAAGCGCTTGGCATTAAATATTTGCGGAATTAAGCAGACATCAGCGAGCGATGGATCCTCACCAAAACAAAAGGTTGATTGCACGGAACGTGCAGCTAATTGCGCTTCTAATGCGGTGAACGTGGTGTTAACCCAATGTTGATACCACTGTAATTTCTTGTCTTCATCAACGGCCATCTCAGCCACTAAGTATTTTAATACCCGCAGGTTGTTAACCGGAGCCGTTTCGCAGGCTATCGCCAGTGAAAATGCCCTGATTTCACTGCGTTTTGCTGCATTACCAGTAACAAGCTGATGCGTTTGAAAGTAAGCTTCATCAAGGTATTCACAAATAGCCAAAGACTGCGTGAGCTTAACGCCGTTATCATCGATAGCTGGCACTAATTGCTGAGTGTTTCGTTGCTTGTGTGCAGCCGAGCATTGCTCGCCAGTAACTAAGTTAACTGCTATTTGCTGGTAAGATATTTGTTTTAAATTGAGCGCAATTCTAACGCGGTATGACGCGGACGAACGACAATAATCATATAAAATCATAGGAACTATCTCATTGATTGGGAAGTATACCCGTGCTACCTGAAAATACGTGATTAGAGCAAGTGGCACGGGTATATAGTACTTTAACAAAAACAGGTCCCGATGAAAAACACCGAGACCTGATGATGACAGTTTTTTAAGCGGGGTTTACTCCGCTTTAGTGACCGTCTGCTGAATTTGACCGAAAATTGATTTATTTTGCTGATCAAACATTTCAATTTTAATTGAATCACCAAACTCCATAAACGGGGTACTAGGCTTGCCCTGCTCAATGGTTTCAATCATCCGAACTTCTGCAATACAGCTATAACCTACGCCACCATCTAACACAGATTTTCCTGGGCCATCATTTAGCTTGTTCGATACCGTGCCTGAACCAATAATAGTACCGGCAACTAGCGGACGAGTTTTTGCAGCGTGAGCAATTAACTCACCAAAATGGAAAGTCATATCAGTACCAGCATCTGGCTTGCCAAAAAGCTCGCCATTAAAATGAGACTGTAATGGTAATGACAATTTACCACCTTGCCATGTATCTCCTAACTCTTGTGGCGTTACACACACAGGGCTAAAGGCACTTGATGGTTTTGACTGGAAAAAACCAAAACCTTTGGCAAGTTCACCTGGAATTAAACCACGTAATGAAACATCATTTACCAGCATCACCAAACGAACATAGTTAAGCGCGTCATCAGCGTCGACGCCCATTGGCACATCATCGGTAATTACGGCGATTTCAGCTTCAAAATCAATCCCAAAACCATCACTTTGTGGCATTACAATTGGATCACGTGGTGCTAAAAAGGTGTCTGACCCACCTTGATACATTAATGGGCTAGTCCAAAAACTCGCTGGCATTTCTGCATTACGTGCTTTGCGCACTAATTCAACGTGGTTAACATAAGCGCTGCCATCGGCCCATTGAAATGCCCGTGGCAATGGTGAAGCACATGCGGTTTGGTCAAAGACTTCACCCGCAATATCGCCAGACTCTAGTGCTTGCGAACGTGCATTTAGCTGTGGCTCGATAGCTGCCCAATCGTCTAATGCCACTTGCATTGTCGGCGCAATGTCTTGCGCTGACACCATAGTAGTTAAATCACTTTTGACAACATATAACGCGCCGTCACGACCTGCTTTAATGCTTGCAAGTTTCATATTTTTTCTCCTGTAGAATGTGATGCGCCCGGGAAGTCGTCGCCATTATGTAACCAAGCAGCGTGTTGAGGGGCTTTTTTTGTATGGCTCCATTCTTCTAACATCGCTGGTGCAACACGTTGCAGTTCTTCCAACATTCCGGGTTGTGCTGTATTTGCAGCCAATTCAATTCGATGGCCATTAGGATCAAAGAAGTAAATCGATTTAAAAATTGTATGATCAGTGGGGCCAAGCACACTTAAACCTGCCGTAACTAGCTTATCTTTTGCCGCCAACAGTTCGTCCATTGTACCGACTTCAAACGCGATATGCTGAACCCACTCAGGAGTATTAACGTCTTTGCCCATGGCTTGAGAGTTTGGAATTTCAAAAAATGCCAACACGTTGCCCTGCCCTGCATCCATAAATACATGCATATAGGGATCGGGTTCTTTGGTTGATGGTACTTCATCTTCGGCAATCGCCAATAAAAAGTCCATATCAAGTAAGTCACGGTAAAATGCTACTGTTTCTTTAGCGTCTTTGCAGCGATAAGCCACATGATGAATTCTTTGAATATTCATGGTTTATACCTCTAGGCTGTTTTACCGACAATGCCACGTTCAACTTGGTCACGTTCAATCGACTCAAACAGTGCCTTGAAGTTACCCTCACCAAAACCGTCATCTTTTTTGCGTTGAATAAATTCGAAAAAGATTGGGCCTAATAAAGTATCTGAGAATATTTGCAGCAACAACCGTGTTTCGCCGCCTTCAGTAGTGCCGTCTAGCAAAATCCCACGAGATTGTAATTCTTCTGTTGGCTCGCCATGACCAGGTAAACGCTGCTCTAGCATTTGGTAATAGGTCTCTGGCGGTGCGGTCATGAATTTAATTCCCTTGTCTTTTAGGCGATCCCAACAAGCTAGCAAATCATCACAAGCAAAGGCTATGTGCTGAATGCCTTCACCATTATATTTCATTAAGAATTCTTCAATTTGTCCACCGCTGCCTGCTTCTTCATTAAGCGGGATCCGAATTTTTCCATCTGGCGCGGTTAAGGCTTTTGATAACAAACCTGTGTATTCACCTTTAATGTCGAAGTAGCGAATTTCGCGGAAGTTAAACAGATCTTCATAATAACTAGCCCAGTGGTCCATTCGGCCACGGTAAACATTATGCGTAAGGTGATCTAGGGTATGAAAACCACAGCCTTCTGGATTTTTATCAACACCATCAAGCCAAATAAAATCGATATCATAAATCGACTTACCCTCTTCGTAACGGTCAACAAGGTATAACGTTGCACCACCAATGCCTTTGATAGCGGGTAAACGTAATTCCATTGGTCCGGTTTCGATATGAACAGGTTGCGCGCCTTTTTCTAATGCGCTGGTGTAAGCGAAGTTCGCGTCTTTAACACGAAAAGCCATGCCACAAGCTGAAGCGCCGTGCTCTTGAGCATAATAAGCTGCGTGGCTTTTCGGCTCATAGTTGGTAATAAAGTTAATGCTACCCTGGCGCCACAACTCAACTGCTTTAGAGCGGTGTTTGGCAACTAAGGAAAAACCCATCAATTCAAAAACTGGCTCGAGAATACCACGTTCCATTGCTGTAAATTCAACGAACTCAAAACCATCTAATCCCATTGGGTTTTCAAATAAATCTGCCATTTTCATCTCCTAAGCTTTAATCTTGTTAGTAACAAACGTTACCGATTGCTCAACATTAGTATCATTCGTTACTAATGTCAACAGCCATCAATGAGATTGTTGCCCCGTAGTAAGTAATTTAATTGATACAAACGAAACCAATTAAACTGACATCAGTTAAGACAGTTAGCAGGCTGTGAAGTTCGACTAATAGCCACTGGACCAAATTAGCGCTGTTCAAAAGATAATCTAATTTTTAGTTCAAGTTTAGCAAAACATAATTCTTTTATTTTATTATCTTTTGCGCAAAGATAATGAGCTTGACGTTTACGGAAACAGGGGATTCCGGACAGCGAACAAATAACAGACAAACGGCTTAAATATTTACTAACATCTTAATAATAAAGGGTTAACAATTATTGAGATGCCGTAGAATGGCCCGACTTTGTAACAAAATAATAAGAAATTAAGGAAAGATCTATGTCTGATTTAACATCAACAAGCACAGCGCAAGCTGGCGGTGCTGCTACAGGGCCAAAGCGAATTCAATGGTCCAGCCGTATGGCATTTATTCTAGCGGCCGCGGGTTCTGCCGTTGGTCTGGGTAACATCTGGAAGTTTCCATATATCACCGGTGAAAATGGCGGTGGTGCCTTCGTATTGGTCTACTTAGCCTGTATTTTATTGATCGGTATTCCGGTAATGATGGCCGAAATCATGATTGGTCGCCGGGCACAAAAAAATCCAGCCGATGCAATGGCCTCACTGGCATTAGAGGCCAAGGCCAGTAAATTTTGGAAAGGCGTCGGTTGGATGGGCGTCATTACCGGTTTTTTGATTTTAAGCTTCTATACCGTCATTGCAGGTTGGGCAGTTTCATACGTCTTCACATCTGGCAGCGGTGCATTTTCTGATATTACGCCCGATCAAGCCGGTGCAATGTTTGGTGCGATGTTGGCCGATCCGGTTCGCTTATTATCGTGGAGCACACTAGTTGTTATTGTCACTATGTACATCGTGGGCCGAGGCGTAAATGCTGGTTTAGAAAAAGCCGTTAACTACCTGATGCCTGGCATGTTGGTACTTATTTTAATCATGGTTGGTTATGCCATGAGCACAGGCCATTTCATTGAAGGTGTTGAGTTCTTGTTTGCACCTGATTTTAGTAAACTAAGCACTGAAAGCGTACTTGTCGCATTGGGCCACGCCTTTTTCACCCTAAGCTTAGCGTCTGGCGCGATCATGACATACGGATCTTACCTACCTAAAAATACCTCTATTGTTAGAACATCAATCGCGGTTGCTGTTGTTGATACAGCAGTAGCATTACTGGCTGGCATGGCAATTTTCCCAATCGTGTTCGCTTACGGCTTAGAACCAGGTGCTGGTCCAGGTCTTATCTTCGTGACGCTACCGATTGCCTTTGGCCAGATGCCATTTGGTATCGTATTTGGTACTTTGTTCTTCGTGATGCTGTCAATCGCAGCGTTAACCTCAGCAATCTCTTTAATTGAACCTGCTGTATCTTGGTTAACCGAAAAATGTAAATTCTCACGCCTTAAAGCCTGTGTTTCTTCTGGTTTAGTATTATGGGTATTGGGTGTTGGCACTGTGTTCTCGTTTAATATTTGGGAACAACACAAAATGTTCGGCAAGAACTTCTTTGAACTTATCGACTTCTTAACCGCAAACCTAATGATGCCATTAGGCGGTTTATTAGTGGCTATTTTCTCAGCGTGGATAATCAACAGCAAAGTTGCACAAGAGGAATTAGGACTAGGCAAAGGCTTGTTCTTTAAATTATGGCAATTCACTATGCGTTACCTGACTCCAATCGGTATCGTGGTGGTTTTCCTTAACGCGCTTGGTGTAATTTCACTGTAAGCTCGTCATGCGGTAAATGGCTCGTCCCCCCAAACAAGCCATTTACCTCTTTATCTAACCTATTATTTTTGTTCAATTATTTATCCACTAAAAACAAGCTGTAAATAAATAGTTACGTAGCAAGTCATTGCCCAGAGTTTAAATCTCGCGCCAAGACTTGATTACTTAGTGCGCTCAAATAACATGAGACAACACATTGAAAGCTCTTCTGGGGTTAATTTATAGGTTAGTTTTTTCGTTATTTAGACTTTCAAATACATAATGATTTAAGGGTTAACATGTCAAAATCAACTCAATATTTTTCTAAACAGCCCGATGAAAATGGTTTCATCAATTGGAATGACCAAGAGAATAAAATCTGGTCTCAATTGATCACCCGTCAACTTGAATGCATCAAAGGAAAAGCTTGTGATGAGTACATTCAAGGGCTAGATAAACTGCAACTACCAACCGATCGTATTCCTCAGCTTGAAGATGTTAGCAAGGTTTTACGGGCTACCACGGGTTGGGAATGTGCGCCAGTATCAGCCTTGATAAGCTTCGATAAATTTTTCGCGCTGTTAGCCGATAAAAAATTTCCGGTCGCGACATTTATTCGAAGCCATGAAGATTTTGATTATTTGACAGAGCCTGATATTTTCCATGAAATATTTGGTCACTGTGGCATGTTAACCAACCAAGCCTTTGCTGATTTTACCCATAAGTACGGCCAAATTGGTTTGCAAGCCAGTAAAGAGGATCGCGTTTACTTAGCTCGGCTATACTGGTTTACAGTCGAGTTTGGTTTAATGAAAGTTAATGATCAAATCCGAATTTATGGTGGCGGTATTTTGTCAAGCCCAGGTGAAACTCAATATGTTTACTCGGGTAAACCCCAGATAGTCCCGCTGGATGCGCTTAATGTATTTCGCACTCCTTATCGGATTGATATTATTCAACCGATTTACCACACGATAAACTCGATTGATGATCTATTTGATATTTCAAATATGGACTTAATGTCATTAGTCGAAAAAGCCAAGACACTTGGGTTGCATCAACCCTTGTTCGAGGCAAAAAACAACTCAAAAAAAATTCAAGAACAACTAGCAAGCTAAAGGATAAATAATGTCTAATTTAAGTGCACAACAATGTGAAGCCTGTCAGGCAGGTGCTCCACAAGTTTCAGATCAAGAGTTAGCCGAGTTAATTAAAATGATCCCAGACTGGGTACCGGTAGTACGCGATGGCGTAATGCAATTAGAGCGCGAGTTTAAGTTTAAAAACTTTAAACTTGCCTTAGCCTTTACCAATAAAGTTGGCGAACTTGCTGAAGCAGAATTTCATCACCCGGGCATCCTAACTGAATGGGGCAAAGTGACCGTAACTTACTGGACTCATGCGATTAAAGGTCTGCATAAAAACGATTTTATCTGCGCCGCAAAAACAGACGAACTGCTAACTGACTAGCGCATTCCTATAGCCTAAATCAGTCGTTGTATTTAGGCTATAGGATGTTCGATAAAAACTCCCGATGGGAGTTTTTTTGTTTGTATCGAACCACCGCCCCACTCGGCTAAATAACTAAAAGCGGAACAATAAAGTTAACCACCTAATTTATTGTGAATTATTTGTTGTTTTTAAAAATATAAGCTTAATATTATTCAGTGCTATCGCCTGAGGCGTTGAGGTTTGGGCAGGCCGTTTACGCAAAGCTTTATTAAAAGCGGTACACAATTGGGGGTTATCGAAAGCCATGCGATTGTCATGTCTTTGGGCGCTATTTTGATGTAATAAAAATCAAAATCTTCTACTGTCACCTGCTTTTTAACCGGCATATTTTTATTATATTGCCGTAACGAGCTCAAAAAAATGTCTAGATCGGTGACACTAATTTCGGCTAACGCATCTATGAGATATCGCTGAGACTGTCGAGTAGTAGCCCATGTGGGCGGTAAACTACAAAGACATTAAAATAGAAAAAGACGGGGTCAGTTAAACAAGCTTTTACTTTATCACCCGGACTAATATTTGAAATACCGTTAAGGCGGCCAGACTCTAATTCAATGATCGAGCGTGTAATATTCATCGTGTTATGCCATTACAGCTCATAGTACGGTAGCAGGTTAAATACCTGTTCAATTTTCTGGCGGTGGATCCCATTCTGTTGAGTATCGGTATTGGAAAAAATCAAACCAACTTTAACTTTCCTGACGTCAGCGGCAACCGCAGCCTGCCCCTCAATGGCGTAGTACACCAACAATGCTAATAGCGCTCTCATTCCCAATAGCTAACTATTACTCGGTAATATGCTCCATGAATTACCCTAATATCGACATCCTTGTCGAAATCAATCGAGCGCCTTGTCTAAATTAATTATCTCTACGCACAACAAGATCATAAATTTAATGTAATTGGTATAACTATGCTTTAATCCCTAAATTTTTGATGTTACAAAAGTTTAATATACAACGTGCGAGTTATATACCTGTGCCGTTTGAAGCACAAGATATTAGTACTTGCTCAATCCGTCAGTCATATTTATTAAGCTTGACTATAATTCTACCATCGTATTATCCGTTGAATATCACTATAACGGTCAATTAGGAGGTCATTATGTCTAGCACGCTGCAAATTCAGACAGTCCTTAAACAGTTAGGGTTTAACACTGGGCCACTCGACGGGGTTCGAGGAAGCCTAACTATCAAGGCAATTAAACAATTTCAAACTAAAAATGGCCTAGTTGCTGATGGTTTGGTGGGTTCAAAAACCTGTGCAATACTATTTAAAAATAGTAACCTTGCGACCAGCAAACCTTTTGTCATCCCTACGACTATCCCTTGGCTTGAAACCGCTTATCACCTTATTGGCACTCAAGAGCAGCCAGGTGCTGGCTCGAACGAAGCTATCGTCGGCTGGGCCGAAGACTTAAACCTTACTTCTTATAACGATGATGATATACCTTGGTGTGGACTCTTTGTCGCCCATTGCGTTGGCTCGCAAATGCCTGACGAAGCCCTGCCAACCAATCCGCTTGGCGCCCGTAAATGGAATAGTTTTGGCAAAAAAACCTCGCCACGTTTAGGTGCTGTGATGGTCTTTTGGCGTGAAAGCCGCAATGGCTGGAAAGGCCATGTTGGTTTTTATTGGGCCGAAGATGCTGACGCTTACCATATTCTTGGCGGCAATCAGGCTAACTCTGTTTGTGTCACCCGTATTTCTAAAGACCGCTTATTAACGGCAAGGTGGCCACATAGTGGCTTGCACGTAGACAAAGTAACCAGAATCGCAGCCAACAATGGCCGGTTACTTTCGACTAATGAAGCCTAGGTAATAGCCCACTGACTAGACAATTAACATCACTGTTGTTAATTGCTCAGACAAAACCCTAAACATTGAAGTCGACGGCATTAAAAATCGCAACACATTCAGTGCCATTTTTCTTGTTCACAAGGCCGATGCTAAACAGTCTTAGATTATTTCTGGCGCCACTATTGGCTTGCTCTATCCGTTATCAATAAAATCATTTATCAGGAAACGTGTTATTTGACCAATAACGACTAAAATTCAGTCAGGTTAGCGACGAGTGAATTGATATGAGCATATTAAGAAGATTTACCATCGAACAACGCTTGGCAATTATGGTCGGTTTAATTGTACTAGGACTAATAATTCAAAGTAGCAGCAATCTCTACAGCCAATATAAATCGTTAAATAGTCAGCAATATGAAAAAGTTCAGCAGCTAGTTCAAAGCGGCTACAGCGTAATAGACCACTACTATCAATTGCAGCAAAAAAAACAATTAACCGAACAAGAAGCCAAACAGCAAGCTTTGTTAGTCATTGAAGCTATGCGCTATGACCAAACCAATTATTTCTGGATTAACAATTACGAACCCAAAATGATCATGCACCCAATTAAACCCGCACTCAACGACAAATCTGTCGCTCATGTTAAAGACCCTGATGGCGTGCCCATATTTATTGAAATGCTTAAGGTTGTTAAATCAAATGGTGAAGGTTTTGTTCCTTATAAATGGCCAAAACCGGGAGCTGATAAACCCGTTGCAAAAATTGCTTTTGTTAAAGGATTTAAACCATGGCAATGGATCATCGGTTCTGGCATATATATTAATAATGTCGACGCTATTTTTGAAAAACAACGTAATGCTCTGATTATAAATACCTTGGTGATTGTGTTATTGATTGGTGTTTTAAGCTATATCATCAGCAAAAGTATTACCACTCCAACCAAAGCAGCCAGTGATTTAATGAAAGATATTGCGCAAGGTGAAGGCGACCTGACCCGCACGCTCGATGCCAATGCCAATGCCAATGACGAAATATCACGCCTTTCTTATTACTTTAATTTATTTGCCGACAAGATGCGCGGCTCACTCACAGAAGTCGCCAACAACTCAACTGAAGTCATGGCTCAAGCTGATTTTTTATCGCAAACCAGTCAAACAAGTAACGACTTTATTCAGCTGCAGCGGGACAATACCACACAAGTTGCGACAGCAATGGAACAAATGACCTCCAACATACGAGAAGTAAGCGGCAATGCTGATGCCGCCAATCATGCGGCCAACGAAGCTTTACTTAATACCACCGACGGTAAAGCAATTGTCTCTGCGACAATTGAACAAATTGAATCGCTTTCAACCAATATCGACGAAGTAAGTCGAGTAATCGGCGATTTAGCCGCAGAAACTGACAGTATTGGCGCCGTGCTCGATGTTATTAGAGGTATTGCTGACCAAACAAATTTACTGGCACTTAATGCCGCCATTGAAGCGGCAAGAGCCGGTGAACAAGGCCGTGGTTTTGCGGTAGTTGCCGACGAAGTTCGAACCTTAGCGAGTCGTACCGGCCAAAGTACCGAAGAAATTCAACAGATGATCCAGCGGTTACAAATGGGGGCTCAAAAAGCGGTAGCCGCGGTAACGATCAGCAAAGCAACATCTAACAGTACTGTAGAACAGGCTGCAAAAGCTGACATATCACTTAACGAAATAGACCGTCTCATTGGTACTATATCTGAAATGAGCAATCATATTGCGCGCGCCACGGAGCAACAAAGCCAAGCGGCCGATGAAGTAAACCTACGCATTAATGAGTTAGCCGCTATGACAGATGAGTCGGTTGCTAATACAGAAAACCTTGCAACAGCAAGTCAAGAACTCAAACAAAGCAGCAGCAAAATGTCAGCTGTTGTCGAACGCTTTAAGCTGGAATAACCTATACCCGTGCTACCTGGAAATGCGTGATTTGCATTTTCAAGTGGCACGGGTATAAATTCAGCAGTTGGTCGCAAGATAAGTGATATCCGTGTATCAACTGTTGATTTCGCCTCAGAGTTCAATCATGCCTCGTTAGACAGCAAGCTTGCAGCTGCTTAAATTGACACAGTAACAACTCAACAAATTGTGTTGCCGAGTCGGTTTTGTCTAACTCGGGACCAATAATTACATCGCAATTAAAGGGCACAAATAGTGCTTCGCCTCGCGGTAGTGACCGCCCCAGTCCGTGCATTGCTATTGGCGTAACATCGGTATCAGCTCTGTCATTAATGATATGAAATACCCCTTTTTTAAGCCGCGCCAGCTCTTCGGGATCGCCACGGGTCCCTTCAGGGAAAATAATTAAAATATCTTGATTATCAAGCGCGTGATGACAAGCCGCAAACAGCTGTTGTTTAGATGTTTTACCCGTGCGCTCGAGCGGGATAATGCCAATGCAATGAGTTGAAAACCACCTAATGTAACGATTCGCCATAAAATAGTCGGCAGCGGCTACCGGCCGTACTTTGTGCAGTTGAGAGAGCGGAAACAAACTCATTAAAACCAAGGTATCGAGGTGGCTATTGTGATTGGCAACAAGGATAGCAGGCCCTTGGCTAGGTAAAAAATTACGGCCACGGATATTAAGCCCTAAGATCACAAAGACCAAGGGTTTAACAAAGATGACAAAGAATAAAATTTTTAATAATCGGCTCATATGCACTGCTCCAGCTTAATAATAAAAATAGTACAAGTAATGAAAAAATAATGGCGCGGTGAAGGTTAAACTATCAAACCTATCTAAAATTCCACCGTGGCCAGGGATGAGACTTCCGCTATCTTTAATCGCCAAATCTCGCTTAATCGACGAAATAACCACATCACCGATAAAGCCTGACAAACCAATAATCAAACCCGCGAATAACCCCATCACATTCGACAGCGGAGTTAACAGCGGTGCAATAACCGCCGCGGTAATCGTTATAGTAACCACCCCGCCAATAAAGCCCTCCCACGTTTTATTTGGACTGACCTTTGGCAAGATCTTGTGACGGCCAAATGTTTTGCCCCAGATATATTGTGCGACATCATTTAATTGGGTCATTAAAATAAGAAATATAACCAAACCTATGCTGCCGCCATCACTGTTTTTAACCGGTAATACCAACAAATAAGCAATGTGACTCAAACAGAATACAGTTAGCATTACTGCCCAGTGCATAATACCAGCCGAACGAATAAAACCTTTGGTTTCGCCAATTAACACCATGCGCATTGGCAGTAGTAAAAAGATATAAATCGGAATGAAAATGAGGAACATTCCATACCAGCCAATGCTGACCCAATAATATTGAACTGGAATAGCCACGTAGGCCCAAAAAACTACCCGACGGTCAGACTGACGAATGGCGACAATCGAAAAAAACTCTTTTAACGCCAAAAAACTAATAAAGCCAAATAAAGCAATAGCCGTGCCCTGACTCACCACCAAACACACAAACAAGATGATAATCATCCACCACCACGATTGAATTCGCAGACTTAACTCGCTGTAGTCCTTCAAAGGGTTCTTGTTCGCCATCAGACCTTGCACCGCAGAGGCGACTGACAACAACACCAAAACAGCCATCATGGTGTAAAACGCATTAATTGGGATATCAAACATAAAAATCTTCCATTTTTTCAGTGAAAAATATCAGTACATATTGGAATATAGAACGCCAACGAAAAAAATTATTAACTGCAATATACATAAAACACACTGGTATTTAAAAAGCTTAATACAGCCCTTAAGCCGCCGAATAAGCGAGCGTTGAGCTCCCTGCTTATTCGGTGTTTGTGGAACCAAACCCAAGATAACTAGTGAATTGTCAAGCTGGGTCAAATGCCTTGCGGCCTCAACATCTTGAGCTTGTGCTAAATCTAAATTTTCAGACAACTGTTGGTCTAAACCTAAGTTGGCAGGCAACTGTTGGTCTAAAGCTAAGTTTTCAAGCAGTTGTTGGTCGAAACCAACGCGAATAGCCACTAGGGTTTGGGCAAGGCCAAGCAATATCGTTAAACCACAAGTTAACAGTAACCATTTACCAATAGTTGTATCATTGGACAAACCAATAGTGAGCAAAGCCATTGCGGTGATCACTAGCGATAACCAATGCACCTTATGATGTTGAGCTAACAAGGCGCGAACCGTGTTTATTTGATGCACCTCGCTGTTGTCTAACATGCTAGCTGCTCAAACTCTTTTAGCCGTGTAATGGCTTGAGTATTAAGCACAATATTTGGTCGACATTCTTTAATCAGACCAATAGCCTGCTCAACATTTTCGCAATGGCCATATTTAACTAACCAAGCTATTATCGCGCTCGAACTGCGTGAATATCCCAATGCGCAAACCACCAGCATTGGTCCATTGCTGTACTGCTCTTGGATAAAATCGGCGGCTAATACCAAGTTAGATATAGAAACTGGCACCAAGTCAAGATTACTAATACTTAGCCACTGCATATTGTCGGGTAATGACGGCGCACTAAACTCCGCGGTTAAGTCCAGTACGCAGCGATAATCACCGGCTTTAAGATCTTCACCAGTAGGAAAACGCCCGAGCCAAACACCATTAATAATATGATCGGCCTTATTAAGGTTACGAGTAAAGAGTCGGCAACTAATAAAAGCACCGATTAAATAAGGAAACAGCAGCCATTTGGTCGCCATACTCAGTGCACCATCGCGACGCTTTTCAAAACCTTTGTCACCAATCACGCCATAAAATATTGCGACCATCAGTAAAGAAAAACTCGGCCACAATAACCACAATGCCCATGCCTTTATAATCCATGCTAGACCTGCAAGTATTATTGAACCAACCGCGTAATAGCTCGCAAGAACATAGTGCTTATTGCCACGATTTTGACGTTTATTAGCGTTGAATAATAATCCTCGTTGCTCGTTATCAGGCCATAACCAAATGGCGAAAAAGCCAAGTAACGCCCCGGTCGGCACATCAATAAAATGATGCTGATAGGTCGTTAACACCGAAAAAAGAATAGCAATACACAGTAGATGAAAAGGCCACAGCAACCACCGAGGCAAATGTTTTGGAAAGTGCACCCACAAGATAACAAGCAAGGCAATATGCAACGATGGCGCTTGATTATAGGGCAGATCAAAGCTAGTTAAAGCGACAAATAACGCACCAAACATCCCTACGGTTTCAGGGCGTTCAAAGGTAAAATGCAACGGCAAGGCGATAAAACAACAAACAGCAATAACCTGAGTAGTCAGTAATCGACGCCCTAGCGCATTTAATTCTATTTTATTTAAGCAGACAAATAACGACAACCCATACAGAATATCGATGCTCCAATAGGGTAATATCGTCCATGGCAAAAATGGTATGTGACGCTCCCAGTCAAACACAATGCTGTTAACTTGAGCTTGTTGGGCTGCTAAATAATTGGCGAAGTTATAACTGGCAAAAAACAGTGGCGCTAAAAATAGCAGCCACTTCATTGCCAACTTCCACGGCCTAGCCTCAACAGTAACCGCAGAGTCAGTCATTAAATTTGAGTCAATCACGAGCCAGTACCGTCGCTACCGTCCTCTTGACGAATCGCCAATGACGCAGTAAATATCCCGTATTGGTCGATGTACTGTTCAACTTTTTTAAAGCCAGCATCAGCAACCAATTGGTCCATCTCTTCTTGACTGCGTCGGCGCATAACCCAGGCTTCTCCAAGGCGATGGCTGGTCAATGCTTTAGCAATCATTTCTAACTGAGGGTGCCAAGGCTGCCCCGTATAAACAAGATAACCACCAGGTTTTATCGCACTGGCAAAACCACTTAATGAGGTCCTGATCATCTCATTATCAGCAAATAGCTCATACAAACCCGACACCACGCCTAACGTGATTTCTTTATCATCTTGGCGATAAGTGCTGGCGTCAAAAGCGTCTGCTTTAATAAAAGTGGCAATATCCGTTAGCCCTTTTTCAACAATAAGATTGCGACCTTGCTCAACATTAATATCACTATAATCTCGCAGCAAAATGGAATCTGGAGTTAACTGGCTATTGTCGGTATTTTTCGCGGCATCGAGTATAGAAGTATCTATCGCCTCTAAAATATAGCGGCCATGCCCCGACGCAATATCCATAATGTTAACCGGTTTACCGCTCTCTCGAAGCCCAGTTATCGCAACACGTAACAGTTTTTCGACATTTAACTTTCGCTGACGAATGCCACGCCAACCAATAGAGTTCAAATAATTACGGTCAATAATACGACCAAGCCAAGACGTGCCTTGGGGCTGGTTTTTATAGACATAATCAAGGGTGCTGCCAGAATCAAACCCCGTTTGATGGCCCAGTTTAATCCCTGTTGATTGCGTACCAGCGAATTTTAGCCCCAATCGATATACTGACCAGTACAAGCTATTAAATGCCCCCGGCAATGAACTCCATGAATGGGGGCTGGCCAATTTATCCGACTCAACACGGCTAAATCCAACTAAATCGGCATTTTGATGGCATTGGCGTGATAACGGCTGGGCAAAATTCTTGGTGATAAAACCGTTAATTTTATCCAAGGCTATACCACGTTCAAGCTCACCTAAGGTGTCATGATAAAAACCATCTAAAATGTGGCGCTCTTTAACCAAACTTCCCAAATTTTCATAAAACTGGTGCTGTGGTTGATGATGGACCACCCAATCTGCTTGTGAAATTAATAATTGAGTCGGCACTGTTATCGCTGCGGCATCACTAACAACCCGCTCGGCGATTTCGTAAAGTGACAACAATATATTTGAAGAGATAGCGCGTGTCACAAGCGGGTCATTATCAAAAGATTCTATCCGCTTAGGATCATGGGTTAAGAACTTCGCCTTAACATAGCTATTAACGAAGAAGTTGCCGCGCGCCGCTTGCATCAAACTCAATGCTGGTCGAGCAAACGGCACATACAGTTTGACTTTAAACGCCGGTGAAGCCAACACCATACAGCGAATCTTAGGGGCATAGTCATGAACCCAAGCCGACACCAATACCGCGCCAACACTTTGGGCGATTACTGCAATTTTCTCTTGCTCAAAATGGTAACTTTGGCAAATATGCTCGATAAAACAATTAACATCACGGACAGACGTCGCCATGCTAGGACTAAAACCTCTAGGTCCGGGCGACTGACCATGCCCTCTGGCATCCCACGCAAAAAAGGCATAATCGTCTAAGTTTAATTCATCAACAATATGACTAACTCGCCCTGAATGCTCGTGCCCGCGATGAAACAATACGATAGCACCTTTAGGTTTGGCAGCAATACTCGGCCAAAAACGATAAAAAAGTTCAACACCATCATGGCTACAAAAAACATGCTCTTGAACGTCCCGCGCTTGAGCCGCGTCATGAGGGTCTTGCTCTTGATCTATTAGCGTTGTGTATACTGTCATTTTATCTTCAATCCTTTGAGTGTTTTTTATTATTGCTCAGCAGCTTCAGCAAGCCCTTTAACAATTCTATTGAATATAGTGATGGTGATAAGAGCGGCTAATAACGGCATTAACCAATACAACCAAGGTGGCATCACGCCATTGATCCCAACCCACAAGCCTAAAATGCCAAAGACCAGTGCGCGGTCACTTTTTCCCAAGGGGCCGTCGTAACGCCTTGAAGCACCAAGGGTTAGGCCTTGCAAGCCAACAAACTCACTTAATGTCGCCAAAAAAATAACCAGCAGCACCAACACCGGTGAAAATGGCGCAACCAATGCAAAAGGAATAAATAATGCGGCATCGGCGACAACGTCACACAACTCGTTTAAGTATGCCCCAAGATCAGATTGTTGGTTAAACTCACGCGCTAACATGCCATCGATGGCGTTTAAGGCCATGCGTATTAACATCCACAACGGTAAAATTAAAAATAGCGCCGCAACATCAGCATTAAGGGTTAACCCCCCTCCTACTAATAACGAACCAAATGCAGCAAATAAGGTAATTTGATTGGCGGTGATACCCATTGCAGCTAATCGCTTAGTCAATGGCCGCAATAACGCCTGAAATTTTGGCTTAATGTCATACAATGTGATCAATCTAATCTTCCTTGTTGATTATTCGACATTCAATATCCGTGTCTTATTTTGATATAACGTAAAATTATCTAGACTATATTTTCTGAACCTATCATTACTAAAAGGTGCTGTGAATTACCTAAAACTCGAACAATAACGCGGTTAAATTTTTGTCTACTGACAACATTTAAAGTAAATATACGACTTGGTAGTATTTCATAGATCATAGTATTGCATAGAAAGTAGACTATAAAAGTGACAGGCGCAATAAGGAAGCCGATTTCTAGCGTAAATATCAATAAAGTAACCAATTTTCATCATCGGCATTTTTCAAAATAGTTGTTCTTAAATATGTTAAATTATATCTTTGATGTATAGATATTTTTCTCCATGTTTGATGGTAATATGACGATAATTAAAATAATAACTGCGCGTTAAACTCAAAAATAAAAACAACAGTTTCCTAAGTTCATAACAAAACTTTATTTAGCGGTAAGAGATTAAAATGCAAGAGCCTCAACACAAACGCCATTTCAGCACTCTGATGCGTGATACCAACAGTGCCTTCTTACCAGTGCAAGGAGCAGATCAGCAAGCCATTCGAATTGGCTTTGTATTACTAGAACACTTTTCTATGATGGCATTTACTGCCGCTGTCGATGCAGTGGTCACTGCAAACTTAGTTCAAACCTCACCGCTATTTAACTTTTCGACCTACGGACTCGATTCATCTACGGTAAAAAGTGATTTAGGCATTGAAATTTCAGCCAATGGCACCGTCGAGCAACTTAAGCTTAAAAATATTGTAGAGGTCGACATTCTGATCGTCTGTGGCGGGTTTCGCTGTTCACTGACCGAACATAAACCGCTAACAGCAATCTTGAAGAATGCTGCCAAAAACCATCTACCGCTTGGTGGTATGTGGAATGGTGCTATTGCGCTAGCCTACGCCGGATTGTTAAATGATAAAGTCTGCGCATTACATCCAGATAACCACGCATTTATGAAAGAGCAGTTTAATCAAGTAACAATATCTGAAAATGTGCTTGAAATAGCAGATCAGCGACTAACTTGTGCAGGGCCGGTTAGTGCACAAGAGATGATGTTTAAGTTAATTGAGCAAATCCAAGGCAAGAGTACGGTACGCGCAATCCGTGAAATTTTAAGCTGTGATCGAGTGGCAGAAATGGCCGACTGCAAATTAATACCGATTTCTGATAAACCGCTATTACCCGATGCGCTGCTTGAATTAATTCTGTTAATGAAATCTAATATTGAAGAACCAATCAATGTTAAAGAACTAGCGGGATACGTTGGACTATCGCGCCGTCACTTAGAGCGGTTGTTTCAAGTGCATTTAGAAACATCACCTGCGCGCTATTACCTTGAACTACGCGTGACCGAAGCGCGTCGACTGTTATTACAGAGCAACACGTCCATTACCAATATCGCGTTGGCCTGTGGTTTTGTTACCACCACTCACTTTAGCCGCTGCTTTAAAGATTACTTTGGCGTCACACCCAGCCTAGCGCGAGAAAAACATTACAACAAATAATATTAATTCTTGTGTTATCTAAGCAAGGGCAAAAAATCAAAAGCGGCTGTGCCGCCAGAATCACTGTCCGCCGCGAACCAACCTGACGTGCTTGACATTGAGCTTGTGGGAGGTGTCAGCAAGGCCATCGCTGAAACTGACGAGCCACGCGTCAAGACTAGAGCTAGCATAGGCCGACGACGACCAATAATAATCTTCCACGGTATTGGGGAATACACTTGCATTAATACTAGGGATATAACAGGCGGTTTCGACTAGTGAAGCTAATTCTTTTATATTAGGTAAGCGCCAGTCGGTATAACTCGACAAATTACTGTCCTTGGCCTGAGCTAACGCTTGCTGCCAATTATACGTACTTGCACTATCATCACAGCCTTGGGTCGTATTATTATACGTTTGCCCTTGTGAGCAACGCGCCCAAATTAAATTAGTTTCCGTATCGTTAACAGTGTCGTCATTAATAACATACCGGTTATCGGGCGCTATCTTGGTAATGCTACTGTTACATGTTTGTGCAACACTCAATGTCGACCAAGCCGACAAACAGAGTACCGTTATTAATGATTTTATTAGGCCTAATTTAAAACAGCCACGTGTAATAGGTATATCTTGTTTGTGCAACGTACTCATCTTTATATTCCCAACAAATTGATTATTATTAATAATAATGTGGTAACACTTGCTGAATAAAACGAACATTACACTTATTGCTTTTTCTAGTCGCCGCGCAATGTACGATTTGGCATAGCAGCAATAAGTTATTACCTCGCCCCCCGTTTTTCTCAATGTAAGTGGTAGTCGCTTATAATCCATCATATATCTTTCAACGCCAAGCGGCTGCGCCGCCAAAAATCACCGCTATTTTGTATCCATGAACCCACTGATTTAGTGCGTCCTTGCACGTTACCGTTCTTTTTTATCAATTACGTTACTGTCCGCCTCGAACCAATCTGACATGCCCGGCATTGGCCTTGAAGCTTAAGTCAACACTGCCAAAACTGAAAAAGACGAACCACGCAAAATCGATACCGTAGGCTCCGGGCGACGACGACCAATACGAATCATTGCCAGCATATGGGAAGTAGTCACTATCTACCGCTACATCAGAACGAGAATAATCAATAATCGAATGAAGTGTTTTACGCGCTGGGAAACGCCAATCGTTGGACCCGCATAGGTTAGTGGCGTTAACAGCCTGCACATATTTTTCGGTATCACAATTGGTGCCATCAGGGCAACTACCACCATTTTCTATACCGGCGCTGCCACCGTCATTAATACCGGTTGAGTTATACCAAGTATAGGTGTTGTCTTTATCGCGCAAACCACTATCGTCCGTTTTCACCTCCCAGATGTAACCAGTGACGTTGTCACGTACACAAGACCACTGTGTGGCACTCGCCGTTAAATCATTGCCGTTGGCATCTAACTTGGTAAAACTGAAACCTGCATGGCCATCGCTGTCGTCATTGAGGGTAACATCACGGCCAGACTCACCATCTTGCCCATCAAAACCACTGACAGGGCAAGGAAAACCATTAATAGTTGCGTCACTGCATGTAGTAATGCCAGTGTCGTTGAACGCTTGATATGGAGTTTCAATACTGATGTTAACGCTATCAGCATTTGCCTTACCGCCACTGTCGGTTACTGTCAGTGATAATGTCACCACAACATCGTTAAGCAGGTATGGTGCCGCGAACGTCGGCGAAATCACGTTTACATCGCTTAGCGTTATAGCGTTGCTAAGGTCGCCTGTTTGCTGCCATAGATAGGTTAGCGCCGTAGATTTAGCGTCGTCTTCAATGTCACTGCCTGCTGTACCATCAAGGGTTACCGTGGCTAAACTGGTGACTGTTTGGTCACTTCCCGCGTTGGCTACCGGCGCATTATTATAAGCTTGCACGGTAATATTAATGCTATCGTGATGTGTTTTACCGCCACTGTCTGTCACTGTCAGATTAAAGGTTAATATCGTTGCTTGACTTAATTGTGGCGCGCTAAAGGTAACTCCCTGAGCATTGTTGGCGCTTAATGTCACTGGGTTATTCGTGCTGTCAGTTTGCTGCCACAGGTAAGTTAACGCGGTTGATTGGGCATCATCTTCAACGTCGCTACTGGCTGCGCCATTGAGTGTTACCGTTGCTAAACTGGCAACAGCTTGGTCAATGCCCGCATGAGCTACCGGCGCATTATTATAAGCTTGCACGGTAATATTAATGCTATCGTGATGTGTTTTACCGCCACTGTCTGTCACTGTCAGATTAAAGGTTAATATCGCTGTTTGACTTAATTGTGGCGCGCTAAAGGTAACTGCCTGAGCATTGTTGGCGCTTAATGTCACTGGGTTATTCGTGCTGTCAGTTTGCTGCCATAGGTAAGTTAACGCGGTTGATTGGGCATCATCTTCAACGTCGCTACTGCCACTACCATCAAGTGTGACTGTCGCCAAACTGGCGACGATTTGATCAACTCCAGCATTAGAAATAGGGGGTGCGTTCGGTACCGCGGAGGTGCGGCCGGATGAACTATCGCTACATGCAGTTAATACAAGTAACATACAAAAAACAACAACCAAGCAGATTAATCGCATAATATCACCTCAAAAGGTCGCGCTCAATTATTAGAAAAAGGATCACACATGAAAATCAAAGGTCAGAATTTGATTATGACTTACAAATTGATATTTATAGCCTAGAGGCTGAGCTTCAAATTGGATTATGCTTGGGGAATATTCGAGGTGAAAACAGGTGTCAAACTCAAGGGATGATTCCACCGTGTAAACGGTGTTCATTTTAGGGCTGGCAAACTTATAAAGGTTCTTAACTCTTGAGTATCTCAGATTGCGACGATACATAGTAATACTCCTACTTGTAGTATTATTACAACAGATAGTAGTCTATGAAAGCTTATGGTGCAA
>Ga0209395_1000990_pt1 | contig 41062 bp, 32 predicted proteins | sample GOMGulsemesocosm_3_FD_184635 | JGI IMG/M metagenome (GOLD analysis project Ga0209395, IMG submission 184635) | Methane-oxidizing microbial communities from mesocosms in the Gulf of Mexico - GOM9D Gulf of Mexico (SPAdes) (version 2) | ecosystem: Environmental > Aquatic > Marine > Cold seeps...
CTAATAGAATCGACGCCAGTTTTGATGGCTGGCGCCGATTAAATTACGCTAATCTGTTACCTAGCAAATAGCTCCACGTTACTGTGACCATTGCCTTGTGCGGTAATTTGAACGCGAGTGCCAACTCGCTCGACCAAGCCTTGAACATGTGAAATTAAGCCAATTTGACGACCACTGGCTTGCAAAGAATCAAGGCAACTTAACGCAATTTCTAAGGTGTCGGGATCTAACGTGCCAAAACCTTCATCAATAAATAATGTTTTAATATGCGTTTGCAAGCTGGTAATCGAGCCAAGTCCCAATGCTAGCGCCAATGATACTAAGAAGGTTTCTCCCCCAGAAAGACTCTCGACCGAACGTACGTCGTCCCCCATGTCTTGATCAATCACTTGTAAGTCGAGCTCGGCGCCAGGCACTCGCTGCAGTTGATAACGCGGGGCTAATTCTTTGAGGTGATGATTGGCCGACACCAACATTTGCTCCAAGGTTAAGCTTTGGGCGAATGTTCTAAACTTAGAACCATCGGCCGAACCGATTAACTCTCTCATCTCGATCCATAAATGCGCGTCGTTACGCTGTAATTCTATTTCTTGTTGCAGCTCGCCATGGCGGATCATCGCTTGATTATGACGTTCAAGACCGCTGCGTAATTCAAATTGCTGCTGCTCTTGTTGTTTAATCGCCGCCTCAATTGACTGTTTAAGCATGTTACGCTGCTCTGAACTACTTTGGGCAGGCTCAGGGGCAAGTTGCGGTAAAGCCCCAAGTAACTGTTGGTGATGACTTGCTAATTCATCCCTAAGCTGAGTAAGGCTGCGTTGCTGCTCGGCCAATATCGCCTGAAGTTGGTGATGCTGCTGCAGTACTTGTGCCTGATGCTGGCGCTGCTCAATAATCCACTGGTGATCATAAGTGAGCAGTTCAACTAACTGTTCATGACTTAAATTCAATTGAGTTAGCCATTGTTGCCATTGCTCGGTTAGTTGCGATAATTTAGTGGCTAGATCTTGTGCTTGCCCGCTAATTTGCTGCTGTTGGTTTTGGATCACTAACAACTGATTTTTAGCCGTTACTAGCGCTTGCTCAGCATTATGAAAAGCGGTAGTTAATTGTTCGAAATGGCTCATCAATTCGGTTTTTAATTGCTTAGGATCTTGGCCCTGACAGACGCTGTCAATTTCTTGCTGCCATTGGTTAATTTGTTGCTGTGCTTGCGTTAACTGCTGCTTTAACGGCTGCAACACACTTTCAAAATGGTTAAACTCTTGAGTTAAGGCGATATGCTGTTGCTCAAGCTCATTTTGTTCGGTATTTAATTGACCTTGGTAATTCGATTTTTCAATGAACTGCTCGATATCAGTCGCTAATTTTTTCTTAAATGACTCTAGCTGCTCAGGTTGCTGCAATAACTGCGACCAATTAGCTTGCGGGTACAGCTCGGTTAATTGATTGACTCGCGCTTGCATTTGTCCGTTAAGTTGGTCTTGATATTGATTATTTAGCGCCAGATCATTGTTACAGCTTTGCAACTGCTGCTGACACTGCTCGATACTTTGATTAACCAAGTCAATTTGGTGCTGTGATTCAAGCAATTGCTGCTCAAGCGCCCGGCGTTGCTCGGCTGTTTCAAGCAACGCCTGATGCTGTTGCTTATCATGGGCTAATTGCTGTTGCACCCTCGCCATATCATGTTCAATTTGAGCCAGTAATTGCGGCGTTATCGACTGCTTTGACAGCGCTTGCAACAAGCCATTAAGTTCATCAACCTCGGCTGCAATTGTACGCTGTTGTTCATTAAGTTGGTTGCCTACAGCTTCAAGCTGCGATAAAGCACTGGTTAGCTCATGGCTTTGCTGCTGCAACTTTTTATAACGCTCGCTTAACTGATCAACCAAACGTTCGCCTAAATTCACTTCACCAGCATATGGATGTTCTGTACTGCCACATAAAGCACAAGCTTGATGCGGCACCAATTGCGAACGATGTTCAGATAATGACATGATCTGCTGGGCATTTAACAGCGCATGTTCGGCTTCTTGCACGGCCGGTAACAGCTGCTCGCGTTGCTGACGGCGGGCATGATAATCAATTTTAGTTTGCTCTAATTGCGCGGTCGTTTCTTGATAATGTTGTTGCTTAACCGTGACCATTGACTGGTATTGCAATGCCTGAGTAACCTGCTGCTGGCTAGTCGCTAACTGAGTTAGTTGCTGCTGATGGTGTTCAAGTTGTTGCTCAAGCGCAGCAATTGCTGGCTCAGACGAAGACAAGCCATAAGCCTGAATTTGCTGCTGATAACCTTGCTGATGTGCACTTTGCTGTTGCAGCTGTTGATTAAACTGCTGTAATTGCTGCTGCGCTTCAGTGGCCGTGATTTTAATGTTAGCCATTTGCTGGGCATATTGCGCAAAGTTAGTCGCCGCCTGCTGATGGTCATTAATGCCTTGTTCTAGCAAAGTAATGTGATTAACGACCCCTGAAATGTGCTGTTGCTGAGCCAAATCAATCGCTAGTGTATTAAGCAAACTCGCCTGACGTTGCTGATTGGCCTCATTGCCTGTCAGTCGCCGCGTAATGACGTGTTGTTGTTGCTCGGTGTCAGTGAGTTGTTGATGTTTTTCATGATATATTTGCTGCAAGTTGTTCATTTCGAGCTGACGCATCACCGCCGATTCAAGCAAGGGTAATTGCTGCTCAAGGTCAACGGCCGCTTGGCCCTTGGCATTGCTGAGTTGGCTAACCTGCTGCGATATTTCGGTCACGTTTTGCTGACCACTGGTTAGGGTGGCGTCTAGCGCTACAAGCTGCTCGGCTTGTTGGCGTTGTTGCAACTTGGTGGCGACAATTTGTTCGTCCACCGTGCGAGCGCGCTGCGCGTGTTCAACCTGTTCAATTTTTTGCGCCAGCGGCTGCTGACTCACTAAGGTTTGCTCGGCAATTGCGCATTGCTCGGTCGTCTCAACTAACTGCTGCTCAATGTGCTTACTTTTGGTTAAACACTGTTCCAGCCACTGTAACTGACTGGCTTGGTTGTTCATGCCCGACATCGACTCATTAATCTGACCCAGCTGAGCAATTAATTGCTGCTGCTCTTGACTCGATAATAAAGTCACCTCACCTTGGCGCTCGGTCAGCAAAGTCAGCTGCTGCTCTTCTTCTTTAGCCCGTGCAAAGGCGAGTTTAGACAGCGCCGAATACAACTTAGTGCCAGTGATCCTTTCTAATAATTCAGATCGCTCTTTGGCCGGCGCTTTTAAAAATGCGGCAAAGTCACCTTGCGCTAATAATACCGAGCGACGAAATTGATCGTAATTAAGCCCAATCAACTGTTCGATTGCTGCCAGCACCTCGGTTTTTTTAGTCGCAATCACCTTATCACTGGCCAATGCGGTCAAACTCATTTCTTGGGCTTGGATGCGGCCAGTGGCACTATTACGCGCGCGTTTAACCGACCACCGAGCACAAAACTGGCGTTGGTCCTCAAGCTCGAAGATCACTTCACTAAAAGCGCTCGCCGCGCCTCTGGTTAAAATATGACGGACATCGTTACTTTTTAAACGCTCACTCTCTTGCGTTTGGCTATGACCAATAGCAGGACCACGACGCGCACTGCTAAAACGGGGCATCGCGTCAAATAAACTTAAACAAATAGCATCAAGCAAAGTACTTTTACCCGAGCCCGTATTACCACAAATCGCAAATAACCCAGCGTCAGCCAAAATACCACTGGCAAAGTTGATATCAAAAGGTGCCGCTAAGCTCGCCAGATTTTGACCTTTAAGACTAATAATTTTCATCGATGCTTAATTATCTTGTTGTTGGTAGCTGGTTAATAATTCACTAAAGGCCTGAGTATACTTGGCCGGCGGTTTGTCATTAAATTGAGCTAAATATTTTAGTGAAAAAACTTGTTCCGGTTCCAGCTGATTTAACATTTCGTCGGGATAATCGGTGCTATTGTCACTGACCTTGAGATAACTGGTGGTTATTTTGACCAAGCGCACCGCTTTATCGGCAATAGCTTCAGCAATTTTGTCGCGCAACATGGCTTGTGGTTGCTCAAGTAATACCAGAACTTCAAGCAGTGGTTGTTGCTCAAGCGGTTGCTCTATCACCGTTAAGTCCGCTAATAAACTTAATACTTGCGACAAAGGCAGTGGCGTTGCTGGCACTTTTATCAGCTCGACCCGTCTTGGTACCAGCAATGGATCAACGCGTAATAGCTCGCCATCTTTAAATTCGAGCAACTTAACTTGATGCTTGTAGTCAATTTCGGCCAGCGACATCGCAATGGGCGAACCACAATAATAAACAGCCTGACCACCTAACTGTTGTGGTCGATGTAAATGGCCTAACCCAGCGTAATCATAACCCTGAGTCAGCATGTCGATCGGTAAAGCATGCTGATTACCGCCTAAAATTCGCCGCTCTGACATTTCACTAATCTGGCTCGAGACCATATAGGCATGACCTAACGCAATGCTGGCTTGAGTAGGCTGGTTTAGCTCGGTGATTTTAGCCGCCAACTGTTGATAAATTCGCTCGACCCCGGCAATTAACTTGTCAGGAACCTCATCGTCAAAGGATCCAAGCTCAAGATCGCCTGCACGTAAAAATGGTACTGCAGCAACGCGGGCAGCGACAACGCCCTCTTTGTTCGTTAGCTCGACAATCAGCTTATCAAAATCAAGCTGATTGTTTTCCAAACGCGGTAACGAACCAATTAAATGAATATCAAATGCCTTAAACAATTGGTCGGGGGCATCGAGTTTACTCGGAGAATCATGATTGCCAGCAACCAAGACTAAGTCTAATTGGGGTAATTGCTGCTTGACCCGGGCTAAGAAACGATACAACAATTGCCAAGCCCAAGCCGGTGGATTAGCACTGTCGAAAATATCACCGGCCACTAACAAGGCATCAATTTTTTGTTGAACTAATTGCTCAAATAACCAATCGAGAAACTGCTGTTGCTCAAATTGACGAGAGATCCCCAGTAACTGATGACCAAGGTGCCAGTCTGAGGTGTGAATAATGCGCATATCGCTCCAAGCTGCAACGGCATGACGTTGCTATTTTTTAGGTTATAAACTATGTTTAATGCAAATTATCGCACACCCTAAATTGTGATAGAAGCGGGAGACAAACACAATGCAGATGGTAAGTATTTCTCATAAACTTCTTACCAAGGTATTAACCTCATTCGTGATCTTGACCTTTTTTGTCTTTATTATCCAATTGGTTTTAGGTTATTTCACTGTTCGCTATGAGATAGAGCAAGAGTTAAAGCAATTGCACTCCACCATCAACTCTAGTCTTAGTCAGGCGATTTGGGAATTAAACGATAATCAGCTGGTCGCTATCGGTTACAGCTTATCGTTAATGCCAACCATAAAAGCAATTATTATTCACGATGAAAGCGCCAAAGTCATCTATCAAGGTGGCCAATTACTTGCTCAAATAAATCAAACCAACGAACAAGCGCCTAGCTCACCGACCGACACTACCAGCTACGATAATGGCTCGTTATTTGGCTTTACTTCAACCCTTAGCTTTAATTTGGCTAATAATGCCCAACTCAATACTACTTATCGGGTCGGTTCTTTGAGCTTATATTCGAGCAACACCACAGTGATCACCCGAGTTATTACCCAAGCTGTCATTCCGACCGTTGGCATGATGGTTGGCATGGCATTGCTCATTTATTTAGTTAATCAACTTTTTAAGCGATTATTAACCGCACCACTCGAAAAATTAAGCCAAGATATTAGCCGCTTGGATCTCGATAAATTACACCAATCAAAATTAAATGTCTCATCAACCCAAAATGATGAACTGAGTTTATTGGCCAATTCCTTTAATTTAATGTTGGTGAAACTTGAAGAGTATCAAGATCATTTAAAACAGACACAGCAAGAACTGATCGACGCCAATTTCCAACTTGATCAGCAAAACCTCTCACTGGAGCAGGAAGTCACGCGAAAAACGGCAAGTTTAAGTCAAATTATCAGTGAATTAGCCCAGCAAAAAGAAGATTTAGAACAAAGCAAAGATGAATTAAAGGCTTCGCTGATGCAGTTAGAAAATACTAAAGATCAATTAGTCGAATCAGAAAAAATGGCATCTTTGGGCAGCTTAGTCGCCGGCATCGCCCATGAAATTAATACCCCAATTGGCATCGGTGTCACGGCTGTTAGCTACTTGGCGGATGCGATCGGCGAACTCGATCACGCTGTTGCCAACAAATTACTCACCAACAAACATATGACCGAGTTTCTAAAAACAGCGAAAGACAGCTCAAGGTTAGTCGTGGCCAACTTGCAAAAAGCCTCTAAATTGATTCAAAGTTTTAAAGAAGTTGCTGTTGACCAAACCAGTGAAGCGCATCGAACCATCCATTTGCCCGCTTATTTGCAAGAAGTAATCCAGTCATTGCAACCGATATTAAGACCAACTCAGCATAAAGTTATCGTCAATTGCGATGACGTGGTCGCAATCAATTGCCAAGCTGGATCATTGGCACAAATATTTACCAACCTAATTTTAAATTCACTAACTCACGCTTTTGAAGGAGTAAACCAAGGCCAAATAGTGTTTAATATTTCGCAAACTAGTGATTTCATTACCATTGATTATCACGATACTGGCAACGGTATTTCCCAAAAACATTTAGATTCTTTATTTGAACCTTTTTTCACCACCAAACGTGGTCAAGGCGGCAGCGGACTCGGCACTCATATTGTCTATAATTTAGTAACCCAATCGCTGCACGGTACTATCGCCGCCGCATGTGAGCCTGGCCAAGGTTTAAGTTATAGCATTCAATTGCCGCAGACTAAGCCAAAATAACCTTAGCGGGCCTATCGTTGTTGCGCTTGGCGCTAATTTTAAATACACTCTGATTTTACTAATTTCATAGTGACTATTATGTGGTTCAAAAACCTGATTATTTATCGTTTATCCAATCCTATTGATTTAAACCCAGAGCAACTAGAGACCCGACTTGAAGAGTTTGCTTTTCATCCATGTGGTTCTCAGGATCTAAGCAAATATGGTTGGGCCAAACCTATGGGTAAAATTGGCAGCTCATTACTGCATGTCACTAACGGCAACATCATGGTATGTGCGCGTAAAGAAGACAAGATGTTACCCGCATCAGTGATCAAAGAAGCACTCGACGAAAAAGTCGAACAAATAGAACAAGAAACGGGCCGCCCAGTTAAAAAGAAAGAAAAAGACGCCATGAAGGAAGAAATTGTTCATACCTTATTGCCGCGCGCCTTTAGTCGAATTGGTTCTACCTTTGCTTATATAGCACCAGCACAAGGGCTAATTTTCGTCAATGCTTCAAGCCATAATAAGGCGGAAGATTTACTCGCACTGCTCAGAAAATCAATTGGCTCACTAGCGGTGTTACCGGTCCAAAGTAAAAATCCGCTTGATACTACAATGACCCAATGGCTAACCGATAACTCTGCCATTGCTCCTTTTGAGTTGCTTGAAGAGGCTGAGTTGAAAAGCCCACTTGAAAATGGCGCGGTGATCCGCTGCAAAAATCAAGAATTGATCTGCGATGAAATAAAAGCCCATATTGAAAACGGCATGTTCGCAGTAAAAATTGCGATGCAATATAGCCAGTCATTAAGCTTTGTATTAAGTGAAGACTTAACGATTAAACGGGTCAAATTTAGCGATGTCGTTGCAGAGCAACAAGAAGATCAAGACAAAGCCGATAAGGCCGCATGTTTTGACGCTGATTTCGCCATTATGGCGGGCGAATTTGAACATTTTATCCCCGCGTTATTTGATTTGCTCGGTGGCGAAGAACGCACGGCTTAAATCCGCTATTAATCTAACCACTCAAACCTAAACCAACCGAAATACGGTTGGTTTAGGCTTCGTGTTCTGTATAATGTTTTCATGTCGCATAACACGATATGCGTGGGAATGAAGCTATTGCTTTTTAAAAAGAATGTAACTATCTTAAGGGCTATAGCTTAGAGATTAGGTCTTAACTATCTCGCCATATCATTAATTGACGGATATGTATTTCGGCATCAGATTTATAAGACTTCATCGGCGCTACCTGGCGACAATATCTACTCGGTCTCATGCCTAATTTTAAAATGGAAACGTTATTACCAATGCCTGATAAAATAGCTGAGCGAAAAAAAAGAATCGCAACAAGCCGCAATAATGAGCAGCAAGCTCCGCTATTGACATATCAAGGCGTGCTTAGTCATGTGATTAGCGATTTACAACAACTAAACCATATTTCTGACGATATTGAGCAGCAATTAACGCCAGTCACTAAACAGTTTAGCGCATTAAAAAATACGAATGACCAACTTGAATCGCTAGTTAAAGTCTTAAATCTATATCAATCTGCTGTTGCTGAGCTTGATAATGCACTGGGTTTAATCCACGACAATAACGACCAGTTAATAAAAGACTACGTTGAGCAACTAACCCGTATCGCCAATGACTTCCATCTCACTCCGGCGCTGCAAGGTGAATTAGATAATATCTATTTACAGCTGACAAGCATCACAACAATAAATAGCCTTTTTGATAGTTTTCAAGAAATAATTGAGTTGCTAATCTTAAATAACCAGGGTGAAAAAGAAGCGTCAAAATTCTTTTTAGAAGCCTTAAATAGCGCACTATTCGATGTTAAAAATATTGTTGCTAACGGCTCGTCCTTAACGAAAGTCTCGTCACAAGATCGAAAATTGTGGGACAGCGCATTAAAGTCTCGGATCAAGAAAATTTGTGCCTTGACCAAAAGTGAACTCAGCCCTGCCCCTCAGTCATCAATAATTAATGAGCTGGCGCATATGTTGGCGGCACTTAAATTAAAAGAAAAATTCGATAACAAAGAAGCGCAACAATTATTAAGTAATTTTGCACAAATGGAACAACAATTAAAAGCTGTTGAAGCCGAAGCGCAAGGTTATAAAACCAGACTCGAGCAACAAGAAGTGCTGAGCATGCAAGATAGTTTAACTAAACTACCTAATCGTGCTGCGCTTGATAAGCGATTTGAAACCGAGTTTAATCATGTCAAAAACAGTGGCATGTTGCTGTGGGTCGTGGTTGCTGATCTTGATTTCTTCAAAAGAATCAATGATAGCTATGGCCATTCGGCTGGTGATAAAACCTTGCAAGTCATCTCCTCGGTGCTAAGCAGTTCGTTACGTAATAGTGAATTTGTTGCCCGATTTGGCGGTGAGGAATTTGTTATTTTAGTGCCTGAAATCAACAAAACGACCTTAAGCAATATGCTGAACCGAGTTAGAAATAAAGTTAAGTCAGTGCCGTTTAAGTTTAAAGACGATAATGTTCAAATCACCGTTTCAATGGGCGCTACCCAAGTAAAGCTGAGCGATCCTAGCGAGTTATTTGCTTTTGAGCGTGCAGATAAAGCCTTATATAAGGCGAAAGCTCGTGGTAGAGACCAAATAGTTATCGATTAATAATTCATTACCGATTAGCAATATTCAACCAAAAAGCAGGAGGCTTTATGATTGTAAAAATCAGCCCCAGAGGGAGTTTAGAGCAACTATCACAACTTGAAGCAGAGCAACTAAAACAACACGCCAATAGTCATCTGTATCAACTTTTTCGTAAGTGCGCCTTAGCGGTATTATGCTCTGGCATTCAAACGGATGACGGCCAAGAAATTTTAACCACCTACCGCAGCTTCGAGATTAATGTCTTAATTCGCGAGCGCGGCGTACAACTCGAGTTGATTAACCCGCCGGAACTCGCTTTTGTCGATGGTGAGATTATCACCGGTATTCAAGAACATCTATTTTCGACCCTGCGCGATATTATTTATCTCAATGATTATTTTAAGCAACCCTTGCTTACTGACAACCCTGATAGTGATTTTATCACCGACAGCGTCTTTCATGCCATGCGTAACGCCAAAACCATTACTCAAGCTATCGATCCAAATATTGTGGTGTGCTGGGGCGGTCATTCAATTAATGATACCGAGTACCAATATACCCGAGATGTCGGTTACGCATTAGGTCTGCGCAAACTTAATATTTGCACCGGTTGTGGTCCTGGCGCGATGGAAGGCCCAATGAAAGGGGCAACTATTGGCCATGCCAAGCAACGGGTTGAACAGCGCCGCTATATCGGGCTAACCGAGCCTTCAATTATCGCCGCAGAGCCGCCCAATCAACTGGTCAACGAATTAGTTATCTTGCCTGATATTGAAAAACGGCTTGAAGCCTTTGTCAGAGTTGGCCATGGCATTGTCATTTTCCCCGGCGGTGCTGGTACTGCTGAAGAGTTATTATATATCTTGGGAATTTTACTCGACCCTGCCAATGCACAGCACCCATTTCCGTTGGTATTAACAGGCCCAGAGCAAAGCAGAGAATATTTTGAGGTCGTGGATCAGTTTATTGCCAATACACTGGGATCACAGGCACAAAAATTGTATCAAATTATAATCAATGACCCGCAGCAAGTCGGCCAAGTCATGAAGCAGGGACTGCAAAAGGTTCGAGATTATCGTAAACAGTCTGAGGATTCCTATCAATTCAATTGGTCATTGTCGATCCCGGTCGAATTTCAGCGTCCTTTTGAACCAACCCATGCTAACATGGCGCAATTAAACCTTAGCAGCAATCAGCAGCCCCAAGCCTTAGCAGCTAATTTACGCCGCGCTTTTTCAGGCATAGTGGCAGGCAATGTTAAATTTGACAGCATTAAAGCAATTGAACAGCTTGGTCCGTATTCGCTGAGTGGCGACCCGCAATTAATGGAAAAAATGGATGTCTTATTACAACGTTTCGTCGAGCAACAACGCATGAAATTACCCGGTACTCAATATATCCCATGTTATAAAATTATTAATAATGAATAAACCAGCAACACCTCACCTCGTCATCATTGATGCCCTAAATCTTATTCGCCGAATTGATGGGGCATTACGAGGCTTTTCGGCTCAATCAACCCTAGATACTGCGCAACTTATTTCATTAACCAACCAAGCTGTCACTCGCTTAGCCAGAGGTCACTGCCCAAGTCACATTGTGGCTGTATTTGATGGTGACGGTAATAATTGGCGTAAAAAACACTACCCGGCTTATAAAGAAAATCGTAAACCTATGGCTGATGATTTAGCGTTGCAACTCGAGCCTATTCGCCAGCAGTGGCGTCAAATAGGGGTTAGTTCATTGCTAACAGAACATGATGAAGCAGATGACCTTATCGCCACGTTAAGTACAAAAATGCTCAATGCGGGCGGCAAGGTTACCGTGATCTCAACCGATCAAGGATTTTATCAATTGCTGCCGTTGGGACTAAAAATTTGGGATCATTTTTCAAGCCAGTGGGTAGACGAAAAGATCGTATATCAAAAGTATGGGATCAAATCAGAACAACTTCTTGATTACTGGTCTATTGTTGGTCAAAGTGGCAACAAGATCCCTGGAGTAAGTGGTTTAGGCCCTAAAGCGGCGCTGAAGATTCTAAGCCAATATGATAATTTAACACTCGCCTTTGCTGCCACTCCTGCCGCGACCGAAAAGCCGCTGATAAAATTACAACAAAACAAAGACCAAGCGCGACTAAGTTATAAACTCGTCAAGCTAAGGACTGACTTAGAGCTGGCTATTAATTTAAAAAGCATTCGATATCAGCCCGCTGGCACCGATGCCCAAAGACCAAGCGAAGAAGCTCATGAGCCACAATAAATCACTGCTAACTTGTGTGTTTGAGCACCGTCAACATTTAAGTAGCACCATTAACGCCGCGATATCTGACCCGTCACTCGCGACGGCCAATCAACTCAAAGCCCAAGTTTTAATTATCTCGCAATGGTTATGGGAATTATCGCCCAGCAATAGTGACCTTGTGAGTTCGTTATCCTTATATCACCCAGATAAGTACTCAGATTTATCTAATCGCGCATTTTGCAGTGCTATATTAACCAGCCAGTTGTGTCACCAGCTGAATTGGCATGGGCTAAGTGCCAAAGCGCTGATTAGCTGCGCGTTGACTATGGACATCGGCTTAGGTATTACGGTACCGGCACTGGTAAATCAACCAATTATAGCCAATACGTTGACTAAACAGCAGCTGCAGCATTTTCGTAATCACCCGCTAACCAGTGCGAGTTACTTACATAAATATAATATCATTAGTAAAGCTTATCTTAAGTATGTCATTGAGCATCAAGAATTATTAAACGGTCGAGGCTTCCCTAAAGGCTTACGCCATCATCAAATATCCGCGCCAAGTAAAATACTGGCTTTGGTGGCCAAGTTTAGTGAATTAATCAATCTGGGGCATCATCAGTCTCGCAGTAATTTACGCCAAACATTTAGTATGTTAGCCAAAAATGACGCCTTATATTGCCCACAACTGCTGCGCTTGCTGGTGACGATGATTAATCAGCCTAAACCAGCGATGATTATTACCTATAACGGACAACAGCAAGGCTTAGTAATCACCCGAGATCTAGAGCTCGATACTTTGTCAGTGCTTGAACTGGTAAGTCATGAGCAGCAAGGGCTATTTTTCGGTCATAGTATTAATCAGGTGAAAGTGTCAGCCGTCAGCCAACTAGCAACGAACAATGCGCTGTATAACGAAACCATTTTTGCTCAGCATTGGGCTCAAATAAGCGATGAACAGGTCGCAGATCGTAGCAGTTGTGGTTCGCGACTAAAACCACAATCGGCGTTAGCACAGCTGCGTAATCACCTCAGTAGCTCACCACCCGATAAACAAAAAATTGCAGATTTAATTAATCAACAGACTGAACTTGGCCAGCAATTGATTAACCAATTAAGTCAGCAGCATCCCAATCGCCAGTTCAATAGCAGTTTTCATGCCCTAAAAATGGCGGGGTTCGAGCAGTCCAATGCACTGATTGGCCAATTAGGTTTAGTGCAACAGTTAAATAATTATGACTTTCCTGTCCGCACTATGCTCAGTGCCAAAGTAAACTGTGTCATGGCAATTTGTCGCCTGACCACCGCGTTTACCAGCTGTATTTTACCGCATCAAGCGGCGATGTTTGCCTTAATAAATCTGGCGCCGCTGTATTTTGAACGGCGTATTATCGAGATGCCAGCACGCCCAGCAATCAAGCTGGACAATCTGTTATTAAACGATAGTTATAGCTTAATGGCATTAACCGCCACCAGCCAACAAACCAAAATTAGTGCCAGTTTAGCCCAGCATTGGGACAATCGTGCATTAACCCACAATTCATTAGCGCTGTTAGCTAATCCAGAGCCAAGCTCTAACTTATACCAACAAGAAATTATCAACATTTATCAACTAGCGTTGTGCTTAACTCACCACATATTCCATGGCATCAGTGTCGACACTCCAACACTGAGCCGACACGCCAAACCTATATTTAAGCAATTGAAATTGGTTAATCAAGATATCAAACTATTGATCGATGGCGCGCTAGAACAAGCCCCCTACTGCAAGCTTTAACCGAGCCAATTACTGTGATAGCAACTTATTGCTATCACGCTGTGCAACGGCTTCTTGCAATTGGGCAAGCGCTTGATCATTGCCCTGATAACGATGTGATGCGCCATGTTGATAGTGATAACTAAAGACGTCAAACCACAAATCTAAAATTGCGCCATTATCATTCTCACCAAAACTACTTAATACCTGCGCTGCAACTTCGGCCGTGGCCATCTGACCGTCAGCTATTGCTTTGCGCACACGATAGCGGTCACTGTGACTGGAGATATTGATCGATAACAGCGGTAAATGATTTAAATATGGGCTGCGTCGAAACATTTTTTTTGCTTCGCGCCAAGTGCCATCAAGCAAGATAAACAGTGGGCGTTTGTTCGCAGCCAGTTTAGGCACCTGATTAACAACTTGTTGTTCTGGATGGGCATATTCTTGCGGGAAAACCACAAAAGCTTGATATTGTGGATCATTGATCAATGCTAGTAACGCGGGATCAACCTCGGTTCTCTGCCAGATAAAGGCATGAGTATCTTCAATTAAATCGGCAATTAAGCGGCCGGTATTACTAGGTTTTAAGACTTCGTCGTCCCACATTAGCAACAAGAATGCGGCCTCGCTGTGACAGGTTGGACAATGTGGACAAATACAATGCTGGCGTGAAATTCGACAGTTAGGACAACGATCAGTTTTGTAACCTCGTCCTTTAAATGGTCGGGTGCTAATACTTTCCCGATATTGATGTAAACGCTGAACCGCGTGCATAAACTACCTTAATACGACAATAAAAACCGCCGCATTATACCTATTACCCTGGCTTTTGTTTAGGCGCTACACCAACTGATTTATTAATAATCCTTTGCGATCTTGGTCATTACGCTGGGTAATCAACGCCGCTTGCAATAATAAGTCATTTTTTTGCTGCTCACTGGTCGCACTGGCGTAGTCGGTGTCTTGAATGCGCGAACGTGAAGCGCTGCTATTATCTCGGGTTACTTGGTAAGTGTTTGCTTCGCTAGCAAGGGCGTTAGAATCAGCACCATTGCTTGTTGCCTGCTCGCCAATGGCACTTAATGCCTGTTCGATTGCTGCTTGAGTTGCAGCAGGGTCACCAGCGTCTAAGCCTGCAATAAAGTTTGATTGGCCCAGCGCTTGCTCAGCAATCGCATTAATTTCGCCAGTCAGTTGGTCTAATTCCCCCTGAATAGGACCATTACCGCTTAGCGGACTGCCCGATTGAATGGATAGCTCATTAGCACGCTGCAGGCTTTGGGTTATTGAACTATATTGGGCATCGGCAACATTATTTAAATTAACTTGATCGCGCGCATTGTCCGCTAATTGACTCAGCCCGGATATTTGCGAAGACAAACGATTAGCTATTTGTAAACCAGCCGCATCATCGCTGGCTTTATTGATCTTTAAGCCAGAGCTAAGTTGCTCGGTTTTTTCATCGCGTTCTTTTTGGGCACGTTCCATGAAACTGAATGAAGTTGTCGATTGATTAATAGAAATCATTTGTCGCTCCCGCCTAAAGTTTGACCACTAATATTAAAGATTTAATTAGCAAGAGTACATCAGGGTAAAGTATTAGTTTAACTTCCCCTAATCCGTTAGCAACTCAGTTCCATCAAGGTAATATCATCTAATGGTACCACCGGTCCACAAAATTGCTGCATCGATTGATACACCATATCAATCTCGCCCTCTTGTGCTAATAACGTCGCTATCACCCGTTCAAGCCGAAGTTGGCCATATTCCTCTTGATTGCAATTCATCGCTTCAGTGACGCCATCAGAATAACAATAAACACGGTCGCCCTCTTGTGTTGACAATTCGATCGGCGGTAATAACTCTTTATTAACGATGCCCAAGGCAAAGTAAGTTGATGAGACCCGTTGCACTAACTCATCGTGGCGGTAAATTAAAATATCAGGCATGCCACAACTCCAAATACGCAGCAGATTATCAACCGGCTCAATTTCGATAAATATTGCGGCCAAGAACAAATCTGCTGGTAGTTTGTCAAAGACATGGCGATTGACTTCGTTAACAATATCTTTGAGTGATATGCTTTTTTGAGTCATCGCATAAAAGGTATCTGAAATCACCGGTCCACCAATCGCGGCAGTAATGCCATGCCCGGTGAAATCTCCTAACATAATGTGCTGGGCACCATCCGGGCGGTGAGCACTTAGCAGCATATCCCCCGCAGTTTGCTCAACCGGTGATTGCATAAATCGGATATTGTGCGGATTAAAACTATTAGTTGAGCGCATTTTTAAAATAATATTTTCAATCACTCGCCGTTCTTCTTCAAGTTTTTTCCTCGAGGCGACTAATTCATTTTGCAAAATCAACATGCGACTGCCGACATTGAGCCGCGCTTTTAATTCGGCACTATCAAAAGGTTTGCAGATGTAATCGTTAGCCCCGGCCGCTAAGCCATTAACCACGTTTTCAGAATCATTTTTAGCCGTTAACAAAATAATATAAGGTGGGCTCGCTGCCAGCTGCTCACTGATTCTTTGGCATAAGCCTAAACCATCTAATTCTGGCATCATCCAATCAACAAGCAATAAACTCGGCGCATTACTTTGCTGTAAAATATGCCATGCGTCTTCACCGTCAACCGCCTCGACTGGTTGATAACCCCACTTTTTAGTAACGGCCATCAGCATCTTACGCGATACAAAATCATCATCAGCTATCAGCAACTTCATGCTAATACTCCCTCTAATTCGTGCTGCAATAAATTATACTGATGTTTTAAATCAGCCATAATCGGCAACACAGTCGCCACTTCTCCTGCCGCCGCAGCATGCTCTAGTACTCGCGCGATTTCACTAAATCGAACCGCTGATACATTAGCGGCACTGCCGGTAATTAAATGCGCTTGCTCGGTAACAGCGATTAAATTATCGTTGCCCAAATGCCTCGACAATTTAATCATCTGACATTGAATGTCGAGTTGAAAAGCGCCTAATACTTCTTTGACTAACGACTGATCGCCGAGTAAACGGATCGACAATTTGTCCAAGTCCAAGACAATCGGATCGAACATTGTGCAATCGGCTACCGCTAAATTTGGTTCAAAATCAGCGACAGGTTGCCCTTCACATAAAGCATGAGGCACCCAAGCACTTAGCATTTTAGCCATTACTTTTACATTAAGCGGTTTACTCAAATAATCATTCATACCAACGGCTAAGCATTTTTCTTTATCGCCATTTAAAGCGTTAGCGGTCATCGCAATTATCGGCACTTGGCTATTGGACATCTGTGATTGACGAATGATATTAGTCGCTTGATAACCGTCCATTTCAGGCATTAAGCAGTCCATAAACACCAAACTATAATCCATGACCTGCAACGCCGTAATAGCTTCCTGGCCGTTTGCAACAACAGTCGCTGTCACCCCTAACTTTTCTAAAATTTTAGTCGCGACTAACTGGTTGGTTAAATTGTCTTCGACCACCAGCACATCAACGTCAAATTTCTGGTATTGCTCAAAACTTGGGGTGATCAACGAGTGGTTAATAATACCAATATCTTGGTTAACAACCTCGACTAACGTTCGATATAAACTCGACTGCGCTATCGGTTTGGCGATACAACCACTAAAGCCCATTGCTTGTAATTTTTTGGCGTCGTTATATTGCCCAATCGAGTTCAATAACACTAAGTGAATATCGTTAAGCTTAAGTGATTGTCTGATTTGTCGACATAATTGCGTGCCATTCATTACAGGCATGTGGTAATCAAGCAACGCTAACGTAAAAGGTTGCTGTTGCTGGGCCGCAGCTTTAAGTAAATCTAACGCTTGGTCGCCACTCGCTGCAACTTGATGTTCAACCCGCCATAACGTTAATAGCTGTGCTAACAACTGACGACTGCTTTGGTTATCGTCAACCACCAGTACTTTTTGATCTGTTAAGTCGCCGGTTAACTCCGGTAACGGCTGGGTTGCAATCGACTCTAAACAAAGGCTAAAACCAAATGTAGCACCATGGTTTAATTCACTTTTAACCCAAATTTCCCCGCCCATCAATTCCACCAGCCGTTTCGAGATAGCAAGCCCTAATCCCGTGCCGCCATACTGGCGAGCGATCGAGTTATCCGCTTGCATAAATTTAGAAAATATCTTGCGCTGTTGCTCGGCTCCAATACCTATGCCGGTGTCTTTAATTTCGAACGTCAAACAGGTGTGATTATCGCTTTGAGCATCCATGGTGATAAACACGGCCACTTGACCTTCACGGGTAAACTTAACGGCATTGCCAATTAAATTGGTAAGTATTTGACCAATTCGGCCGGGATCAGCTTTAAACCGATGGTTTATCACTGGATTTGCTGGAAAAATTAACTCGAGTCCTTTTTCTTCAACCTGAAACTGCATCGCATTGCTTAACTGTTCAAGCAGTAAACCTAAGTCAAATTCAATTGGCTCTAATTCAAGCACATCGGCTTCAATTTTTGAAAAATCTAAAATATCATTAATAATTTCAAGTAAAGAACCCGCGCTGTGAGCAATGGTTTGCATAAATTTATATTGCTGATTATCAAGCGGGGTATCGAGTAACAAATTGCTCATGCCGATAACGCCACTAATTGGCGTTCTTATTTCATGACTCATGTTGGCTAAAAATAAAGACTTGGCAGCATTGGCTTGTTCGGCTTCTTTAGTTGCCAATACCAGCTCTTGGGTTCTTTCAGAAATTTTAAGCTCAAGCTGCTCTTTATGCTGTGACAGCTTGTTCGACAACTGCTGATTGTCGAATAAACTATTTTTTAATACGATAGCCACTTGCGCCAGATTGCCGATTTCATTTTTTTGATCGGCATAAGGAATATCTATACTAATTTTACCGGCAACAATATCACTCATCGCAGTCGTCATTTGATTAAGCTGATTGACTAAACGACGACTAAAGACAAAGTAGAGTACCGATAACATCACACCGGTAAATAAAAAAATAGAAAAGCATGAGGCCCATAATAATGTGGTCGCACGCTGGCGAGCCTGATTCGTTTCACGCAAGGCCCGTTGACTGATTAGTTGTTGAAACTGCTTGATGGGCTCCATGATTTTACTTTTGTTTCGGTCGTAAATATGATCGAACATCAGGTGTTGTGCTCGCTCAAGCTCACCAGCGGCAACCGCCTCAAAAGCTTGTTTTTCAATTGAAATCAACGCATCTGAATTGGCTTTTGCTAACTCAATTAACTTAAGTTCATTAATTGGAGCCTGCAGTTGTCGCAAGCGTTGCACCACCTTATCGCGACTTCTCGTTTGGTTTACTTCACGCCAATAAGCCGCTAAGTGTTGTTTATCACCAAATTGGGTGTAACGCCGGGCCTCACTCGTCAAAAGATCGCTGGCGCTTGCCAACTGATTACCTAAGGCCGACAATTCAACTTGTCGGTCATTATAATAGCGTTCGTCATCAATGCTTTTCATCATAAATAGCATTAACAATATCGACATATTGCCTAATAAAAAACACACAATAATAGTATTTCGGGTGATGATCGATATTTTCATTTGTTTCCTCGTAATATCCTTTTACGACTTAAAACAATAATGACCACAGGCATCATGCCTATATCCAGAACTCAAGTTAACTGACAAGTTGCCATATAGTTCACAAAGTTACCAATAATATCTGCAGGGATTTTGACCTTACTGCGATAAAGTCAGTAGCCGAGCCGGATCTGAATTTTAAATAAAAAAACTAGCCGAGCATCCTGAAGATTTTCCAGACCAAATAATATGCCACAGCTCACTTGCAATATCTTTGCTTGCTCGACCGTAATTCAATCTATACTTAAGGTTATAACTTTATATAACAAGACCAATAACAGGTGAGATAATGAGCACTCTCAATGTACCCAAGCTATTGTCGGGGCTTGCACGTTCAAAGTCAGTCCGTTCAATCCCTGTGATTTCAACGTCAGTACTTTCAATCTTGCTGCTTACAATCTCATTGCTGTTAACCCCGAGCTTCGTCTTGGCACAAGCATGTAGCCACCGCGGGGTGTTAGATGATAAATATTGCGACCACAACAAAGATTTAGTCGCCGACTCACCCACAGACTCAGCTCAATGGGCAGATCCAAACCCTCTGATCTTTACCTATACACCGGTTGAGAATCCAGAGATTTATAAAGCGGCCTTTGTCGAATTTCAAAATTATTTAAGTAAGTTAACCGGTAAAAAAGTCGTTTATTATACGGTTTACTCTAATGCGGCTCAAATTGAAGCGATCCGCTCAGGTCGTTTACACATTGCTGGTTTCGCAACAGGCACAACAGGTTATGCGGTTAACCTCGGTGGTTTTGTGCCCTTTGTCGCCAGGGGTACCGCTGATAATTTTCATGGTTATAACTTAATTACTGTCGTTAAGCGTACTAGCGCGATCAAATCGATGGCCGACTTAAAAGGTAAAGTAGTCGCCCATACATCAACATCGTCAAACTCAGGCAACTTGGCTCCCCGAGCACTTTTTCCACGTCTTGGTATCAATCCAGACCAAGATTACACGGTAAAATACTCAGGAAAACACGATCGATCTATTATGGGAGTATTAGCTGGCCGTTATGATGCTGCCCCTGTCGCCTCGGATGTCTTTAGACGCATGGTGGATGCCAATGTGATTAACGCCGATGATTTCAGGGTTATTTACACCAGTCCACGTTTCCCAACGTCCGCATTTGGCTATGCTCACGATCTAAACCCTAAATTAGTTGAAAAAATTAAACTCGCTTTTACTCGCTTTCGCTTCTCGGCCCAAATGTCTGAAACTTTCGGCGGAGCTGATCGATTTTACCCCGTCACCTACCAAAAAGATTGGGCGATTATCCGTGATATAGCCCACTCAACTGGGGTCGCTTACACTAAGAACGGTTTAAAGCAGTTAGCTAATAATGACGCAATAAAAGCGGCTAAAAAGCGTGCCGACTCACTCGCTACGCCACCATAAAAGTATTTTGTTCGCTGGTCGCCGTGCTCGTTTCACAGCTACTTACTTCCTTTGTCAAACGCCCCTTCCTTTGACAGTACTCGATTAATCTCGTAATAACCAAAGTAGTAGAGCTATTAAACGCCGCTGCAGATATACTAATAATATTGCCTAACTTGATGTTTAAAGGACAATTTATGGCTTATCTACTACTGGCACTTACCACGTTATTCTGGGCGGGAAATTTTGTGCTCGCTCGCATGTTTCACCTTGATATTCCACCCGTTACCATGGCTACATTGCGCTGGAGCTTGGCTTGGTTGTTAATTGCTCCTTTTGTCATTCCTAAAATAATCGCGCAATGGTCAGTAATTCGCCAACATTATAAGATCTTACTGGCCTTATCGATTATTGGCGTCGCGAGTTTTAACACCTTAATATATTGTGGGCTTCAATTAACCACCGCCACTAATGGCACCTTGTTGCAATCGGCGATCCCAATCATGATCTTGATTTTATCGGCCACGGTGTTAAGAGAAAATATCAGTAAACGCCAATGGACCGGCGTCGGCATTTCAACCCTTGGGGTACTCCTGCTAATCAGCAAAGGCGATTTAAGCAATTTATTAGCATTACAGATAAACGATGGCGATTTGTGGATCCTAGCCGCGGTCTTATGCTGGGCGGTATATTCCATTTTATTACGCTGGCGACCGCAGCAAATTGACGGTTTTACCCTGTTTGGTATTACCGTTAGCGTCACTGTCGTGGTGTTATGGCCGCTGGCCTTGCTGGAATTGCAAACGGCACCAGCCATTCAATTTAGTATCAGCTCAGCAGCAACAATAGGCTATATGGCGATATTCCCATCGATTTTAGCTTATTTATTTTGGAATCGGGGCATCGCTGAGCTTGGTGCAGCTAAAGCAGGACTTTTTATTCATTTAATGCCGATGTATGGAATCATCCTTAGTGCGACCTTTCTTAATGAACGGGTGGAGTATTTTCATCTGCTGGGGATTTTATTGATTTTTTCTGGTATTTACTTAGCTGTTATGACCAAAGGTTTTATGCGTACCCTGCTAAGACAATAACAATAACAATATCTATAACACTGACTAACTCGTTCAGTAAATCAGGCCCAAAATCAGCACTTAATTGGCAGGTTTTGGGCCTTATTGTTCAGCAACGCAATAATAATCTAATTGGTATAATTATTTAATCACTTCGCTAATCGACTTAGCTAAGTAGTCGACATTGTTGCGGCTAATCCCAGCAATGCTAATACGAGATGAATCAACCATATAAATACTGTAATCATTCATTAGTCGTGCAACCTGCTCTGGCGTTATACCCAAAAACGAAAACATGCCCGATTGACGAGTAATAAAGCTAAAGTCGCGTTCAACGCCATTGGCAATGAGTTTATCAACCAGCATTTGACGATTAAAGGCGATGCGTTCCCGCATTACCGCTAATTCACTATGCCATTGCCCTGTTAATTCATCTGAACTCAAAATAGTATTAACTAATGCCGCGCCGTGCGCTGGCGGCATCGAATAAATACCTCGCACGACAGCCAGTGCGACTGAAAATGAAATGTCTGCCCGCACGCTATCTTTGGCTACCAGCGTAAAAGCACCAATGCGTTCACGGTACAGGCCGAAATTCTTTGAGCACGAGCTGCACAGTAACACTTCAGGTAACTCATTGGCCATTAAACGAGGACCATAGGCATCTTGATCTAAACCTTGACCAAAACCTTGATATGCCATATCAATTAACGGCGTAAAACCTTGTTGTTTGGCCAGCGCTGTAACCTGCTGCCATTGTTCATGAGTTAAGTCCATGCCGCTAGGGTTATGACAACAAGCGTGCAGTAACACCACATCACCGGGACCAACTTGTGCCAATGTCGCCATCATTGCAGAAAAATCTAACGTCTTAGTTTCATAATCGTAATAAGGATAAGATGCGACTTTAACGCCAGCCGCATTGAATAAACTCTGGTGGTTAGCCCACGTTGGATTACTGACCCAAATAGTTGCATCGCTTTTACAGGCCTTAATAAATTCGGCCGCAACGCGCAGCGCCCCAGTACCGCCAGGAGTTGACAAGGTACGGCTACGGTTTTGCTCAAGAACTTGATGCTCACCGAATATAAGCGAGCTCATTTTCTGATTAAAACCAGGGTCTCCCGCTGGGCCGATATAGACCTTCGATGTCTCAGTATCAGTTCTAAATTGTTCCGCGGTTTTAACACACTGCAAAATAGGCGTATGGCCAGATTCATCTTTATAAACCCCAACCCCTAGGTCGACTTTATTCGGATTACTGTCTTGATTACACGCCGTGATCAAACCAAGGATCGGATCGGCGGGTAATGCATTAAGATGTTCAAACATGATTCACTGTTACCTTATCGTAAATTTCATTAAAAACTGAGACAAATGTTATTAAAGCAGTACTAAATTATTACGGACATTTTTGTGATTATAAACGCGACTTTAGTAACGCACGATACTAAAGTCAATGACAATAACTAGCCAGCTATTGTAATATAACCCTTTGGCTTTACTGAGTGTATGTTAAATGGCTAGCAATGATGAAACGCTATTAGATCTTAACGATTTCTTTCCTTATCAATTTTCGGTATTAGCGCAACAAATGAGCGAGTATATTGCCCAAATATATAAAACATACGGTCTGTCGAAAATTCAATGGCGGGTGTTAGCGACCATCGGGCAACACCACGAAATATCAGCCCGAGAAATCTGCCAGTTTACCCGACTAGACAAAATGCAAGTTAGCCGCGCTATCAGCAAGTTGATCGCCTCTGGTATCTTATTTCAACAGACCGGCGAACTCGACCGCCGCACCAATCAATTAAACCTGACCGCTCAAGGTCAACTCCTGTACCAAGAAATTATCCCACTGGTGCAGTCTCAAGAGCAAAAACTACTAGCGGGTTTAACGGACTCAGAGCGAAAACAGTTAAAAGCAGTTACCTTAAAACTTAGTGGCCAACTTGAGGCAACAACTAAATCAGCCTAGCGCTCTTAATCGTAACTTCGGTTAGTTAGCATCGGCTTGTTGATCAGGATGAGCCTTAACAAATGGTTCAAGCAGCTGACATTGACGGTCGATTTCACTCAAGATTGGATAAACCGTCATATCGACCTTAAATCGTTTGGCATTAAATATTTGTGGAATTAAGCAGACATCGGCCAAAGACGGCTGCTCGCCAAAACAAAAGGTCGATTGCACCTTACGCCCCGCTAATTGTAATTCTAAAGCGCTAAACGTCGTGTTGACCCAATATTGATACCATTGTAATTTTTTATCTTCATCAGCCGCCATTTCAGCCACTAAATACTTTAATACCCGCAGATTATTCACCGGGTGAGTTTCGCAGGCGATCGCCAGCGCAAAGGCTCTAATCTCACTGCGCTGAACCGCGTTACCATAAATAAGTTGATGAGTTTGAAAATATGCTTCGTCTAGGTACTCACAAATAGCTAACGATTGTGTCAGCTTAACGCCATTATCAGTTAATACCGGCACTAGTTGTTGAGTATTTAGTTGCTGATGTTCGGCTGAGCACTGCTCCGTCGCCACTAAATTAACCGAGACTTGTTGGTAAGGCAGTGCCTTTAAATTAAGCGCAATGCGCACCCGGTATGAAGCAGAAGAACGGTAATAGTCATATAAAATCATCGTAAGTTTCACCCGTCGCTGTCAATAGATGGTCTAAATAGTAGGCCTACATAGCAGACTTAACTCTGCCAATAACGCTTCTTTGTCACTTATAACGCCCATCAACAGCGCCCCCTAAGTAGCAGCGGGCACTGTTAATGCGCGGCTTGGTGTTGGTTATTTTACCGTTTTAGTGACTGTCTGCTCAATTTGACCAAAAATAGACTGGTTGTGTTGATCGAACATTTCAATCTTAATCGCATCATCAAAATCCATAAACGCGGTGCTAGGCTTGCCTTGTTCAATGGTTTCAATCATTCTAACTTCAGCGATGCAGCTGTAACCCACCCCGCCAGCTAACACTGATTTACCAGGGCCATCATTAAGTTTGTTCGATACCGTGCCTGAGCCAATAATTGTACCGGCAATCAGCGGACGGGTTTTAGCGGCGTGAGATATTAACTCACCAAAATGGAAAGTCATGTCAATGCCAGCATCGGGCTTGCCAAACAGCTCGCCGTTTAAACGAGACTGTAATGGCAGCGAAAGTTTACCGCCCTGCCATGCCGCTCCCAGCGCTTGGGGCGTAACACACACCGGGCTAAATGCACTCGATGGTTTTGACTGAAAAAAACCAAAACCTTTGGCTAATTCACCAGGAATTAAACCGCGCAAAGAAACATCATTAACCAACATCACCAAACGCACATAACTTAGCGCGTCGTCAGCGCTGACTCCCATTGGCACGTCGTCGGTGATGACGGCTATTTCAGCTTCAAAATCAATGCCAAAACCTTCGCTTTGCGGCATTACAATCGGATCATGTGGCGCTAAAAAACTGTCTGAGCCACCTTGGTACATCAATGGCTCGGTCCAAAAACTTGCTGGCATTTCAGCATTACGCGCCTTGCGAACTAACTCAACATGGTTGACGTATGCGCTACCGTCGGCCCATTGGTAAGCCCGCGGCAAAGGAGAAGCACATGCTGTTTGATCAAACACTTGCCCAGTAATTTGGCCTGACTCTAATTCGAGATATCGGCTATTGAGCTGTGACTCAACGCCGGCCCAATCATCTAATGCCGCTTGCAGGGTTGGGGCGATATCTTGCACCGATACCATGGTAGTTAAATCATTTTTTACCACATATAACGCGCCGTCGCGACCTGCTTTAATACTGGCAAGTTTCATATTTTTTCTCCTGTAGAATGTGGTGCGCTGACAAATTTATCACCGCTGTGTAACCAAGCTGCATGCTGGGGGGCTTTTTTTGTAATAGCCCATTCTTCTAACATCGCTGGTGCCACACGCTTTAGTTCATCTAACATACCGGGCTCGGCTGTATTAACCGCCAATTCAATACGGTGACCATTGGGATCAAAGAAATAAATCGATTTAAAGATTGTGTGGTCAGTCGGGCCAAGCACACTTAAGCCCGCTGTAATCAATTTGTCTTTGGCCGCTAATAGTTCATCCATCGTGCCAACTTCAAATGCAATATGCTGAACCCACTCAGGCGTATTGAGATCTTTGCCCATCGCTTGAGAATTAGGAATTTCAAAAAATGCCAACACGTTCCCCTGCCCTGCATCTAAAAAAACATGCATATAGGGATCTGGCTCTTTGGTCGATGGTACTTCATTTTCTGCAATCGCCAATAAAAAATCCATATCGAGTAAATCACGATAAAAATTTACCGTGGTTTTAGCATCCTTACACCGGTAAGCGACATGATGAATTCTTTGAATATTCATGTGTTATCCCCTAGGCTGTTTTACCAACAATGCCGCGCTCAACTTGATCACGTTCAATTGATTCAAACAGTGCTTTAAAGTTGCCCTCACCAAACCCATCGTCTTTTTTACGTTGAATAAATTCAAAAAATATTGGACCGAGTAAAGTATCTGAGAATATTTGCAAGAGTAGCTTGGTTTCTCCACCTTCGGTGGTGCCGTCAAGCAAGATGCCGCGCGATTGCAGCTCTTGGGTCGGTTCGCCATGGCCAGGTAAACGCTGATCGAGCATTTGGTAATAGGTTTCAGGTGGCGCGGTCATAAACTTTATGCCCTTAGCTTTGAGCCTATCCCAACAAGCGAACAAATCATCACAAGCAAAGGCGATATGCTGAATACCTTCACCGTTGTATTTCATTAAAAACTCTTCAATTTGGCCACCGCTGCCTGCTTCTTCATTGAGCGGAATACGAATTTTGCCATCGGGCGCAGTTAATGCTTTTGATAACAACCCAGTGTATTCACCTTTAATGTCGAAATAGCGAATTTCGCGAAAGTTAAATAGGTCTTCATAATAGTTAGCCCAATGATCCATTCTGCCACGGTACACGTTATGCGTCAGGTGATCTAAGGTATGAAAACCACAGCCTTGCGGATTCTTGTCAACGCCGTCGATCCAGATAAAGTCGATGTCATAAATTGACTTACCTTCTTCATAACGATCAATAAGGTAAAGGGTTGCGCCGCCAATGCCTTTAATCGCCGGTAAGCGTAACTCCATAATACCAGTGTCAATATGAACCGGCTGAGCGCCTTTTTCTAACGCACTGGTGTAAGCAAAGTCGGCGTCTTTAACCCGAAAAGCCATGCCACAAGCAGAAGCGCCATGCTCTTGGGCATAATAGGCGGCGTGGCTTTTTGGCTCATAATTGGTAATAAAATTAATATTGCCCTGACGCCATAATTCAACCGCTTTAGAACGATGCTTGGCCACTAAGGTAAAACCCATCAGTTCAAAAACTGGCTCTAGAATACCTCGTTCCAACGCGGTAAATTCAACGAATTCAAAACCATCTAATCCCATCGGGTTTTCAAATAAATCTGCCATTCCATTCTCCTAAGGCTTAATTAAATTAGTAACAGGCGTTACTTATAACCCCAACATTAGTATCATAAGTTACTAATGTCAAGGTTGTTCCAATAAATAGCCAACAACAATAACAATCTATTTATTAGATTGAGTTAAGTCAAACATAATTCTTTTATTATATCGTTTTTTACGTAAAGATGATCCGGCTTACGTTGACGTAAACAGATGAATTTAGCAGAAAATAAAAATCCGCTAAACGGATACCTATTACCAATATTATAAAAAACAGCAATTAAGCGTTATCTACAGCTGGTAAACGGCCCGACATTAGCTAACTAAAAAAATAAAATTAAGGAAAGATTTATGTCTGATTTAACAGTGGCTGGCAGTGTGCCCGCCGATCGTCTTACAACGAGTCCGAAACGGCTCCAATGGTCGAGCCGGATGGCGTTTATTCTGGCGGCAGCAGGTTCAGCCGTTGGCCTAGGTAATATTTGGAAGTTTCCCTATATCACCGGTGAGAATGGTGGTGGCGCTTTTGTTTTAGTTTACCTCGCCTGTATTTTATTGATCGGGATTCCCGTGATGATGGCCGAAATAATGATTGGGCGCCGCGCCCAGAAAAACCCGACCGATGCGATGGCCGCTTTAGCGCTAGAGGCCAAGGCTAGTAAGCTGTGGCAGGGCGTTGGCTGGATGGGTGTTATTACCGGTTTTTTAATTTTAAGCTTCTATACCGTGATTGCTGGTTGGGCCGTTTCTTATATTTTCACCTCAGGCAGCGGCGCTTTTACCGATATAACGCCTGATCAAGCAGGTGCAATGTTTGGCGCAATGTTAGCCGATCCGGTTCGTTTGCTCTCGTGGAGCACCCTGGTCGTTATTTTAACCATGTACATCGTCGGTCGCGGCGTCAGCGCTGGTTTAGAAAAAGCGGTTAGCTACCTAATGCCGGGATTATTAATCCTTATTTTAATTATGGTCGGATACGCTATGAGCACTGGCCACTTCATGGAGGGGCTTGAGTTTTTATTTGCGCCTGACTTTAGCAAACTCAGTACCGAAAGCGTGCTGGTCGCGTTAGGCCATGCCTTTTTTACCTTAAGCTTAGCGTCTGGCGCGATCATGACATACGGCTCATATTTACCGAAGAACACGTCAATTGTAAAAACATCAATCGCCGTTGCGATTGTAGATACCGTGGTTGCCCTCCTCGCTGGTATGGCTATTTTCCCGATTGTATTTGCGTACGGATTAGAGCCGGGCGCGGGTCCAGGTCTAATCTTTGTGACCTTGCCCATTGCTTTTGGTCAAATGCCATTTGGCATCGTTTTTGGGACGCTCTTCTTTGTGATGTTGTCGATCGCGGCGTTAACCTCGGCAATATCATTAATTGAACCAGCCGTGGCGTGGTTAACGGAGAAATGCCAATTTTCGCGCCTTAAAGCCTGTGTTACTTCAGGTTTAGTATTATGGATCTTAGGTGTCGGCACCGTATTGTCCTTTAATATTTGGGAGCAGCACAAAATATTCGGTAAAAACTTCTTCGAGCTTATCGACTTCTTAACCGCCAACTTAATGATGCCATTAGGGGGCCTGTTGGTCGCTATTTTCTCGGCTTGGATAATTAACAGTAAAGTGGCCGAACAGGAATTAGGATTGGGTAAAGGCATATGCTTTAAGTTATGGCAATTGACCATGCGCTACCTGACTCCAATCGGGATCGTGGTGGTGTTTTTAAACGCGCTTGGCGTAATTTCGTTGTAATTTCACCGACCGATAAATGCTTTGTACCCAACTGAAGCATTTATCGGCTGAGCTAAGATGCTATTTTCTAACAGCGGTGCATAACACCAACTGTAAACTAATGGTTACGTGAAACATCATGCTACTGAGCGCAAACCAGCGCTTAAAACTTGATTACTTTGCGAGCTCAAATAATATAGTAAAACAGGTTTTGAGCTTAATGTGCATAGTTTTAGCTCAGGTATTAGGTCAATTTTTTCGTTATTTTAACTTTCAAATAGATAAAGATTTAAGGGTTAACATGTCAAAATCATCTCAATATATTTCTAAACAGCCCGATCACAATGGCTTCATCGCATGGAGCGAGCAAGAAAATAAAATTTGGTCTCAATTAATTACTCGCCAGCTTGAGTGCATTAAAGACAAAGCCTGTGATGAGTACCTGCAAGGACTCGAAAAGTTGCAGTTACCCACAGACCGGATCCCGCAACTTGAAGATGTCAGCCAAGTATTACGTGCCACCACAGGTTGGGAATGCGCGCCAGTATCGGCCTTGATAAGCTTCGATAAGTTTTTCGCGCTGTTAGCTGATAAAAAGTTTCCAGTCGCCACTTTTATTCGCAGTAGCGAAGACTTTGATTATCTAACCGAGCCAGATATTTTTCATGAAATATTTGGTCACTGCGGCATGTTAACCAACCAAGCCTTTGCTGATTTCACTCATAAATACGGCCAAATTGGCTTGCAAGCCAATAAACAAGATCGCGTTTACTTGGCACGGCTCTACTGGTTTACAGTCGAATTTGGCTTGATGAAAGTTAACGACAAAATTAAAATTTATGGCGGTGGCATCTTATCAAGTCCCGGGGAAACCCAATATGTTTACTCGGGTCAGCCACAAATAACCGAACTCGATGTGCTCAATGTCTTTCGCACCCCGTATCGGATTGATATTATTCAACCCATTTACCACACGATCAACACCATTGACGATCTCTTTGATATATCAAATATGGATTTAATGTCACTAGTCGAACAAGCCAAAACACTTGGGTTACATCAACCGCTGTTTAACGCAAAAAAAACGACTCAACAACCACTCGCAAGTTAAAGGATAAATAATGTCTAATTTAAGTGCACAACAATGTGAGGCCTGTCAGGCAGATGCCCCTCAAGTTTCAGATCAAGAGTTAGCCGAACTGATAAAAATGATCCCTGACTGGGTCCCAGTGGTACGCGATGGCGTTATGCAACTAGAGCGTGAATTCAAATTTAAAAACTTTAAACTCGCCTTAGCTTTTACTAATAAAGTTGGCGAGCTTGCTGAAGCCGAATTTCATCACCCGGGCATCTTAACTGAGTGGGGTAAAGTAACAGTAACTTACTGGACTCACGCGATTAAAGGCTTACATAAAAATGACTTTATTTGCGCCGCGAAAACAGATGAATTGTTAAAAGATTAAGCTGACTCAATCATGCGGCGACCACTAAACCAAGTACTAAACTAGGTTAATAGATAGAACACCGTTGATAAAATCGCGCTTTGGCATTTTTACAACTGCCCTTTATTTAAAGTCAGCATCTTGCCGTCATTACGAACTTCCGTTTAAACGATTTATTATAGGTTATAACAAAATGTTATAACCTATAATTTTTCGTTATTAAACAGTCGGTTAAAAATTATTATAGCGATTTAATTAGCGGGGCCTCTCGTGGGTTATCGATATTTTTTACCTAACAACTTAAACATTAATTAAAACTAATGTTTAAATCACCGACTAGCTGGCACTTTGATCGAAAAATACCCCCTTCTCAAGTTTAAATCATAAGTAAATGTGAATTAAAAGGTTGTTTTTGTGACTTGATTTGTTTTCCGTTATAAATCCTAGGGTACTTCGTTTTTATCAGTGGCGGTTTATTAAAACTCTCAAAAATAATAAAGGAAAAGTTATGTTAAAAACACTCATTACATTCGTTGGGGCTACGGTATTTTCGATCATATCAGTGAGTGCTCCGGCGCAAGCCGATACTTCAGGTAAAACGCAATATCCGATTGTCTTAGTCCATGGGCTGTCCGGTTTTGACAGTATTTTGGCGGACTATTTTTATGGTGTCAAAGGCGCTTTGGCCAATATTGGCGCAGTTAATGTCTATACCCCACAAATTAACGGTTACGAAAATAGCGAAGTGCGTGGTGAGCAACTGTTGAGTTATTTAGAAGAACTGCGCGCGGTAACGAGTGCTCAAAAATTCAATTTAATTGGTCACTCACAAGGCGGCATTGACTCACGATATGTAGCCTCCGTACGCCCCGACTTAGTCGCGTCAGTGACCTCGGTTGGCTCGCCGCATTTCGGGTCACAAACTGCTGACTTAATCAAAGACTCACCGGTGGAAGGCCTAGTATTAACCATCGGCAACGCTGTTGGCACTTTATTAAATGCAGTTACCGGTGACTCAAGCCAGCAGGCTAATGCCATGGGCTCGCTTGAGGCATTAAACTCAGCAGATGCTGCTATTTTTAATGCTAAATACCCTGAGGGTTTACGTCAAGGCGCATGCCAACAAACCCCGATCTATAATGCAGGGTCGTGGTGGTCACCAAATTGGATTTCAGATTACTCGGTCAATGACGGCGAGCACCATGTTAATGGCATCGCTTACTATTCATGGGCTGGGATTTATAACCCGGTGGTTGACTCAAATGTACTCGATGTCGCCGATGCTATGTTAGCAATAACTTACTTAACCATCTCCGAAAGTAATGATGGCGTAGTAGGTCGTTGCTCATCTCACCTAGGAAAAGTGATTCGCGACGATTACACCATGAATCATGCTGATGAAATTAATGGCATGTTTGGTTTACGTGGCTTATGGAGTGCAAATCCACTGCAGTTATACAAGGAGCATGCCCGCCGCCTAAAAACTGCAGGCTTGTAGCCAATAATTTCCCCATCATGAGGTTAACTTGAAATTTATTAGACTCATCGCTGGTACCAGCATGTTTGCAGCGGGACTATTCACTGTCGCGCTGCTGACAAGACCCGTTAGCAATACTCCGGTTCAATCCTCTAAGCCGTTGGCGTTTAATCAGTCAACGGTTGCTGAGCTAGCCCCCCCCGCTCTAACCACGCAATTAGCCGATAAAATTAACACGATGGTTGAGCAACCAATAATACCAGCCATCCAACCTGAACTCAGCAGACAATTACCCAGCTCATTAGTTGATTCTGCCCCCCCTGCGTTAGTTGTCGATAAATACGGAAATTTAGCAATCAACCGAAAAATAATGGATCTATTTGACTTTTATTTGTCGGCACTCGGCGAAGAAAAGCTAGAGATTATCGTTAACCGGATAAAGTACGAACTGCAGCAACAACTTATTAACCCAGCTTTAGAGCAAGGTTTGACTATTCTAAGTGGATATTTGCTGTACCTTAATGAAATTACACAATTTAAATATCAACACCAGCAACACAGCACTGGCGATTATTTGATTGAAAACGTCATTGACGCACGTTATGCGGTGCTTGCTGCACGCCGTAGCTTTCTAGCACAAGATGTAATATTGGCATTCTGGGATCAACAAGACCAATACGAAGACTACATGTTGAAACGAGCGCTTATCGGATCAAATATCAATTTATCCCCAGTAGAAAAACAACAAGCCATTGCTGAGCAAACAGCACAAGCACCGTCATGGTTAGTGGAACAACAGTATCGCGCAAATCAACTCAATGACTACCGCAGCCAATATAGTCAGCTGCAACAACAGGGAGCGACAGATCAACAGCTATCCGAAATTGCCTATCAGGAGTTTGAACCGGCGGCAGCCCAGCGTTTAAATGATTTAACCGAGCAACGCCAATTATGGCAGCAACGCTTGAACGACTATCGGATTGAATTACAATATATTATTTCTATATCTAGCGATACAGAACAGACACAACAACTCACTAACCTCTTGCGGCAGCAACATTTCTCAAACACTGAAGTTAAACGTGTCAGTGCGCTAGATACTCGCTATTTACAAAACAATGAACCATGAACCATGAGATAAAACCAAAGGCATCATCGATGCCATCAACAATCTGGGAGAAATTGACGCACAATTCCAACCCATAATTAGAGTTAAACTAAAACGTCGCTACAGACTTATCAGACCAATCCCTCAGCCTTTATAGCTGCGCGCCCTGTTGCGATAATTAGTCAGTATTAGACCCCATGATATGCATCGTACAGCGTCGCTGCAGTTGTTGTTGATATGTCGAGAAACTTTGATGCGCTTGACCGATGTGAATTTTGGACAGCTTCGAGTTAGCATTAACGTAATCAACGTGCGAATTCGCCCAATATCGAGTTAGCCTATTTATATCAAAATTGCGGCCGATCTCATCATTGAAGGTTGTATTGAGCACAAACTGGATGGCGTTGTATGAACCAACCTAGCCAAACCAGAAACTACACAAGAACATATTGCCGCCCAATCCCCTCCTTATCAGGGTGTATTATCTCAGGCAATGGCGCAATGAGTCGACTGCCGCTGCAACGTATTTCGACCAACGTTAATGCGCAAATCATGGAGCAACGGCTTAAGATTAACCGATCGGCAAAGACGTGCTGGTGAGCAAACCTTATTTAACCAAGAAGGCAATCAACAAGCGCGATCCCATTCACAATACAAGCCAGATATGCATCATTAACTGGCTTGTTTCTTCCTTACTTAATGAAATTTAACAATCCAAATAATGATATAGACTAATTCATCAAGTAACGTTTTTATGATTTCAATTTCCAGCCAGCAGTAAAAAATGTTGATACAAAGATGAAATCTGATAAATAACGACTAAAATTCAATGAAATTAACGATAAGTGAGTTCATATGAATATACTACGAAAATTTAGCATTCAACAACGCCTTGCGATTATGGTCGCCCTGATCATATTGGGATTAATTCTACAAAGTAGCAGTAACCTTTATAGTCAATATCAGTCACTTAATAGTCAACAATATGAAAAAGTTAAACAATTGGTTCAAAATAGTCACAGTATATTAAATCACTTTTATCAGTTGCAGTTACAAGGAAAGTTAACGGAGAAAGCAGCTAAAGAACAAGCATTTCTGGTTATTCAAGACGTCAGATATGACAAAACCAATTATTTTTGGATTCAAAACGATGAACCAAAAGTAATCATGCACCCAATTAAGCCTTCACTTAACGGCAAATCAGTGGCTAACGTAAAAGATCCTGATGGCGTAGCGATCTTTGTAGAAATGGCTAAAGTTGTCAGTGCCAAAGGTGAAGGCTTTGTACCTTACAAATGGCCAAAACCTGGTGCCGACGCTCCCGTTGATAAAATAGCGTTTGTTAAGGGTTTTAGCCCTTGGCAGTGGATAATTGGTTCGGGGATCTATATTGACAATGTCGATTTCATCTTCAAAGCACAACGTAATATGTTAATCATAGAAACCGTAATTTTTGCTTTATTTATTATTATTTTAAGTTACGTTATTGGTAAAAGTATTATTACTCCGACGCGGGCTGCAAGTGATTTAATGAAGGATATTGCCCAAGGAGACGGTGACCTAACAAAAACGCTTGACGCCAATGCCAATGACGAAGTCTCTCGGCTTTCATATTACTTTAATTTGTTTACTGAAAAAATGCGCAGCTCGCTAATCGAAGTTTCCCAAAACTCAGCAGAAGTAATGGCACAAGCAGATTTCTTATCTCAAACAAGTCAAACGAGCAATGACTTTATCCAGTTACAGCGCGACAATACGACCCAAGTAGCGACGGCCATGGAACAAATGACTTCAAATATTCGAGAAGTCAGTAGTAGTGCCGACGCCGCTAATCAGGCCGCGAATCAAGCATTGGTAAATACCACCGACGGCAAGGAAATAATTTCTGCGACTATCGAACAAATAGAATCCCTTTCAACTAATATTAACGAAGTAAGCCGAGTGATCAGTAACTTAGCAGCTGAAACTGATAATATAGGTGCGGTACTAGATGTCATCAGAGGCATTGCAGAGCAAACCAATTTGCTCGCGCTCAATGCAGCTATCGAAGCGGCAAGGGCTGGCGAACAAGGACGCGGCTTTGCGGTTGTCGCCGATGAAGTGAGAACATTAGCAAGCCGGACTGGCCAAAGTACCGATGAAATACAGCAAATGATTCTGCGCTTGCAGGCTGGCGCTCAAGAAGCGGTTGCTGCAGTAAATACCAGTAAAGGTATTTCTAATAGCACGGTTGAACAAGCTGCTAAAGCCGATATCTCGCTTAACGAAATAGACCGTTTAATTAGCGATATATCTGAAATGAGTAACCACATCGCACGTGCTACTGAACAACAAACCCAAGCTGCGGATGAGGTGAATTTACGAATTAGTGAATTAGCATCGATGACCGACGAGTCGGTCGAAAATACTGAAAACCTCGCAACCGCGAGCCAAGAGCTCAAGGGCAGCAGCAGTAAAATGTCTGCGGTGGTTGACCGTTTTAAACTATAAGCCATTTTTTGTTAAAAGAAAGTAACCATTGTTGAGGTTAACCAGTGAAACTGTCAGCGAGCTGTCATAGGTTATAAAGATAACGGTAATTAAGCAGCGAGCACACGCCAAGCGTGTTTTAAATATATGGACATAAGTCCAGAGATATTGGGGCGTGTAGAAAAAACTGTATTTTTCATGGACGAAAAATGAAACCAACATGGATGTTTTCACGGCGTGTTTTCGTAATACGTGCTATGGCTAGATTATAATGCGCTTGCAGTGGGCACGAGGGAATAGGGAGGAAAAAAAGGACGGCAGACCCAAACAGGAATGCCGCCAAAACTATCAAGTAACTTTGATACTACTGTTTATTCCACACCGTCGAAGGGATGTGTACTTCTCCTTTAAATAACATGCGGGCGGTTCTCATTAAACCCGCTGATTTCACGTCAAACCCTTGCTCAATCGACGATGATTCTAATACTAAATCTATTTTTCCCTTCGGGTGTTCAACCACAATATCTTGAATATCGTTCTTTGGTTGCTCAATGATATCTTGAGTTATGCTGCCTGGGATCATGCAGCTAACGCTGACACAGATAGCCCCAGTTACCGAATGGCTGGTATGACAATTTTGTGGCACAAAGTAACGCGAGGTAATAGTGCCGCCATGTTGCGGCGCTGACAGTAAACCCACCTTAGGAATGACCTTGCCGGTCGCATCGCCCAATCCCATCTTGAGAGAGGCTTGCAACCGAATTCGTTCTATTTTTGCTAATAACTGGTTGTCGGCGTCTAATTCTGCTTTTGATTCCCAGCCTGTTTTACCTAATGATGTCGTCGCAATTAATACCATTGGCATGGATGCATCAACACAGCTAACCTCTACGCCGTCAAAGGTATCTCGTGCTGAACCAGTCGGCAGTAAACTTGCAGTTTTTGAACCCGCAACATCAAGAAATTTCAGCAAGATCGGCGAACCTGAACCCGGCACTCCGTCAATAGTTGCATTACCATCATATTGAACAAAACCGTTAGGCGTTTGCACCACAACTTCTATTAAAGTATCGGTATTAACATTGCGAACCCGAACCGTTGTTTCGCCTTGGGTAGGCAGTACTAACCCTAACTCAATCGCTAATGGTGCAGCACCAGATAAAATATTGCCGCAAGAAGGACTAATGTCGACGGCTAAATCTTCGATCGCAACTTGAACAAACAAATAATCTATATCGGCATCAGAGTGAGCCGATTTTGAAATAATAGCGGCTTTACTGGTCAACGAGTTACCACCACCAATACCATTAACTTGCAATTGATCGCCCGCTCCCATCGCGGCAATTAATATTTCTTTTCTGCTTTGCCAATCTATTGGTAGATCATTGGCCAGAAAATAGGGACCACGAGAAGTACCACCACGCATAATAACGCAAGGGATTTTTGTTTGAATAGTCATAATTACCCAACTAATATATCAATATTTGTGTTAAAAAATCTCGATTGAATCTTTAGTTGGTACTTAAAACGGCAATGCCATCTAAGTCGGCATCATCAGAATCCTCTAACTGCACCTTGAAGTAATTACTAGGTTTAGTCACAGATAAATTACGATTATTACTGTTCGAAAATGGGGTCATTTTAGTCACCTTATTACTTCGCATTGCCGTTATTGAATTCCATTAAATTTCAACTGGACAACCCGCATATCCGGATCGAGTATTTTGAGCTCAGCACCAAACAGGTATATTTAAGATTTGTAGCCAATCAAGATAACCCGCCGGACATTCTGCTAAGTTCAGCGATGAATTTACAAGTAAAACTGGTTAATGACGGCCACGCTCAAGCTTATGAGTCGGCTGAAACAGCACTATTACCAACCTGGGCAAAATGGCGTAATGAGGTCTTTGGTTTTACCTATGAGTCGGCCGTTATAGTGTTTAATCGCAAGTTTTTGGGGCACGAGCCAGCGCCGAGCAGCCGCAATGAGTTACTAGATCTCATTCGGCGACGCAGCAATGAAATACGCTCAAGAATTGGTCTGTATGATATATCACAAGTCGGCATCGGATATTTATTGTGGGCTCATGATCGCGAGCAAACGTCGAGTTATGGCCGAATGCTCGAATCATTTGGTTATCATGACGCGCGGCTATTCTTGCGTAGTGCTGATATTTTAAAATCCATAGCCCGTGGCGAAGTGGTGATTGGTTATAATATACTAGGGTCGTACGCACGAAGCTGGGCGGCGCAACATCCCGACATTGTGGTGGTACAGCCGAAAGATTATACCTCGGTGATTATGCGTAGTGCAGTAATTCCAAAACAAGCTAAAAACAGTGCAGGGGCCAAAAAGTTTCTCGACTACATCCTCTCGATAAAAGGCCAAACCGTGCTCGCCAGAAAAACCAGTTTTGAACCAATCAATAATCAAGTACGAATTAACGAAAAAGACTTACTGGCGATATCACAAGGGCAACTACGCCCTATTCCACTTGGCATTCAAATTTTGGTGATTGACGACCAAATGAAGCGCCAAATTATCCTATCCGAATGGGAAAACGCCCTGTTTGAATACGAGTAACTAGCATTTTAATCAGGGACAGCCAGCATTTTAATCAGGGACAGCCATAACTAAGTCTTTGATATAAACAGTTTCAAGATGCTATCAAACGCTCAAAAGTAGCTCACATTAACCAAGGACAAATACGGCCGAACGGATTGGTTAAGAATTTTATCGACATAAGTTGATTGATTAGAGTTTTGTTGGAATTTGGATGTACTGATGCCTGAGGTTATCTCATCTTGTTGGCTTAATCGTTGTAATGATATCGATACTCGATTGGTTAGCTCGGGTGTTTACACCAGCTTCTACCGTGGTGATGTGCAAAGTCACGTAAATGTTCGGTGGTACCTGCAAAACTGCCATATTGACGCCTAAAATGTTTGACGGCTATTAGCCAGTCATCTTCATCAATACCTAGGGTTGTTAGTATTTTAGGCTCCTCTGAGTCGATATAGCTCGCTTTGTTAGGGTCAACATGGCGGCCACTCCAATCAACCAATTCAAAATAATCGCGACAACTAAATGGAATGGCTTTGCTATTATCAGTGCCTGCAAACGGCAGCAAGGTCTTTGGTTGCTCGCTTACAGAGATACCATTATTATTCTTGGTTATCTGTTTTTGGTGGGATTTATATTGGGCAATACGCTTTTGAATCGAGGTGAAATTACTTTCAGATAAGTTGGGGGCGATGCCGGCTCTAATAGGGTTTAAATCAACATAAGCCATGCAGCTAAGCAATGCGATATCATCAAGTAGCGCTTGCGATTTAAAGCGGCCCTCCCAAAAACGGCCAGTGCACTTATCTTCTTTATTTGCTTGTCGCGCAATGTGTTCATTGAGGCATTTCATGTACCAAGATATGTCGTAAAGCCTTGCTCGCCAAAGCGCAACTAACTTCTCGACGGCCTCCAAGTGACTTGGACTAATTGTTTCCTCAGTGAAATAGCGATCAACTAACAAATGGCCATTAAACAAACGGTACCAACGTTCTATTACCTCATCCATTGTCCATCTGTCAGCTGCAACCTTATCGACCTGAAGTACCAGATGATAGTGGTTACTCATCACAGTATAAGCGGCAATATTGATTGAAAAGATATCAGATAATTTGCTAAAGCGCTCAACTAGCCACTGCCTGCGATGGTCAAAGTTTTTACCGCTAACCTTATCATCACCACATAAATAACTGCGGCGTACACAGCGGTTGATAACGTGATAAAAACTGGTGGCTGTTAAATCAATTTGAGAATGTCTTGCGCGGGTCATGGCTCACCTCAACTAGTAGAATGTAGCACTGGAGAGTATAGGCCATGACAATGAAAAGGCCCCTAATATAGTTAGACTGCCTTTAAATCAATTACATAGTTATGTGTGTCCCAATAATTAATAATTCACTTAAATGTTCTTTATAACGTTTAATATCACTATCAATGCTTGGGTTTTTAATAACATCATTACTCATGAATGTTGCCAGTGGTGTCATCCCTAAAAATTGATGCGCTTTATGCATTGCGACATAAACGCCATCAACTCCTACTCCGTCGAAGAACTGAGTTGGGTCGGTAAATGATTCCGCAGGGGCGTTCCAAGTAACTGACAGCATGTATTCTTTACCCTGTAATAAACCACCAGAGCCATATTTATGTTCACAATTGTCACGCGAGCGCCCATCACTTTGGTATAAACGGCCATGCCCAATGGTGAAAACTTCATCAATGTATTTTTTAACGGTCCATGGCGCTCCCATCCACCAAGCAGGTGTTTGTTGAATGATGACATCAGCCCACACCCACTTGTCTATTTCAGCGTCAACATCGTAACCTTCATCAATAACAGTTACTTGAACCTCATGGCCTAAGCTCAGTAAATGTTGCTGGGCAACATTTGTCATCGTGTCATTAAGCTGACCTTTTGAATGACCAAAACTTTTGCCGCCGTTTAAAATTAATATCTTTTTCATGACTCTCTGCCTTGTTGCAATTAAATTGATTGATCCCAAACAGGTGCCAGACCTTCCGGGTTTACTTCTCGAGCGTTCGCATCTAGCTTGTCAATTTTCATTAACTGCTGGTCGCTTAACGTGATGAACTGGGCTTGTAAGTTACTGGCTAAGTTTGCTCTTTTGGTTGAAGATGGGATCACGGCATAACCTTTAGCAAGTGCCCAAGCTAAAATAACTTGAGCTGGCGTTTGCTGGTTAGTTTCAGCTATGACTTGTATAACTGGCTCTTGCAATGCTTTGCCATAGGCAAGTGTCATATAAGAGGTCACTTTAATACCTTGCTCAGCCATAAATTCTACTAATTGACGGTTTTGCAAATAAGGACTTAATTCAATTTGATTCGTTTCAATGTTTTCAGCGCCCACAACAGCGATTGCTTGTTTTAATAGGTCAATATTAAAATTAGAAACCCCTATTTTTTTAGTCAGGCCTAAGGTCTTTGCTTCAAGTAATGCTGTCATATATTCTTCAAGTTGAATCGGACTAGAAGGAGCTGGCCAGTGAATTAATGTCAAATCAACAGCATCAACATTTAGTTTTTTTAAGCTGTCTTTTAAACTTGGAATTAACGCTTCTTTTGATAAGTTATCAACCCAAATTTTGGTGGTTAAATAAATATCATCACCAGCAACAGCGCTATTTTTAATCGCAATTCCTACTTCTTTTTCATTATCGTATGCTTGCGCTGTATCTATCGCTCGATAGCCTAATTCTAGTGCGTTCGTCACAGAGTGAATAACCGTGTCACCCTGTAATCTAAAAGTACCTAAGCCAAATGCTGGAACTGTCATAATCTATTTTCCTAAACTTTATCTATAAATGTGTCGATTGATTTGACAGGATTATAGAGAAAGCTATGATTGACAAAAAGTCACTAAAGATCAAAATACATTTGCACAAGGATCAACAATAAAAGTCACGATTAACGAACTTTATACGTTCATAAACATTGTCGATAAAGGCACCATAAGTCTGGCCTCAGAAGAGTTAGAAATCACCGTATCAGCAGCTAGCCGCTCATTATCAAGATTAGAAAAAAAATTAAACACCACGTTATTTAGGCGCAATACCCGGCGTTTAGAGCTGACTGAAGAAGGGGAAAAGTATTTGTCGCGAGTGCGTAATATTTTATACGATCTTGAAGAAGCTGAAGATATGCTATTACAGCGTAAAGATATACCATCGGGTAAACTCCGCATTAATGCGGCAACCCCATTTATGCTTAATGTTATTGTGCCAATAATCGATAAATACAGTAAAACCTATCCTCATGTCGACATCGAGTTAGTGAACAATGAAAACT